>BeggDRAFT_10009_pt1 | contig 91462 bp, 60 predicted proteins | sample TarBiozoneFS08_3_FD_50710 | JGI IMG/M metagenome (IMG submission 50710) | reverse complement strand
CAAACAGAGAATGAGGGTAACGAAATCGATATATCGTTCTCAGAAGTTTCTGAAACGCAAATTGTGGGAGAATCTTCTCAATTGGGAATTAAACTTTCAGCCACTCGTGAGAATGACAACGATGTCGTGTCAATTCAACTGAGCGACAATAAAACTGTTGTGTTAAGCCGCAACGTCGGAAATTTCAATTTCTATGTGTCAAGCAAACAGTTTGATACAGCAACCAGTTTTGTTGCAGAAAGTGGAGAAAGTACTACTATTGATGTGTTAGCTGAATATTTATGGCAGTATCGTGGCTACAATGCGTTAGGAGATACGCTGTTAGACGCACTTCTGGTGTTGTCCAACTGGCCGCAAGGGGTGGCGTTTGAGGAGCCTGAATTGTCAACTGATGAGCCTGACCGGGCCGTTACTTATCGATTATCTGTAACCATCAATACTAATGGGGCGAACGATTCTCTTGATGGCGGTAATGTAGCGGATTCAGCTTATGGAACTTACGGAATTCAGTGTGGCGAGTTCAGTTCATATGTTAGCTTAATGTGTTCTCGCGACTTCTTATTAAATAAGAGTGTAACCTTAACGGCGACACCCGCTCCAGGTTATGTGTTTAGTGGGTGGAGTGGTGGTTGTACTGATACTACAACGACTTGTACAATCACGATGACAAGTTCTAAGACTGTGACGGCAAAATTTACGGTTGCTACTAAATATGGGTTAGCAATAGCTGTTAGTCCAACTCTAAACTCTGGTAAAGTGATCAGTTCTGTTGGTGGAATTAATTGTGGTAATGGGGGTACTGTTTGTAACTCGAACTTGGGGGGAAACGTGACTTTAACAGCTACCCCCACCCCTGGTTATTCATTCAAAGAGTGGAGTGGGGCTTGTACTGGAACAGCCGCCACTTGTACGGTCAGTATGACTGCGGCTAAATCGGTGACAGCCACCTTTATTGAGAACAGTTATTCATTAACTGTATCCACAACTATTGACAAGGGGGCTGTATCCCCATTTATTAAGGGTGCCCCAGTGATAGAAAATTTCCCCACCTTTGTTTACTCTGGTGGCAACTACGTTTATGCGACCAGCGTTATTAACTGTGGTGGCAACTACATGTATGCGTGTAGCTATCTCTTTCCTAGAGATAGCAAAGTCCGATTAAAGATGACAATTCCCGATAGTCAATATGTATTCAGTGCCTGGGGCGGTGCTTGTGCCGGCAAAGCACAGGATGATTGCACGGTGAGTATGACAGCCGCTCAGACGGTCACCGCGGCATTTGTCAGGAATATGTTGAATATATATGTCCAACCAACAAATGGAAGTGCGGGAACAGTAACAGTATCGGGACTTTCCTGTCTTGCTCTAAGCAGTTCCTACCAACGGTGCCTGGGTTCTCAAAGTTTTGGAAAAACGGTGACATTAACAGCTACGCCGAAATCTGGTTATAGATTTACAGGATGGAGTGGGGCTTGTAGTGGTATGACAAACTCTTGTACAGTGGTCATGAATGGGCCTAAAACTGTATTCGCAAACTTTGCTCAATAAACATTATTCCATGCCTGTATTACAGGGTGTGCAATATCTTTTTCTTGCACACCCTTGATAATCCAACTTCAAGATTTAACTTTATAAACACTTCTTTTTCACAACAATCGGAGGATAATATGTGCAGTCAGTCAGTTAAAAAAACGCTTCCATGGTGGCAAAAACCATTGGTAGGAATCGTTTGGGTGCTCATGCTGGGCATCTGTAACCTGTCCGTTGCCCAAACAGAGAATGAGGGTAACGAAATCGATATATCGTTCTCAGAAGTTTCTGAAACGCAAATTGTGGGAGAATCTTCTCAATTGGGAATTAAACTTTCGGCAGTCCGCGAGAATGACAACGATGTCGTGTCAATTCAACTGAGCGACAATAAAACTGTCGTGTTAAGCCGCAACGTTGGCAATCTCAATTTTTATGTATCAAGCAAACAGTTTGATACAGCAACCAGTTTTATTGCAGAAGGTAAAGAAAGTACTACTATTGATGTGTTAGCCGAATATTTATGGCAGTATCGTGGCTACAATGCGTTAGGAGATACTTTGTTAAACGCATTGCTGGTGTTGTCCAACTGGCCGCAAGGAGTGGCGTTTGAGGAGCCTGAATTGTCAACTGATGAGCCTGATAGAGTATTCTACCCATTAACAGTCATCATCAGTCCGGATAGTACAACTGGTAATGTAAGTAGTCCTACTAAATTCATAGATTGCGGGAATGGTGGTAAAATTTGTAAACAAAATTACGTAGGGACGATAGGACTAATAGCTACCCCAGCGGCTGGTTATGTGTTCAAACAATGGAGCGGGGCTTGTACTGGCACCATCACAAGTTGTACTGTGAATATGAGTCTGACCGGGGCCAGGTCGGTGACAGCAACCTTCATTAAAGGTCACTCGTTAACCGTAACTACCGCTCCGGCGAATTCTGGTACTGTCAGTAGTTCTCCTATGGGAATTAACTGCGGTACCGTGTGTAATTATGATTTTCCAGAAAACAGTGATGTGACCTTAACAGCTACGCCTATAAACGGTAGTTATACCTTTAATGGATGGAGTGGAGCTTGTACGGATACCTCCCCAACTTGTACGATGAATATGACAGTAGCCAAAACAGTGACAGCCAACTTTGTTGCTCAAAGTTATCCACTGTCCGTAATTATTCAACCTAACGCAACTGCTGGTAAGGTAACCAATTTTCCTATTTCTTACCCCTTAGTAATTGATTGTGGTTATAATAATGCTATATGCAGTGCTAACGTTTCAGGAAAATTAGAATTAGCGGCCGTGGCCAGTGCTACTCACATATTCATTGGCTGGAGTAGTGATTCAACCTGTTTTAGTAATCCCGGGGTTAACGAAAAGGTTTGTAATGTAGATATGACAACTTCCAAAACTGTGAAAGCGAGTTTTAAACCCGTTACACGATACTACATTCTAGGTGGTACAGAAAGTCACTCTACTTATAGCTCATCATCTCCATTACTACCCGCATTGTCTTATAATCTGAACGCATCACTGTCTGGGACTAAACTCACGTTGACCATCTCCAGACGTGATGGGTTAGCCTTTGATACAAATTACCCTTATCCAGCAACTAATCCTCTCGAGGTAAGTATTTCTGGTTTTGTTCGCTACCAGTACAGTATAGGTCTTTATGCTGAGTCTTCAAAAGGTAAAACACTCATAAGTTATACCCACGACGTTAGTTTAGGAGAATTTATAGATGAGTATGCTGTTTCAATAAACAATCACTTATTCATTCTGGGTCCAGTGATCATAAGCCGAGAATAGTAACGTAAAAGCGAGACAGAGTGTACACTATTATTTCGTTGTACATTCTGGGTAATCTAAACCACCCCAAACCCCTCCTTCCAGTATTTATCCATTTAGATAACAAATACGAGGATTATTATGTTTACGCCAATAACATATTTACTACTTAGTCTGCTGTCATTGATGTTACCCATTTCTGCGGCAAGTGCTGATTCTTGCCCCATGCCAACTGTAGACAGTGCACTTAACTTGACAATCCCTTGCGTTGGCGTAAATGGTCAACAATATGCGGTTGAACTCACTCATATAGAGGATACTGAAGGAGACAAATATTGGCGTCTTCACAGCATCAGCGAATCCTCGTGTGACTGGAAAATAAATTTTTGTGCTACGGTAGATGAAATACTGCAAGTCACGATCCCCAGTTTATCCTGGGAAGGAGTTGATAGCACTGTAAAATTGAGGAACTATCTTCCTTCCAACGCAACTCCGACCGACTTATTTTGGAAGTACGTTGAGCATGCACCTACCAAAACACTCTTAGGAGAGACAGATAATCCAGGGACTTTACACCCTTATCACGTCAGTGCTCCCGTTACTGGCACTGGTAGGAAGCTGTTGGCAATATATATGGTCGGTAGCAACTTGGAAAGTGGAGCAAGTCAGGCTGCTACGTCGGACTTATTTGAACTCGTCGGGGGATATCGTCAATTGACAGATCCCAAAATAGATATCATTGTCGCCTTTGGGGGGTCAACCAAAGACCATTGGCCAGGCATGAAGTTCGCCAATATCACGCAATTACTCGAGGATGCCAATGATGCCCGTTTTGGTAACAATCAGGACTACCTCTATCGTTCAGACACTGCTAATATGGGGGATATCAGCTCCCTAAAACACTTTTTGAACTACTTGCGAGAATCCCATCTCAATTACGATCAACAATTCTTAGTATTTTGGGATCATGGCGCCTCCTATCGAGGATTCGGCAATGACGAATTTTACAATATGAAACCCCTCTCATTACCGGATATTCAACGGGCATTGGCTGACAGTCAGCAACACTTCAATCTACTCGGATTTGACGCTTGTCTCATGGCCTCCTTGGAAACTGCCAAGTATACACATCAGTATGCCGATTACCTGTTGGCATCAGAAGACTTAGAGCCAGGGCATGGTTGGAATTGGACTGACGTGCTGCTTGCCTACGCCGACTACGATGACATCATCGCAAGGGGTAAAACCATCATTGACCACTATATTAAGGACAGCTCCCATGCGTACAAAAGCTCAGGAAAAACCCTCTCTTTGGCAGATCTTTCCGTTTTTCCCGAAGTCGAAGCGGCACTTTTGCCAATCCTAAAATGGCTGGCATCCAATTTAACTGCCAATGAGACCCCAATTGTGACGACATTATCAGAATCTTTACAAAATGTTCGTGGATACAGTAACTCTCACAATATCTCCTTGGATTTAAAAGATTTTTTAGTGCAATTAGAAAGTTTAACTCATGACATCACAATTGATCCCGTACTTAAAGAACAATTCACCATTCTGTTAGAAACCCTCAATCGCTACCTGATTTACAGTCGTCACGACGGCAGCCGCCCTTATTCGTATGGTACTAGCCTCGATCGGTTCGACAATGAACCGTACAAAGTGAGTTTACATGACAGTTTGTCTAACCTACAGCAGACTTGGAAAACCTTCATGAGCCACGATCAAGAACCGCCACAACAGGTTGATTCTAGCTTAGACGTACAAATAACCGGCATTAGCAATGTCACTGCAGAAGAATTAAAACTTCTGCGTGATTATATTGAGGAAGGAACACTCACTGCAGAAAATCTACCTTGGTGGGAAATGGCCTATGAAATCATGGCAGATCCTCAAACTACTTTGGGAGAAAAGCTAACCATCATTGCCGCATTAGAAAATGATTCTAGCAAAAGCTTCAACGGAGATATAATTCGTCAGTACTATCTAAAAAAAGTGGAAATACTGCGTGTAGAAATATTACGTGGCGTAGAAATTAGCCGAGGGGTAGAATTATTGAGAAATCGACAGATAAATACCCGTTCAGCTCCCCGTTCTACCGTTGATTTCATCGCCAAACCGCTGGCTTTCACACCAGGAACGCGTCAAAATACAGAACGTACTCGTCAGATTGCTGACCTGCCCATTCCTGCAGAACGTGTTGCTTTTACTGCAATAAGAGGTAACAATTCTTTGCCGGAGACCTCAAGAAGTGCAATAATTCTGCCTTTAACCGGCAGCGTCAGCAGTTTTGCCGACCAAACTAACCTCACATTAACGGCAGTGTACGGTACTATTTACCAAAATCCAGACACTGGACACGCCCAAGATTTCGACAGTTTTGCCGAATTAGAAGTATTCCCCACACAAGAAGCGGGAAGTTATTTTACCTACGCCTGGAATCGAATGTGGTATACAATTAAATACAGCCCAGAACATTCCTCTTTATGGATACCACTGCGTTTTTCTGAACACTTTTGGAAAGAAGGTACCGTCTATACCGTTTACACTGGTGAAATTCATTACCGCAATTGGCAATTTCACTATCCAACACCTGCCTCTGACGAAGAGGCTGAAATCCTTTGTACAGCCAAGGGATTAATTGCTAAGAACCAACGATGCTACCAAAGAGCCGTATTAGAACTGCAAGTTGACCCAAATAACTCCGTTGTTGCCCACTACGTGCGTCCCTACCAAATCATAGAACAGCAGACTTTATTTGATAAAGAGACATTCTCCTTGGCAGTGGGTGACGAAGTTTGGTTTCTATTTGATTCCTTTGGACTAACCCCGGGATCATCGCCAATTCAGTTGGCAAATACATTTTCAGCCCCGGTCGTATTTACGCAACATCCAGTTTTTGCAGTAGAAATGATGACGGCAGTCAGTGCAACCACCTTAAAACCGAAAAAGTTTTATTACGCTATGCGGGCAACCGACAGTGCGGGTAACATCACTATAGGCGACTTATTCCCCGCCAAAACACCGATGCCACCCTGCGCCAAGCTAGAAGAAACGGAAGAAACATTTAAGGAAATAGTGACGAATCTACTAAAAACCCCCTCGATAACCTTTATCAGTCCGTTAGGTGAGGCATTGGATCAAGCAATGTCGACGATGATGGTAATAGCAGAAGCAGAAGAAAAACCTCCATTTTTGGAGGAGGTAGATAAACTTTACGAAGCCTTGTACAATAAAAACACGCTTGATCTAGAAAGCTCTGATTGGGTCTGGGAAACCGTCGACTGGCATCAAGTTAAACTCGGAATAGAGAGCATTTCTCCAATTTTGGAGAATATTACACAGCGGGAATGCAATCTCGACAAATCTTTAACATAAATGAGGGAAAACCCTTTTAGAAGGGAAGCCCTCTTATGGAGTCGAGGCTTTAGCCGGCAGATTGGAGTGGAGGCTTTAGCCGGCCGGCCGTAAGCATCACCCCACACACTCAAATTGCGGCACACCTACCGCTGGCCGGCTAAAGCCTCCACTCCAAAACCGTTTAGCCTTGTGTGCAACATCCAGCTATAAATAAGGGAAAACCTTTTTTGGAGTAGAAAACTCCTTTTGGAGTGGAGGCTTTAGCCGGCCGGCCGTAAACATCACCCCACACACTCAAATTGCGGCACACCTAGCACTGGCCGGCTAAAGCCTCCACTCCAAAGTAGCTTAACTGAATAGCAATGCAGCTAAAGCCTCCACTCCAAAGTAGCTTAACTGAATGGCAATGCAGCTATCGCCTCCACTCCAAAAACAGTACTAACACCTAAAGACAGAAACCCCCACTCCGACGTTTTGGTTGATTCAAGATTCAGTTTTTTATGAGCATTATTATACCGTTCATTCCAAAAAAATAGCCGTTAGTCGGAAAATCAGGCTAAATTTTAACTTTTTTTAACTGCTCAACTCCTATAGCCAGTGAAAGAGCGTAATATTATTCGATGTACATCCTTCAAGCGAAAATTAAAGAAGGATGAAACACTGAATTTATACGCCCTTGAACCGTCTTTGCGAAAGCAAAGTTATATCCTTATTTTGAGGATATAAACTTCATTTTAAGTAATCACTGAGTCTTAAGGAATCAATGTATGAGTTATCATGACCTTACAAGATCTGCCTTTGATAGTGGAGGCAGCGTACGAAAATCCTTCCGAGAAGTTGTCGGGGGGGGGGACTTTGTCCCTCTATTCTTAACAACCCTCCTGTCCATTCGTTGACTAAGAAGTTGTTGGCAGCGGGGTTGTATGGGTGCTTGGCGTGGTCGTCGATGGTGGCAGCACAGACGGCACTTCCTCCGCCACTTCCCCCGTCAATATACACTTTTGCGGAACCTGTAACAGGCAATCCAATCAATGATACTGTTAACAATACAATTCTTCCTGTTAACGATACTCGGTTGGACCTTACTGGTGGCACCAACTTTACCTTGGCTGTTTGTGCTGAACAAACGCAACGCAACGTCGGTTATGCCAGTGTCATCATGGCCAAGAGAAGACAATATCATGGTTGGATGCTTGGTCTTGAGGGTGCATCAGGAAATGCAGGCGATACTGGAATACTGAAATTTAAAACCCAAGGCACAACTGGCGATCCTTTGGTGTCTAATTTCAGTCTGGCCTTAAACACTCGATATCATATCGCGGTAGTTTTTAGTGGGGGTCAAGCCACTATTTTCATAGATGGCGAACGAGATGCAACTCGTGCTATACCAGCACCTACGGCACCACCAAATCCTGTCAATTTCCGAGTTGGTCACGAAACAGCAGATGTCTTGATTGATGCTGGCCATCCTCAGCGTTGGCATGGTACTCTCAGAGACGTCAATGTCTTCAATATTGCCTTGAATCAAGAACAACTCCAGGTATTGAGTGATCGATGCAATCCACCTCCTCCACCTCCTGTTCCTACTCCAGAATGTCGGGAGATTATCGGGGAGCAAATTGCTGCTGATGGCACCGTAACCCAGCCAGGGGTTATCGAAAACCTATTGGCTTGTTACCCGCTGATTAACAACTTGCAAGACGGGCATGATACTACTCCTGGAGCCATTCTTCATCATGGCGCTCTCAACGACAACGGTACGCAAAGACATGTAATTTACCAAGACCCTCAAGGCACCAGAGTTCGTCAAGCCATGTATTTTGATGGCAGTACTTTTGTCGAGATTCCGATGCACCCGGAGTTTATGTTCAAGTCCGGCAAACCCTTTAGCTTTGCACTCTGGGCTGTTTTTGACAATAGCTTGCATTATAATCCGTTGCTGAAGTTATCTGACACTGACGGCGCACCTCAGGCAGGTTTGGCCAAACGGCCTTATTTTGACCACCGAGGGAGAATCCTGGCACGGTTAGCGACTGCTGCTAACCAAACCAATGTCTTTTCTGAAGAGCGTGGTGGCGAATTACTTAGAAATGATCAGTTAGAACATGAAAAGGCATGGATCCACATTGCTGGCGTATTTGATGGAGGAGAATTGACACTCTATGTGGATGGACAACCACAATGGTACCGTGATCAGAATGGGAGATGGTTAACCGCCAAACGCTTGCCCTTTTTTGACTTTGCTAATGGCACTGACATGAGATTACGCATTGGTGCTAATGCCAATCCATTGTTTCCAACTCGCCATAAAGGGTATATAAGCAGCGTTCTCATTTATGACCGGGCTTTGGATAATGGTGAAGTTCAGACTCTCGCCGGTGCTACAGATGGTTTGGAAAACATACCTTTCGCAGATGACCCTTGTGTACATGCAGCCACCGTCACCTCTGACAAGGATGGTCAATGGCAAAATGGCGACACCTGGACGCCAGCTCGTCCTGGAGGTCCAGGACCCAATGATTGGGTACTCATCCGGGCATTTCATACCGTCACCATGCCTCCAGAAATGAGAGCGGCTGCTGACAGACGAAATGTCACTGGCCTGTGCATAGAAAGAGATGCAACGTTACAAAGTGCCCCCGGTGGTTCCGTAGCATTAACACCACAGTTTTTCCATAACCGTGGTAGAGTCAGAGGACAAGACGCTTCTCCAGTAGGAGGACGTGTGTTCATTAATAATTCCCAATGGTTTGTCAACAATGGCAGAATCGTCTCTGGCAGTGGCAGTAAACCCGGGGCCCGTGGCGGTCGCATAATAATTAATGCGAACTTCATTCGTAACTGGGGACGGATACAAGGTGGCGATGGCCAAGATGGCTTTTGCTGGCCAAATAAGATCAATGCCCAACCAGGTGGTTATGTCACCGTCAGAACCAATGCTACCAATAGAAATTTCATCAACTTGGGACAAATTGTCGGCGGTAATGGCGGTGCTGTTCCCAAGGCTTGCCGAGAAGTCGGTCTAGTACCGGGTGTTGGCGGTTGGGTAGTTGCCAACGCGGGCCAACAACGTGGCATCATTCAAGGTCGCGGTGGAGTATGGGCGGATCCTGCCGAACTGATATTTGACGATCGCACCCAAATCGATGGCGAAAATGTTTTCGTTGTGGCCGGTGAAGACAACACTATAGAAGCCAATAACTTACTCAGCGATGCGATTCTTGCTGAAAAAGTCTTAACAGTTGCTGTGGGTCCCGATGGCATCTTGGATCTCAGCCAAGTTGCTGATCAGTCTTTTAGAGCTGGAGAAGAAATCAAATTGTTTGTGGACGCTGGAAACTTATTGCTTCCCCCAGACAAAACTGTGGAAGATATATTTGACGCTCCAATTTTAACTCAATCTCGTGGCAAAGTGCTTTACTTTGCCACTTGGAACACTGAGGAAGTGGTCGCTGGTGAACCCAATGCCACCGTGACTTTACCATTGAATCTATTCAATGCAGGTCCCGCGGACGACACCTACACCATCACTGTTCAAGACAGTCAAGGCTGGTCATTATGCACCTTGCCTGCCACTGTCAGTTTAGACAGTCAAGCCGACACTGATTTAAATTGTGAACTGACTTTGCCAGAAACCACGGGCGTGAATAATGTGATCACCGTCACTGCCACTTCCGAAAATGATCCCGACATGCAAGCAATTGCAGAAATCGAAGTCTATGTGGGTGAATTGCCAACTCCACCGTTAGCACCAGCCAATGCCTTCCCTTATGCAGTTTCTGGTATGGTGATCAACTCGGAAGAACAACCGATTATGGGTGTCAAGATCCAGATCGGTGAATTCACAGCCCTGACCGATGAAGATGGTTATTGGGAAATTGCTGAAGTGCCCGAAGGGAAATACCCGGTCATCGTCACCAAAGAGGGTTATTCCTTTGATTTTGAAAAAGAAGTTGAGGTGGGTAACAGCGACATGACTCTGGCAATCATCGGCAATTCCCTACTTGCTCTGAAAGTTCAAGCCCCCACTTTGGTTGAACAAAGAGCAGATATCACCTATCAATTCATCGTGGCCAATCAAGGCGAGGTGACAACCACTGGCATCACGTTAGCCCTAGAGCCTTCTTCAGATGTGACAATATTGAAACTGACCGGGGGAACGGGACTGAATTGCCAACTGGAAACTCTAAGTTGCACTTTATCCTCTTTACTCCCTGGAAAAACGGCCACCGCCACATTTGTGGTGAACAATATAGGCAAGGACACCTTGGCACATAAGGCTACTTTAAGTTCCCAAAATTATCCACCCGAGGTTCGTATCATTGAAACCAAAGTCAGACCTGACTTGTGGGTCAATGTCCGATGCCAACCCAACCCTGTGGTTATGTTGGAAAAGTTGCAATGTGTGGTCACGGTACAGCTCAATGACACAGCGGAAGAAACGGCTACGGGAATTCAGTTGTCTCTTCCCAAACCCATGGGTTTGGAAATCTTAGATGTCACAACCCCTGCTGGGAACAAGTGCGATTCTTCCAACTCCAACCTCATTTCTTGCACCTTGGCTGACCTTAACAAAGGCAAGTCCACGACAGTCACTCTTGACATGAAACTGTATGATGCGGGCATGTTACTGGTGAGACAACAGGGCATTACTTATGCCAACAATTACTCAAGCGATAATGGTGGTGGGAATGCCACGATATTTATTCCCGAACACATCAAAGCTGATCTATTGGTACTGGTTGACACCACCGGCAGCATGCAAGTGGAATTGGACAGTGTCATCGCCGCCTTTAAACAATTCATCAGCAATCTACCTGACAGTCCGCCCTTAACCATGGCACTGATAGAATTTAAGGATGATGTCAGAGTGAAAGCATTCACTCAAAATCCCCAAATCCTATTGGAAGCTTTGGAAGGACTGGTTGTGGAAGGCGGTGGTTTGTGCCCAGAAGCCTCAGCAGAAGCCTTGGAAATTGCTTTGCGGCATGTGAAAGAAGGAGGCACTATCCTGTTATCCACGGATGCTTCTCCTTACCCAGAAACTGACCTAAATGCGTTGGGAACACTGATCAAGGAGAAAAAAGCTCAATTGCATACCATTATCTCCGGAGATTGCATGGTGACAGACAGCCAAAATGCAGTATCTGAAGACATGGAAGCCACTCCGGTAACCGAGGAAACTCAGGATTCTGAGACCTCAAACAATTCAGGAGAAGACTCAGGAACTGAAACTTCAACCAATCCCGAGGAATCTCAGGAAACTGAAGGCTCAACCAGTCCCGAAGAATCTCAGACTGAAGGCTCAACCCAGTCTGGAGAAAATTTGGCAACTGAAACTCCAAATGAAACAGTGACTGTTCCAGAAACAGTAAGTTCAGAAAATTCGGAGGAAAATCCATAACGTTGAAACTTAGGCAATAAACCTTCCGGTAAAGTTGGCAAATTGGCTGACTTTACCGGCAAAATCTTCTTCTAACGTGATTCGACGTAAATTCGTAGTATTGTTTTAAATCAATAATATAAGGCGCAATAGCGTTAGCGTATTGCGCCTTATACCTAGAATCACTAATCTCCCTTCTTCCAATCTGTGCTGATCAAAATCAAAATACCCAGCCAAATCAATAGAGTTAGCTCAATTCCCCACACGACTTTGAACAGTCCGTGCCATTCAGTTTGCATCCACCAGAAAGCCACCAGCGCCAGTCCTCCTGAACCTACAAATGTCAGCAGGTCAATCAACAATTGAGTTACTTTGCGAGGCACTCTGAGCTTGTCATTGCGATGTATAAGTTCCCAATTTAAAATAGTTCCTTGAGTGGTCTGAGTCAATTGGTTGATTTTTTCTGCCAATTCTTGACGCAGGTATTCTCCAATCGCCGACACTTTTTCGTCAGTGGTAATGTACAGCCAACCCAAAATAATACAAACCCAAGGAATTACTAAAAAGGCATAGTGTTGGCCAGCGTGAAGAGCGTATGAAGAGACTGCTCCAATGGTGGCCAAGGTTACATAGATCAGGTGTTCCCGCATTACAATTCGTGCAATTTGCTCATCTTTGAGTTTTCGGTATTCATTGAGATGGACATGCAGCAGATGGTCTTGTTTAAGCATAGATTTTTCGTCATCAAGGTGTTCTAAAGACATGGGAATTGATTCCTAATAAGGGGTTGTTAATCCAAAATGTGAGTTTGGAGAATGATGGGCTGATGTTTTTTTGAGGAAACATGTCCTTAGGTGGGCAGTCATCCAGTTGTCTCATGGGACCATCGTTGAGCAATTAAGGAAGTGCTTGAATGTGCAGCATTTGGGCTTCCAATGGAAGGAACTGTCTATACAGTTTACAGTGGGGAAAGTCATTACCGCAATTGGCAATTTCGTTATCCATCACCTGCCTCTGACGAGGAAGCTGAAGCCCTGTGTACAGCCCAGGGATTAATTGCTAAGAACTAACGATGCTACCAATTAAACGTATTAGAACTGCAAGTTGACTCAAATAACAACGTGTTGCCCACTAGGTGCGTCCCTACCAAATCGTAGAACAGCAGACTTTTTTGATTAAGAGCAACCGACAGTGCTGGTAACACCACCAAGTAAAAAACCACTTTTGGAGTGGAGGCTTTAGCCGGCCGGCCGTAAGCATCACCCCACACACTCAAATTGCGGCATACCTACCGCTGACCGGCTAAAGCCTCCACTCCAAAGTACCTTAACTGAATGGCAATGCAGCTATCGCCTCCACAACCTTTGTCAGTTCGTTAGATGGGGCGCTGGATCAAGCGATGTCGACGAGGATGGTAAAAGGGTAAATCTTGAAATGCTCACCCAACTGGCGGTGAAATTGGGGAACTATCCGACTTTATAGTAGGGACATTTTCTGGCAATGGACAAACATTTATCTTGATTTCCAAAGGCAACTTGAACCAAAAAGTACTCCCCTGATTGAGAGCACTGTGAGCCCCAATATACCCTCCCATCTGTTCAACAAACATTTTTGCCACCGCAAGTCCCATGCCTATGCCTTGATACAAGCGAGTTGAGGAACCATCGACCTGATAAAACGTGTCAAACAAATGTCTTTGTTGTTCCGGGGTAATCCCAATGCCTGTGTCTGTAATTTCAAATTGCACCCAAGAAACTGTAGATTCGGATTCTAATAATTTGACTTTAAGGGTAATTTGACCCTGAGCGGTAAATTTAATGGCATTATCCATCAATTTGCTCAACACTTTGGCAATATGCTCTGTATTGCCCCTTAAGGTAATATGCAATTGGGGATCGATTTCCGTCACAATCTGCAAATGTTTCACTTCAGCGCGCAGCATGATAATTTTCATCACATTTTCAACAAGCTCTAAAACTTGAAAATCATCAATCACTTGTTTTAACTCATTGTTGAACTGTTGAGAAAAATTCAGCATATTGGTGAGAATATCCATCAACTGTTTGCCTGCCTGCAAAGCTGATTGAGCATAATGTTGCTGCTCTTCGGTCAACTCAGTTTCCTCTACCAATAATTCCATCATACCCAAGACAATATTCATGGGAGTGCGGAACTCATGACTGATGTTCCGTAAAAATTGCGATTTCAAAATAGACGCCTGTTGAGCCTTCTCATAAGCAATTTGTAAGGCTTCAAACAGAGACTGAATACTCTCAGTTTTATTAGCCACTTCTCGTTCCAAATTCCTGCGCAAATAAGAAAGCTCAACATGAGTCTGCACCCGCGCCAATAACTCTTCTTTTTGGAACGGTTTACTGATATAATCTACCCCCCCCACCTGCAAAGCTCTTACCTTGCTTTCCGTATTCCCCAATGCAGATAAGAATAAAACAGGGATCTTCTCCAACTCTGGAGTTTGCTTAATACGTTGACAGGTTTCATAACCATCCCAACCCGGCATAATGACATCCAACAAAATAATATCTGGACGAGCCTGTTTGGCCAATGCAAGTCCCCGTTCACCACTGTTGGCCAACACAATATCAAATTGATGCCTCTCCAAAATATCCCCTAAAAAAGCAAGGTTGACCAAACTGTCATCAATCACTAATACTAATGGTTTACTGATCATGTTCGCAGTCCGCTCTCAAATAATGACACAAGCTACTCTCACAACAGCCCCCTCTTCCCTCATTTTGGGAAATTGGATAACAAGTCTTGATACTCAAATGAATGATAATGAGCGCTAAAAAATTCAACCCATTGGCTAACAACCCATTTTTTCTTAATATTCACCTAGCACCAGTTAAAAAAACAACTAAGCATACCACATTTTACCCTCAAATACCACTATTCTTCACTTTCCTCCCCTCTATTTTAAGCCACTTTGATCACTGGAAATCTCATGACTTCCCCTAACTTTTCCCTTATTCGTCGCGTCGATATCCCCAGCCTAAAAATGACTGTTGAAGACTATCAACACCTTCCTACTGGATCGCGTCACTTTCATCTGGTGGCTGAAGACAACAACAACGCCTTCCTACTCGCCTTCTTAACCGTCCCCCAAGATTCCACTGGAATCGCCCATGTCCTTGAACACACCTCCTTATGTGGCAGTCGCAACTATCCCGTTCGCGACCCATTTTTTTCCATGCTCCGTCGCTCACTCAATACTTACATGAATGCCCTCACCAGCAGCGACTGGACAGCTTACCTATTTGCCAGTCAAATTCCCAAAGACTTTGACAATCTACTCAAAGTTTACCTGGACGCCGCTTTCTTTCCCAACCTTAACCCCCTTGACTTTGCCCAAGAAGGACATCGACTCGAATTTACCGATCCCACCAATCCCAACACCCCTCTGGTCTACAAAGGCATTGTTTTCAATGAAATGAAAGGCGCCATGAGCTCCCCAATCAGCCTACTCTTTCAAACCCTAGAAAGCCACCTTTACCCCACCATCACCTATCATCATAACAGCGGAGGTAATCCTTTAGACATTCCCAAACTGACCTATTCTCAACTCAAAACCTTTCATGCCACCCACTATCATCCTTCCAATGCCATATTCATGACCTATGGAGACCGGCCAGCCACTGACCACCAACAACAATTTGAAGAATATGCCCTCCAACACTTTCAAAAAATACCTCTCCACCTACAAATTCCCGACGAACAACGATATTCCACTCCCTTACAAGTCGTCACTTCCTATCCCATAAACGACAACGAAGACCTCCAACAAAAAACCCATGTTGTACTCGCTTGGCTACTTGGAAACACCACTGATTCCCAAACCCTGATGCAAACCAATCTGCTGACTGAACTGCTCCTGGGACACAGCGGCTCTCCCTTGCGCCATGCCCTAGAAACCTCCCCATTGGGTACTGGACCCTCACCCCTTTGTGGACTTGAAGACAACCCCCGGGAAGCCTTCTTTGCCTGCGGTTTAGAAGGCAGTGAACCTGACCAAGCAGAAGCGGTAGAAACCCTCATTCTCCAAACTCTGGAACACATTGCCAACGAAGGTGTGCCCTTTCCCCAAATCGAAGCTGTACTTCATCAAATGGAACTCAACCAACGAGAAATCACTGGTGACCATTTTCCATACGGACTCAACCTACTCATCAATGCACTTTCCCCACTCATTCACGGAGGAGATCCCCTACCCTTTTTGGACATTGACCCGGGACTCGAAAAATTGCGAACCCAATCCCAAGACCCTCAACTGGTAAAACAACTCATTCAACAATTACTATTGGATAACCCTCATCGAGTACATCTAGTCATGGTCCCAGATTCCCAATTGGCAACCCGGCAACAAGCCCAAGAAACTGCCCAACTGGCAACTCTGCAAACCCAATTAACCGAAGAACAACGGACTGCCATTCTCCAACAAACTGCCGCCTTAACTCAACGCCAAAATACCCCGGATGACGCTGAACAACTGCCTAAAATTGGTTTGGAAGACGTGCCCACCCAACTCAAAATTCCCCAAGGCACCCTACATTCCCGAATCCATCCAGTCACCTGCTTTGGCCAAGCCACCAATGGGATGGTTTACCAGAAAGTAATCATCCAACTCCCTGAATTTAAAGAAGAATTAATCAACTTACTCCCCCTATTTTGCGATCTGATGACCGAACTGGGATGTGCAGGAAAAAACTATCTTGACACCGCCCACTGGCAAGCCGCAGTCAGTGGGGGAATTCATGCCCACATTTCCCTAAGAAGTCCCATCACCGACACCCAACAAACCCATGCCCTATTCTCACTCTCTGGCAAAGCCCTGATTCGCAATCGAACCGCCCTGACTGAACTGTTACAAGCCACTTTGGAACAGGTACGTTTTGACGAATTCACCCGGCTTCAAGAACTAATCACCCAATATCGTGCTGAAACTGAACACAGCATTTCTTCCCGTGGCCACCAACTGGCCCTGTTAACTGCCAACAGCAGTCATAGTCCCACTGGACAACTCAGTCACCTTTGGCATGGTTTTCCCAACATTCAGATACTTAAAAAACTCGATCAACGCCTGACCCATCCAGAAGAAATTACCCAATTTACTCAACAACTTACCCAAATTCATCAACAACTACTCAAAGCACCTCGTCAATACCTAATTGTCAGTGAACCAGAATATCACACTTCACTATTAGACCTCTTAGATCAAGCCAATTCTCCTACCAGCACTGCCCCTTTTACTCCCTTTCACTTTCCAACCAATCCCAAACTGATCAAACAAGCCTGGCAAGCCTCGGTACAAGTTAATTCTTGCGTCAAATCTTATCACACCGTTCCCTCCAATCATCCAGATGCTCCAGCTTTGACAGTCTTAGGACAATTCCTTCGCAATGGTTACTTACACACTGCTCTCAGAGAACGAGGTGGAGCTTATGGGGGAGGCGCCTATTACGATGGAGACAATGGCAGTTTCCAATTTTATTCCTATCGAGATCCTCGTTTAAAAGCCACCTTGGCTGACTTTGATCGAGCCTTGGACTGGTTACAAGAAAATACTCATGCCGATCGTCAAATTGAAGAAGCTATTTTAGGAGTCATAAGCCATCTCGACCGTCCCGCTTCACCAGCTGGAGAAGCCATCAAAGCCTTTTTTAACCAATTACATGGACGTTCTCCAGAATATCGTCAACGCTATCGTCAAAACATTCTCAAGGTGCAAGTGGCTGATTTAAAGAGAGTAGCGGCCACTCACTTATCCACTCAAGCCAACACAGTGGTCATTAGCAACCCCATGACCCTGGATCAACTGGGAGATTCAGAATTCGAAAGATGTTATCCTTGATGAAATAAAAAGACCTGTCAGGCTTTTCCAACCTGACAGGTTTGATTCTCTAACTTTGAAAAAACAAATATTTCAAAATCTAGGACCAGCTTTACCAATAGACCTCTTGCAAAAGTAAATGATGCGATAAAGGTGAGATACGAAAAAATAAAAGGGAAATCTCCTTTGGAATGAAGGCTTTAGCCGGTAAGTTGGAGTGGAGGTTTTAGCCAGTAAGTTGGAATGGAGGCTTTAGCCAGCAAGTTGGAATGGAGGTTTTAGCCAGTAAGTTGGAGTGGAGGCTTTAGCCAGTAAGTTGGAATGGAGGCTTTAGCCGGTAAGTTGGAATGGAGGTTTTAGCCAGTAAGTTGGAATGGAGGCTTTAGCCGGTAAGTTGGAATGGAGGCTTTAGCCGGTAAGTTGGAATGGAGGCTTTAGCCGGTAAGTTGGAATGGAGGCTTTAGCCGGCCAGCGGTAGATCCTTGCAATTTGTGTATATGGGGTGATGCTTACCGCTGACCGGCTAAAGCTTCCACTCCAAGGACCTACCGCTGGCCGGCTAAAGCCTCCACTCCAACATATCTTAACTGATCGGCAACCCTCATTTTTTCATGATCGCATACTTTTGCAAAAGGTCTAATATCCTTTTAAATTGGGACTATCCAATCACAAAGAAATCGTCAATGGCAATATACCCGGCAACTCAATCATAGCTAACTGATGACCAATCAAGGTCAAAGTTCCCAATTGACGACTGTTCCCATCCTTAGAAAATTCAAATTGATAATGGCGCTGCATAGCCCAGCGTCCTTGGGCATTGCGAATCAATTTGATTCCACACAACACCAGACTGTCATCTAACCATTGCAACTGATGTTGAACACACATATTTCTACTGATTTGGCTGCCAATCTCCCGGGCACGCAAACTGTCCACCCAAAACCAACCCACGATCACGATCAGCACTAAAATACTTAGGGAACTCATCATAGTCACTCGAATAATATGATTTTGAGTCTGATTCAGACAAAGGAACCTTAACCCAAACAAACTAAAGAAAAAAGCAACAATTGAATCAGGGACGTTTCACAATCACTGCAAACACCAAACTGATGAGAACTGCGGACACCAAAATAACCATCAAAATCACATAAAAACGAGTTACATTTTCAGAAATTTCTTGGGTATCATTCTGAATCATCAAAGTCCAAACATTCAAATCAGGTAACTTGATTTTCTGGTGAGATAAAATCAACTCTTGGGTCTTATAAACACCACTTTCCCCCAAAATCTGCTTAGCCAAGTAAGGATATTCCCCAGAAAAATGATAACTCGTTTCCAAATCTTTTCCTCGCAATTTACTTTCTTCTGGATGATGCAAAAAATATCCCTCTTGATCCACCAAACGCGCTTCCCCCAACAATTTTAGAAAACCACTAATTGCCACATCAAACACCACCATGCCCTCCGGTTGAGAATTCTCCCCCACATTCATTGCATAATACAACATGGGTTGATGGGCCTTCTCCGATCCTGTTGAGTTGGCAGGACTGAACAAAATTGGAGAAATAAATAAAGTTTGTCCAGACAATTTAGCAGTTTGAGTAAAATAAGGGTAATCAGACTGAATTTGTGAAGTTTGCCAAACAAGAGAATAATGTGTCAAATCTTCTGAACTGATTTTAACAATTTCCTGACCTGTTTTATCCAAGTAACGAATCTGGTAATAAGTTTTACGAATCTGGGCTAACCTCAACAATTCCTTGGCAAAATTATGACGAAGTTGTTCCAATTCATCCGGTTCAGACTCTACTTGTTGAGACTGCAAAAACAACTTTAATGGCATGGATTCACTGACCAACAACATATCTCCAGCCACTTCCTCTAGAAAAGATTCTATGTATTGTTTTAAAACTTTTGCATGAGCGGTCTGAGTCGTCAAAGCCAATTCCTGCAAAGTTTCCTTAGACATTTGCACAGCATAAATACTGGTCATCAAAGCCGGTGCTAAGATAATCAAAAAAGTGATAATGGTTAATTTCGTACTTAACTGAGAAATATTCATGATTTTACTATTAAAACCGATCCATATCCAATATGAAATTTTTATTAGTATTCCCATAACTTGAAGGAATTGTTTTTCAAGCAATCACTGTTCCCAAATTTGTAAAATGTTCTCCAACTCGGACAGGGAATAAATAGTTCGATCCGGGGGATGTTGCCCTGTCCACGGTTTTCGCTGACGATTCAACCACACAGTTTTCATTCCCAAAGCAGCTGCCCCTTCAACGTCACAAATGGGATCATCCCCAACATGCACAATCTGTGTGGGACACACCTCCAGATAATTGCAAATGGCCAAGAAAAGTGCCGGCTCAGGCTTAGCTGCCCCCACTTGCCCGGCTGTTAATCCTATCTCAAATAAATGACCCAGTCCCACTTTGGTTATTTCTGCAGTCCCATTGGTCACCGCACACAAGGCATAATTCCCATGTAATTTCTCCAACGCTGGCAATACATCCTGATAAAAGCTGACCTGATGGCGAGCGGTTTGAAAAACCTCAAAGGCCGGTTCCACTAAGTTTTCTGAATAACCCACTTGTTTGGCTGCAACCATCAGGCTCAACTTGCGCAAAGCAGCTAAATTATGTTTTAATTCAGGTTGTTGCTGCAATAAATTTTGTCGCATTCTATAAAACTGTTCAATACTAAACTGTTGAGCCATTTTTGGATAATGTAGGGACAACCAATGGTGCAACATGCGCTCACTGTACTGAATGACGGGCTGTACGGGCCACAAAGTGTCATCCAAATCAAAACAAATGGCCTGAAAAGTATATGGCATGGCTACCTATTCTCTATCGTTCCCAATGGGGACAAACTCAACGATCTGTCCCCATTGATTATTGATGTCTGTCCATCCGAGAATGGACTTTTAAACTCAGGCCAGATTCACGTTGTAAAAAGCAGTTTTACCCGGATAAGTCACGGCAGTTCCCAACTCTTCTTCGATACGAATCAATTGGTTATATTTGGAAATGCGATCGGAACGCGACAGGGAACCGGTTTTAATTTGCCCTGCAGAAGTGGCCACTGCCAAGTCGGCAATTGTGCTGTCCTCAGTCTCTCCGGAACGATGAGAAATCACCGCTGTATAACCTGCCCGTTTAGCCATTTCAATCGCCGCCAACGTTTCAGTCACTGTGCCAATTTGATTGAGTTTAATCAAAATGGAATTGGCAATCCCTTTGGCAATCCCTTCCTTTAGAATGGATGTATTGGTGACAAATACGTCATCACCCACCAATTGGACTTTTTTACCCAATTTCTCAGTGAGTAATGCCCAACCATTCCAATCATTCTCAGCCATCCCATCTTCAATAGAGATAATTGGATATTTATCTACCCAATTGGCTAAATAATCAACAAATTGAGCGGAATCCAACTTCTTATTCTCTGAAGCTAAATCATATTTGTCCTCTTTGTAGAATTCTGAGCTGGCTACATCCAGTCCCAAACAAATATCTTGACCTGCTTTAAAACCGGCTTTGGCAATGGCTTGCAGAATCACCTCAATAGCAGCCTCATTGGAAGATAAATTGGGAGCAAATCCACCTTCATCTCCCACCGCTGTATTCAGTCCCTGACTTTTTAGCACACTTTTTAAGGCATGAAATACTTCGGCTCCATATCGCACAGCCTCAGTCAAAGTGCCAGCACCCACTGGTAAGATCATAAATTCCTGCAAATCCACACTGTTATCTGCATGAGCTCCCCCATTGATAATATTCATCATGGGAACTGGCATTTGTAAGGGCCCTGCCCCACCCAAATAACGATACAAGGGCAATTTCACTTCGCAGGCTGCCGCTTTGGCCACCGCCATTGAGATCGCCAAAATGGCATTCGCTCCCAAACGCCCTTTATTAGGAGTCCCATCCAAGGCAATCATTTTTTGATCAATTGCGGTTTGAGCAGTCACTTCCATGCCACAAATGGCTTTTTGTAACTCGGTATTGATATGTTGAACAGCAGTTTTCACTCCTTTACCCAGATAACGACCTTTGTCGCCATCTCGCAGTTCCAGCGCTTCTCGGGACCCGGTAGAAGCTCCAGAAGGGACTGCTGCACGTCCAAAAGCACCCGCTTCGGTAATGACTTCAGCTTCCACCGTGGGATTGCCTCGGGAATCCAAAATTTCTCGGGCTCGAATAGTGACAATTTTTGACACGTTGTTTTTCTCCTTAATGTATTGAGTTTTCTAAAAAAATAAATCGTTTGGTGGTTTCGTCAAGTGCTTGTAAAGTCTCCAATAATTCAGCAATATGAGACAATGGCCACAGGGTTGCTCCATCACTGAGTGCTTGATCTGGATTGGGATGGGTCTCCATAAATAATCCAGCGATTCCCACTGCCACTGCAGCCCGAGCCAATACGGGAATACAAGCCCGTTGTCCTCCAGAAACATCGCCCAAGCCCGCTGGCTGTTGTACTGAATGGGTGGCATCAAATACAACTGGACAGCCAGTTTGGCGCAGATGGGCCAGGGAACACATGTCTACAATCAAGCGGTTATATCCAAAACTGACGCCTCGCTCACATACCAAAAGATCAGAGTTGCCGGTGGCTTTCGCTTTTTCAACCACTTTCATCATGTCCCAGGGGGCTAAAAATTGGCCTTTTTTGAGGTTGACTGGCAGTCCTTGTTGAGCGACTTTTTGAATAAAATCTGTTTGACGACACAGAAATGCGGGAGTTTGCAATATGTCGACAACCTGCGCAATTTCTTGTAAAGGGGAATTTTCATGGACATCGGTGAGCACTGGAATTTTCAGTTGTTGACGAATTTTTTCCAAAATTGCCAATCCTTTTTCCATTCCAAGCCCTCGAAAACTGTGCAGAGAAGTCCGATTGGCTTTGTCGAATGAAGATTTGTAAATAAAGGGCATTTTTAGGCTTTGGGTAATTTCTTGCAAACGGCCTGCCGTTTCAAAAGCCAAGTCTTCAGATTCAATGACACAGGGACCGGCAATTAGAAATAAGGGACTGTTGGTTTCGAGGGTGAATTGACCCAATTTCATGTTAAAAGTCCTCCCATCCTTCTTCATAAGAAGTTGCTGAAGTTTTAATTAAAGCGGGCTCAGCAACCAAAGCCGTGGTTTTTTTGGAGGGCATGGTTGAAACAGAGCGATTGATAACAGGAGGAGAAGTTTTCTTAGGCTTAGGTTTACTATAAACTGGTGGATGGGCTGATGAGTTGCCAGTCGAAGCGCTTACTTTAGCCTGCTCTTGAATAAGGGCTTTATTCTCAGACAATAAATTGAGTTTGAAAAAAGCAACTTGCTGATTCAAGCGTTGAGCCTGCTCGCTCAAAGATTGACTGGCTTTTGTGGCCTGTTCCACCAAAGCGCCATTTTGTTGAGTCATGGTGTCCATTTGGGTAATGGCCTGATTAACATATTGAATACCCACCGCTTGTTGTTGACTGGCCGTGGAAATATCCGCAATAATATCGTTGACCAATTGGCTGGCTGTGACAATTTCTCCCAACGCTTCTCCGGAACGATTGGCCAGACGAGTCCCTTCTTCCACTTTACGCACACTTTCTTGAATCAACTCCTTAATCTCCTTAGCGGCACTGGCACTGCGTTGGGCTAAGTTACGTACTTCTGAAGCCACCACCGCAAATCCTCGTCCTTGTTCCCCAGCTCTGGCTGCCTCAACTGCCGCATTTAATGCCAGTAGATTGGTTTGAAAGGCAATTTCATTGATCATGCCGATGATATCTGTGATTTTTTGACTGCTGGCATTGATTTCTGAAATGGCCTGCACAGCAGACCACACCACTTCTCCTCCCTGTTCAGCTTGGGCTCGGGCAGTTTTAGCCAATTCAGACGCTTGTTTGGCATTGTTAGCATTTTGTTGAATGGTACTGGTCATTTGTTGCATGCTGGCTGCAATTTGCTCCAAAGAAGCCGCTTGTTCCTCTGTGCGTTGATTGAGACTGATATTACCTTGAGAAAGCTCTTCTGATGCAGTATTGACAATTTGCGCAGTTTGTTTAATAATCAACATCACTTCAGTCAATTTTTGTACGGTGGCATTGGCATCCTGCTTAAGTTGTTCAAAATCCCCACTGTAATTCCCAATAATATTTTGAGTCAAATTTCCCTGTGCCAACGCTGAAAACATCTGCATAATGTCCCGAATCATGTTTTGATTCAATTCCAAAATAACATTGATGCGACCACTGAAGGTCTCAAAAAAGCCTATTTTGTCAATTAAGTTAATACGAGAACTGAAATCTCCCTGGGAAGCACTTGAAATTACAGTATTAATTTCTTGTTCAATGGCTTTTTCCAAAGTTTGGTTATTCAATTCGATGACAAACCCCAGCCGTTGCTTGTCATCATTGAGCACCGGAGTAAAGAAAGTTTTCAGGATCAACTGTCCAAACACAACAGTTTTTTCATCGGTACTCATCAAATTATTAAGAACTTCAATATGTTGCAATGGAAAAATATCGATTGATTTTTCCAATAAATCATGAGGGTTAAAATAGGGCAGTTCCTTTCGTATTTGTTCCACACTGTCTGCCAGTAAGTGTTGAGCCGCCTGATTTAAATAAATGATACGACAATTAGGGTCAAGGATCAAAATGGGAGTGGTCACATTGTCCAACGCCTGATTGATACGTAATGCAGCCTCTGCAATCTGCCGGTCTCTTTCAATACGTTCACTTAACTGAGTTTGCATTTTTTGTAAGGCTTGTAACAACTGACTGATCTCATCTTTTCCTTTGATTTCAAAAATATTATTCAGGTGACCTGTGGCAATGGCATTGGCAATAGAAACTGCCTTATTTAAGGGTCTCGTCATCCCTCTGAGCACCAAATAGACCAAAGTTCCCACTATAATCATCAGCAGCAACGTGGCACCGATAACCAACAAAAATTCAAAATAAGCTGTTTTTTGAATTGCACTGGCCTTATCATGTAAATCAGTTGCTAACTTATTTTCCACTTCTTTCAAGAAATTAATTTTTTGAGTTTGCAAAGTTAACCATTTTTGAACATCAACATCGATAGGACTGTCCACTTCAGTTTTTTGAATACCCAAAGCCAACGCTTGATCTCGAATCTTTTGAGTTTCCAAAAAAGCTGTTTTATTGGCTTGTTGCTCAAAAAACGCCCATTGCTCTGGAGTGGCAAATAACTTTAAAAGGACACGTCTATAAAAATGTTGTTCGGCCATCAATTCAATAAAACTTTGATACTCTTCAATTGTAAAGTAACCCTTGTTAAACACGGTAGCCAATGCCGATCGCTCCAATCCTGCCAAATCTTTCGATGCCAAAAAAATAGCATAAGTCCATTCCAGTCGGATAATTTCAGGATGCTGGCTTAAAGTGGCAATATACTGAATGAGGTCAAGTAAAGCCTGGTTAATTTCTGTATAAGTTTCAATCACTTTTTTCTCAGTGACTTTCAACTCATCCACCCGTTGTCTTTCAATGCTCAAAGTGGCCACCTTACTCAAAGCCTGTTGCCACATAGTTTGTAAAACGTCATCAAATTTACCAGTCTCCATCTGATTCAATTCATGAAGAGCCTGGTCGGTATTTATGCGATTCTGTCGTATTTCCTCAAGAAATTTTTTGCCTTGACTGTCCAAAAATACCCCACTAAAGCCACGTTCCAATTGCAGTTGATGCACTAAGGTAGCAATTTTCACTGACAACTCAGCCAACTGCTCTATTTCACTCATTTCCCCAGCAACTTGGTACTTCTCTAAAACACTGATAGACACAAAATAAACAAGTCCCAAAATAGGCAAAAATAACATGAGGATGAGTTTATACTTGATTTTAAGGTGAGTAAGCATTGAGTCCCTCTTTATGTGGTAACTGATTGGAGTTGATTTGGCACAAGTAGCCCTTATATTTTATTTAAGTATAATGATTTTAGAAAAATGGGTCAAGTTGATATTGACAAACCCAGGCCAGGCCGTGACAATTTAATGATTTTGACCCTGATTTTAATCACAAATTTACTCTATAGAGTTATATTTTAGCAAAAATTATGAATTCAGTTACTTACAGTCCCCAAAATTAATATGCCTAACACCTTTAAAAACTTACCATTAGCCAAACAATTGTACCAACAAGGCAACTTGTCTGCGGCGCAGGAAATGGCAGAGCAACTCTTGCTCCTTCAAGCCGACGATTTTGAGGTACTTCATCTCTTAGGAATCATCGCTGCACAAACTCGTCGTTACTCACAAGCCATTGATTATCTTAATAAAGCCTTAACTCTACAACCCAATTTGGCCACCCTGCACAACAGTTTGGGGAATATCTATTTTTACCAAAAAAAATTCCCATTAGCCTTGACGCATTACCAACACGCATTGACTCTTAACCCCAACTCGCTGGACACTTACAACAACTTAGGTATTCTATGGGGTGAGCAACAACAATTCACCCAAGCCATTGCCTGTTTCCAACAGGTATTAACTGCTCATCCCCAACATGCCGATGCTTGGCATAATTTAGGTATCGTCTTGAGCAAACAAGGAAAATTAACTCAAGCTCTCTCCTGTTATCAACAAGCCGTAACCTTAAGTCCCCATAATGCTAATGCGTACAGCAGTTTAGCCAAATTGTTTAAAGATAAAGGAGAAATTGAACAATCCCTGCATTTTTATCAAAAAGCTCTCTCTATTCAACCTCATCATTTAGAAACCTATCAGAATTTTTTGTACACTCTCAATTTTTCCCCCAATTACGATCGACCTGCCTTATTCTTGGCCCATCAAGAGTTTAATCGCTGCTATGTCCTGCCATTACAACGATTGATTCTCCCTTATTCCCCAAATACAACCCCTCGAAAACGCCTAAGGCTGGCTTACATTTCCCCCGATTTTAGAAAACATTCCCTGACCTATTTTATCCAACCCTTATTAGCCCATCATGATCACCAACAATTTGAAATCTTCTGCTATTATAACAATCAAAAAGTAGATGAAGTCACTTTAAGAATTCAAAGTTATGCTGATCATTGGTGCGAATGTATGACCTTAACTGATGACGAACTGGCCGCCCAAATCAGAAGGGACCAAATTGACATTTTGATCGATTTGATGGGTCACACGGCCAACAATCGAGCATTGGTATTTGCCAGAAAACCTGCTCCAATTCAAGTATTTAACACTATTGGCTATTCCAATACCACGGGTTTGAGCACCATCGATTATCGAATTACAGATGCTTACATTGATCCCGTGGGAATTGGAGAACAATTCAGTTCTGAACAACTGATTCGCATGCCCAACAGTTACTATTGTTACCAACCCAATGAACACAGTCCACCGGTGAGTAACTTGCCTTACCTAACCAAAGGTTATATGACTTTAGGATCATTTAACACCCTCGCCAAACTCAATTCTCAACTATTACAACTGTGGTCAAAATTGCTAAAACGACTGCCTCAAGTAAAATTATCCATTTTATCGCTACAATTAAGAGATTTAGAAACTCGCCAAGACTTGGAGACTAAGTTAATCTCTTTGGGAATTTCCATGGAACAAGTGAACTTAGGGTATGCGGCTTCTACCGAAGAAACGCTGCACGCTTATCAACAAGTAGACATTGCCCTAGATACCTATCCCTTTAACGGAGCAACCACCACCTGTCAAGCCTTATGGATGGGGGTACCAGTCGTAACCCTCGTAGGCAACACCCCAGCAGCCCGAGCAGGACTCAGTATCTTGTCCACCTTGGGCCTTGTTGAACTGATCGCTCACTCTGAAAAAGAGTATATAGCAATTGTTGAACACCTGGTTCAACACCCCAATCTGCTACAAATTTTACGTGGCAGTTTGCGAAATAGAATGCAATGTTCCCCACTGATGGATGGACTGAATTTCACACGTGCCATGGAACAAAGTTACCTGAAAATGGCCCAAGATGCCCAGTTGATATAACTGACACACCACAAGACCGCGTAGAATTTTTTTATGGTTCGTTAACTATATATAACTCAATAGTCAGTTATTTTGCCCTCGTACCCAACCATTCTCTCAAAAATTGTCCTGTGTAAGAATGAGACTGCTTTGCTATCTGCTCAGGAGTGCCCACTGCAATAACCTGTCCTCCTCCTGATCCACCCTCCGGTCCCAAATCAACTATCCAATCTGCAGTCTTGATCACCTCCAAATTATGTTCAATCACCACCACAGTATTCCCATGATCCCGTAAACGCTGCAAAATTCCCAATAATTGTTCAATATCATGGAAATGCAACCCGGTCGTGGGCTCATCTAAAATATACAAAGTTTTACCTGTGTCCCGCTTGGACAGTTCCCGAGCCAACTTGACCCGTTGAGCTTCACCTCCAGACAAAGTCACCGAATTTTGTCCCAAAGTTAAGTAAGCCAGTCCCACATCAACCAAAGTTTGTAATTTCTGCAACAACCCTGGAATAGTCCTAAAAAATACCAAAGCTTCCTCTACAGTCATGCTCAACACTTCAAAAATATTTTTATTCTTATATTTTACCTCCAAAGTTTCCCGATTATAACGCTGTCCCCGGCACACATCACAGACCACATACACATCGGGCAAAAAGTGCATTTCCACCTTGATCAATCCATCTCCTTGACAGGCCTCACAACGTCCCCCTTTCACATTAAAACTAAATCGCCCTGCCGCATATCCACGTATTCTGGACTCTGGAGTGGCGGCAAACAATTCCCGAATCGGTGTCAAAACACCACTGTAAGTTGCCGGATTTGAACGAGGGGTACGACCGATGGGACTTTGATCAATATTGACCACCTTATCCACTGATTCCAATCCGCTTATTTCAGTGTAAGGCGCTATTTTTAAATGACTTTTATGCAAATGGTTAGCCACTGCTGGATACAAAGTATCGTTGATCAGGGTCGATTTGCCAGAACCTGAAACTCCGGTAATACAGGTAATCAGTCCCACAGGCAATTCCAAATTGATGGATTGTAAATTATTGCCACTGGCCCCTTTCAAAACAATGAGCTGTTGAAGATTTCTCGATTTTCTCAACTTGGGCACCAGTATTTTGCGTTTTTTGGACAAAAACTGCCCGGTAATCGATTCTGCACTTTGTATAATATCAGCTACGGTGCCCTGAGCCACCACTCGTCCCCCATGCACGCCAGCCCCAGGTCCAATATCCACAATATGATCAGCGGCTCGAATCGCCTCCTCATCATGCTCCACCACAATCACAGTGTTCCCTAAATTTCTCAAGCGCAATAAAGAATTCAATAATCGTTGATTATCTCGTTGATGCAAACCAATCGAGGGTTCATCTAACACATACATCACCCCCATCAAACCGGCCCCTATCTGACTGGCCAAACGAATTCTCTGCGCCTCTCCACCCGACAAAGTTTCCGCACTGCGAGCCAAGGTCAGGTAATCCAAACCCACATTGATTAAAAATTGTAAACGTTCCCGGACTTCTTTCAAAATTTTACTGGCAATCTCCCCTCGTTGTCCGGTCAACTCTAACTGATTGAAAAAATTCAAACTTTGATTAATGGGTAACTCCACCAATTGGGACAAAGTGTAGCCATTGATCATAACTTGACGAGCCACCTGATTCAATCGACTGCCTTGACAGTCTCGACACGGTTGCAAACTCAGATAATTCTCCAATTCTTCTTTTAGAGAAACATCAGCAGTTTCATACTGTTTTTCCAAAATAGGAATAATGCCTTTGAAAAGAGTTTGAGGTGGCAGTGCTTGTTTTTTTTCAGCAGCGGACAGTGAATTTCCGCTAACTGGTTCCCCATACAACAACAAATGTTGTACTTTTTCCGATAATTTCCTAAATGGAGTTGATAAACGAAAATGATATTTTTGACCCAAAGCTTGATATTGTTGAATGTAAGAAGTCCCAATCTGATCCCAACCTGATATTGCTCCTTCTGATAAACTTAAATCTGTGTCCATAATCAATTTTTTAGAATCAAAAAAAGGTTGATGACCCAAACCATTACAAGCGGGACATGCCCCCACGGGACTGTTGAATGAGAATAGACGTGGACTCAATTCTCCAACACTGTATCCACATTCCGGGCAGGCAAAATTGGCAGAGAATAACCATTCTTCTTGACGTTCCTCCTTCGTAAAAACAATTTTGGCCAAACCTCCACTTAATTTCAAGGCGGTGGCCAAAGAATCAGCCACTCGTTGTTGAACTTCTTTGCGAGCTCTAAATCTGTCCACCACCACTTCGATCGTGTGTTTTTTTCGGGAATCCAAATTTGGTACATCTTCTGTCAGGATAACTTGGCCGTTGAGTCTCACCCGCAAAAATCCTTGTTTTTCCAACTCTTGAAACAGTTGGGCATATTCCCCTTTGCGTTCCCTAACCACTGGGGACAGCAGCATCAGTTGAAGATTGGCTGGCAAAGTAAATATCTGATCCACCATTTGACTGATAGTTTGTGCACTGAGACTGTGTCCATGAGTTGGACAATGGGGAATGCCCACGCGAGCAAATAGGAGGCGCAAGTAGTCATAAACTTCGGTCACCGTGCCTACAGTAGAGCGAGGATTGTGGGAAGTGGATTTTTGTTCTATTGAAATTGCCGGGGACAGGCCCTCAATGTATTCGACCTCTGGTTTTTCCATTATGGACAAAAATTGTCTGGCATAAGAAGATAGAGATTCCACGTATCGACGTTGTCCCTCTGCATACAAGGTATCAAAAGCCAAGGAAGATTTACCAGAGCCAGACAGTCCCGTGATGACAATGAAGCAGTCCCGTGGCAAATCCAGGTCGATATTTTGTAAATTATGAGTGCGCACTCCACGCAATTGAATCCATTTCATGTGTTTACTGTCTCCCTGAGTCAGTTATTGTGGCATTAAAGAAATTATCATTTTAATAGATCCTTAAAACATTTGTTGAATATTATTCAATCCATTTCAATGGTTTACTGGGGGCCAACACTTCTCCATTGGGTAAAATAGCTAAAAATTGATCCAATGCTGGTAATACGGGCACTTCTTGGGAAGGCAGCAAGGGAATTCCCCGATCTTGTAGGGCTAACTGTTTGTCTCGCATAGCTTTGTATTTACCACTGCTGATCAATTGTTCAGTTGCAGCATCCCGAACAATAACCGGATGTAGAAATACCATAAGATTGCGTTTAATCTTCTTGGTACTGTGAGAACGAAATAGCCCCCCTAAGATGGGAATATCGCCCAAACCAGGAACTTTTTGGGTAATTTGTTGTAAATCCTCATCAATTAGACCACCAAGCACAATCATATTTCCATCTTCTACAATCACTGTAGTTTTGATAGTACGCTTGTTAGTGATAATATCGGCAGTGGCCACGCTGCTGGGACTGATGCTAGAAACTTCCTGTTCAATTTCTAATTTCACTGCATTCCCTTCATTAATCTGCGGTCTCACCTTCAATTTTAAGCCCACATCTTCCCGTTGGATAGTTTGAAAAGGATTGGTGGCCCCACTGACTGCCCCGGTATTGGTATATTGCCCTGTGACGAAGGGCACATTTTGCCCCACGACGATCTCTGCCTCCTCATTGTCCAAGGTGAGCAAGGAAGGAGTGGATAATACATTGGTGTTGACGTCGGAGGAAAGGGCCTGGATCAGCATCGCAAAATTGATGGCGGAATTGTTGAAGTAACCCAGTCCCAACATAGCACCTGCTTCGGGACTGGGCAAACTGGTGCCTCGATTTTGGTTAAATTGGTAGGCAGTGGTGGCTAAATCGATGATTTTGGGACCGGTGTTGTCAAAATTACTGGTTCCCAAGGGACTGAGGCTTCGATTGCCGTATAACAGCCATTGCACTCCCAATTTTTGAGCAATGTCATTGGCCACTTCTGCAATCACTGCCTCAACCAACACTTGAGCCCGTCTTATATCCAATTTTTGAATCACAATTCGCAAATCTTGTAGAATTTCTGGAGTGGCAGTGATGATCAAACTGTTAGTATTTTCATCGGCTTGGATGTAAGTTTGATGGGTTTGTACTGTAATTTTTTTCCCTTCTGCCAATTCTTGAGTTTCCACGATGCCTTGGGTAATTCCCTTGAGAATGTTCGCCAGTTCGGCAGCTTGAGCATAGCGTAGATAAATGACTTGAGTGTTCCCACTGCTCTTTACAGGAATGTCCAAATGGGCAATTAAAGTTCGTAAATGCAACCGTTTATCTTGGTCCCCATTGATCAAAAGACTGTTGGTGCGGTCATCTGCCACTATTTGGGCAGAGGTGGTTTTTCCCCCGGTTGCAGCATTGGCTGCAGATTGTTGTTCCATTTGAGTGAGCAAACGCGTAATTTCGCTGGCGGTGGCATATTGTAACACAATGACTTCTATTTCTTCTTGAGTCGGTAAATCAATGCGTTGGATGATTTCCAAGATGCGTTTAACTGCCGCGGCCCGATCGGAAATGATCAGCGTATTGTTATTGGGATAGGCGACAAGATGTCCTTGTTGATGAACTAAGGGGCGCAATAGGGGAATGAGTTGGGCAGCCGCAATGTGTTTTAATTGAATCACTTGTGTGATAAGTGCATCTCCCAAGTGTTGTTCCGAAGCTGAGAGCACCGGAGTGTTTTCGGATTTAGCCAAGTTTTCGGGCATGATTTTGGTCACAGAGCCCGAGGGAATTGCGCTAAAGCCATGTACACTGAGAATGGAAAGAAATACTTCATAAATTTCTTCACTGTCCAATGGACTGTTAGAGACCACAGTCACTTTGGCTTTAACTCTGGGGTCAACGATAAAGGTTTTTTTGGTTACTTCCGAAATGGTGTTGATAAGGAGTTGAATATCCATGTCGGTAAAGTTCAGGGTGACTTTTTGTTGGGCAAGAAGAGGGGCAGTGAGAAGTGAGAGAAATAAAGTGAGTAAAATACGTGATAACATGTTGATAATGTTTGATTTTATTCGGAACTGATCGAATAGTAAAGGGGGATAATTTGTTCATTGCGTTTGATTTGTAGATCCAAACGGGTGGTGGTGGCCAGTTGTTCTAATAGTTTTAGTCCTGCTAGTGGGGAGTCTAGTTTTAAGCCATTGACTGCAGTGATAATATCTCCGGGTTGCAGGTCAAATTTATTTAATAATTCGGGATTTTTACCAGGTTGAAGGCGATAGCCAATAAATTGTCCATTTTCAGTGATTGGGGAAGCTTGAAATAGAGAGAGCAGTTGGGCAGGATTGGTTTTTAGTTGTTGTTGGTATTTGCCTAACAGTTGATCTGGGGATAGGGTTTCTTGTGCATCAATGGGATAATTATTGTCAGTGGAGGAATGGGATGGAAGGGAGACAGGTTCAGAGGTTTGAGAGTCTAAGGGAATCAGGGATAGGGTGTGTTGTTGTTGTCCAGTGAGTAAAGTGACTTGTTTGGGGGCAATGTGTTGAAGTTGGGTGGTTGGGGTTATTGCATCGCCAATTTTGTAGAGTTTGGGGGTATTTTCATCCCGGCTTAAGATTGCTAAAGAAGAGGGGGCATGGGAACTGTAATAAATGCCATGTAACTTGAGATTGGAGGGAGAGGGTTTGGGGGAGGGGTTTGGGGAAATAATTGAGGTGGATGAAGGGGTTGAAGCGATGGTTTTTCCAAATAAGTGAGCATTGAGTAAGGAGGTGAGGTCAATTTTTTGGAGAGGTTGAGAGTCTGGAGAATGGGTTTGGAAGGCTTGTTTGAGGTTGGGGGAGTTTGTGGGATATTGTAGGGATAAGTTCAGTTGCATAGCATAGTTACCTAGAGTTATGGCTAGGTATATGTTGGCTAACCAAATCCAAAATTTGGACAGCAATATGCGTTGTAATTGATTGGTAAATAAGGGCATTGGCTTTAAAACGAGGGGGTTGTCATGGTTGATTGTGACCGGATTTAGGGTAGAGATAAAAGGGGGGGGTTCCAGTTTTTAATGGGAGGGTGTGTTTTTGGTTATTGGCATAGGAATGTGAAATTTTAGGGTTATTTGGGAAATATTTGGAAAAATGAGGAAAAAAATAGTTTTAGTCGGGTTTGGTCAGTCAATTTCTCCTAATGTTTGAGCTTTAACTACAGCTTGAGTGCGGGTTTTTACGTTGAGTAATTTAAGGGTGTCTCGAATATGGGCTTTGACTGTATTTTCTGAAATATTAATGAGTCGGGAGATTTCTTTGTTGGAGTGACCATTGGCAATGAGTTTTAGAACTTCTCTTTGACGTACTGAAAGTGTGTATCGTTTTTTGCCCGGGGGGTTCATTTGATTGGTCAGGGGATTTAGGAGCAATTCGGGCAAGTAACGTCCACCAGAGAGAATGAGTTTGAGGGCATTTAAAATGATTTCGGAGTTGGCAGTTTTGGGAATGTAGCCTCTAGCCCCTCCTTCCATGGTGGATCGAATGTGTTGAATGTCTTCAGAGGCGGAAAGAATAACCAAGGGAATTTGTCCTTTAAATTTCCGAATGGTGTAAAAGCCTTCAAGGTCTTCCATGCCCGGCATTCCCAAGTCCAGTATGATAAGACAGATGTCTTCATGTAAATTGAGTAGTTGCAAGCAGTCTTCAATGGAATTGGCTTTGAGAATGTGAACGTGGTCAGCCAGTTGTTTTAGGATGAGTTGAATGCCTTCGCAGAAGATGGGGTGATCATCGGCTTGTAAGATTTTCATAATTCGTTCTTAACGTATAATGGGTATAACAAGTACTGGTATAGGAGAAAGTTGGGTCACTTTACGGGCTGTGGAGCCGATGAGAATTTCTCCTAATGCGGAATGACTGTGGGTGCCCATCACGATCAGGTCAGCTTGGAGAATTTTGGCTTGTTCAACAATGGAGTGGGCGGGATGTCCTTCTAACACTGTGATGCCAGCAATTAAATGGCTGTCTTCGGGGGTGGAATGGAGTTCTTCTTCACAAAAACGTTCGATGCGTTTTTGCATAGTTTGCCGGACTTTGTTCAGGGCTTGTTGGTGATGTTGTTGGGAAATTTCTTGGGGAATGTAGGTTTCCAGTAAGGCATTACCGTAGGAAGTGAGAGGTTCTAAGATGTGCAGCAGGGTGATTTGGGCTTGGTAGTGTTGGGCTAAACTGATGGCATAGCGAAATACTTGGCGAGTGTTTGTTCCCAGGTCGGTGCTGTAGAGAATGTGTTGGATGGAAGGTAGCATAAGATTAATCGTTTAGAGTTGAGGACCATAGAGTAAGTTGGGTAGAAATAGGCTGATTTGTGGTAAGTAGGTAATGAGCATGAGGAATAGGAGTAGTGCCCCTATCCAGGGTAAGGAAGCTTTGATGACTTCGGTGAGACCGAGTTGGGTAATGCCTGAGATTACGAAAAGGTTGAGTCCAACTGGAGGGGTAATCATGCCAATTTCCATGTTGACGACCATGATGATGCCAAGGTGAATGGGGTCTATGCCCATTTCTGTGGCAATTGGGAACAGGATGGGAGCTAGGATGAGCAGAAGTCCGGAGGGTTCCATAAAGCTGCCACCTATCAGCAGGAGCACGTTGACAATGATCAGAAATACCCAGGGGCTCATGTTCATACCCAGTAGGATTTCAGCGATTTGTTGGGGAATTTGTTCAGTGGTGAGAACGTGTCCAAATAGCATGGCATTGGTGATGATAAACATGAGCATGATGGTGACTTTCCCTGAGTCGGTAAGCACTTTGGGAACGTCTTTGAAACTAAGGTCGCGGTAGACAAAGAGGGCAATGATGAAGGCATAGACGGCAGCCACTGCAGCGGCTTCGGTGGGGGTAAATAGTCCTCCATAGATGCCGCCCAGAATGATGAAAATGAGGAGCAGTCCCCAAAAAGCTGAGAGTCCAGAGTTGAGGACTTCTGAAAGGGAGGCGGGTTGCATTTTGGGTAAATTACGATATTTGGCAAAAAGATAGATGCTGGTCATTAACATGAGACCGGCCAGTATGCCTGGTAGAACTCCAGCCATAAAGAGGCGACCCAGGGAGACCTCAGTGATGGCGGCATAGACGACCATGACAATAGAGGGTGGAATGAGAATGCCCAGGGTGCCAGCGCTGCCAATAACTCCTGCTGCGAAGGATTTCGTATAGCCAGTGGAGACCATGCCGCCAATGACAATGGAGCCAATGGCGGCTACAGTGGCTGGCGAGGAGCCTGAGACGGCTGCAAATAGCATGCAGGCCAATACCGAAGCAATAGCCATACCGCCACGCAGGGAACCAACACAGGCGATGGCAAAGCGGATGATGCGTTTGGCGACGCCTCCAGTGGATAGGAAGGCAGCTGACAGTATAAAAAAGGGAATGGCAAGCAGGGTGTAGTGTTGCATGCCTTGGAATAGTTTGAGAGCTAAGGAGGCTAAGGAGTCTGGTGAGAATAAGAGAATGGTGAGGACGCTGGAGAGTCCAAGGGCAATAGCGACGGGAACTCCTATGAGCATGAGTAGTAATAGGAGGCTGAATAGGAAGAGGGTGGTCATGACAGAGGACCAGTAATCTGATGATTTTTCAGGGTATCTTGAGCTTCATCGGCCAGCAGTTGCATGGTATGACCTTGCAATAGTTTGAACAGGGCTTGACTGAGGCGCCAAAATAGGAGTAAAAAGCCAATGGGGAGAATGAGGTAAATTGTCCATTGGGGAATGGGAAGGTCTTCTGATAGCCAACCCGCTTGGTATATTTTGTAGACATATTGGGTGCCTCCAATGAAAAGGAGAACGCTGTATAGAAGGCAGGTCAGCAAGGCGAGAACGGCAAGGCGCTGTTGCCAAGGTTGGGGAAGGAGTCGGGTGAAGGCATCAATTCCAATGTGGGCACCGACTTTGACGCCAAATGACATGCCAAATAGAACTAACCAGGCAAATAGGTAGGTCGTGAGTTCCAGAGCCCAGACCATGTGAAAGGTGGGGAACGGTTGTAGGAAGGGTAGATTTTCCAGTAAAAATTGTCCGGATGGGGAAGGCCAGAGTGTGCTGTTTAAGTAACGAAGCACGACTTGGGTAAAGGTGACAAGGGTCATGCTGGCAAGGAGGAAGGCGATGATTCCTTCTTCCAAGTGGTCAAAAATACGGTTGAGCATGGTGAAAGTCCGGTGGGTTAATGGAAGATTGGAATGAGTTTTATGGCATTTTTTCTGATATTGAGTGTGTAACAGGGGGAAAATAGTTTGGGGATATATAAAGGGTTATCCAGTGGTTAGTGCCGAGATTTGAGGGGTCGGTTGGCTAATTTGTATGTGGGGAACTGGATAGGTTGAGCAATGAGTAATTGAAATATTCATCCTCATTTCCAATTCCCATCCAGTTATGAAAACCTTTTTAAATCAAGGCGTTGTTGGAAGTTGATTGGCAGCCAAGGCAGCATCAATGATATCCTTGCCAATTTCTGTTTCAAATTTTTGCCAAACGGGTTGCATGGCTTGGCGCCATTGGGCAATTTCTTCTGAAGTGAGGGTTAACACTTGGGTTTTGCCGGTTTGTTGCCCAAATTCAACAATTTTTTGCCGGTGTTCATTGTCAAGGTCGATGGCTAGGGTGTTGACTTCTTCAGTAACTTCTTGCAGAATTTGTTCTAGTTCAGTGCGGATGTCGGCGGGTAGATTGCGCCAAAATTGGGCATTGGTGACGACAAAATAGTCTAAAATACCGTGGTTGGTTTCGGTAAAATGGGTTTGTACTTCATGGAATTTTTTGGAGTAGGCATTGGACCAAGGATTCTCCGCACCGTCAACTACTCCAGTTTGGAGGGCGTTATAAACTTCTGCAAATGTGAGTTTTTGTGGACTGGCGCCCAAAATTTCAAACTGGTGCTGTAATACTTCAGAATGTTGAATACGGAATTTCAGTCCTTTGAGATCGCTGGGTTGGCGGAGTGGTTTGTTGGCAGACAGCTGCTTCATTCCGTTATGCCAGTAGGCTAGTCCTAAATAGCCATATTTTTCCATGGAGGAGAGTAAGGATTTGCCCGTGGGACCGGTTTGAAAACGTTCTGCGGCTTTAACATCCGTGAAGAGAAAGGGGAGATCGAAAACTTGCAATTGTTTGGTATATTTGCCAAATTTAGCTAAGGAGGGAGCAGCCATTTGTACATCTCCCAATAGGAGAGCTTCCATGACTTTATCGTCGTCGTAGAGTTGTGAATTGGGGTAGACTTCTACGACGACTTTGCCCCCCAGGCGTTCGGCTACTTTTTGTTTAAACTGATTGGCACCCACTCCTTTAGGAGTAGTTTCTGCCACAACATGCGAGAATTTGATCTTAATGGGGGTAGGCGCTTTGGATTCATTGGAATTTGGAGTATTGCTGGGCGCCTGATCACAGGCGGTCAGTACTGTTAAACTGAGTAGTATCAACCAAAAACGTAACATAGAACTTTCCTCTTTTATGTGACTTTTCAAGTTCAGTATTATAATACAAAATGAGTTTAATATGAAATGGAAGTGTGGTAAAAACATGGTATTATACCAGATTTTGAAAGTGGGATAGAGGGGATTTTCAATTAATATCTAGCGAATTAAACGGTCATACCTTAAGACAACTCTATTTTTGTGAATTTAGATGAAGACATTGATGAGTGGTAATTACCTACAAGGAGCATCTTCATGCCACTAGAAAGTTTCGGAGAAGAAAAACGTTATAATTTTGAACGCATTGGCAGCTTTGGACGCTTTTATACAGGCAATACGTTTCCCATTGAATACTTGATGACCACTTTTTCTGCTGCAGAACTCTCCGAACTCAGTTTTGCTCGGGACATTCAACCGGAAGTGATTGATTTTGACTTGCTCATGCAACGGGATATCGATGAGGAACGCGTGCGTTCCGAAATGGAACCCTACCTAAATCCTCAAATGCTCACCCCGGCTGAAATTCGTTCCCGAGCCATCTTTTTTCCACCGTTGCTGGCTGCGATTATTCCCACCAAGGGTAAAATCATGCAAGCCTATTACAGTGATGAGCAGGGAGACATTGAATTACATCCCAATCATGACCGAGAACATATTATCAGGGAATGGCCCGGTCTCTTTAAACTGACCTATTTTTCCAGCAATAACCCTCAAGCCTATCGATTACCCATTTACAAGGGCAAAGATGATGACAGTATTGAGGTCTGCATTCAACAAGAGCCTGTGCAATTGGAAGTTCACCTGTCCAGAGGCAACCAATATGGCGCAAAATTGGTTGTGATTGATGGTCAACACCGTCTATTTACTCTGCGTAAAGTCTATGAAAAACAACCCGAATTAATGGAAAATCTTGGAGTCCCAGTCTGCATCCTATTTGCCCCTCACTCCACACAAAAACGAAATCGAGAATATACCTCTTTAATCCGAGTGCCCACAGTTCCCGAAGTATTTCGGCACCTATTTGTAGACGTGAACAGCACTGCCAAACAAGTCGGTGGACATTTCAACATTCTCCTGGCTGATAACAACATGGGGAATATTGCCTGTCGCAAATTCTGCGACCACATTTTACGAGTCCGGGGCATCGAAGGACTGGCTGTTATTGAATGGAATACCAAAACCAAAAAACAAGCCACTGCCATTACTCGAGCCTATTCCCTCAGCAGTATTGGCATCATCGCTAAAGCCTTGACCGAAAGTATAGGTCACCGCAAACTGTTGACGAAATACCTGTTAAAACTTGATGACATCGAAACTGAACTGTATCCCAATGGCGACGATGATCCCGACTATCCTATTGTGCAATGGGACAAATTTTCTCTGACCCAAAAAAGTTTGATCGAGGAACAAATCAAAACGCATCTGGTCCCCTGTTTGGAAATTCTCTTCTTCCAAACTGAGGAATTTGCCAAAGCCTTTCAACTGTTCCAACACAGTTTAATTGATCTCACAAAAACTGTCCGCAGTGAACAAGCCGATGCTGCCGACGCTCAACAGGCTCTGCATCAAATTATTGATTATTTACCCATTCCAGAAGGAAAGTCTTTTGAAGGGGCCCGTTTAATCTATCGTAACTTTGAATTTCGCGTCAAAAAAGCCCGAGACGAACAAATTGCCAATATCATTCAATATGCCCTGTTCCAAAGAGCCATTTTTGAAGCCTGGGCCCATCTGCTTGAAGTCACTCGTCCTTTGGAAATCGTTCCCCACTTAGCCACCCAAGGCTTCGCTAAATTATTGGATCTCCTACTTAAAAATCAGGGAGAATTCCTTGACTTTGAACGACGTTACCTGCAAAATATCGTGTTCAATGGCAAAAAGATCATCGTGCGCGAAGATACCAAAAAAGCCCTGTCTCTATTGGTACTGGTGTATCTTAACAAACCGGGAGTCATTGCCCAAATCAGCACTTTGTTACTCAATTCTCCTTCCCGGCTGTTAAAGCAACGTTTACAAGAAAAAGGGCAAACCGCCCTGTTGGACTTCCAAAAAAATTATGAATTGGCCTGCAAGAAAAATTTCAAATCCAATTATCGCACTGACTTGGGACTGACTTCAGTGGAACGGGAGGCATTGATCGCTGCCGAGGAGACACAGAAACGACAAGCCGGCGAAGGTAAAACCAGCAGTCGTCGCAAAAAAGTCGAGGTTGATAACCAATTTGAGCAATTGGTGGAATACCACATCAAACAAGAAATTGAATTGGCTATGGCAGAATTGAAAAAATATTTGGGTGGATCGAAAGTATAAATTTTCCCAAAAATTTTGTGAATCCCTTCAGACACGACACTATTCTATCGAATCCAAATAACTTATCTTTAGCAATCACAGGAGTTTATATTGATGTTGAAAAAACCGGCCACCACTGAAATTCCCATTCATGAGCTGATTGCTCATCGTTGGAGTCCACGGGCCTTTGATCCAGAGCGTATGGTGCCTCGAGAACAACTGCTTGCCTTGTTGGAAGCTGCCCGGTGGGCGCCTTCCTGTCGGGGAGAGGAACCTTGGCGATTTTTAATTTTTGACAAACAAACTCAACCCCAGGCTTGGGAAAAAGCCTTGAATTGTTTGGAAGACAGCAACCAGAAATGGGCTCAACGAGCCCCAGTATTGATTTTAGCAACCATTGTCAACATCTTTGAGCACAATGACTCCCCCAATCGTTGGGCAGCTTATGATTGTGGAGCTGCTTGTGAAAATTTATGTTTGCAAGCTGTGCATTTGGGACTGATAACTCACCAAATGGGGGGATTTAAGTTAGCCAAAACTCATGAACTGTTGGGACTGCCAGTGGAAGTAACTTGTATGAGCATGATAGCTCTTGGTTATCAAGCTGATCCTCAAATTTTAGAAGGTGATTATTTGACCCGAGAATTGGCTCAACGAAATCGCAAACCTTTGGGGGAACAGTTTTTTGAAGCAGAATGGGAACGTCCATTCAAAATTTAAGGAAAGCTCTGGTTAGACAGGACCGGCAGCCTTACGCAGGAAGCCATGAATTGCCGGTCCCTCAGAAATTGCAGATTCTGAAACGAAATTGCTTATCCTATTCCTCTGGCAATTGAAAGAGTTGGCGAGCCGCTGAGACCAAGTCTTCTCGACCTTCATAACCAGCTTGCCGCAATTGCACACAAGGAGTATGCATTAAAGTATTGGTTAAGGTATGAGCCAAATAATCAATTACCTCATAAGGAGGTTTTCCTCCATCCAACATGCGTTTAGCCTTGAGCACCAGATGATGACGAATTTCTTGAGAACGATCTCGCAAATCGCAAATGGTGTCAACTGTATCTAGGGAATGCCACCAGTTAATAAAATGAGTAACTTGAGTGTCAATAATTTCTTCAGCTTGCAAAGCAGCTTGTTGCCGGGAACGCAAATTTTCTTGAATCACTTCATTCAAGTCGTCGACTGTGTATAGGTAAACATCTTCCAGTTTACCAACTTCTGCAGCAATATCCCTCGGAACTGCAATATCCACCATAAACATGGGACGGTGTTTACGAAGTTTAATCGCTTGTTTTACAACCTCTTCCCCCAAAATTGGAGTGGGACTGGCAGTGGAAGTCACAACAATATCAGCTTCTGCCAAGTGCATAGGAATCTCTTCCAAAGTGATGGCATATCCAGCAAAAGTTTTGGCCAATTGTCGAGCTCGTTCGATGGTGCGATTGGCCACAATCATCCGTTTTAAACGATTCTCATGCAGATGGCGGGCCGCCAATTCGACAGTTTCTCCTGCCCCAATCAATAAAGCGGTAATTTGATTGAGATCACCAAAGATTTGTTGAGCCAACCGAACCGCAGCAAAAGCCACTGAAACTGGACTGGAACTGATGGCCGTGTCTGTACGCACCCGCTTGGCTACGGTAAAACTGTACTCGAATAGCTTGTTGAGTAATCCCCCGGTCGCCCTTTCCTTTCGAGCCACTTGATAGGCCGCTTTCATTTGCCCCAAAATTTGGGGTTCCCCTAAAATCATGGAGTCCAGACCACAAACAACCCTGAATAAATGACGGACAACCCCTCCATTATAATAACTATACAATTGATTTTCTAAGAGGGTCCGGGGTAAATTATGAAAATGGCTGAGCCAGCCAATCAGAGCATGAGTATTTTCCTGATCCAGGCTACAATAAACCTCTGTGCGGTTACAAGTTGACACGATCACCGCTTCTCTAACCAATTCATGTTCCGTCAAATCGTGTAAAGCATACCGCAAACGTTCCGCTGAAAAATTCACCTTTTCCCGAATTTCAACCGGCGCTGTTGTATGATTGAGTCCAAAAGCAAATAGCTGCATGAGGTAAATGATGGTTATCCGTTAATGAATGTTTTAGTTGGAACGTACCCTGGCAATTTTTTACTACGTTAAAATTAGGAAATTATACCATGATTGCGCTTCAAATCAACCCATCCAATGGCGCTGCCCCTCAATAAATAATCAAGAAAACAAGCAATGTTATCGTTGGACAAAAACCAGGTTCTAATTTTATTAATAAATATCAATCTATTAGAGTTCTATACAGATCACCGACCGGCCAATTGGTCACCTATTTACAACCCTTTTTTGCTCACTTTATGCAAGACCCTCCTGTTTTACAGGATATGCTAAATTTAAGGATTTTTAACATGTTAAACTTATTTTATCTCCTGTTTTTCAGTATAGAAATACTCAATAATCTCCCCGTATTATCCCTAACTTTAACTGATCAACTCCTCTGTGAAACCAATCCGGAACCCCACTGGTTTCACAAACTATTTCAAGATTCACCTGCCTCTGCTGAGGAACGCATGCCCCTCACTACCTCAGTTAATGCCATGTTGATTCGGGAAAAAACCGGGCACTTGGCAATATATTCTTTCAAAAATGGCTTCTTCAACGATCCCAAGCAACCTGTAGACAATATTTTACATTTTAGCGAAGCATTGACTGCCGATTGGAATCAAGACGGCAACCTAGATCTCATGGTCAAAACCCCCACTGGACAACTCACCCTTCTCATTTTCCAAGAGCAAGATTTTGAAGAACTTTACTCATTCCCTAACCAATACATTCAACACAAAATAGGTGATTGGAATGGCGATGGCCAACCTGATGTCCTAGCCCAAACCGCCCAAGGAGAACTTCTGCTATTCCTATTTCAAGCCAACTCTGCCAACTTCAGTTCCCCAAAACTCCTCAGCCGACAATGGACCAGCCAACAATTCCTCACTGGAGACTGGGATGGCAACGGTTTCACTGACCTATTAACTTATGATGAGACTGGATATTTTTACCTTCACCTGTTCAAAAATGGCAACCTAGACGATCGAAAAAAAATACCTTATACCCATGAACTGACACACTATTTTAGCCAAGATTGGACCGGGAACCAACGCTCAGATCTACTCGTTAGAACCACAGAGGGTCAACTCCTTCTCTTGCAAACCCAACCTTCAGGAGACTTTTTACCAGCCCAAAAAGTGGCCGAAAACTGGCATTTTACCCATTATTTCCCTGGAGACTGGGACCAAGATGGCATTGCTGATCTCATAGTCCGTACCTCTAAAGGCGATATTATACTTTATCTATTTCGAGAACTGACTTTTCAAAAACCCAGAATAGTTGCTAAAAATTGGCACTTTACCTATTATTACCCCTTTAAAAATCGTTAACTTCACACAAAGGACTCCGCTATGTCACTCCAACAAAAAACAGTCGTTCCCCACGAGACTTCCTCTTCAGAAACCACGTCTACTCGTAACTATGAAGATCGACGATCCGACTTACTCAAAGAAATCGACCTCATTCAAGATGTTATTCGACGCATGTCCAACACCTCCTTCGTCATCAAAGGCTGGACAGTCACCATGATGGGCATTATTTTTGCCTTTAAAGCTGACATCAATGCCACCCATTTTGTGCTCATCCCCATCATACTATTCTGGTTTCTAGACGCCTATTTTCTAAAACACGAACGACAATATCGCAAACTTTATCAATGGGTTATCGACAACCGACTGCACGACGACAGCCATCTGTTCAATCTGAACACCTCGCGTTTTAACACCCAATCCACCTTCCAAGTCATGTTCTCATTTACCTTAGCCCTGTTTTATGGAGGTGCCCTGTTACTGGTCCTCCTCTACTTTCTCAGTCGCCTCTATTTCCCAGATCTGCTCATCAACTGCGTTCCTATAAAATGATCAAAGAAAAACAAGCTTTTACCCTTATTGAAGTCATGGTCGTCATCGTTATTCTCAGCGTTTTGGCAGCCTTTGTCGTTCCTAAAATTATCGCTCGACCCGATGAGGCACGTCTGCTCAAAGCCAAACAAGATATGCGTGTTATTGAAGCAGCCCTCAAACTTTATAAACTTGATAATTACACTTACCCTACCACTGACCAGGGACTGGAAGCCTTGGTAACTCAACCCCTAGGAGAACCTGCTCCTCGGCAATGGAAAGAAGGCGGCTACTTGGACCAACTTCCCAAAGACCCTTGGGGCTTTCCTTATTACTACCTATTTCCAGGACAACACAAAGAATTTGATCTCTGGTCCCATGGAGCAGATGGGCTGCCCGGTGGCACTGATACCAACAGTGATCTAGGCAATTGGCAACTGGATTAAGCTCTTTTTCTGAAGATCTCAAACCATTCTAAGATCTCAAATTACTCAAGGACGCTGGCTAACTTTTCTCATTCCCACGCTTTTAGTGGGAATGGGCATACAAATACTTTACACCCTCAGCAATCTTCCTAAATTCTACAAACCATCATTCAAACTATCATTCTCAACACTTCCCATAACTCTGCTATGATTACCCCAGTTTATGCTTATGAACCTCCTCCTTTAACTTACTCTGCCTCCCTATTTCTCATGCGCACCTCTGCTGAGATCCAAACCACCGAAAATTGGTGGTTAACAGTTCTTGATCAACTCAACTCCCAATTTCCTTCTGCCCTGGAACTCATTGTCTTTATTCCAATTTCTCGAGAACTTTCCCCCTATTCCCCTTCACAAATTGCCTGGGAAACCCAATACCTTAACTTGGCTGATATCGTGCTGGTTTGGTCACCGTCAACAACCCATCAATGGTTAGAAAAAAACCATCTTCTGGAATTGACCTCTTTCACCAATCCTGATAAACTGTTTTACGGACATCCACCACAATTTTCTTCCAACCTGGACTCACTCTATTATGAAAAAACTGGCCGCAGAACTGCCACTGAATTAAATTTACTGATTCAAGAGATTTTAACTTATTTAATCATCCACTTAAAAAACTCTCACTGCCCGCAAAGGAGCAATGGGGAATGCACTGTTCCACTCAACATTTGGACTACTCAACAATTTCAAAGTTGGTATCAAACTCAAAAACACGTTGGTAATCAATTGATAAATGCCCAATTGCTCTGGCTACATATCATCAAACATTGCCACTACACCTTTTCCTATGCTTTACACGTACAAATTTGGATTGCTGCAGAAAACCGAATTAAAAGCAATGAGTTTATCCTGTCTCGACCGGATATTTCAGTCGTGGTCCCCTATTGGAAACATCCCACTGACTTACTTGCCAGTGAAATCGTTCTCATAAAAGAATTTCGTGCTCCAGCCCGCACTGTAGATGGTTTTGTCCATGAATTGCCTGGCGGTTCTAACTTTAAAAATCAAATAGATAAGTTACAATTGGCCAGCGATGAACTGCATGAAGAAACCAGTTTACGCCTCGATCCTCGACGTTTTAAATATCTTGCTTCCAAACAACTGGTAGCCACCTGGTCCACCCATGTTGCCGATGTTTACGCGGTAGCCCTTGATTGGGCAGAAATCCAACAAGCCAAAACCATCGCCGAATCTGGACAAACCTTTGGGGTCAAAGAAGACACCGAAAAAACCTATCTTGAAGTTTATCAGTTAAGAGACTTAGAACACTTATTGGACTGGTCCATGACTGGCATGATCTACAAAGCCTTGCTATGGCAAACTGAATCTCAACCATGATATCGTGACTGATGATTCCTTGTGGATCAACCTATCTACCTATATTAATCGTATATCCTAATTCTCTTAACAACTGCTATAGCTAACACACCATAAAAAGACTATGTAGGATGTGCTGAGCGTTTTTTGCGAAGCGCATCAATCAAGGAAGGCAAGTATTTGAGTTTTCATAATTTTATGGCACAAGGCGTTTTTTGGTGGATTGGGAATATATGGGCAACGCGACAGATGCGCTTCGCAAAAAACGCTCAGCACATCCTACATGATCTACCTATATTAATCATATATCTTAATCCTCTTAACAACTGCTATAATCCATAACCACTTACCTATTCTTTCTCACCTTACCTAACAGGACAATCCCCATGAATAATTCCGCCCTTTTATGGGAAAAATTCTTTTACTACCTGGGCATCTTTATGCTCATGTGGCTCTCATTTCTATATTTCGGTGCCCCAGCAGCAGGAGATAATTCAGAAGCCTCTTGGGCTCAAGCCCTTGGATATGCCTTCAAACACAATTTCCAAGCAGGAATAGACTATGTATTCACATTTGGTCCCTTGGGCTACCTGTCCAACCCCCAATCCGGCTATGATGCGGACCTTTTTTACCTCAACCTCATCTGGCATGTGATCACTGCCTGCTTTTTCAGTCTCATCTTCATGCTCAATGTCATTTTTTTAACCAATCGCACTGACAAATTCATCTACTTCTTCCTGATCATCGTAGTGGTCTCCATGTTCTACGAAGCCCGCTATTTCCTTGCCATTGTGGCTGCCAGCACCCTACTGATCATACCCACCCCTCGCTTCACGCCCTTTCTCTACCGAGCCCTCCTGATCGTCATTCTCGCTTGGTTTGGCGTCATTGCCCTCACCAAATTCACCCTATTCATACTCACCACTGCAGCCACCCTGACCCTATTCTTAACCCTGCTGCTTACCCGATCTTCGCGCCTGGCATTCTCAGCCTTACTCATCTTCACCAGCTCCCTAATCATCACGTGGTGGTTTACCGGCCAAGCCCTGCCTCACCTTCCCTTATTTCTAAAACAATCCTGGCTCATGGCCAACCATTACAGCGAAGCCATGTCCGGAGGATTGCAAGTTAACGAACTCAAACTGGCCTTTATTATTGGAAGCCTGCTATTATTCTCGCTTCTCCTCTCCAATCTCTCTTCTCAATTCAAACCACAACGTCTACTCCTAAGCGGACTCATTCTGCTCACCCTATTTCTGGCTTGGAAAGGAGGATTTGTTCGCCATGATTCCCATTCTAGACTGTTTTTTGCAGTGGCGCTCACCATTCCCTTCTTTATTCACTATTCCCACCGTTTCTTATATCCATTGCGCTACCTGATCATTCTCTTAGCTGCCAAAGGACTGTTTATGACTGGAATTTCCTTTAATTACACCGCTGCTAACTTCATTGGTCTTTGGAATCAACACCTGGTTCGCAACCCGGAAACCCTGTTTAATCTATCAACATTTAAGGCCAATCAAGACCATATCGTTGCTGATCTTGAAAAAAAACACGCCTTACCCAAAACTCAACAACAAGTGGGCATGGCTAGCCTCGACACCTTATCTCTGGAACAAGGAGTCATTTTCCTCAACAAATTCAACTGGCAACCCCGTCCCATCTTTCAAAGCTATGCCGCCTACAGCCCAGAATTATTAGCCCAAAATGCCCATTTCTACGTGGAACGGCCCCCAGAATTTGTACTTTACAAACCACACCCCATTGATCGACATTTCCCCCTTCATGAAGACAGTGAAGTCATCAAAATTCTCCTAAGAGACTATCAACCCTTATTTGTTGAAAAAACCTACCTTCTCCTGAAAAGAGCTGCTCAAGGTCAAGGGACAGTAACCCCGGGTAAAATTTTACTCACTCAAACCTTGCAACTCAATGAATTAATTGATTTAACTGCCTTCCGTGATCGCCCTTGGCTACTCAGTCTCGATATTAAAAAAAATCGCCTAGGTCACCTCAGCAATTTTCTGTATCGCCTACCAGCCCTCTTCATGGAAATCATCACGGTAGAAGGAGAAAAGTTTTCATATCGCATTATTCCCAGCATAGCCAATTCTGCATTCATTGTTAATCCACTGATTTTGAACCAAAATGATTTACTCAATTGGTACCTACAAGCTCCACTGTCAAAAGTAGCCAATTTACGCTTCACCTTGCAACCGGAACCCCTGTTGGAATATCTACTTGGGAATAGTCAAGTTTTTAAACCCACTTTCACCCTCACCCTGCATGAAAATTCTTTGACTCCTCAACCACTTCCTCAAACCCATCGCGAAGAATTACTGGCTCTCTCCTATCCTTTATTTCAAACCATTCCCTACCGCCTATCCAATCCTCATGAAGTGAGGGCTGAACAGAAAACTCCAGTCCTGATGGTCCATGCTCCGGGTAAAATGCAATTTCAACTTACCCCTGGGAACTATGAATTGACTGGGCTATTTGGCATCTTGGAAGGTGCTTACACCCCTCCCAATCCTTATCCAACTGATGGAGTCCATTTTAGCATCACCCTAGATGACCACTCCATACTGTTCACTCAACTGCTTGATCCATTTTCAAATAAGCAACATCAAGGTTTGCAAACTCTGCCTACCATTCTCATTCAAATTACAAAATCCTCCACAGTGACCTTATCTACCACCCCTGGCAAAGCCAACAATTCGCAAAGTGACTGGTCATTTTGGGGAAAAATTGCTTTCAAACCGCTTTGAGAACTCCTTTTTCCAGAAAAGAGAAATTCCTCTCCTTAGAAAAAAAGACAGTGAAAAACCTGTTGTCAAAAGAATTGCAGTTACCTAAATTATTTAATCAACAATATTATTTTATGAAAGAGAAAATCACTGGTTTTTTCCAACGCTCCTCATTCTGCTTACTTTTCTTTATTCTCTTGGGTTGGTTTGGCAATTTTTATAGCCTCCCCTTATCTCCTGATATTGACTTAATCTTTGGTAGCATTGCTATTTTAATCATTCTCCAAATATATGGATTGACTTGGGGCATTTTAGCCGGTTTGTTGATAAGCAGCAGCACCTATTTTATTTGGAATCATCCTTACTCAATATTTATTTTCATTTTAGAAACCATGTGGGTGGGCTGGTTGATCACAAAGTATCATCCTTATAAATTAGTATGGTATGATGCTCTGTATTGGTTATTGGTGGGGTTACCCTTGGTGGGAATATTCTTTTATTTTTTCCTAGAACTTCCCTTGCAAACTGTCTATATTATCTTTTTAAAACAATCTATTAATGGTATTCTGAATGCTTTGATTGCCAATCTCATTGTAAGTTCCACTCCCTTGGTTCGATGGATTGCTCAAAGTCCCAAACATCATATTATTCCTTTCCAAGAACAAGTTTATCATCTGTTTACAATTATCGTATTGGTTATTGTCATCATGACATTGGCAGCCACCCATTTCAACATGTATTCGGCGGTTACCCAAATGCACACTACGATTAAAACTCATTTGAAAGAAACCACGGAAGATCTTGAATATATCTTTGCCTTTTGGTTAAAGTCCCATCTTAACATTATCAATTCTTTAGCTCAATTTGCCACGGAACAAGTGACTGTAACTAAAAAATTGCGATTTTCTGAAGAATTGCAAAATAATACCGAATTGTCTCAAACCGGATCCACTCATTTTACACGGGTTTACATTGCTGATCATCAGGGACATACAGTCACTTTTTCTCCTCGTTATGATCAAATGGGAAGTTTGTCTATTGGTTTGGATTTTTCAAACAGCCCATTTTTCCAAATCCTAAAAACTCAACAACACTCCCTCATCACCGAAATAATAATGCCTGCGGAACGGCAGGAACCGCTGTTTATGTTGGGAACACCTATATTATACAATAAGCAATTTTTGGGTTATGTGACTGGGGTGGGTCATCTGCCTAACTTATCTGATTACCTGGAAAGACGAGCCTCATTTTCTAAAATTCCTTTTTTAATCAGTCTATTGAATCAGAATCACCAAGTTATTAGCAGCACAGACAGTAATCAAGTACAAGGTCAATTGTTAAGTCGTCATCAAGTGGGAGTGGTGCATGAGCCTATGGAAGAATTGTCGATCTGGTTGCCAGAAAAGGAGCTCAATCAAACTCGTATACAACGTTTACAAAAAGCATTTTATTTGCAAAAACAGGCTTTACATCCCTTAACCGGTTGGCAATTGGTGGTAGAAACCCCGGCAAGTTTTTACCGTTACCAATTACAGCAATCGTTTATTAAAACTTTAACAATCACTTTGATCATTATTCTGATCACCCTGCTAATTGCCAACCATCTCAGTCGTTGGATTGTGACTTCCTTGGAACAATTATGCGCACTTACCAATGATTTAACCCAGCAAATTTCTACTTTGGGCGAACAATTTTCGGAAAAGACTTCCATCAGTTCATTTACTATTCAACATTGTACTCAATTTATTGAAAATAATCATATTTTAGAAATCAATGCCTTGGTTAACAATTTTAAAACAGTGGCTTTGGCATTTCAAACTCAGTTGGAAAAAGTGCAACATTTGAATGAAGAGAAGTTACAAAAACGAGAGGAACGTTTTAATGCAATTCTTGATAAGTTGCCTGTCTTTTTGTGTTTGATTGCTCAAGATCATTCAATTCGATATGCAAACCGTTATTTTTACGAAAAATTGGGCAATCCGCAGGGAAAATTTTGCCATCATTTAATTTTTGGATGTCGCAATTCTTGTCAAGTGTGTCGACCTTTTCAGTTGTTTCAAAATCCAGCTTTGTCTCTGGTATGGGAATGCACTTCAATAAATGGTTCAACTTACCAAATTCATAATTACGCTTTTACTGATGTGGAAGGAAGTCATTTGATTTTGGAAATGGGAATTGATATTACTCAGCGCAAACAGGCTGAGCAAGCCCTGCGTATCAGTGAGCAGCGCTTTGATTTGGCTATGCAAGGGGCTAATGATGGGTTATGGGATTGGTCCATTCAGAGTAATGAGGTTTACTATTCTCCTCGCTTTAAGGAAATGTTGGGTTATTTAGAACATGAATTCCCTAATCATGTGAATGAATGGCACAAACGGATTCATTTGGAAGATTTGGCGCAGGTGTTGGAGGCTATTACTCATTATCTTTCTAAGCAAACCAATCATTATGAGAATGTACATCGCATTCAGCATAAGCAGGGCTATTACATTTGGGTATTGTCCCGGGCAGCTGCAGTTTGGAATGAAGAAGGTCAGGCCGTTCGTATGGTAGGAACTCAGGTGGATTTGACCGCACAGAAGTTGGCGGAAGAGGCGTTGCAGAAGGAACGAGATTTTACCAATACCCTTATTAACACTGCTGGCAGTTTAATTGTGGTTTTGGATCAGAATGGGAACATTGTGAATCTTAACCAAGCTTGTGAGAAAATATCAGGTTATACTTTGGAAGAGATTAAAGGGTCCAATTTTATGAATCTTTTTTTACTGGATGAGGAAAAGGGTGATGTGGAAGAAGTGGTGAATAATTTAGTAACTTACCATTATAATCGCCATGAGAATTATTTGGTTTCTAAAAAAGGCATTCCCCATTTGATTGATTGGTCTAACACGGTGTTATTGGATAAACAGGGGAATATCGAATACGTAGTGGGTATTGGGATTGATGTTACTCAGCGCAAACAGGCAGAAGAGGCTTTGCGGGACAGTGAGCAGCATTGGAGAACTTTGTTTAAGGAGGCTAATATTGGTTTGGTCTTGTTTCATATTAATGGGATTTTTGTGGAGATCAATCCTACTTTTGCCCACATCATAGGGTATACGGTTGAAGAAGTGTTTAAATTAGGGCTGAATTTTTGGAAATTGACTGTGCCGGAATATGAATCTTTGGAAAAAGAGCAATATGCAGTTTTAGAAGCAGTGGGGCGATTTGGTCCCTATGAAAAGGCATGTATTCATCAATCTGGAGAAGCGATACCCGTTAAGGTATCGGGTTTGATTATTACCCGAGGGGGTGGTCAGTTTATTTGGGCAAATATTGAGGATATCACTTATCAAAAACAGACTGAACGGGCATTGCAACAGGCAGTCAGTAAAGCAGAAACGGCTAATCAGGCAAAAAGTATTTTCTTGGCTAATATGAGTCATGAGCTACGCACGCCTTTAAATGGTATTTTGGGTTATACCCAGATTTTAGGTCGAGACCGAACTTTGAGTCGTTTGCAACAAGAGAAGATTGCCGTTATCCAAAAGAGTGGGGAGTATTTGTTGACTTTAATCAACGACATTTTGGATCTGTCTAAGATTGAAGCCAATAAGGTTGAATTATGCCCAAATTATTTTGATTTTCAGGGTTTTATTCAAGGTATTACGAGTCTTTTTGAAATGCGGGCTCAACAAAAAGGCATTCAGTTTTTATACACATTACCTGCCGATATCTTAGCAGTTGGCATTTATGCAGATGAGAAAAGATTGCGGCAGATTCTCATTAATCTGTTAGGAAATGCTATCAAATTTACAGATGAGGGAACAGTTTCCTTGAAAATTGAGACCAATGTCTTGAGTTCTCGAAATGAGCAAATTTTCCATTTTAAGATAGAAGATACTGGACCTGGAATTGCGGATGAGAATTTGGAGAAGATATTTTTGCCTTTTCAACAGGTGGGTGTTCAAAGTCATCAGATTGAAGGCACTGGTTTGGGTTTGACGATTACCAGAAAGTTGATCAAGATGATGGAGGGGAATATTATAGTCACCAGTGTATTGGGGAAAGGCAGTTGTTTTGAGGTGGTATTACCAATCTTAGTGGAGAATCAGGCAAGGATAAAGGGGGAGGAAGGAAATGGGCTCAGATCATCGCAAATTGTTGGTTTTGAAGGGCAGGCACCTTGCATTTTGGTGATAGAGGATAAGCAGGAAAATCGGGCCATGTTGGTGGAGTTATTATTGTCATTGGGGTTTGTGGTCAAGGAGGCAACAGATGGGCAGGTGGGTTTAGAGTTGGTGCAACAGGTATTGCCAGATTTGATCATTGTGGACTTGGTGATGCCAGTATTGGATGGCTTGTCATTTACACGCCAAGTTCGCCAAATGAATTTGTCTAAAAAATTGCCCATCATTGCGATTTCAGCCAATGTATTTGAACATCATCAACGGGAAAGTCAAGAAGCGGGTTGTGATGATTTTATTGCCAAACCAATTCAAGTGGAAGAATTGCTGAAAAAAGTGCAATATTATCTTGATTTGAAATGGGTTTATGATGAGCATGCTTGGCAGGATGTTAGAGAAACTTGGGTAACGAAGGTGGATTTTCAACTTGGGCAACATTTGGGGCCCAATACCGAGCAGGCAGGCATTTTGTTTGATTTGGTGATGATGGGCGATTTTAAAGGAATTTTGGAATATGTTGAAGACCTGGTGCAATATAATGCAGACTTGTTGCCTTTTGCAGAAAAGGTGCATCAATTGGCTAAGCGTTTTGAAGAAGTAGAATTGCAGGAATTGGTGGCTTATTATCATTTGAAAAATGTTAAATAGAAGAAAATAAATTCGGCTTTTAAAGTACGATTTTACTGGCTGAGTTTGGAATTAAGGAAGGAAGGCTGGTGGCTGTAGAAAATTTGAAATTCAGGTAAATGGAGGGTACTCCTGCTTGTTAATGAAGACTAATGCTTGTTAATGAGGGCTAAAGTTTGTTATAGTTAATGGTTATAGTTTTTAAGATAAATAGGGTTATTTTTCCTTTGAAGGAAGCAGTAATTTAAAGAAGTATTTTCCAATTTTAAAGTGGAAAACAAGAATCATGGTAAGTTTGGAAATTTTAATCTTTTCAGTAGGTAATGAGTCATGTCAAGTGCATATATTGAAGTACCCACTGTTTATTTGGAAAAGTGGCAGAAAACTGCTGATCTGTTGGCCCATATTTTTGACGTCCCGGCTGGCTTAATCATGCGAGTTTTTCCGTCAGAAATTGAGGTATTTATCAGCAGTCATACCGATCATAACCCTTATGAGGAGCATGAACGGGCCCCCTTGAATACCGGTTTATACTGTGAAACAGTCATGGCACGGCGGGATATGTTACATGTTCCCAATGCTTTGGAAGATCCCGTTTGGGAAAATAATCCGGATGTTAAATTGAATATGATTTCTTACTTAGGAGTGCCGCTGATTTGGCCCGATCAGGAAGTTTTTGGCACTATTTGCATTTTGGACAGTAAAACTCGACATTATACCGCTTTATATGAAGCTTTATTGTGGCAATTCAAAGAGATTATTGATGGGGATTTGAAACTCTTGATCAGTGAGCGGGAATCGAAACAACAGGCTTTGGAATTGGCTCAAACTTTAGAGCATTTGAAAACGACCCAAGATGTTTTGGTGCAATCGGAAAAGATGGCGGCTTTGGGACATTTGGTGGCGGGAATTGCACATGAAATTAACACTCCTTTGGGAGCGATTCGTTCCTCTGTAGGCAACGTAGCTGATTTTCTGAAACAAACTTTACCTCGATTGCCTCTGTTTTTTAAGTCACTGTCTGAGGAACGGGAACGTGATTTTTTTGTGTTGCTTGAAAAGGTTACGCATGAACAGTTTTCTTTATCCACTCGGGAAAAGCGGCAACTGAAAAAATCCCTAACCGAGCAGTTAGAAATTTGTGGGATTGAGAATGCTAAATCAGTGGTGGACAAATTGATTAACACTGGTGTGCATAACGAAATTACCAACTTTCTGCCTTTACTGAGATCTGCAGAAAGTGAAATTATTTTGGAAATGATTTATGAGTTGGGAGTTTTGCAGAGAAGCACTCATTCTATTCTCACCGCTTCTGATCGAGCCACCAAAACAATTTTTGCCTTAAAAAGTTTTGCCCGTTTTGATGTGTCTGGACAAGCCGTGGAGTCCAATGTGATTGATGGAATTGAAACGGTATTGACTCTGTATCAAAACCAGTTAAAACAAGGAGTTGAAGTGGTTAAGCAATATGGACAGTTGCCGATCATCAAATGTTATCCAGATGAGTTAAATCAAGTTTGGACCAATCTTGTCCACAATGCGCTACAAGCTATGAAAAATCGGGGTGTCTTGACAGTTTCTGCACAATTATTGGACAATCAAGTGGCGGTTAGCATTATGGATAACGGGCCAGGGATCCCAACGGAAATTCAAGGTAGAGTTTTCGAGGCATTTTTTACCACTAAACCTCCTGGGGAGGGTAGTGGTTTGGGATTGGATATTGTTAAAAAAATCGTGGACAAGCACCAAGGGACTGTGCAAGTTCGCAGTCAACCTGGTGAAACGATATTTACAGTTTTTTTGCCCCTTGTTGGAAGAATTGAGCACAGTGGAACAGTTTCTTAAGATAAGGAGAATGTTTGAGTGACCAGTCTCATTCATTTTAGGAGTTCAATTGCTTATTATGCAATGGGACTGGATTGGTAACGATTTGTTGATTGAAGGAGAAATGGCATGAATACTCGAGTAATCATGTGTGTTGATGATGAGAGTTTGGTGTTGGAAAATTTGGAAATCGAGTTGCAAAAGGCATTCCGCGGGATTTATAATTTTGAATTTGCAGAGAGTGCTGAGGAGGCTTTGGAAATTATTGATGAGTTTATCGTCAATCAGGTGGATGTGTTGGTTGTGGTTTCTGATTGGTTGATGCCGGGTATGAAGGGGGACGAATTTTTGATCCAAGTGCATCAGCGTTTGCCGAATACCATCAAAATTATGTTGACTGGTCAGGCTGATCAAGATGCAATTGAACGGGCTCATCACGAAGCAAATTTGTGTCGTTGTTTGTTTAAGCCTTGGAATAGCAAGGAGTTAGTAGAAACGATACGTTCCAGTTTGGCTATCTTATGAAGCAGTTGGCAATTGTTTGTGTGGATGATGACAGTGCCATTTTAGACAGTTTGGAAATGGAGTTGAATAAAATTGTCAATGATGACTATCTGGTTGAGATGGCAGACAGCGCCGAAGAGTGTTTAGAATTATGTCGAGAATTATTAGAGAATGGTCATGAAATTGCGTTGGTCATTTCCGATTATATTATGCCTAATATTCCCGGAGATGAGTTGTTGAGGCAGGTCCATCAGTTATCTCCTAATACATTGACGATCATGTTGACAGGTCAAGCCGGTTTAGAGGCTTTGGGCAATGCTATTCGTCATGCCAATTTATATCGTTATATTTCAAAACCTTGGGAGTTTGAAGATTTTAAGCTCACAGTGACCGAGGCTTTACGCAGTTATCACCAGGAACAGAAATTAATTGCCTTCTTATGCCGGTTTAGAGGAAAAGATTGCTCAGCGAACTTGGGAATTACAGCAGAAAAATACTTCGTTGTTAAAGTTAAGTCAGGAAAGAAATGAGTTTTTGGCAATTGCCGCTCATGATTTGAAAAATCCATTGTCAGCTATTCAGGGATTGGCAGAGTTAATTATCAATGATTATCGGACTTTGTCTCAGCAAGAAGTGGTGGATACTTTGAAGATGATAGTCAACAGTTCCAAACAAATGTTTGATATTGTGGATAATATTCTTCAAGTTAATGCCATTGAATCGGAGAAGATGAGGGTTTCTTTACAAGAGGTTGATATTTTGTCCACGGCCCATATTTTGTTGGAGCGTTATACAACTCAGGCTCGAGCTAAAAATATTACCTTACATTTCAGTCATCAAGAGGAAGTTTATTATGCTCAGGTTGATCTGTATTTGGTTGTGAGGGTATTTGACAATTTGATTTCCAATGCGATTAAATATTCTCCATTTGATAAAAATGTGTATGTAAAATTGAGTCGGAGGGAAAAAGTAATTCATTGTGAAATTCGAGATGAGGGCCCAGGATTAAGTGAGGATGATCAGAAGAAATTATTCGGTAAATTCAGTCGGTTGACTCCAATACCCACGGCTCAGGAAAATTCGACTGGTTTGGGTCTATTTATCGTCAAAAAGTTAGTGGAGGCGATGCAAGGCCGAGTGTGGTGTGAGAGCGAATTGGGAAAGGGCAGTTGTTTTGTCGTGGAATTTTTGGCGGCGTCATTCAGTGGTTAATTTAAGGGGGAAGCCATGACAGCATTTTTGCCCCGCAAGCGATTTGGTCAGCATTTTTTGCATGATCGACAGGTAATTGAACATTTGGTCACGGTGATCGCGCCAGAGTTTGCTCAGCAATTGGTGGAGATTGGACCGGGTAAAGGGGCTTTGACTTTGCCCTTGTTGGCCCAGGGCTCAAGTTTAATTTTAATTGAATTGGACAGGGATTTGGTGGATTATTTAAAACGGGTTATTCCTGAGAATAAGTCGGCAGTGATTTATGGGGCCGATGCTTTGCGTTTTGATTTTCGGCAGTTGCCCAATCCACCCTTGAGAATTGTGGGCAATTTGCCTTATAATGTGGCAACCCCCTTGTTATTTCATTTATTGTCTGGGGGGGCTCGGATTCAAGATATGATTTTTATGGTGCAGAAAGAGGTGGCGGAGCGTTTGGTGGCCGCGCCTAATTCTCGTCATTATGGACGCTTATCGGTGATGGTGCAATATTATTGTCAGGTGCGGAAATTGTTTGAGGTGGCCCCGGGGGCTTTTTATCCGCCTCCAAAAGTGGATTCTGCAGTGGTGCAATTGCAACCTCATTTGGTGCCGCCGGTCCGTGTTATAGAATTTAGTTGTTTTGAGCAAGTGGTCAGTCAAGCTTTTGCGCAGCGTCGCAAAACGTTACGCAATGCTTTGCAGGGATGTTTGACGCAGTCAGATATTGTGACGGCTGAGGTTGATCCCCAAGTGCGCGCTGAAACTTTAGGACTGGTGGAATTTGCTCGATTGGCGAATCGCTTAAAGGAGGTGTTTACGATAAAGTAAATTCAGACAAAGTGAGGGAATTGCAATCAACGTTTTAGATAAATAGGAACTGACCGCCTGTTGCAAAAAAAAACCCCACTAACGAGGAGGTCAGAGGGGTAAATGCCATGAGAAAATCGGTGTTGGTTCTCTATTTACTGAGGAATAGAAGTAAGAAATTAAGGATAGCATAATTGATTGGTGAAAAAAAAATAGAAGTGATTGTGCTACTGTTTTAATAGTTGACAATCAGTTATAATGAAAAGTTTTGTAATTTACTACAGATTTGCCGGCAGGAATAAGGTAACTCAGTCATTATGAATGGAAATGAGTCCACATTGAATGGCCATCCGTACTAACTCTGGTAAATTACGAACCTGCATTTTTTGCATGACATTAGCCCGATGTTTTTCAACTGTTTTAATGGTAATTTGCAATTCATCCGCGATAATTTTATTGAGTTTGCCTTCCACCATTTTTCTCATCACAACTTGTTCTCGAGGTGTCAAATTGGCAAACTGAGCGTGGACATGTTGCTGACGATCTTCCCTTTGTTGCTGTTCCAATAGGTGTTGAAATACCCGTCGTAAAATTTGTTCAAATTGTTCAATAGAAAAAGGTTTTTCCACAAAGTCAAACAGGCCTTTTTTCATCTGACTGACAGCCAAGGATACATCAGCCGCAGAGGTCATCATAATGATGGGCATGGTGCATCGACATTGTATCAAATGCTCATGCAATTCAATGCCTTTCATATCTGGCATCCAATTGTCCAATAATAAACAACCGGGTTGATGAGGAGAATAACTCGCCAAAAATTCCTCTGCACTGTGGTAACTGACCAATTGAGTCTCCAAATTTAAACGTTCCAACATGCTTTTAATTACCACGTGCATCACTTCTTCATCATCTACCACAAAGATCGTTAATTCTTCTTTCTTCATCCTATTTTTCTCTTATTCTTATATTACAACAGGGAGCATCCTGCTTATATTTCATCTAAATTCAGTTTTGCCAAGACAGCATTTTCTCGTTCCCACGCAGAGCATGGGAATGAGAGAACACCTTGTTGAATATGCCATTTTTTAAACTAATTTATAGTGCGTTAGCTATATTTCACCTCAATTCAGTTTTACCAAGGCATAATTTTATTAAATCCTCGAAAGGAACGAGAAACATTGTGCGACATGTTGCCCACGTCATTGGCCATCACCCCTATGCCTTGACTCATTTGGGCAGTTTGCACTTTAATATCATCCAAATGGAGCACAATGGTATCCAAATCCAATACCACCAATCGGAAGTCTTTGTGAATGCTGTTGATATCTGCAGAAACTTGCAAGACTGATTTTTGCATATTGGCAATATCAGCAGACACCTGTAACATGGATTTTTGTGTGTTGGACATGTCCCCGGAAACTTGTAAAATGGACTGATTGATTTCCTTTAAAGAGTCCTGAATCTCAGTCACGGTCCCATTTAAATTGCCAGTGGCTTCACCCATCTGCAACATAGACTGATTCATCGTCGTCATGGATTGGGTCATGCCTTGGTTGAGATGAGATAACTCTCCATGAATACTTTGTATCTCTTTGGAAACCATAGTCATTTCTCCCACCACAGCTTGTAAATAACGAGACACATCTCGCATATCCATAGTCACAGTGTAGATCAAGAAAAACACATAAGATGCCACCATGGCCACGATAGCAGCCACCACTCGTAATAATTTTTCTGAAAAATCTTGCCGATGTTGACGCTGCTGAAAATCAGCCAACAAGGGGGTCAAATGTTGAAGCAATTGCGTTAACTCTGGAGTGGTCGTTGCATTGGCCACAGTGTTATGTTCAGAATGATCGCCCATATTTCCCTTCGTTATTAAATCCGATAAAACAGTTGCCAAAATGAGCAATGATAGCCTCTTATTGCCCGCCCAAATGAATAGTTATTTATTAGACCTCTTGCAAAAGTAAATGATGCAATAAAGATGAGATACGAAAAAGTAAAAGGTAAATCCCTATTGGATACGAAAAAATAAAAGGTAAATCCCTGTTGGAGTGGAGGCTTTAGCCGGAGTGCAGGCTCTAGAAGCCACACTGGAGTGGAGGCTTTAGCCGGCCAGCGGTAGTCCATTGCAATTTGTGTATGTGGGGTGAGCCTACCGCCGGCCGGCTAAAGCCTCCACTCCAAAGCCTCTATCCACTCCAAAGTTCCCATTCACTCCAAAGCTCCCATCCAGTCCAAAGCTCCCATTCACTCCAAAGCCTCCACTCCAATGTATCTTAACTGAGGGACAACTTTCATTTTTTCATGATCGCATACTTTGGCAAGAGGTCTATTATTTTCGATCTTAATCTGTGGAAGATTCCAACAAACCGGTAGTTTCTAACCAATTTTCTTCAATTTGTTGCAATTGTTGAATCAACAATGTTTGTTGATGCAAGTGTTGTTGAACTCGTTCCCTATTTGCATAAATTGCTGGATCAGCCAATGCAGTGTCCAAAGTTTGCTTATCCAAAGTCAATTTGTCCAATTCCCGCTCCAATTTCTTCAATCGATTCTGTAAGACTCGCCGCTGCTGATTCTCCAAACGCTTTGGCTTTCCTTCAATTTTGGACGCTTCCGCTCGACGTTGCTCAAGCAAATATTGGCGATAATCTTCCAAATCTCCTTGAAATTCCTTAAGTTGTCCCTGATCAAGGAGGAAAAATTGATCCGTGGTGGTGCGTAACAAATGGCGATCATGAGAGACGAGAATAAGCGCCCCGGGATAGTCTTGTAAAGCCAAAGTTAAGGCATGACGCATTTCCAAATCCAAGTGATTGGTAGGTTCATCCAGCAGCAGTAGATGAGGACGCTGCCAGACCAATAACGCCAAGGCCAAACGGGCCTTTTCTCCCCCAGAAAAATTCAAAATGGGTCCAAATGCCCAATCCCCGCTGAATCCAAATCCTCCCAAAAAAGTACGAATTTCTTGTTCCGTAACAGTGGGACTTAAAGCCTGTACATGCTGTAAGGGACTTTGGCGACCGTCTAATTGTTCCAATTGATGTTGAGCAAAGTAACCAATGGTTAAGTCATTGGCATATATGATATTTCCCTGAGCAGGTTTGAGTAAACCGGCTAATAATTTAATGAAGGTGGATTTGCCTGCCCCGTTAACTCCCAACAGTCCCAATCTCAATCCCGAGGTGATTTGTAGACGAATTTTTTGTAACACGGGTTGTTCAGTGTAAGCCACGCTGACATTGTCTAATTGTAACAGTTGATGTGGTTGAGTGGCGGGACCTGGAAATGTGAAATTGAATGGGGAATTGAGGTGGGCTAAGGCAATTTTTTCCATTCTGTCCAGGGCTTTAAGACGACTTTGTACTTGTTTGGCCTTGGTTGCTTTGGCTCGAAATCGATTGACGAAATTTTGAATGTGAACAATTTCTCGTTGCTGTTGTTCAAAAGCAGCTTGTTGTTGAGCCAATTGGGTGGCCCATTGTTGTTCAAAGGCGGCATAATTGCCCGTGTATGATGTGAGACTGTGTTGATGGAAATGAACAATGGTGTCCACCACATTGTCTAAAAAGTCTCGATCATGAGAAATCAGTAATAAAGTGCCGGGATAATGTTGTAGCCATTGTTCAAACCACAATACTGTTTCTAAATCCAAGTGATTGGTGGGCTCATCCAATAGCAGTAAATCGGAACGACTCATTAAGGTGCGTGCCAAATTGAGTCTCATGCGCCATCCACCGGAAAAGGTGTTGACTGGCAAGGTTATTTTTTCAGGACCAAATCCCAAACCGTGTAGCAATTGGGCCGCCCGGGCTCGGGCCGAATAGCCATCAATGGCTTGTAATCGAGCATGTAATTGGGCTTGTGCAATTCCCTCTTCAGTTGTGGACAGCGCTTTTTCAATCTGTTGTAATTCTCTATCTCCTTCTAAAACGTAATCCAGCGCCAGTGTTTCTACCGCCGGGGTTTCTTGTTCAATTTGAGCAATTACCCAGGATATTGGTAGGTTAATTTCTCCTGATTCTGGAATCAGTCGTCCTTGGAGTAGGGCAAATAAACTGCTTTTTCCACACCCGTTAGGACCCACAAATCCCACTTTTTGACCCTTAGGTAAGGTGAGATTGACGTTTTGCAGTAATAATTTAGTACCTCTTTGTAGAGATAAATTACGCAGAGTGATCATGGGGCCATTGATCCTAAAAGTGATATTTAAAATGGGGATTAATTGGCATGATAAAGGAATAATTTCTCAAAATTAGCGAGTTGTTAAATGGGCATATTGGGGATTTACGCTTGAAGTTGACCTAAGCCAAATAATTCCCTCATTGCCTTTTTAGTTTGTTGAAGGAATTGAATCCCTTGAGCAATGCAGTCTATCCGAATGAGGTAATAATTTTTGAGTATATACTGTATTAAAGTGCAAACGTTATGAAAAAAGAGAAAATTGTGTTGAGTTTATCTCAAGAAGCAATGAGTGTGAAGTGTGAAATTGATGTTCCTACTTTATTGGAGATACTTAAATTGTTAGCCGAACATGATCAAAAGGAGCAAATTCGCTATTTTCTACTCCAATTAAAGAGTCAAGGTTACTTGTTTGAAGAGGATATTCACAAATTAGCGGAATACTACGGGGTAGGTTCTCATCTGTTATAAATGGATGAGAATGGTGAAGTGAACAATGGACAAATCCCGTTCAATAAGTCATGGGATTTGTCCAAAATAAGGATTATTTATCAAGATCTTGATAGTAAGCCATCAGGATTTTAGCCACTTCGGGACGGGAAAATTCTGGCGGCAAATCTTTACCCGCAGATAACATTTCTCGTACTTTAGTACCGGATAACAAAATGAAATCATCCTTGGTATGATCAGGGACATCTCGCATCATGACCACTTTATTCAATTTCTTTGAATAAGCAGTATGATCAGCACGGAAAATTTCAATTTGCAGGGCATCTTTGGGAACTTGGGTGTCGAAAATAGTTTGAGCATCAAAGGCACCGTAGTAGTCACCTACGCCTGCATGGTCACGACCAATGATGAAATGAGTGCAGCCTGCGTTTTGGCGGAATACTGCGTGTAATACGGCTTCTCGTGGACCTGCATAGAGCATATCGAATCCATAACCGGTGATCATGACGGTATTGGGTGGGAAGTACAGTTCTACCATTTTACGGATAGAAGCATCCCGTACTGGCGCAGGAATATCGCCAGCCTTTAATTTCCCTAACAACATGTGAATCAGTACACCATCCGCATTAACGGTATCCTTGGCGATCTTACACAATTCTTCATGGGCGCGGTGCATGGGATTGCGCGTTTGGAAAGCAACCACTTTGTTCCAACCCCGCTCCTTGATCTCGTTGCGAATTTCTATAGCAGTCCGGAAAGTATCAGGAAAATCTTGTTGGAAATAGCTGAAATTCAAAACTTGAATGGGACCAGAAACCACATAACGACCGGCTTCCATGAAAGTTTGCACTCCGATATGTCCAATTTCTAAAGTCCCAAATACCTTTTCAGCGATAAAATTCATCTGATCTTGGGTAAATTCTTCAATAGCTTGCACATCTTGAATGGCAAGGACTGGATTACCTTCCACGTTGGGGTCTCGTAAGGCAATACGCTTGGCTCCGCGAATGCCAGAAACATCATGGGTAGTACTTAAAATAGGCACTGGCCAAAATAAACCGCCAGTCGTGTGCATCTTTTCTGCCACACTCATTGAGTCAGCCACATTCATATAACCAGTTAAGGGATTAAAATATCCTCCCCCTAACATCACGGCATTACCCGCGGCTGAAGAGCTGATCACTAGGGAAGGTAATCCTTCCGCCTCTTTTTGCAGATCATGATGTTTCTTTTGATCGTAAACGAATAAAGGGTTTAAGGTTTCAGAGCCATGAGGCTTGATCATGATTTTCTCCTAAGGTGTTCATGATTATACTGTTATTGACCACTTTTATTACATCTGCATTCACCTAAAAGCAAGCAAACTCTCTTATATTAGCACAAACTGATTCAATTTGAAAAACCCATCTTTTCTTAGATTGCTCTAAATGCCGGAATTGAAATCTGGCGTTGACGAATTACTTAATTAAAGTAAAACGAGAATCAGCGTATTATTAACCTATTAAGGTAAACCTTGTTTTGTTTCATTAGACTGTCAACGTTAAAAGTCCCATTAAAAATGCTGGGCCAAAATTTTACCTTAAAAAATGGTTTGAAAGTGAATTAAAAATTATGGAATCTATGATTACAATGTGTTAAAATGACTGCAGTATACCGCTAAAAGTTATACTTTAAATTTTAAGTTTATCTTGATTGAAGGGGATTTCTGATGGCAACCGCTCGACAAAAGTTTTCTCGTTATTCCAGGCGTTATGTTGTGCCGATTATTCTTGTCATGTTGGTATCTATTCCCACATGGTTTATATCAACCTGTATAGATAAATGTTGGGATAATAATACTCTGCCGTTTTGCCTAAAACACTGTCTTCTGGGGGCTGATCTGGAATTTGAAATGCTTTACATTCGTATATCTCCATTTGAGCCCAGCCCATCATTACTGAAGAGTGGAGATACTCTTCGCTCCGGAGACTATTATCGATTGACTTGGATTCCTCGTCAAAAGAGTCATGTGTATATTTTTCAAGTCACTAACTCCAAAGAGATATATCCTTTATTTCCAATCTCTGATTTTCAAGGTGTTCCATTGGAGCATTCTAACCCTCTTAAAGCAGGTAAATTTTACGGTACTCCTTCTATGAGTCAATGGTTTGCATTGGATGAGCAATCAGGTAATGAAGCATTTTATTTTCTTGCAACTTTGGATCAAGATTCCCAATTGGAACAACACATAAAAGTTCTTCAAACTGCTTTGGAAAAAAACGATCCTGAACAAGTACAAGTTGCCCAAGACAACTTAAGGCAAATTTTTGAGGCTAAGCAAGAGGTTAGTTTAACAAAACCGCTTGACAAACGGCAGAAAATTCAAGCCAATCGAAAGGATTTTGAGCTTCCCTTGCAGTTATTGTCAGTGTGTGATGAATGTGTGTACAAACTGAATTTTACCCATCAATAAATCGTCATATTTTGAGGAGCAATTGGATATGAAGTACTTAAATCAAGGGCTAATGCTGTTTTCCATAGTGTTGTTAACATGGATTTCTCCCTATTTGTATGGGACCTCCAAGGGACCAAGTGTGGTGGTTTCAGATGACAAACTCGATTTTGAATTTAATCCGATTTATAAGGGAAAGGGGGAAATAGCTTTCTCAAACTTCGATCTCGCTGGAAACACAACCCTCAAATCTGGGGATTCCTATAAAATTGTGTTTACACCAAAGCAAGATGGTTATGTCTACATTTTTCAGCAAGACAGTTCCGGAAAAATTTACCCACTGTTCCCAATAGAGAAGTTTAAAAAAACTGACCTTAATCACCCCAAGTCAGTGAAAAAGGGGGTAACTTATTATATCCCAAGTGAGAAGTCTTGGTTTCAACTGGATAAAACAACGGGAACAGAAAGCATTTACTTCATAACTTCCAAACAACCTGATACGGTTCTTGAGGAACAAGTTAAGACTGCCCTTTCCACTGGTGCAATAATTCCTGAAAAAACTTTGATTGCGGCAAAAGGACCCTATGAGGTTGTGCCTGATCTAGAGAAGGTAAAGGGGAAAGATTTGATCAAACAGATCTTGCAAGATTGTGAGTCGGAAACTGGTTGTTATCACAAATTGATATTTCAGCATAAATAATTTTTTGGGAAAATAGGATGTTGAATAAATACAGTTTTTTCTTGAGCCTGTCACTGTTGTTCCTGGGATGCACTCAAAATCCAGTAACTCCCACAAACGATGAATCTTCTGATTCATTTCCTCGTGCACCTTTTATTTCAAACACTGCCAATGATTCTCCTACAGCCACCCTTCATGCACTTCTTATCTCAGACACTCTGGATAATTCTCCTGAAGAGGATAAAAAAGAACTTGTTCGGAAAGGGTTTGAGCAAGATTTAAAGCAAATGGAGGAATTGGTCGATGACATTTCAACACATACTGGTCTCCGCAAAAATCTCGCAATTATCAAGGGCGAAACGTTGAAAAAAGGAAAGGGTCATCAGGCAGTGACACAGGCAATGGACAGTTGGAACATTCATCCAGAAGACATTGTGATATTTTATTATTCGGGACATGGGGCTCGTCGAGATGACAAGATATCTCCTTGGCCTTTCTTGTATGTGGAAGGAAATGGGCAACCGAAAGTGCTGGATACTGACTCAGTAATCAATCGTTTGAGTAACCAGTCTCCAAAGTTTTTTGCGGTTATCATAGATGCCTGTAATCAAAATGTCCCCGCTTCTAAAACCCCTGATATCAAGGGACCCGGTAATATCATCAATGACAACTATTCACGTTTATTTCTTGAACACCGAGGCTACTTTATTGCCTCAGCCTCCCAACCTGGAGAATATGCTTTTTCTGCTGGTGAAAATGGGGGCAAATTTACCGGACAGTTTTTAGGCAGTTTACAAGAGCAATTGCGATCTTCCAATCCTGATTGGACAATTGTAAAAGGTGGTGCAGGAAAAACCATTGTTTTATCCGAAAATGAAGCAGGTCAATCTTCTCAAACTCCCTACATAGACTCTGTAATATACACTGGCAAATTGGAGATGGAATTACTGCCCAGTCAACAGTTTAAGGTAGGTGAGAACATGAAAATCAGCATCAAGAATCAAAGTACAGAAAAGGGCTATTTATTGGTATGGGACCTTGGCAGTCAAAAAAAATTAACTGCCATTTTCCCCAACCAGTATTCCAAATCTGATTTATTCTTAGATGGAGGACAAACTGTCACAATTCCTGAAACTGACAGCTACGATTTGCCCATGGACGACTTATTGGGTACAGGATACATCATTGCAATCTGGTTAAAAAATAAGATAGAATTGAACAGCTCTGCAATTCCAGTCACTACCCTTATGGGTCTACAAAAGTACTTTGATCAACAAGTGGGAGCTGGAAATTGGTCAATGACAGTCTCAAATTATGAAGTTCACTAGAAATTCACTAACTGGAGGATCTTTATGAAAAGGCACATCGGTTTTTTATTCTTGATAGGGTTACTGCAAAGCTGTGTATCCAATTCCTCAATTGATACACCCACTGATTTTTCTTCAGAAATGAAGGGACCTCGTCCTGCTCCTGTTAAGCCTCCCTGTATTTCCCCGCGTGGGCCAGTTCCAACTTCCCATTGTGAAGATGAAGTGGATTTTCCCAGAGAGAAACAGTTTGCATTGGTGATTGGAATTAACAATTACGAGCAGGGAAGATTAACGAATGCAGTTGGAGATGCCCAAAAAGTAGCAGCGTCTTTAAGGGATATTGGAATTGAAGTACAACTGGAAACTGATTTGAAAAAATCTGATTTGGAAGATGCAATTGCCAACTTTGCTAATAAATTGGCGGGAGCCAATGTGGGAATCATTTATTTTTCTGGACATGGTTCCCAATTTCATGGGGAGGATTATGTACTGCCCATGAATAACAAAGAGATCATTTCTGATGAAGATTTGGGATGGCGCGCAATCAAGACCCAAGATATTGTTGATAATACCCTATCTAAGGCTTCAGCTGGGATTTTGATCTTGGATGCTTGTCGTACAAACCCTTACTCCACAACAACCGGTAAAAGCCCTGCTAGAGGATTAAGTCAAACTGCCAAAGGAAGTAACTCCCTTATCGCATATGCGACCCCCTCTGGCACAGAAATACCAGACAATGGTAAATATTCCAAACACTTGAGTGCAGTGCTCAAGCAAAGAAAAAACCAACCCATTGAAAAAGTTTTCAAGGAAGTCAGCAGAAGAGTGTCTGAAGAAGGTGCAGAGCGACCTGTTTATACCTCAGGTATCGTCACCGACGTTTGTTTGGGAGGATGTTTCTCACCTCAATCAGAGCCAGTACTACCTCAACCAGAGCCAGTACTACCTGAACCTGTTCCTCCAATTAGCAAACAATGCCAGGAATTACGGAAAGATTGGAATATGGGTTTAATTTCTGACGAAAAATACAAGAGAGAACTTGAAAAACATCATTGTCGTTAACATGATTCTTCCACACAAATAAGGATATTATGCTATGCAGTTAATACGCTTATTGCCTATATTGGGTCTTAGCCTGTTGCTATTGGCTTGCACTACTCAACCAATTGACCCTATAGAATTACCAACTCCTCTTGACGTTGCAATCAAAAACATGAGCAACCATTTGTTAAGCAGCGTAATCAAACATCAAGGGACCTCATGGTTTGGGAAACCTTCAATTGTTGCCGTAAACGACTTTTTATATCAAGACAGCGGAGATATTCCCAAAGAATCCGACCGAATCCAAAACAATGTTTTTAAAATAGGGCAAACAGAACCATTTCAGAAATTGGTACTTAAAAGATTCGCCGACACCAGTACAGATGAAGCCAGTTATCTCCTGGAAGGATTGATCAGTTTTCAGCCATTGAATCCCAATTCTGCTAAAAAATATCATTTCCTCAATTCCAAAATAACGGATATCAAAACTGGACAAGAAATTGCTCAATACAGGATGCCCGTGATTGAAGAATTGGATATTTCCTCAAAATTGCCTAAGGGAGATGGAGGAGTTCCCATTTCAGTCCCCACTACTGATCCCACTGAAAAATCCCCAGTCCCTACTACTGCTTTAGACACCTTAAAAGCAAAGGAGTTACTGGCTAAAGCGGATGACGCGTATCACAAAATGGACTACCCGGCAGCAAAACACTCATATCAAGAAGCCATTAAATATCCACAACAGGATCCTTCTCAAACTGTAAGGGCCTATGGTTACCTCTATAAAACTCTTCTTAAATTGGGAGAAAAAACAGAGGCGGAAACTGCTTTTACCGGAATGGTCAAAGAAGCAGTGCGCCAAAATAACCTAAGTGTGAGATTTGTATTTGGAATAGACAGTCCCAAGTTCCTTGAGAAGGACACTGGATTGGTCATCAACACTAAGGAAGAATATGAAATATGGTTACGTCAAATAGGTAATTATTTCAATTCCTCCTCTTCATGCCTACACATTATCGGTCACACCAGCGCAACTGGACCTGAGGACTACAATTTGCAACTGTCTAAAAACAGGGCAACAACGGTTCAAACTGAATTGGGCAAGTATTTTTCTGATGTAGGAAGACGTTCCAAAATTTCTGGTATGGGATTTAAGGATTGTATTAATTGCCAACCAAAAGATGATGAATCCACCGAAGTTGATCGGCGTGTGGAATTTAAACTCGTTGAATGTTCCGAAATCTCATAAAAAAGGAAACCAATTTATGATCAAATATTTAGGTGGGTTGTTATTTGCCACTTTGTTACTGACCAGCACCAGCTGCAGTTCCACTGGGACTGTTGAAAAAACTCAAAAAACCTCGTCTCCACAAGAACTAAGTGCCTCTCCTCCTCAAATGACTTCTGACAAAACAGATATCCCTATTCCTGACGAAAACAAAAATATCTCGGGCACGGTCGACAGCTTAAATCAATTTGCCTTAAGTTTGTATTCTCAACTGGGCAATCCTCAAGACAATAGTTTTTTTTCACCCTACAGTATTTTCAATGCCTTAGTAATAACTTATGCCGGTGCCAAAAATCAGACTGCACAACAAATGCAGCAAGTCTTACATCTTCCCAAAGATGATCAACACCTCCACGCAACCTTTTCTCAACTGACCCAACAACTGTCCCAAAACTCTGATCTGAAAATTGCCAACCGCTTATGGATGCAAAAGGGACAGTCTTATTCCCAGGAATTTATAGATCTGTTGGGTGAATATTATCAACAAAACAATTTATTGGGAATCAAATCGGTAGACTTTAGCAAAGACCTAGAAGGCATTCGACAACAAATCAATCAATGGGTTGCCGACAGCACTGCCCACAAAATTCAGGAACTGTTTGCAGAAAATACATTAACTCAACAAACAAAGTTGGTCTTGGCCAACGCCGTTTACTTCCACGAGAAATGGGCAGTCCCATTTGATAAAACTCTCACCCAATCAATGCCTTTCACTTTACTGGACAATAAAGAAATTCAAACCGAAATGATGCAACAAAAAGGTAAATTTCAACACTGGGAAGACTCAGAAGCTCAACTGTTGGAATTGCCTTATAGAAATGGTCAACTGGCCTTGGTAATTATCCTGCCAGAAAAAGGAAAGGAACGTGATTTCATCAAAAATGAGGGCAAACTGAAATATCACTTGGAAAATTTGAAAAATTTGACCGAGAAAAAACTGACCATTTACCTGCCCAAATGGACATTAGAAACTTCCCCTGACTTAAAAACAGCCCTGATTAATTTGGGCATGCAACATGCTTTTGAGCCCGAAAAAGCTGATTTTTCAGGAATTGACCAGGGACAAAATAAGTTGGTTTTGTCTGACACCATACACAAAACTTTCTTGGAAATCAATGAAGAAGGTACGCAAGCAGCCGCCGCAACGGGTGTTACCCTGATTCCCAAAGGTCTTATATCACCCCCAGTTGAATTTAAGGCTGACCACCCGTTCATTTTCTTAATCAGAGACAAAACCAGCAATGCCATTCTATTTTTGGGATGGCTAACTCAACCTCAACCCAAACTATAATTTTATTGGCAAACTCTTGCCACACAACCCAACTTCCCTCCATTTCAATCATAATCCATGAGAAGGAACATTTATCTCGTTCCTTCTCAAATTTCCCATAATAATCTCAAATCTCCCATAAAGACAACTGCTGATCTTTAACAATCAGAAGAATGCAGTGCTTTATTACAAATACTTCGACCCTTTCACCGGCAGCGATGACCTAAAAAACACGCGTTTAAGCGTTCTTAAAATCAATACAATATCCAACCACAACGACTGCTCACTTACATATTGCTGATGATAAGCCAATTTGATTGGCAAAATTTTCTCAATATAATCTATCTCAGGCTGTTGGGACTGAGCAAGCAATTCACTTTCCTGACTAAATTCTATAGACGCATAATCAGTCATTCCCACTGGCACTGATAACACATAATCTTTAATCTTATCAGGATATAATGCCACATATTCTGGCACTTCTGGACGCGGTCCCACCAAACTCATTTCCCCCCTCAACACATTGATCAACTGGGGTAACTCATCCAACTTATATTTGCGCAAAAAATGTCCACAACGGGTAATACGATGATCTTCGCCAATCGTCAACTTTAACCCACATTTACCTTGAGACATGGTACGAAACTTAATGATTTTAAAAGCTTTTCCGTGTTGACCAATCCGAGTTTGTAAAAAAAACACCGGTCCACGACTGTCAACCTTCACCCACAAAGCAATGACCAACAATAGGGGGCTCAACACAATTAACCCGGGAATCACACAACTCATATCAAATAATCGTTTTTTGCTCATAATCATATACTTAGTTTAATAAACTGATAACCCTGCACAACTGCCAAAAACCTCCATAAACCAAAGACCTTTTGCGATTTGATTCCCATTTAAATTCAAAAAATTTTTCAACCGCTTTTCCTCAATTCTCCAACCGATTTTCTTCGCTCACAGCGGGATTGTATTTCCTTAAATAGAATGCTATACTCATGACAAACCGGTGCATTTACCTATTCTCTTGATAAAAAAACCATTTAGGAAAACTGTTGTGACTCCAAATTCTACCCCTTCTCAGCGACATTTAGAATATCGAACTGCTTCAGCCACCCGTGATGCTCTGTTATTTCTGCGCAATGTGCCCCAAGTTGCCTTGGGAGACCGAGTTTCCATTCGAGACCATGCCGGTCGCGAACGCAATGGCCAAGTCATTCAAACCAGCAAAGAAGTGGTATTGATACAAGTCTTTGAAGGCACTCAAGATTTAGACCTAGAAAACACCTGGGTTCGATTCTTAGAAACCCCTTTTGAACTCTCACTCTCTCCAGATTTACTTGGACGTATTTTCAATGGAATTGCTCAACCGCGAGATGGTCGTCCTCCTTTAATCTCCAGTCTCAAGCGCAATGTCAATGGCACCTCGGTCAATCCAGCTGCCCGCGCCTATCCTCGGGAATTCATTCAAACTGGTATTTCGGCTATTGATGGTCTCAACTCCTTGGTACGTGGACAAAAATTACCCATCTTTTCCGGATCGGGACTGCCACACAATCGACTGGCAGCACAAATCGTGCGCCAAGCCAAACTGATTGGCAAATCTTCTCAATTCGCCATCGTATTTGCAGCCATGGGAGTTTCTTATTCCGATGCCAGATTCTTTCAAGAAGACTTTGAAGCCAGCGGCGTGTTAACCAACGTAGTCATGTTCATCAACCAAGCCGACGATCCTCCCATGGAAAGATTAATTTTGCCCCGCACCGCCTTGACTGCGGCAGAATATTTGGCGTTCGATCTGGATCGACATGTGTTGGTCGTTATCACCGACATGACCCACTACGCAGAAGCCTTACGAGAAGTTGCCACTGCTAAGGGCGATGTTCCCGCTCGCAAAGGTTATCCAGGCTATCTCTATTCAGATTTGGCAGAAATTTATGAACGGGCAGGGCGCATTCGCAATCGTCAAGGTTCGATCACCATGATCCCAGTGGTCAGCATGCCCAGCGATGACATCACACATCCCATTCCCGATCTGACTGGATACATCACCGAAGGGCAAATTGTGCTCAGTCGAGAATTACATAATCAAGGTATTTATCCTCCCATTCATGTTCCCCCTTCTTTATCTCGACTGATGAAGGATGGGATTGGCAAGGAGCATACTCGAGAGGATCATGGACGTGTGGCAAACCAAATTTATGCCGCTTATACCCGTGCCTTAGAAGCGCGCAATTTGGCTTCCATCATTGGGGCTGAGGAACTTTCAGAATTGGATCAACGCTATTTAAAATTTGCAGAAGCCTTTGAAAAGCGTTTCATTGGGCAGGGGGAACAAACCGATCGAACTTTGTTGGAGACTTTAGAATTGTCTTGGGAATTACTGGCATTGTTGCCCAAATCCAGTTTAACTCGGGTAACTGAAATGGATATTGACAAGTATTACCCTCAACCTTCAGAAACTTATTCTGAAACAGACTCTTTGGTCAGTTAAAAATCAGTCTCTTTATCGATATGGGAATTTCAACATGGCTCAAACTCGTCTAAAAGTTCCACCCACCAAAAGCACCTTACTGATTCTGAAACGAAAATTGGCCTTTTTGGAGCAAGGCCATGGGCTTCTTGAAAGAAAAAAAGAACTGTTGACTCGTCTGGTGTATGAACGATTGAAGCAATATCGTCAACTGCGAGAACAATTGCATGAACATTTTAAACAAGCCTATCATTGGTTGAGTTTAACGCAAATGCGCATGTCTGACCAGTCCTTGCAACAGACCGCTTTGGGTTTGTCTAAACCATTCGATATCAACGTGTTGCCTAGAAGCAGCTTGGGAATTCATTATCCAGCGGTCAATATAAATCCCTTGCCCTTACAACCCATAGGATTGATGGGCACGGACAGTAGTTTCGATGAAACCCGGCATCATCTTATCAATTTGGTCCATTTATTGGCTCAACTTGGGGAAGTGGAGACCGCATTGTGGCGACTGTTGGAGGAGCAGCGCAAAACTCAAAAACGAGTCAATGCTCTCAAGTATAACATCATTCCCAGTTATTCAGCCACCATTCATTTTATCAAATCCACTTTAGAGGAAGATGAACGCAATACCTTGTTTCAAATCAAGATTCTCAAACAACGTTCCGAGGTTCAATAGGAGAAAGTCGCTGTGTAGGATGTGCGGTTTATTTTTATGGTTCGTTAGCTATAATAAACCAAGGACCGTTAAATAATCAATGAGATGAACAAAGAAAATATCTTCATTCATCTCATTGATTAATAAGCAATTTTTCAAGTAAATTTGATTTAGGGAGCTGGTTTTTGCACTGTAAATCCCTCGATCATCAAATATTGTTCATTGAACAAATCTGCCACCAATTGCATGCGTTGTCTAAATATTTGCATGATCGGAGTGGCGTCTAATTCTGGGTTGACGATTTGCGGCACAATGATCAATACCAATTCGGTGCGCACATCTTCTCTATCAGTTGAGGAAAATAGGGTGTTCCCAACCAAAGGCAGATCTCGTAATATCGGAATGCCTTGGCTGTCATCGCGGTTACGAGTCTCAATTAAACCGCCAATAACAATGGCATTCCCATCACTGACCACGACAGAAGTTTCTACCTTGCGTTGAATAAAAGATTGTAAACTTTCGGTGGTGCGAGTTTGTCCCAATTGAGATAATTCTTGATAAATCTTCATGTTAATGACCCCATCGTCATTGATTCTGGGGGTCACTTTTAAAGTAATGCCGGTATCTTTATAGTTTACATCTTGAGTTAAATTCTGATTGTTGACGGTGGAACGGTTGATCGAGCCTAAATAGGGTTCGTTATTCCCCACATTGATCGACGCTTCTTCATTATTGCGAACCAGCAAGGAAGGTCGAGAAAGAATTTTCAAATTATTGGTGGTGGCAATGGCATTTAACACGATGTTTAAACTGCCTGCAAGGTGGTCAAATACAAAACCAGTTAACGGATTTTCTGCACTGTTTCCCCCGGGAACATTGAAGTTCATTCCAGAGAAACTGCGACGATTATTGGTCCCTCGAGCACTGCCAAAAAAAGCTTGCCAATCAATTCCAAATTTACTGGCTTCAGTCAAAGTAACTTCGGCTATGACCACATTGACCATCACTTCTTTAGGCACTCGATCCAACAACCGAATGGTCTCTAACAATTGCCGATAATCTCGAGCATTGGCTCGAATTAACAAACTATTGGTACTCTCATCCGCTACAATTTTCACTTTTAATTCTGCAGAAATTGGCAAGCCCATGCCAACAGGAGGGGGTATAATTGGTTTGGGTTTGGGAACTGTTTCCCCTGTTGTCTGTATAACCTCTCCCCTTTCATCATAAGTGATAGTTACCGCTTGATCCTCTTCTCCTTCTAAGGACTTTATCTCATCTTCATCCTCTTCGGTTTTAAATACATCAGACAGGGTAGCTGCCAGTTTGCCAGCCTCCAAATTTCTCACCGAATAAATGAAAATCTGTTCTCTACTTTCCTCACTTTTTTCATCTAAAATGTTGACCCACATTTCCACATCCTTAAATCCACCACCGGGGGGAGAAACAACCAGGATGGAATTAATCCTTTCCAACGCAATGGCTTGGTAGGCTGGGGCAGTTTTGCCGGAAATGGCTTGTAGAATTTTATCCAATTCCGGTTGCACTTCCGTAGCCTTGGCATTGCTCAACCGAAATAAACGCATTCCCCGATGTAAAAAGGGATCGGCATCCACCAGGGCCAACAATTTATTCACGCGTTCCAATTGTTGAGGGCTGGTGATAATTCCCAACACATTTACATTGGGTAAACTGATGATTCGACCTTTGACTGGCTGTAACAGAGGATTGAGAATTGCCAAGGCGGCTTCGGCTGAAATATAACGTAAAGCTACGATTTGCAGTACTTCTGGAGCTTCACTTCCTGTCAAACCAGGTCCCAAATCACCAATGGTGCCGGGAATAGCACCTGGTAATTTTTTGAAATGATAAACGCCCCCTTTTTGTTCAAGAATGATACCCGCATCGGTCAATAACAACTGCAATAGTGGCCACAGATCCTGTTTGCGCAATGGTTTATCTTTGGAAGTACGCAACGTTACTTTATCCCCTATAGAAGGGTCTATGACCATGTTAAGCTTAAGAGAATCTCCAATGATTCGGATCAGTTGCTGTAAGGAGACCTGTTCAAAATCAAGGGTTAACGTATCCACTTGCTCCAAATCTAATTTATCTAAAGTGCTGTCATTGAAGGTTTCTACTTTGGGCACTTCTCCCACTCGATTCACCTCTTTAGGAGGAGAAGCTTGTTCCCGAGGCAAATCAGTGATAGGTTGTTGAAAAGAGGGCGGCTGAGCAACCAAGGGACTGGGTGTTTGCGAAAATGTAGTCGCCAATTCTATGGCCGTGGGAGGCGGTGCTGTAGTTTGCCTTTGCGACTGTAGGGGGAATTGACTGCAAGAGGTTAAAATACCCAGGGTGCAGCATAACGTGATTGCCTGTATTTTTGGGCTCGGAAATTCAGGTAAGGGTATGGAAAAATTCATTTAGAAATTCACTTCGTTAATGCTGAAAATAGCAGACAGCATGATGATGACAATGGTGCCGACAATTGCCCCCAACGCTAAAATCAACAAGGGTTCCAGCAGAGCAACCAATCGAGCAGTGTATTGTTTTACAGTATTATCAAATTTTTCTGCAAGTTTTTCTAAGATTTGGGCAGTGCGTCCAGATTCTTCGCCAACAATAATGAGTTGGGTCAATAGGACTGGGAATTGACCTTGGTTGGACAGCGCTCTTCCCAAACTGGTGCCCCCTCGCACTTGATCTTCGACTTGATCCAAACTGTTAGCCAACACTTCATTTTCCATAACTCCGCGAACAATATGGAGACTTTTGAGCAAGGGAATACCTGCACTTAACAGGGCACCCAGGGTGCGACAAAATCGAGAAGATTCGGATTGTAAAATCAGTTGTCCCAAAATGGGCAAGGATAACAAAAAATGATCGCGCCGCGTCCGCCTTTCAGTGGTGGCATTCAATTGTTTCCACAGCAGCATAAGTCCCACGGGAATCAGAAGCAAAGTCCAGCCGTATTGAGTCAACCAATCACTGAGTCCCAATAAAAAAGCGGCTGAGGTGGGAATGTGAGTGCCCATGTCTTTAAACAGTTGTGCAAATGAAGGAACCACAAAAATCATCAGCAAAATCACACTGATCAAGCCTGTGAATAGTAAAATTGCAGGGTAAATCAGGGAGGAAATAATCGTGCGTTTGGCTTGATCGGTCATGGCGAGGGAATAGGCCACTTTGGGCAGCAACTGGTCCAAAATTCCACCTTCTTCTCCGGCATGGACCATGTTGATGTACATGCGAGAGAACAAGGTGGGACGAGTTTGCAAGGCTTCTGCCAAACTTTTGCCTTCTTTTACTTCTTGTCGCAAGTCTTCGATCAGTTGTTGTACCGCGGGCTTAACAGTGGTGTTTTGCAGTAAAGTAAGTGCCCGATCGATGGGAATTTTGGCTTCCACCAAGGTGCAAAGACCTTCTGTAAAATCAATGATATCCCGACTGGAAACGGTTTGACGTTCCATTAAACTGCGGGTTTCTGGCTCTTGTTCAATTTTAAGCGGGATGAGTTGCTGATTTTGTAAGTTGAGGACCGCTTCTTGTTGATTTTCTGCACTGAGCCGGCCTGTGAGAATGTTACCTTCCACATCACAGGCTTGGTAAAGGTATTGATGTAGGGCCAAGGGAATCCTCTTTTTTTAAGCAGCTTTGGTGACTCGAACAATTTCTTCTGGGGTGGTGATGCCTTGATAAAGTTTTTCTAAAGCATCTTCTCGCAAAGTGCGCATGCCTTCTTTAACTGCTTGATTGCGAATCTGATTGGCATCGCCTCCTGTCCCGATCACGTGTCGAATGGGATCGGTGACAACAAGCAATTCATACAGTCCCAAACGACCTCGATAACCGGTATTGCCGCAACGTTCACAGCCTCGTCCACGACTGATGATGGGGAATTGTTTTTGAGACATGCCCAACAAGTCGGCTTCTTCTTCTCTTAATGGTTGCTCTTCTTTGCAATGGATACAGATTTTTCGCACCAAACGTTGTGCCATGGTTGCAATTACACTGGAGCTGATCAAGTAGCTGTCTACCCCCATATCTTGCAAACGGGTCACTGCTCCTGCAGCGTCATTGGTGTGTAAGGTGGAGAATACTAAGTGCCCGGTAAGTGCTGATTCTATGGCAATTTCTGCAGTTTCATGATCTCGTATTTCCCCCACCATGATGATATCTGGATCTTGACGTACTATAGAGCGCAGTCCAGAGGCGAAAGAGAGTCCAATTTTGGCATTGACATGAATTTGGGTGATGCCTTCCAATTGATATTCCACCGGATCTTCAATGGTGATGATTTTTTGCGTGCCTGTGTTGATCTTTTCCAAGGTGGCATAGAGACTGGTGGTTTTGCCACTGCCAGTGGGACCGGTGACCAGGATAATACCATGGGGTTGTTGAATAAGTTGGGCATAGGGTTTAAGCACATTGAGAGGCATGCCCAGTTGTTCCAAATTCACGCTGATATCGCTGCGGTCCAAAATACGCAAAACAATGGATTCTCCATGCACCCCAGGCAAAGTGGAAATCCGCATGTCTAGGGAACGGTCTCCCATTTGATATTGAATGCGTCCATCTTGAGGCAGACGTTTTTCCCCAATGTCCAAACGAGCCATGAGTTTAATGCGAGAAGAGACTGCCGGTTGGACATTGGCTGGCAGACGTTCAATATTGACCATGACTCCATCGACCCGGCAACGGACCACCAGGTATTTTTCTTCCGGTTCAAAGTGAATGTCACTGGCATTGAGGTCTAAGGAACGTTCCATCAGGTGGTTGACCATGCGAATGATTGGAGCATCCGAAGCAATGTCTTTTAAATATTCATTGTCAAGAACTTCTAAACCATTGTTATTAGAGCCTTCTAAGTCCGGGGAAAGCTTGGCACGCCAATGTTTGATCAGACGAGAAACAACCTCTTCTGAGGCAGGCTCAAAGCGCACATAGGCACCTAAAATGAAACGAATTTTAGAGCGGTCTTCAACTTCTGGAGGAATTGTAAACTTGAAGCAGGGATCGGTGGAGAATTGCTCAATGGGAGCAATATTTTTTTTGGAAAGGAGTTGCGTGAATAACGGTAGAGTAAGGGAATTGCTGGCCATAAGTCTCAACTTTTTAGGGTAGCAAAGATTGCAGGGACCAGTTCCAATGGCTTTCTGGGGAGAGGAGAATAACGGAAGTAAGGCTCCGTTAATTCTGCTTCTGCTTTGAAGGAGACCTGCATTTGCCGATGTGGGAAAGGGGCAGTGGCGATCAACGGAAGAGACTGAGTCAGAGCGCCATTGATTAGGGGAGGAGGATTGTCTGTGGGATTGGGTTGACTAAAGCCGGTAATTTGCAAGGATACATTTAATTTGCTGCCAGCAGTTCGTATGGTCAAACTGCTGATCACCAGTTTTTTATTGCTATAGGTGAGCCCATTTAGGAAAGTCATGAGATTCTTGGAATCTGTATCCAATTGAATCAGTTGAATAACTAATAACCATTGCTCATTTTTGGACACTTCTATTTTGGGGGGATCCATACTGCGAATAGCTACTCCACTGCGTCTGGCAGTGTCACTGATCAGTTTTTGCAAATTGGCCCCAACCAATTGAGTATTTTCACCTTCTAACAAACCTTGAGTCACTTCCAACAATTTCTGTTTGGCACGGTCATTTTCAGCTTGCCAATATTGGGTCCTGGCCTCTAATTTTTGAGAATTCTCTATATCATTCTGTAAATTTTGAATGTGTTGCCAATAATCTCGTATCCATTGTTCAGTGGTCGGAAAAAGTTGCACCATAGCAAAGACCATGAAAATGATCATTGCCCAACGTATTAAGCGTTTTTCTTTAGGAGTCACTGGGTTATCCGTTCATAAGGGTCCCCTTTTTCATAACCAGGGGACCTTCAATTCTCAAAAGACGTTCAGGTTAATCTAAAAAACTGCGCAATTGTTCCGAGCGACTTGGATGGCGTAACTTGCGCAAGGCTTTGGCTTCAATTTGCCGAATTCTTTCCCGAGTCACATCGAATTGCTTACCTACTTCTTCCAAAGTATGATCAGTGTTCATATCAATACCAAAACGCATGCGCAACACTTTGGCCTCTCGTTGGGTCAAATTGTTCAACATTTCTTGGGTGGCGCGCCGCAACCCCTCGAAAGTGGCTGATTCCAAAGGGGCTTGGATGCTGGTGTCTTCAATAAAATCACCCAGATGGGAATCTTCATCGTCTCCGATGGGAGTTTCCATAGAAATGGGCTCTTTGGCAATTTTAAGCACTTTACGCACTTTGTCTTCGGGCATGTCCATGCGTTGAGCTAACTCTTCTGGAGTGGCTTCCCGACCTTTTTCTTGGAGAATTTGTCGAGAAACTCGATTGAGTTTGTTGATGGTCTCAATCATATGCACGGGAATGCGAATGGTACGAGCTTGATCAGCAATGGATCGGGTGATCGCCTGTCGAATCCACCAGGTGGCATAAGTTGAGAATTTGTAACCTCGCCGATATTCAAATTTGTCCACTGCTTTCATCAAGCCAATATTGCCTTCCTGAATCAGGTCTAGGAATTGGAGACCCCGATTGGTATATTTTTTGGCGATGGAAATGACCAAACGCAAATTGGCTTCGATCATTTCTTTTTTGGCTCGTCTAGCTTTGGCTTCGCCAATGGACATCCGACGATTAATCTCTTTGATTTCAGAGAGTTTGAGGCGACATTGCCCTTCTAAATCGATTAATTTATTTTGTGCTTCATTCAGTTCTTGATGATACTGCCTTAAGGCATTAACATAGGGTTTGCCACTGTTGAGTAACAGGCTGATCCAGTGGGGATTGGTGGCATGATTTTTAAAAGAAGTCTGAAATTCTTTTTTGCACATACCGACTTTGAGCACGCAAATATCTCGAATACGATTTTCCTGTTCCCGAATCAAAGCTACGGTATCTCGCAGTTTCATGGTCAAATCTTCAATCACTCTGGGCACGAGTTTAAATTGCAAGAAACTTTCGGCAACTTCTTCACGCAAACGAGCATATTCAAAGGATTGATTGCCATGGGTGGCTTCAGTCTCCATCAGGCGTTTGTAAATTTCCCGCAACCGGTTGAAATGGCCCCGCGCTTCTTCCGGGTCCAAAGCCATTTCTTCTAATAAAGGCACTGCCGGTTCCTCTTCTTCTTCTTCAGAGACTGCGGGTACCAGGGGAGAAACTTGTACCACAATGGTTTTGATTTCTTCAACAACTTTGAGATCTTCTTCTTCCAAGGTGGTTGGGACTTCTTCCATGGAGGCGATGGGATCGTTGAAACCGCTGATCACTTCGAGCAATTTGATTTCATCCGCTTCCACTCGGTCATACCATTTCAGGAATTCAGCCACGATATCAGGATGAGTGGCCAGGGCTTGTAAGGCATCATTTAATCCTTCTTCAATCCGTTTGGCAATTTTGATTTCCCCTTCACGAGTCAACAGATCCACGCTGCCCATTTCTCGCATATACATGCGCACCGGGTCCGTGGTGCGTCCAAATTCGCTATCTACACTGGCCAAGGCAGCCGCAGCTTCCTCAGCAGCATCTTCGTCAGGTATGGTTTCATCAATTAACAAAGTATCATCATCGGGTGCAAAATCATGAACAGGAATACCCATGTCATTGATCATACTCACGATACTTTCGATTTGATCGGGATCAACAATGTCGTCTGGCAAATGATCGTTCACTTCATGAAAGGTCAAAAAACCTTGTTCCTTGCCTTTGGTAATCAGTGATTGCAATTGCGATCTTTGTTGTTCTTGATTCATAGTATTTTAGTGTACCTGTGCAATGGTAGATTGATTATACTGGTTATAAGCATAAAAAGGGACACGATGCGCGACAGATTGGAGGGGCTAATGCATTTATTTCAGGAGAAAAAATAGGCAAAACACCGTTCTCATTTAAATTGCGCAGATTGTTCCAAAAAGGTTCAATGATAGGTTGGGGTGATCGATTATAAATTGGATAATTTTGGGTGACGAATAAGCGATAAATGAATAGGGAAACATTTAACCAGATTCGGAACAGTATTTTTTTGCTCAGGGATTGCTTTTTTTTAATTCTGCAAACAGGTCTTGTAATTCCTGTGATTCTTCAACAGAAAGAGAATTCTTTTGAGTTAAGTCTTGAATACGTTGTTTAATCATATAGTTAAGCAATCGATTCATAGCGTCGGCAAATTCTTGTTCTTTATTCAATTTTGAATCGATATCCACATTGGCCAATTGTTTCAAGCGTTGTTCATACACAGTTCCCTGCCAATGCTCATAAATTCCCGCATAAGTCATTTGTGGATTTTGTTGGGTTAAACTGAGCAGCTCTAGCAATAATTGCACATTGTCTTGTTGTTTTAGGGAAATCAATTTTTGATAATCGGTGGCTTGCAAGTGCTGGGACAAATTGGGTTGTTGCAATAGAAACACGATCATCTGCTCAGCTATGGAAAGGTCTCGCAAACTTTTAATGTTAGGTAATTGAGGAGCAGGAGTTGGAGAAATTGGCCGATATCCACTTTTTGGGGTAGAGGGTTGATTAAAAATCCAATCGGAAAGTTTTTCAACCGGCAATCGGCTGTCCTCAGCCAATTGTTGTAATAGGGAATGTTGATAGATACCTGATGGTAGTAGTTTCAAAAGTTTCTTGGCTTTTTCAATGAGTAAACTGCGTTGCTCTGCACTGTTTCGTTCATCGGGAGTTTGCCAGTTGATCTGGTTTTTTAAGGTGCTAAACAGCAGATCAGATAAGGGAATCTGGGGCAGTTTTTGGAATGGATCCGGGCCATGTTTGCGAATGAAACTGTCTGGATCTTCGGTTTCTGGCAAAAAAATAAAATAAACTTGTCGTTCGCTATGGAGCAAAGGTAAGGCAGTTTCCAAGGCCCGCCAGGCCGCTTGACGACCGGCTGCGTCTCCATCAAAGCAGAAAATTAGTTTGGGAACTTCTTGAAATAAACGAATCAATTGGTCACGGGTGGTCGCCGTGCCCAAAGTAGCGACCCCATTTGGAATATTATGTTGGACCAAAGCAATTAAATCTAGATAACCTTCTACAACAAAAACACTGTGAAGCTGACGAATTTTTCGTGCAAAATACCAGCCATAAAGTTCCCGACCTTTCTGAAACAGTGGGGTTTCCGGGGAATTCAAATATTTTGGTACTTGTTGTTGAGTAAGCGCCCGTCCCCCAAAACCAATGATGCGGCCTTGTCGATCATGGATAGGGAATACCACCCGGTGACAAAAACGATCTTGTAAGTGACCTGTATTTTCCAATTGTTTAATCAAGCCTGCTTTCAGCAACCAAGATTTTTTTTCGGAATTAGTGCCCAAGGTCCTGAGCAAATTGTCCCTGTCCCCAGGTGCATAACCCAAATTAAAATCATGGAGAATTTGATCAGTGAGTTTTCTGGTTTCTCGCAAGTAATTTAAAATGGGGGGATTATTCAGCAATTGTTGTTGATAATAAGTGGCTGCTTGAGCCAAGATATCATAAAGGGCGCTGGGTTCAGAATATTTAGGAGAATGGCCGGTTTCATAAACCACTTCCACTCCGACTTGAGTGGCTAATTCTTGGATGGCTTCCACATAATTCAGGCGACAATATTCCATTAAGAAAGTAATACTGGTACCATGTGCCCCACACCCAAAACAATGATAATGTTGATTTTCTGGGAAAATGATAAAGGAGGGGGTTTTTTCCTGATGAAAAGGACAACAGGCCGTAAAATAACGGCCTGCCTTGCGAAGAGGCACGTAACTATTGACCAGTTGCACAATGTCAACCCGAGTGAGCAAATCGTCAATAAAGTTACGTGAAATAGTCCCTGTCATAGGTGGGGTGAGTGTGTTCTTAATGCAAGGGAATTTTGAGTGGGGGTAAAACTTAACCCAGTTTTTGTTTGATCAGGGTGCTGACCTGTTTCATGTCAGCACGCCCTTGAATTTGTGGCTTCAAATGCTTCATAACCAGTCCCATATCCTTTCCAGAAGTGGCACCGCTCTCACTAATTGCGGTACTAATCAACAGTTCCAGTTCCACCTTGGTCAAAGGTTGTGGCATATAATGCTGGATCACTTCGACCTCAAACAACTCCTGATCAACCAAATCTTGGCGGTTAGCCTGTTGATAATGTACCAATGACTCCCGACGTTGCTTGATCATTTTCTCAAGTATGCTGATCACTTGTTCATCATTCAAGACAATGCGCTCATCCACCTCCCTCTGTTTGATGGCAGCTTGAATCAAGCGAATGGTGCCCAAACGTTGTTTATCCTTGGCTCGCATCGCCACTTTCATATCTTCTTGAATTTGTTCTTTCAATAGGCTAGTCATAATAATGCCCGCCCAGTAGGCGGGTAACCTCGTCGCGAATTGCTATTTTGAAGAGTGACAGTTAATATGAACGTTCTCTACGCAGTGAGTTATGCTTCACCTTCTTCAGGTGCCGTTTAACCGCCGCCGCCGCCTTTCTTTTACGGATGGTTGTCGGCTTCTCGTAAAATTCCCGTCGATGTACTTCCGCTAAAATCCCCGCTTTTTCGCACATCCGCTTAAAACGACGGATAGCTCCCTCAAAAGTTTCATTTTCTTTCACTTTAACTTGTGGCATTGAAAGCATAACCTCCTTAAACATAAGATGATAAAAATAAGTGAACTTTTTATTATAAGGATGTTTTATATCAAAAGTAAAGGCCTACCGTCATTGATCAGGGTCAATCAGCCCTTTTTTCCTAAATACATCCTTATTAAAGGGAGGAAATTGCCTCCCTCTCAATCGCCACTTGATCTCATGCAAGACCTTAAAATAAGTATGACAATGCACAATATCACCCTCCTAAAACTGATCCTCCAAGCCTGCTCAAGGCGATTCGTCATCCACCAGGTGTTCTCCAGACCACCCTTTTTGACGGGCAGACTCTATGGCAGCTTCATAAATGCGAGAATGCTGAACCCGTAACTCAGCCGGCAACTGACTGGCCAAATGCCCAAATGGCTGCCAAGCCTCAAACACCTGATTATACAAATTCTGCAACTGCCCTTCACTCCACCCGGAACATTTTTCTGTCTCTGGAATAATCCCAAACACCCACGCATCCCGAATGATTCTCCCAATCTCACTCATCCCCCCAAAGTCATCCTGATCAATACCCACATATCTACGCTCATTCATACCGCTAACTCCATAACCGTCTAAAACCATCTTAATTGAAAGTGACTCTAAATTAAAAATCATTAACTCACTGGTAACACCAGCTATTCTCTCAATAAAACTTGAATAAGTCAACCACTCTATAGTATCATTCAAAACCTAACGAGGGAAGTTCTCCTCTCAAAAAATACCAATCCTACACTACCCAACACCCCAAAACCTAAAAATATCCCCCATTTCTACCCAAAAACACTGTGGACCCAATTATTACCATTTTCCACTTTTTAACCCACTTATTTGCCTAATTAACTTGCCTATATGTTACTTGAAAATCCATCTCACACTCACTTCTTCTCCGCCTGTCATTCCCTATTTGGTATTGTGGGTTTTGCAGGCAACTTTCGACAAGTCAATCCTGCTTGGAAAAAAGTGCTCGGCTACACCACTCAGGAAATTTACAAAAGCCTATACATCGACCTTGTCCATCCCAAAGACAAAGAAAAAACGGAAGGCTTGCTGGAACAATTGGCTACCCCCGGCCACCTTAACTTTATCAACTTCACCAATCGCTTTCTACACCATAATGGAGGCTATCGGGAAATGATGTGGGAAATCACCCGCGCAGACACAGAGCCTGCTTTTTTCCTGGTTGGTATGGAAATCACCGCTTACCATGCCCAAATGCAAGAAACCTTACAACTTGCCAAAGAAGACTTTGAATTTATTATGGAAAGTAAACGAGAAGGTGTGTTAGATTGGAATTTACAAACCCAACAAGTCCACTATTCTCCTCGTTGGCGAGGCATTGTTGGACACACCCAACAAGAATTGGGTCATCAAGTTGAAGCTTGGTACACCCTCATTCATCCCAACGATCACCACAAAGTTGTACAAGAAGTGCAACGCTGTTTAAGAGAAAAAGACTATCCAGTTTACGAAAAAACCCATCGAATTCGACACAAAGAAGGTCAATATCGTTGGGTTCACAGTCAAGGGACTGTATTAAGAGACGAACAAGGACAAGCCTATCGTTTCCTCATCTCTTTTATCGACATCACCGAACGAAAACGCATGGAAGATGCCCTGTATATCAGTGAAAAATATGCCAAACTGTTCTTTTTTCAAGGAGAAGCCACCCTATTGGTTAATATTGAAGGCAAAATTTTTGATCTCAACCCAGCTGCCTGTCGTCTGTATGGATACACTCGGGAAGAATTATTAAACTCCAAACAACCCGAAATCTTCACCGAATTAACCAGTCTCAAGACAGTTGAAGGCCAAAAATTCCTAAAAACCAAACACAAAAGAAAAGGCGGACAACTGTTCTCTGTAGACCTGATAGCCAGTGCTTGGGAATGGCAAAATCGCAAACTCTACATTTTAACCATTCGAGACACCAGCAGCACTCAGGAACTCATTCAGTCCCTTACTGACCGTGAACAACAATACCAAACTTTTTTAAACAATTTGCCCGAAGCCCTCACCATTTGGAATTTAACCACCCAAAAACCTATTTTTGTCAACCAAACTGCGCGGGAATTATACGGATATTCTCCTCAAGAATGGCAAACCTGTCAACCGGAATATTTGGGAATTGACCTTCAACAGCTGAAATTACTCACCTTACATCAATCTCAATATTTACTGCCCAACCTGGAATGGCAAACTGCCAAAGACAACACTGCTTTTCCCGTCGAAATTGCCCTCAGCCGTTACCCTATTCAACAAGAAGATCACCTTTGCATATTGGTGCGAGCAGCGTACGATCGTCACAAACAGGAACAAGATTTACACCAATTACAAGGACTGTATGACCAATTTTTACAAATTGCTCCAGCCTTCTTCATGGTCCTGTCTGCTGACAACAAAATTATCTTTCTTAACAACACGTTACTGAATGAGCTGGGTTATGATTTGATTGAAGTTTTGGATCAAGACTATCTGATGTTACTGGTACCAAGCTCAGACCATCCTTTTATCACTGACATTTTGGAGACCACGCTCAATACAAACCAACAAGTCCTTGCTGAAAGTACTCTCAAAACCAAACAACACACCTTATTGGCTGTGGAATGGCATTACCTGGCCAGTCATCACCACACTCAGACTTTTATTGTTGCCATTGGCATTGACCTTAATCTCCGCAAGCATAGTTATCAACAACTGCGTTTGTACAGAAAGATCATTGAGACCGCTTGGGAAGCCTTGGTGATTCGACGCGCAGATGGCAAATTAATTTACTGTAATCCAGCTTATGAATCTCTGTTTAAAACTGATCAATCTCATTTTTATGAGCACGTCACCCCTAAAACTAACCTAGTGTTTACTCAAGAAATTATGCCCTTATTGCAGGCTGGAAAATCTTGGGAAGGCATCTTGGAAGTGATCGATGTGAATGGCAGACAATTTCCAACTTGGCAACGTTTTGCTGCCGTTTGCAATGAGCAGAGACAATTGTTATTTTTTTATGTCATGTTACATGATATCAGTCACGAACAAAGTTTACGTGAACAATGTCAACAGTATGAATTGTTATTCCACTCTCTTCCTTTGGCTGTGGCTTATCAAGATAAAAATGGTTATATCGTTAAAGCCAATTCCAATTTAACTCATTGTTTAATTAAGGAAAATCAAGATTTGATTGGGTTGCCTTTGGAACAATTTTTACCCAAGGAAATCATCGAGTGGTTTAGTCAAGAGAATGCGTTAATTTTACAAACGGGTCAGGCTAAATTGGGTATTTTACATCCTTTGGGTAAAAATTATTTTAAGACCAATAAAATTCCTTATTACAATCTACAAGGAGAGAGCCTAGGAATATTGCTTATTTCTCAAAATGTCAATGAACAAATTCAATTGGAACAACGGATTAGAAGTGAGTATCAACAGTACGAATTAATTTTTGAATGGGCACCCGTGGCCATTATTTATAAAGATCCGCAGGATCGGATATTGCGCATCAATCGGGCAGCCGCTCAGTTATGTCAGCAAGTGGCAGAGGAATTGACTGGTCAAGTCTTTTCCAAAGTGATGCCTGTTGAAGTGAAAAAGTATCATGCTGATGATCTTGAAATATTGACCACTGATCAGGCTCAATTGGGGTTGATTGCAGAATATCAAGAGGGTCGATATTGGCAGGTGGATAAAATACCAGGACAGCATGCTCAAGGTCAAATTTTGCTCATTTTTGCCACGGAAATCACTGAGCAAGTGCAGGCTCGACGGGAATTAATCTATGAAAAACAACAGTATGAAAATATTCTCCATCATGCTCCTTTGGCGATTTGGTGCAAGGATCGGCGCGATCGTTTGTTGTATGTGAATCAGTATTTGGCGGATTTATGGGACACCGTTCCTGAGAAATTGCAAGGGTTGGCTTTTCATGATTTGGATTCTGATTCCGAGTATCAACACAGTGATGCTAAGGTGATGAATACTGGTGAGGCTGAGTTGGGAATTATTGAGGATTATTTTCAAGTTGAATGGTTGGTTTATAAAATACCTTATAGAAAATCTGAGCAGATTGTCGGTCTCATTGTGTATGCTTTGGACATCAGTGATCAACGAAGTACTGAATTTCAGTTGCGTCGGGAATTGGAAATTGCTCAACGTAATGAGAGAGTGTTACAAATTGGTATTGATAGTTTGCCAGTGATGGTTTATGCCACCGATCATGAGGGGCAGATTGTGGTTTGGAATCGTAAATGTGAGCAGGTGACCGGGTATTCTTCTCATGAAATTATTGGCAATTCAGAGGCTTGGGAGTTATTGTATCCGGAGACTGAATATCGGGAGCAGGTGTTGAGCATGAATTTGTTGAAACATCATGAGAATTTGCAACATTGGGAATGGCAGTTGTTTTGTAAAAATGGGTTGCAGAAAACTGTGGCTTGGTCGATGATCAGTCAGGGCAATGGTGGAGATTTTTCTGCGGAAATGGAGTCTGCTGCAGTGGACCTGGAGTCACCCTGGGAATGGAGTATTGGGGAAGATGTGACGGAACGGGAGCAGATCTTACAGTCCATTCAGGAGAATGAAATGCGTTTGCGTTTGGCTATTGAGAATTTGCCGATGATGATTTGTGCTTTGGATGAAGATGGTCATTTTGTGTTGTGGAATCAAGAGTGTGAGCAGATCACCGGGTTTAATAAGTTGGAAATTATTGGTAACCCGAAGGCTTGGGAGTTGTTGTATCCTGATCGGGAATATAGAGAGCAGTTGTTGGAGACCCAGAGAGATATGTTGCAGCAGTACGGAGGAATTCGGCAGTGGGAACTTAAGTTGCAGTGTAAGGAAGAGGTTTGGAAAACAGTGTCTTGGTCGGTGTCTAATCAGGTTAATATGGGAGGATTTGCCATTTGGTGGATTGGACAGGATATGACTGAGCAGGAGCAGGTGTTGGAGCAGTTGTGTGACAGTGAAGAGCGGTTGGGATCCTTGTTGCAGAGTATGCCGGTGATGGTAAAGGCTTATGATGAGCAGGGTACTTTGTTGGTCTGGAATCGTTGTTGTGAGCGGGTGACGGGTTATCAGGCTGGAGAGTTGAGAAATTGGGAGGGAGAGAGTGCTTTGTTATATCAGTCTCAGTGTGATATGGGTGGATCTGATTGGGTGGCATGTGATTTGGGTTTGTCTTGTTTAACCACTTATTTTTTAAAGCGAAAGTTTGCATTGCGGACCAAGGAGGGGGGAGTAAAAATGGTGATGTGGTCTAATGTTTCTTCAGAATACCCTATTTCGGGTTGGTACAGTTGGTGGATTGGGGAAGAAGTGGAAATTGCTGAATTATAAATGATTACGTGTTGTAAAATTGTTGTTGGGTATCTCTCCTAAGTTGTGTTAAAATGGCTTGGGTCAGTGGAAACTTTTTATAAGGAGTAACTATGTTGTTGGCGTTAAAATTGATTATATTGGCGATTTTGTTTGTGATTAGCGGCGGTAGTTTATTTTCCGAAACATTTAGAAAAAATCTGTATTTAGGATTGTCCGCTGGAGCGATTGCTAGCTTGACACTGAGTTATATGTTATATGATGTGATGAGGGAGATGCATTTTATTCCTGAAAATCCAGTGGGACCTGTTATTTCTTTATCTCCTTCAAAAGAGACTAAAATTCAGCCTCCTCCAACTGAGGTAGTGGTTAAGGAGCCCCTTCGGCCTAAAATTCCAGTTTTGCCTGCTTCTGATAAATTGCCCTTGAATGCCGAGGGTCAAGTGGATTTTGCGGCGGTGTTTTCTCCAGTGATGTCGGAGCGGGATGTGTTGGAGACCAATGCCGAATTTGCCGAACGGCAGCGGTATTTTGAAGTGCATAAACAGGCACTTATCAATACTTTGAATGAAGCCAGTTTGCAACAGTTGTCTGGAGTGCAGGCTGGGATCGTGTCTTTGGTGTTGGATAAGGCGCATTATGATGTGGACACTGGGGTTTTTAAAGTGTCTGTGCAGTGGTTAGCCTGGCCCCAACAGTTTGTATCTTCCTTGACTAACCCGGTTTTGGAAGGTGTTTTCCAGGTTGGACGGGAAGATGTCAAGCAATTATATGCTGAGGGCACTGAAAAAGCATTGTTTATCACTGTGACTGGAGATCATCAGTTACAAAGCAGTTTTTTAAGCGGAATTGGGAAAACATTTCCTCTCAACTTGGAGTTGTCATCCGCAAATCAAGTTTCTCAGGAAAAATTGGCTGCAGGTCAAGTATTTCAAGATTCATTGAAAGATGGAGGCTTGGGTCCCAAAATGGTGTGGATTCCCAAAGGCCCATTTGATATGGGCAGTGATACGGGAGACAGTGATGAAAAACCGGTGCACAAAGTGACCATAGATTACGATTATGCCATGAGTCAATATGAAATTACATTTGATGACTATGATCGATTTTGCGAGGCCACAGGGCGCGCAAAGCCAGAGGATCAAGGTTGGGGGCGGGGTCAACGTCCAGTGATCAATGTGGATTGGAACGATGCCAAAGCTTATACTCAATGGTTGGCAGAGCAAACCGGTAAATCCTATTGGTTGCCGAGTGAAGCAGAATGGGAATATGCATGTCGGGCCGGAACCACGACTGCTTACTCATTTGGGGATGATGTAAACCAATTGGGAACTTATGCGTGGTACACAGAAAATTCAGGAGGAAAAACTCACCCGGTGGGTGAAAAAGAGCCGAATGCCTTTGGATTGTATGATATGCACGGAAATGTTTGGGAATGGTTGGAGGATGTGTGGCATTCGAATTATGAAGGAGCGCCGCTTGATGGAAGTGCGTGGATGAGTGGAGGAACTTCTGACGCGCATCCCCTTCGTGGGGGTTCTTGGGACTACAATGACGATTGGT
>BeggDRAFT_10022_pt2 | contig 127699 bp, 100 predicted proteins | sample TarBiozoneFS08_3_FD_50710 | JGI IMG/M metagenome (IMG submission 50710) | reverse complement strand
GGCCAGTGGTAAGCCCTTGGAGTGGAGGCTTTAGCCGGCTAATGGTAGTCCCTTGGAGTGGAGGCTTTAGCCGGCCAATGGTAGTCCCTTGCAACTTGTATATGTGGGGTGATGCCTACGGCTGACCGGCTAAAGCCTCCACTCCAACCCACCGGCTAAAGCCTCCACTCCAACCTACCGGCTAAAGCCTCCACTCCAACCCACCGGCTAAAGCCTCCACTCCAACCCACCGGCTAAAGCCTCCACTCCAACCCACCGGCTAAAACCTCCAATCCAACCCACCGGCTAAAGCCTCCACTCCAATCTACCGGCTAAAGCCTCCACTCCAACCCACCGGCTAAAACCTCCACTCCAACCTATGGCTCTTCAGCCTAACCAACGACACTGTCTAGCTATTCTGAATAGTTTTGGGTGGGTGCTCCGAATTAAAATTCACTTACAAAATACTCCAAATCTATTCTGAAAATCTCGGTACAGACGCTCTATTCCTTAGCCACGTTCCAATAAACTGTACAATTCAATCAAACCCGTGTTGGCTCGAGATACATAGGAAGATAAAACCAGAGAATGATTCGCGAACAGTCCAAATTCTGATCCGTTTAAAATCAAGGGACTCCAAACTGTTTTCTGGGTAGATTCCAATTCCATAATAATTTGTCTCACCAAAATCAAAGCATTACGCGTTTCTAACACATCCTTAAAATCCACTTCAATAGCCTTAAGAAAGTGAATCAAGGCCCAACAATTCCCTCGAGTTTCAAAAAATATATTGTCTATTTGAGACCAAGGCGTCTGAGCGGTTATCGTTTGGGCAGTGTCTGTGGATTGTCGGGCATTTTTATCTCCAGCCAAGTCAGTATTTTGACGCTGTTGTCCCACACTGTCACTGAGACGTTGAGACAAACTGCCCAACCGTTTGATCACTTCTCCCAACCAATCTCGTAAATTATCGGCCCGAGCAAAAAATTGGGCATTTCGATGAGTGGGATCAGCCAATCGATGTAGATAATTTTCCACTTTTTCAATACCTTCTCGATATTCCCGTTCTGGGGTTGGCCAAAACCAGGAATTGGGATCGACATTGAATTTGGAATCTGCCTTGGCCAAATCTTGATCTTCACTGGATTGAGTTCGGGAACGGCTGATATCATTGCGCAAGGCCTTGGTCAAGTCACGAATTTGTTGCAACACTCCCAATTCCCAACTGGGCATATCATCCATGAATAAGGAGGGTGGCAATAAGTCATTGTGTAAATAACCTCCTGATTTATCAAGCAAAGTGTTAGCTACTTCAATCAAGGTATTGGTGGTCAAATATCCAACGACCATTTTTTCTTCATAGTCTTCCACCTTATCTTCTGCCAATGACTGGAGGTCCAATTGACCCGGATAGCGTCCCCACCAAAAACTCAGTAAGATCAAAAAAACCAGCATGCCAGCAATGCTGATCAAGAATCGTTTTTCGGGGCTGTGTTGTTTAAATCGTTCCCCATAAGTCAACAGTTTTTCCCAACTGAGTTTGAAAAAAGCGCGCAATTTGTCCATATTGGAGGGATTTTCGGTCATGATAGCTCCTGTTCAGATTAGAAAATAGATAGATTATTCAAAGGGTAAGGGCAATGGGTAAAGTCAACATTGCCAATAGGGTTTGGGCTGTGATAATATTGGCCATCAAACTGGCATTGCCACCCATTTGTCGGGCCAGAATGTAGCCAGAGCTGGCCGTGGGCACAGCGGCAAAAATAACTGCCACATGGGTGGTTTGAGGGTCAAGTTGCCAAAATTGACAGAATAGTTTGACCAGAATGGGGAATATGAGGAGTTTGACCGCGCTGCTGATCAGCAGTCCCCAATGATCTTCAGAGACCAGACGAAATTGTAGACCTGCCCCAATGGCCAACAATCCAAAAGGGAGGGCAGCGCGGCCCAAAATATCTGTAGTTTCTCGCAGGGCATGAGGAATGGGAATTTGAGTCAGATTTAAAATAATTCCAGTTAAACAGCCTAAAATCAATGGGTTACGGGTAAGTGCTTGGAGAATGGCTTGCCAACGCATGCGTTCATGGCTGGCATAGTGAGCGAGAACTGTGACACAAAGTACGTTGATGACTGGCACCATGGCCGCTATGGCAAGAGCAGACAGGGTAACGCCAGGGGCACCGTGAAGGGCCAGGGCGATGGCGATGCCAATGTAACCGTTAAAGCGAATGGCGCCTTGAAAAATAGAGGTGAATGTGGGACCGCTAACCGGTAGCCAAGGTTGAGAAATGATTAACAGTCCCGACATGAGCAACACAGTGCTCAAAAGGGCAAGTCCCATAGACAGCACCGTTAGATTTTGAAGGGGACTGGCAGAGATCAGATTGTCGATCAGCAGGGCTGGAAATAGTACAAAGTAGGTGACTTTCTCCATTAGTGGCCAGAATGCGTCTCCTGGAAATTGGAGGCGTTTGAATACATAGCCCAAAAGGATGATGAGAAATACTGGAGTTAATGCAGTAATTACAGGAATTATCATGGTATGTCAACAAATTATCAGTTAATTGAAAAGGATATTACTCAGTTGTCCATGGATGCCATTGTCAATGCAGCCAATGAATCCTTGTTAGGAGGAGGTGGCGTGGATGGGGCAATTCACCGTGCTGCCGGACCAAAATTGTTGGCAGAATGCCGGAGTTTGAGGGGCTGTGCCACAGGTCAAGCCAAAATTACTCAGGGTTATCAGTTACCTGCACGTTTTGTAATTCACACCGTAGGACCTATTTGGCGGGGGGGACAGAGTGGAGAGGCCGCTTTGCTGGCCAGTTGTTATCAACAAAGTTTAGAATTGGCTTGGGCCCATTGTATTAAAAGCATTGCCTTTCCTGCAATCAGTTGTGGAGTGTATGGCTATCCCTTGGCGGAAGCCAGTCGAATTGCCGTGGAAACTGTGGTAAGCCGGACTCAAGAGAAATCAGGGATAGACACGGTTTACTTTGTGGTTTTCAGCCCAACAGTTTTCAACGCTTATCAACAAAGATTTTCCGAATCGGAGTACCCATTGACTGAGCGCTCTTGATTCAACAAGATTGGTCACAGTTTCTATTTTGACAAAATGCGTAAAATCCTGTATCCTTAAACATTTCTTATCCAGTGAGACTTGTTTATGAATTCACCTTTGCAACTTCCTTCTCCACATCGACGAATCAATCTTGGCAGTGGCAACATTCAATTGCCAGGATATTGGAATGTGGATATTCATGCCCAAGCTGATATTGTATTGGATCTTGAACGGGACAATTTGCCATTTCCAGATGACAGTGTGGACAGTTTAGTCTGTATTTCTGTGATCAACTATTTCACCAGGGAACGGGCTCAAATCCTTATCCAAGAAGTGTTCAGAGTGTTAAAACCCGGGGGATTGACTCGATTTGCCAGTCAAGACTTGCGCATTTTGACTCAAAAATATTTGCAGCGAGATGATGCCTTTTATCGACAAAAATTGGCTTCTGGTCAAGAGCGTTTTCCTGGAGAAACTTTGGCTGACAAACTCAATGCTTTCTTCTATGGCTTTCCCACTGCGGGTAATAAACATTGTCAGTATGTCTATGATTTTGAAACTTTAAGTTTATTATTTCACAAAGCTGGTTTTGTTCAGATTCAACAAAAAAACTACTTGGAAAGTCAACTGCCTGACATTGATAAAATTGACAATCGTCCAGAGCAAATGTTTTTCTTAGAAGCCAACAAGCCCTCCAAAAATGAGATCACTGTTGCGCTTCCAGCAAGCCCTGCTCATCCTGTGCCCGATCAAGAAACCCGGCTCAATTCCCCCTCTCTCACTGATTTGCCTCCTTCTGGTACCGACTTGCAAATGGCACGGGAATTGTGGAAAACAGGCCGGTCCCAAAAGGCTTGGCAATATTTGCTCAAATCGTTAACAGAGCATCCGGATGATCGTGAAGCTGTGCTCATGGCCGGTGAAATTCTGATTCATTTACAAAAGGATGCAGAGGCCAGTCAACTGTATCAAACTTATTTACAACGACATTCCCAAGATTTGAAAATTCAACAGGCTCTAACCGCGCTCATCAATTCCCCAACAAAATCCCCCCTCTCCAAAATGGCTCATCCGCTACTGGCTTCCCTGAAAACCTATCAAAATCCAGTCCTTTCTGATCGGGAACATTTACAGGCTTGTATGCACTGGCTGAGAAGAGCCCAACAGGTAACTGGCAATGGAGGAGTGGCTGCCACTTATAACTTGCAGCAACAAGAATGGGGGGTAGCTTATCCAGAAACCACAGGTTATATCATTCCCACATTCTTAGCCTATGCCCATTTAACTGGAAAAGAAGAATATCGAGCATCGGCAGTGGAGATGGGAAATTGGGAAATAGAGATTCAGTGGCCAGATGGAGGAGTTGGAGAACCTTTAGGGGTCTATGGACACAGGCCTAGGGTGTTCAATACCAGTCAAGTGATCCTGGGTTGGTTGGCACTTTATCGAGAAACCCAAGAGCCACGTTATCTAACTGCGGCTGAATTGGCAGGTCACTGGATTGTTGCGCAACAAGACAGCGATGGCAAGTGGACAAAAAGCACTTTCAATGGGCCCAAAAGTTATAAAATCAGAGTGGCTTGGTCCCTGTTAGAATTGTTTGCCTGCACTCAATATCCCGGCTATCGCCAAGCTGCCCAACGTGCCATTCAGTGGGTATTGAGTCAAGCCCATCCCAATGGCTGGTTTGCTTCCCAAAATCTAGCCGTTGCCGAGCCTTGGACACATTTGATCGGTTACACTCTGCAGGGACTGTTAGAAATCTGTTTACTGGATGAGGTGCAATTTGATCGAGCCACCGCCTTGCATTCACTGCAACAAGCGGCTCATCATCTGTGCCACCGTTACTATGCTCTTAAACAATCTTCCTCAACTCCCTTCTTGGGACTGGCTGGCACTTTAAATTCTCAATGGTCCAGTCAAGATTCCTGGTCTTGCGTGACTGGGAATGCACAAATTGCCTTTTTCCTGCATAAATTGGCAACCCATTACACTCGCTTATTAACCGTCAATCAAGCTTATATCTCTTCGGTTGAAGAATTAAATTCCCAAGCTCGGCTTCTTGAATGGTTGCAAGTGGCTAATGGGTTGCACACTGATCTTAAGAAAATACACTGGGTTACGCAATTTTCAGCAGATGAAAATTTGTATGGTGGCTTGCCCGGTTCTCATCCTATTGAAGGTCCTTATCTTACCAATGCCATTCCCAATTGGGGAGTTAAATTTTTTGCAGACACTTGTTTGCAAAAAACATTGCCAGAGGAATGGTTGCGCTATTTGGGGTAAGCAACAATGAATGGTCTTAATGCGAATCACAGTCCCACCGATGAGCAATGAAAATTATAGATGGTTAGCCATTGTTTTGAAGAGTTCAAAAGTTAAGCCAACGATTTTAAAAGGATGATATGAACGAGGAAGTTTTAATCAATGTCACGCCACGAGAAACTCGGGTGGCAATAGTTGAGAATGGGATTTTGCAAGAGGTGGCTATTGAGAGAACGCGTCATAAAGGAATAGTGAGTAACCTTTATAAAGGTAAAGTTTGTCGGGTGCTGCCAGGTATGCAAGCTGCTTTTGTGGACATTGGGTTAGAGCGGGCGGCTTTTTTACATGTTTCTGATGCAGTGACTCATCAGGCAGAGCCGCATCCAAAATCTGATCAAATTCATGCTGTTTTACGGGAAGGTCAATCGTTATTGGTGCAGGTAATCAAGGAACCTTTGGGAACAAAGGGGGCTCGTCTCACTACCCAAATCTCAATCCCCTCACGCTATGTTGTGTTTTTACCTTATTCTCCGGGCATGATTGGGGTCTCAGCTAAGATTGAACGGGAGGAGGAGCGGAAACGACTTAAACAAATTGCTTTAAATTACATGGGGATAGCAGAGCAAGCCTTGATAGAGCAAAACAGTTTCAATGAAACAATTTTGGTCGCAGTGTCTGCAGAAAAGAGCAGTTTGAAAAATTGTGGACAGTATGGTTTTATTGTTCGCACTGCTGCTGAGGGAGCAACTGAGTCTCGATTGTGTGCCGATATGGAATTTGTATGTCGATTGTGGAAAGATATTGTAGATAAAAGTAATCACAGTATGACTTGTTCCCTGATTTACAGTGATTTTTCTTTGGCAGTGCGGGCTCTAAGGGACTTGATTGGCACTTCTGTGGAAAAAATACGGGTAGATTCTGAAAAGACTTATCATGAAATTGGAGAATTTACCCAGAAATTTGTTCCAGATTTGGTGGGTAAAATTGAGCTTTATCAGGAAGATCGTCCTATTTTTGATTTGTACACCATTGATGATGAGATCACCAGGGCCTTGGAACGTAAGGTGAGTTTGAAATCTGGGGGATATTTGGTCATTGATCAGACGGAAGCGATGACCACTATTGATGTAAATACCGGAGCTTACGTGGGAAGTCGAAATTTGGAAGAGACGATCTTTAAGACGAATTTGGAGGCTGCTCAAGCGATTGCGCGTCAGTTAAGATTGAGGAATTTGGGGGGAATTATTATTGTCGATTTTATCGACATGTTAGATTTTGAGCATAAGCGACAGGTTTTGCAGACTTTGGAGCGGTCTTTGGAACGGGATCATACCAAAAGTCATATCAGCGAGGTGTCTTCATTGGGACTGGTGCAGATGACTCGTAAACGGACCCGAGAGAGTTTAGAGCATTTATTATGTGAGACTTGCCCAATTTGTGGGGGACGTGGGAATATTAAAACTCCAGAGACTGTATCTTATGAGATTTTGCGAGAAATCAGTCGGGAGGCTCGATTGTTTGACACGCAGCAGTTTTTGGTATTGGCTTCTCCGGAGGTGGTGGATTTTTTATTGGATGAGGAGTCGAGTAGTATTGCTGAGTTGGAAGATTATTTGGAGCGAACGATTAAGTTGCAGGTGGAAACTTCTTATACTCAGGAGCAATATGATATTATTCCCACTTCAGTTTGAAAAGAGGGGAATTGATATGTGATTTTAGAGACAGGAGAATTGTAGTGACAAAATCTATTCTGGTGATTCAAGGACATCCGGATCAGGAATCTTTCAATGAGGCATTGATGGACAGTTATGTGCAAGGGGCACGGTCTGTTGGTCATGAGGTTAGAATATTGGCGGTGCGCGATTTGAGTTTTGAATTAGTGGCACATCATTATGCCAAGGAGAGAGAATTAGAGCCAGATTTGCGGCAGGCTCAGGAGTTGATGAGTTGGGGAAAACATTGGGTGTTGTTTTATCCGATTTGGTGGGGGGGCATGCCAGCTTTGTTGAAAGGTTTTTTGGATCGAGTGTTAACTGCTGATTTTGCTTTGCGTTATCAGGAGAATGGGGTGCCATTGGGATTGTTGAAAGGTCGCACATGTGAGATATATAACACGTCAGATACTCCACCGATTGCACAATGGTGGTATCTTCAAGGGAATAAAGCGCAATTGAAGCGTAATATTTTGGGACTTTGTGGGGTAAAAATTAAGCGTCATCAGACTTTTGGTCCCTTGTTCAATTCAACCTTGGAGAAACGTCAAGATTGGTTGCAGCAGATGGTGGGGCGTGGGCGGGTTGTTTAGGGGAAGTGGAATTTTTCTTTTTGTCTGAATCAGAGTTTCCAGAATTATGGGGTTGGGAGATTATTTGTTAGAATTGAGGAGTCTATTCTGGGAATTCTGATTCAAACTGTTAAGTTGTCTGATTTATTCTCCATAGCCGAGTTGTCGCAGGGCTTGTTCATCATTGCTCCAGCCTTGTTTGACTTTAACCCACAGTTGTAAAAAGACTTTCTTATCAAGCAGTGTTTCTAGGTCTTTACGGGCTGCTTCGCCGATGGTTTTTAGAGTTTTGCCTTGTTGACCGATGACTATGGGTTTTTGATTGGGTTTTTGTACCCAAATTAGGGCAGCAATGCGGGTGAGTGTGGGGGCTTCGATAAATTGTTCAATTTCTACGGTAATTTGGTAGGGAAGTTCGTCTCCCAAACGGCGAATAAGTTTTTCACGGATGATTTCAGCGGCCAAAAATCGTTCTGTGCGATCGGTGAGTTGTTCTTCCGGATAAAGTGGGGTTTGAAGAGGGAGGTGGTTGAGAAGCAGTTGTTCTAGGGCAGCTAAGTTGTCTTGTTTCAGGGCAGAAATGGGAATGATGTGCTGGAAATTGAAGCGGGCCGCTGTTTGTTCCAAAAAGGGTAAGAGTTGAGTTTTGTCAGATAATTCATCAATTTTGTTGATTCCCAAAATGACTGGGGGAGATTGGGAATTGAGGAAACTTAATACATAATCATCCTCAGTGGTCCAACGCAGGGGCTCAATCAGCCAAATAATGGCTGCCACTCCTTCAAAAGCTGTAAGGGCGGCCCGGTTTAGATAGCGGTTGAGGGCTTGCCCTTGTTGATGGTGGTGAAGACCTGGGGTGTCTACATAAATGATTTGGTAGTTGTCGGTGGTTTTGATGCCCAGTATTCGATGACGGGTGGTTTGGGGCTTGCGGGAAGTGATGCTAATTTTTTGGCCCAAGAGGTGGTTGAGTAGGGTGGATTTGCCTACGTTAGGACGACCAATGATGGCGACATGGCCACAGGGGAGTTTATTTTTCATACATCAGTTGGTTGAGGGCTTGTAAGGCAGCGGCTTGTTCAGCACGCTTTCGAGTGTCACCCGTGCCATAGGTTGGGGCAGCCAGACAGGGAACTTGACATTCCACCTCAAAGTATTGAGCATGCGGGGCGCCGTTGGTAGAAAGGACTTTGTAAGTGGGTAAAGATTGTTGTTTGGCTTGTAGATATTCTTGCAATTGGGTTTTGGGGTCTTTGTGGACTTGATGTGGGGAAAGGTTGTTCAGTTCGGATTTGAGTAAACGCAGGACTACATTTCGACATTGAGTCATGTCCGAGTCCAGGTAGATGGCGCCAATCAGGGCTTCTAGGGCATCGGCTAGGATGGAGGAACGTTGCCAGCCTCCGCTTTTCAGTTCTCCTCCGCCCAGCAGCAGATATTGGCCCAAATCCAAGTCTTGGGCCACTTTGGCCAAGGTGTCGCGGTTGACTAAAGTGGCGCGACAGCGGGTTAATTCGCCTTCGGTGGCGATTGGGAAGCGTTCAAACAGGGCTTCGGCTACGATGCTGCTGAGTAGGGCATCTCCGAGAAATTCTAAACGTTCATTATTGGGGCTACCGGCACTGCTGTGAGTCAACGCGGTGACCAGATAGTGCTCTTTGTGAAAATGGTAGCCCAATATACGACATAAGCGAGAGTAATCAGGTTTCAAGGGGCTTCAACAGTTTTCTCAAAGCGGTTGAGGAAGGATAGAGTACTATTGATGGGAACTTCTTGTTGATATTGGACTGTGATTTCAAATCCCTCACCTGCCGCTACTCCTCTGGTAACGCTGATATGGTTTTTCATATTTTCTTGGGTGATGCGATCGAGTTCTTTTTCTCTCAGCCCATCATAAACCAAACGTTGTAATTCAGTGTTGGTTTTCTTAAGAGCTTCCGGATTGGTGCGCACTTGTTCAAGGACTGCAGTGACTTTGCGGTTTTCCATGTAGAAAGGGAAGAGTTTTAAGAAGAGCCAGACACCAAAGATACCAATCACAATCAATAAAATAAGTCCAGAGGTGGCCAAACCAGTTTGGTATTTCTTCATGAGAATTTCCTTTGTCAAGTGGTAGTAAAATGGATGTGCAAGGTTTCGGTCAAAATTTCTATTCGGTTTAAGGGACCTCTTGTGAAAGTATGCGATCATGGAAAAATGAGAATTGCCCTTCAGTTAAAATACGTTGGAGTGGAGGCTTTAGCCGGCCAGCGGTCGGACCTTGCCATTTGTGTATGTGGGGGGGGGATGCCTACGGCTGACCAGCTAAAGCCTCCACCCCAACTTACCGGCTAAAGCCTCTATTCCAAAAGAGATTTCCCTTTTATTTTTTCGTATCTCATCTTTATTGGGTCATTTACTTTTGCAAGAGGTCTAAGGAGAAAACTTAATTTATTACTACTGAATCGAAGTGCCCAATCGTTGCCAACTGATCCCTCCATTTTGTAAGTCCCAGTTCATCCAGATTAAAAAGGCTTTACCAATCAGGTATTCTTCTGGAACTGTTCCCCAATAACGACTGTCTCGACTGTTGTCCCGATTGTCTCCTAACACAAAATAATGACCTTGGGGAACGGTCATTTCTTGGTATTTAGCTGTGGTTGTTTGTCGAGGAAATACCAATAGGGAATGAGGTGGTTCAGAGAGATACTCCGTTCGTGATTCTGCGCCAGTCATATTACTTCCGGCGCCAACTCCTTGATAAACGCCAATAATATCTTGCTCAACAGGTTCCCCATTGATGTATAAAGTTTTATTGATGACATGGTAGACCAAATGGTCACCTGGCAGTCCCACCACTCGTTTGATGAACGGTAAGGAGGGATCTTCAGGGTAACGAAATACCACTACATCTCCCCTTTCAGGAGAATCCAGTGAGATGATCTTGGTGTGAATTACGGGCAAACGAATGCCATAGATGAATTTGTTGACCAGAATAAAGTCCCCAATCAACAGGGTGGGCATCATGGAGCCAGAGGGAATGCGAAAGGGTTCAATTAAAAATGAGCGTAAACAAAGTACAATAAAGAAGATAGGGAACAGGGAACGAGACAACTCGATGACAAGTGGGATTTCATCTGCTTTAAAAGAGGTCTTTTCAAAAGGATGCGCAACTGGCAATTTGTTCCGGTTGGCAACTCGTCTTCGGGCTAAAAACAGGACATCAAGTAGCCAAATTAGCCCACTGACAATGGTCAATATAACCAAAATAATGGCGAGATCCAAACTCATGTGTATACTCATTTAATTGTGGGGAGGTGATATCTATGGGTCATTGATTCTTTTTCCCAACATATAGTACCGCTAAAAAGGCATCTTGTGGAATGGTTACAGAGCCCAGTTGTTTCATTCTTTTCTTTCCTTCTTTTTGTTTTTCTAGAAGTTTGCGTTTGCGAGTGATATCACCACCATAGCATTTTGCGGTGACATTTTTACGCAAGGCTTTGACAGTTTGGCGAGCAATGATTTGAGCCCCAATAGCTGCTTGAATGGCAACATCAAACATTTGTCTGGGAATCACTTCCTTCATTTTTTCAACCAGTTCTCGTCCCCGATATTGACTTTGGAATCGGTGCACGATGGTTGACAGGGCATCGATACGTTCCCCATTGATTAGAACTTCTAATTTGACCAAGTCAGCAGGTTGGAAGCGTAAAAAGTTGTAGTCTAAAGAAGCATAACCTCTGCTGACTGATTTTAAACGGTCAAAAAAGTCGAGGACCATTTCACTGAGAGGTAATTCATAACCCAAAGACACTTGAGATCCTAAATAGAGTAACTTTTTTTGGACTCCGCGTTTTTCTTCACAAAGCGCAATGACATTCCCCAAATAATCTTGAGGAAGTAACATATTGGCTTCAATGATGGGTTCTCGAATCTCAGCAACTTGTCCGATGGGGGGAAGCCGAGCAGGATTGTCGACCATAATCACTTCCCCAGAAGTGGTTAAGATTTCATAAATTACGGTGGGGGCAGTGCTAATTAAATTGAGTTGATATTCTCGTTCAAGACGTTCCTGCACAATTTCCAGGTGGAGCATGCCCAAAAAGCCACAACGGAAACCGAATCCCAAGGCTTGAGAAGTTTCGGGCTCATAGTGCAAGGCAGCATCGTTCAATCGCAGTTTGGCAAGGGCTTCTCGAAAGGCTTCATAGTCCGAAGAATCAATGGGGAATAGGCCGGCAAATACCCGAGGTTGAATGGTTTGAAAACCGGGCAGGGCTTGGTCAGTGGGATTATCCTCACTGGTCAGTGTATCACCCACCGGGGCGCCATTAATATCCTTAATGCCTGCCACTACAAAACCGACTTCCCCAGCCGCCAAGCAATCTCGCTCTTGTTGTTTGGGAGTGAAGATGCCCAGTTTTTCGACTTGAAAGCTGCGTTTGGTAGACATGACGCGGATTTTTTGACGACGATTAAGTGTGCCTTGCATAACACGAACTAATGAGACCACTCCCAAATAGTTGTCAAACCAGGAGTCGATGATCAGAGCTTGTAATTTGGCTTGAGGATCTCCTTTAGGAGGAGGAATTCGTTGAATCAGAGATTCTAACAGGTCATGAACACCCAAACCTGTTTTGGCGCTGACTTTGATTGCATTGACCGCTTCAATACCAATAATTTCTTCAATTTGTCGAATGACTCGTTCCGGATCAGCAGAAGGCAAATCGACCTTATTCAGTACCGCAACCACTTCAAGTCCTTGTTCTATGGCAGTATAACAGTTGGCCACGCTTTGGGCTTCAACTCCTTGAGCCGCATCTACTACCAACAGAGCACCCTCACAAGCGGCTAGAGAACGTGAGACTTCATAAGAGAAGTCGACATGGCCTGGAGTATCAATAAAATTAAGTTGATAAGTTTGACCGTCCTTAGCTACATAGTTTAAGGCAACGCTTTGGGCTTTGATAGTGATCCCACGTTCTCGCTCCAAGTCCATGGAATCTAAGACTTGTTCAGACATTTCTCGGGTGGTTAACCCCCCACAGATTTGGATGAATCGATCAGCTAGGGTGGATTTGCCATGGTCTATATGGGCGATGATGGAAAAATTACGAATAGGATTCATGAAATGTGTGGGGGTTGAAATACCAGATTGTAGAGGCGCACGGCCCTTGAGAGGATCAAATTGTCTTTCTCCCTTGAATTTAGAGCAGGGAATGTTATTCTTTCCTCAGAATTTGGGGGATTGAGCACCCCTACTCCCTCCAAAGGAGAGAGGTTGTGGTCTTCCTTTTTGTTTAAGGAGGAGCAGAGGGGAATTGATTATTTTTTCGGAACTTTAAGGGCTAAGAATAAGGGACTGCCCCCACGATGTACCAAAACGGGCACTGATTGTCCTTCTTTCAAAGCCTCCACAATTTCCTTAAATTGTTGAGTATTTTGCAGTTCAGTTTCACCAATTCTCAAAATCACATCTCCCTTTTGCAATCCAGAACTTTCAGCAGAGCCTTCGACTCGTTGGATCAAAACTCCGCCTTCAGGTAAGCCAAGGCTGTCCCGGTCTTTGGCTTCAAGATCAGTGACAGAAAGTCCCAAACGATCGCTGGTAGCAGTTTTCGATCCTCCCTTGCCAACAGCCAATTTGATATCATCTTCCGAAGGTAACTCCTCGATTTTTATAGTTAAAACCACCTCCTTACCTTGGCGGATAACCGTAGCTTCTGAAGTAGTACCTACTTTTGTACTGCCGACTATAGGAGGGAGATCAGAGGAACGTATGATTTCTTTACCATCAAATTTAACAATGATATCGCCGACTTGTAAGTCAGCTACCTTGGCAGGACTGTCTGGTAGCACTTTGGCCACGAGGGCACCGCGGGATTTTTCCATGCCAAAGGATTCTGCAAGTTCATGATTGACATCTTGAATCAAAACGCCTAACCAACCACGAGATACTTTCCCGGAGGTTTTAAGTTGTTCAACCACATCTTTCATCACATCTACAGGTATAGCAAATGAGAGTCCCATAAATCCACCGGTCCGACTGTAGATTTGGGAATTGACGCCAATTACCTCGCCTTCCATATTAAACAGGGGACCTCCGGAGTTACCGGGATTGATGGCGACGTCGGTTTGAATAAAAGGTACGTAATTATCACTGGGAAGATTTCGACCCTTGGCGCTGACAATTCCGGCAGTTGCAGAGTAGTCAAAACCAAAAGGAGAGCCAATGGCCAATACCCACTCGCCCACTTTTAAGTTTTCCGAAGTACCTAACTTCACGGTAGGTAAATCTTCCCCGCTTATCTTCAGTAGGGCGATATCACTGCGGGAATCTGCCCCAATGACTTCAGCTTTAAAACTGCGGCGATCGCTGAGTCGCACGATAATTTCTTCTGCGTCCTTAATAACGTGGTTGTTAGAAATAACATATCCATCCTTGGAAAGGATAAACCCAGAACCTAAGGAAGTGGAAGGATGATCAGGAGAAAAACCGCCTTCTTCATCGTCAAAAAACCGTCGAAAGAAGTCATTAAATGGACTTCCTTCTGGGAATTCCGGCATCTCTTGATGCGCAGACTTGTCTTCTTTAGCACTGCTCTTTTTGGGAGTTGTACTGATATTAACAACTGCCGGACCGTATTGCTCAATCAGTTGCGTAAAATCTGGAAGTTCCTTGGCCCCGACACTGCTGGCCAGCATGAGTAAAATTCCACATAGAAAGCTTAAATAGTCTCTCATTAAGTTTGCCTCTTTATTAATTGTTGGGGATGATCAATTATATTCAATATGACCGGAAGATCGCAAGTCAGTAGTTTGGGTGCTCGGTATTTAAGGATAAGCAAAACAAAGGCAAATCCCAATGCGCCACTGAGTAAATTTAAAAGTTCATGGTGAGGAAAATGAAAATAATTCACGGGTATTTGATACCCAATGATGCCCAAAAACATTCCTAGCAATGGGAATAAGTAAACTGTAAGTGCTGCTTTTAAGAGGGTTTGTTCTGAAAGTCCGAGAGTAACTGTTTGACCGACTCGAGCAGAAACCCTGTTCAAGGCAATGACTTCGCTATGGGTGAGTTGGAGTACCCCCACATTCTCTTTGCCAAATCGAGGGACTGCGGTTTTTCTCTGTCCCCACCACTGAGCCAATGCAGCGGTACCACAATTTTCAGTACTGGCACAGTGTTGACAAGCGCTGGTGCGTTGAGTTTGCACCACCGCAAATTCTTCATGGGTACTCACAACCCACCCTATTTGTTCAAGCATAAAAAAACCTCATCACATTAGACCATTCACTAGGATATATCATCAATCATAGACATTGACAAAATAGACAAACTGTGGATGTAAAGGACGCGGCTAAAACAGGCCTATATTACCCGAAAATCACCAAAGTATTAAGTAGCACTATCCAGATTATCTCCGCTCGATAACAGTATAACACTGCTTCCACGAATAGACGGTTATCCTTGACTGTTACTCCTACATCTCCCTCCCGTCCAGGTAGTAAATCTTTTATTCTTCTCCATTGATCATCGCGTAATCCATATCCGTCTGTCATTTTCGCTCCTTTTGGTTTACTGACCTCTTCCTCTATTCTAACATCTTTTTTTATGTTTAGTCCTTATATGTTTAGTCTTTAATTGGTGATACGCTCTAGAGCTTGTCATCGAAGAAGTCGAAAAGAGATATAATAGGCCTCCCGCAAAAGAAAAAGGTAAGTTAGCGTAGTTTGACCCAACCATTGAGCAAAATTTTTATTAAGACCTCTTATATAAGTCAACCTTGGCCACCTTGTAGTCCGTATAGTTTGGAATGTAGCACATTTCTCTGCCCCTAAAGAACAAACCTACAGTAAAGTGTCATGCACCTTTTGGGTTTAGACGGATGACGGTAAAAAGGGAGGCAGCTATCCACTTTATGCGGATTTTATGTACTTAATTAAACGAGGAGTTTATTTCGTATGTTTTTATTAGATGGGGGTATCCTACTTGGGACCTATTTCGGTGTTAGACTGATCGAAAAATATCGAAAAAGTGGGAAAAATAGCAAAAATAAAGTGAGTTCAAAAAAATCATCACAACCCATGATTTCAGATAAACAAAACTTGCCGGGTCCAACTGAAAAGCAATTCAATCACTACTTAAAATTGAGTACCGTTTCAGTCGGTGTGGCAGCAACTCGACAATTTTTTCTCCCTTCTTTGGGCTTGTTCAATGCCGTGCTTTTTACCTACATTGCATTCCCAATGCTCAGAGAGAGCGAAAAATCATTGCTTCAAAATCGAAAAATCAATGGCTATGTACTTGAAACTTTACTCACCGTTTTGGCACTCAGTCAGGGTCAATATTTTGCAGCAGCCATGGTACTTTGGTCCTACTATTTGGGCCACAAAATTCTCGCCAAAACTGAAGACCATTCCAAAAAAACCCTGACCGCTGTTTTTGCGCAACAACCTAATTTCGTCTGGGTACTTAAGGATGGGGTTGAAATCGAAGTGCCTCTGTCAAAACTGAAAATCAATGATATTGTGGTTGTAAATACTGGAGAAGTTGTACCGATTGATGGTACAATTGTCAAGGGAATAGCACTGATTGATCAACGTGCGTTGACTGGCGAGTCGCAACCGGCTGATAAGGGAATGGGTGATACGATTTTTGCATCAACCTTGCTGATCAGTGGTAGGATTTTTGTCAAAGTCGAAAAAACCGGTCAAGACACTACCGTGGCTAAAATTGGTCAATTTTTGGCCCAATCCGCTTATTTTAAAACCAATCTCCAATCCAAAGGAGAAGAGTTGGCTGATAAAACGGTTAATCCAATTTTGGGACTGGGCTTACTCACTTTACCTTGGGTGGGCCCTTATGGTATGGCGGCAGTTTTATACTGCAGTTTCGGAAATGTCATTAGAGTATTAAGTTCACTGGGCACATTAAATTTCCTGACTGTCGCTGCTCGTCAAGGTATTTTGGTCAAAGATGGACGAGCTATTGAGTATCTAAATGAAGTAGATACTGTACTTTTTGACAAAACCGGAACTTTAACTAAGGAAGAGCCCGAAATTGGACAAGTCATCGTTTGTGACAATCAATACCAAGCAGATGAGGTATTACAGTATGCGGCAGCAGCTGAACGTAAACTTGCTCATCCTATTGCCAGAGCCATTCTAAAAAAAGCCAGCCGCTCAAATCTCATTTTACCAGATATAGGAGATGCCCAATATCAAATGGGCTATGGTATTACCGTCATTTTGAAAAACCAAGTCATTCGCGTGGGCAGTCTTCGCTTTATGACCATGGAAAATATTGTCATTCCCCAAAGTTTAGACGCCCTGCTCACTAAAACACATGATGAAGGACATTCATTGGTCATGGTGGCAATCGATGATCGCTTAATAGGCGCCATCGAATTACAAGCATCCGTGCGTCCGGAAATAAAATCCATTGTCGCTGGCTTGCGTCGGCGCGGAATTAAACATCTTGCCATTGTGTCCGGTGATCATCAACAACCCACCCAAAAATTGGCTGAAACACTGGGCATGGACGATTATTTCTATGAGATATTGCCGGAACAAAAAGCGGAAATTATTGAAAAATTACAACAACAAGGCAGAAAAGTTTGCTTTGTTGGCGATGGCATTAACGATGCCATTGCTCTAAAAAAAGCCAACGTTTCGGTCTCTTTGAATGGCGCAACCACCATTGCCACCGATATGGCCCAAGTTGTGTTAATGAACGGGACTTTATCTCACCTGTGCGATTTATTTGACATATCAAGAGATTTAAACAAAAACTTACATTACAGTCTTCTCACCACAGTCATGTCCAGCGTTGTTAATCTGAGCGGTATTTTTTTGTTCCACTTTGGATTGCTAAGTGTTGTATTGGTTGCCAACACAGCAACCGCAATCGGTGTGAGTAATGCAATGAGTCCCTTATTAAAACTGGAAAAACCAAACAAGAAACGATGAGTACACTTTGGCTTGAACACTACACCCGTTCCAGACATCAATTATCCATGATTTTTGGGATCGACGATCTCCGTTTTTCCACATCCTATTGGTACAACGATGTTGACCTGCTTGAATTGGAACATCGACTTGGCATCGATTACATGGAAAAAATTTACTTTCACATCATCGCTTTTGAAGCGAATAAATTGACCAGTTTACAACCGGATACTTTTGATTTAGGTCCCTTCAAACGATTTCACACCCCTGAATTTCAAACACTGTGGTTAACCATTCAAAACAATGTCTGGGCACAATGGCGATATGAAAACCAACTTCCCGAATATGCGGGTCCCCATTTCTCAAGTCAACCTGTCCAAACCGTTCCCCTGCCTCAACACATTGCCGAAAACAACGACTCAATTCTCCTATTTTGTGGAGGCGGAAAAGACAGTTTAGTCTCCCTAAAATTGTTAGAAAGAAGCAATCTTTCCTATGCCAGCTGCGCCTATTCCAGCTCAATCTATGGTCGTGCCGCCCCCCAACACCAACTGATAGATGCACTGTTGGACACTGCCAAACCCCAAACACGACATAAGATTTGGATTTACGAAGACTTTTTAGACAGTCCAGTGACCCAATTGGCAGCAGAATATGGTGTCACCTCATTGACCGCAGCAGAAACTCCCAGCTCCCTCTTTGCTTCTTTACCTCTTGTTTTGCAGCATCAATATCGCTACATCAGTTTGGGGCATGAACGGAGTGCGGATCTGCCTAATTTGGTTTGGGAATTAACGGGTGAACCGGTTAACCATCAATGGGGCAAATCTTCTGAAGCTGAACAATTGCTAAACAATTACCTGCAACATCAATTTATTGCCAACAGTCAGTATTTTAGTTTACTCAAACCAATTTACGATGTTGTCATTTTTAACTTACTTCGGTTAGACTTGGACAATGTACCCTTCACCCATTCCTGTAACGTGGCCAAACCCTGGTGTAAAAAATGTGCCAAATGTGCCTATGTTTGGCTCAATTACATGGCTTACCTGCCCATTGATTTAGTCAACTCCCTGTTTCAAACCAACCTATTTGACATCCCAGAAAATCAACTCTGGTTTAGACAAATGTTGGGACTTGAAAAACACACCCCTTTTGAATGTATTGGGCAAATCCACGAATCCCGACTCGCTTTTGAAATCTGTCGTCGTAAAGGGCTCACTGGTCAAGCCATGCAACTATTTATCAACGAAGTCAAAGATTTTAATCCCCATGCCGCTGTAAATGACACTGTCACTGTCGATCACAACTACCCATTGCTCCCGCCCACCCTGGCGAACAAAATCTACCCTCAACTGACTCAAGCCGCCAAAGCCAGTCAGGAATATCTAAACCATTTACTGTCACAATAAAGAACGAAGAATCCATATGTCACGCTTAAACACTCCAACAATAGGTTTGGTTGAACTCCCTGAATTAGGTATTTTCGATCCAGAAGGCAAAAACAGAGCTTCAGTCCGTAAAGGATCGGCTTTAATCAGCAAACAAGTGCTACTGGCTGATCTACAAGCCAAAGGCTTCGATGCCCAATTAATCAATCTAAAACAAGGGCATGAAGCAATCGAATATGGAAAAGTGAATTGGGGAAACACGGAGCTGACTAAAGTTTACCTAGGCAGCAACATAACTGAACTTGATCCACAAGCCCATGATGTTTGGGGAATTACCAATAATTTTTCCCAACATCGAGAACTTGCCGGCATGACCATCAAGCATCTCGCAAGTCAAGGCAAACCAGTTGTTGTTGGCGGCTCTGATGCCTTTGCAGAACCCCATTTTTACCTTAAAGCAGGGGCAACCGCTGTGGTCTTAGATCAATCGGGGGCTGTGAATGCGCCCATCATAGACCATGTATTGGGAAGGACGCCAAGAGACATGCTCTCGGAGGTTGTGTTGGCTGATGGCAAGCCCGTGCCCAGACGCTTGCCTGCATTAAGCCCAGAAGATTGGTCCCTGCCAGACATGTCTGTGGTAACCCAATGTTTGGGCACAGAATATTGGAACCTAGACTATCCACAACATTTATTACCCATCGGTTCAGTATTTACAGACATTGGTTGTGATCGGCAATGCGACTTTTGTCAAACCCCCCAATATCGCTTAGGATATCGTGCCATGTCACCTGAAAGAGCCTTACAATGGTTTGCCGCGCAAAAAGCGGCCGGTGCCGGCTCAGTCATCGGCTCCTCCGACCAATTTTTAGCGCGCATTCTCAAAAAAGGGGGACGAGATGATATCCTTCGTATCATGGAAGGAATAAGAGAATTAGGCATCGCAATTCTTTGGCCCAATGGCTTAGAACTCAAAAAAGTAACATTGGGACGTGGCATCAACCGCGGCACCCCTGATCTAACTCCAGATGAAGAATTAATTGCAGCCCTTTGGGGTTGGGACGGTAAAGTGGGATGTTATCACGCTTACATTCCAGCAGAAAGACCCGTTTTTGGACGAGAAAACTACCAAAAATTACTGCCCTGGCAAGATCATTGTAAAATTGTTAAAACCATTGTCAGCACCGGCTTACCTCATCTAACATACGGTGTTATCATTGGATTTGCAGATGACAGTGAAGAAACATTATTGCGCCTTGAAGAAGCCATTTTAGAACTGCATCATGAACTCTTGACTATTAACCCTACATTACAATTCCAAGTGTCCCCATTTTCAATCTTTCCAATACCGGGCACTCCACAATCAATTCAATTGCGCCAATCAGGACTGCTTGAATATCAAGAAGAATTAAGCATTTTTGGTGGACTCTGGACTCCCTCAATTAACACACGCTATCTTAGCTACAAAGACATTGCGCGTTGGCAAAATCGACTCAAACAAATTGGATGCCTTGCAGGCAAAACCGACTTTATTTTATTCTGATTTTCCAGTCGATTAATCTATAGGAAATTGAATTTCAAGTTGGACAATAGTTTCATTAGACTTCTTGCAAAAGAAAATGATGCGATAAAAATGAGATACGAAAAAATAAAATTGCTAAAAGTCTAATGGTAAGGTGGGCAACTCTCGTCTTTTCATTAGCGCATACCTTTGTAAGAGGTCTACTATTCCACTCTTAAACAATGCACGCTGAACAAAGCATCGGAATCACTCCATACTTGTATTGGCTGAAAACCGACTTCACTGGCCAAATTCTGAAATTGGGTAACTGTGTATTTATACGAGTTTTCTGTATGAATACTTTCACCTTCCTCAAATTGAAAACGTTGCCCATCCACTTGAACTTCATGGGAAACCTGACTCACTAAGTGCATTTCTATCCGTCCTTGCTGTTCATTATAAAAAGCATGGTGGTTAAAACGTGACAAATCAAAATCAGCATTTAACTCTTGATTGATGCGCGTCAGCAAATTGAAATTGAAAGCGGCGGTAACCCCGGCAGCATCATTGTAAGCGGCATTTAAACGTTCCTGATCTTTTTTAAGATCAACACCTATTAATAAGGTACTGCCTGAACCTAAAAAATCAGCAACCCGTTGCAATAAATTTTGCGCTTGCGGGGGATCGAAATTGCCAATACTTGAGCCAGGAAAAAAAACCGCTTTGGGTTTGTCATTCGGATCATAAGGCAAATGAAAATGGTCTGAATAATCTGCACAAGTGGCATGAATGTCTAAATTTGGATAATCGTTAGCAAGAATGTGCGCTGATTTTAATAAATGTGCTTTACAAATATCGATGGGCATGTAAGCCGCGGGTTGCAACGCGTTGAGTAACAGGCGGATCTTCAAACTACTGCCACTGCCCAACTCGATTAACAAACAATCCTTGCCCAGCAACGAAATCATCTCTTTACCATGCTCTTCTAAAATGCTTATTTCGGTCCGAGTTGGATAATATTCTGGCAACTCTGTGATTTGGTCAAACAATTGGGAACCATACTCATCATAAAAAAATTTGGGTGAAATGGTTTTTGGTTGACTGGCTAAACCTATCAACACCTCAGTTTTTAGATCAGCCACCGGTGGATGCAAATCGTGAAAATGCACCGTCCCTTTCATCACAAATCCTCCGCCAAACGAAAACCTTTGAACTGCCAACGTTCATGTGGGTAGAAAAAATTGCGGTACGTGACGCGAATATGATCGTTCGGTGTGACGCAAGAACCACCGCGCAAAACCATCTGATTACACATGAATTTACCATTATACTCGCCTAACGCTCCAGATTGGCAACGGTAACCAGGATAAGGACTATAAGGCGACTGCGTCCATTCCCACACATCCCCAAACATCTGTAATAAACCCGTATCCTGCTCAGCCACAACCGGCTGTAAAAATCCACTATCACGCAAATTCCCTTGAATCGGCAACTCACGCGCTACAAATTCCCATTCCGCTTCAGTGGGCAACCGTTTTTCCTGCCAAGTCGCAAACGCATCCGCTTCATAATAACTGACATGACACACAGGTTCATCCATCACCAGTAAACGCATTCCAGCCAACGTCATTTGCCACCATTGCCCATCCAGCTTTTCCCAGTACAATGGCGTTTTCCAACCCATCTTCTTCACAGCACTCCAACCGTCAGATAACCACAATTCAGCACGTTGATAACCCTCAGCTTCGACAAAGGCCAAAAACTCACCATTCGTGATTAACCGTGAGGCCAACTTAAAAGGGGGAATGTACAGTTGATGACGAGGAGACTCATTGTCATAGGCAAATCCGTCGCCTTGAAAACCGATGGATTCTAGGCCCCCCGTATATTCAAACCACCTCAACAAAGGTGCGTTTTTACAGGATGATATCGGCAAATCTTCACGATAAGCCGGGCGTAAGGGATTAAACGCTAAATTATATTTTATATCCGTCAATAACAATTCTTGATGTTGCTGCTCATGGTTCAATCCAATCAACAAACGCGCCTCAATATCAAACCAGTCTTCTTCTTCAGCGGTTTCAAGCAACATTGCCATTTGCTCATCCACGTAGGCACGATAACGGTAAGTTTCCTCTACAGTCGGACGAGATAATAAACCGCGTTGCGGACGTGGCCAAAACTGTCCCACCTGTTCATAGTAGGAGTTAAACAAATAACGAAAACGGGGATGAAAATCACGATAATTCGGAGAAAAAACAGTTAAAATAAATGTCTCATAAAACCAAGTCACATGAGCCAAATGCCATTTCGCTGGACTGGCTTCTGGTGTAGTCTGAATTATATAATCCTCAATCTGAAGCGACTGACACAATCGTTCGCTATTTTGACGGACAGTGTAGAAATACTGTATGGACTCTTGGCGAGACAACGACACTGTGATTAATGAACTCATAAATAATCCTAATTAACATGTTGAACAGGTGGGATATAAAAATTTGACACTCTGTGGAACTTGCTTCAATTCAGTACCAAACTTCCTGTATAATAGACCTCTTGCAAAAATATGCGATCATAAAAAAATGAGAGTTGCCCACCGGTTAAGATACGTTGGAGTAGAAGCTTTGGAGTGGAGGCTTTAGTCGGTCAGCGGTGGGCCCTTGCAATTTATAGTATTTTAGTTGGTCTGAAAAATTGACTCAATACCAGAATAAATACCATCACATTGCATCAAGATATTCTTCAACTTTCTCTTGATCACCGCCCAACATTTTACACACATTCCCACGCAGAGCCTGGGAACGAGAGAAAACAGAGCGTGGGAACCAGAAAATACTCGAATATCACATTCAGACAATCTGCATCTAACGATAGACAATTCATTTTCATCTTCACATCATAACAATAATTCTCCCTACACTACGTAACATCAGTTAATTACAGACTTTTGACCCACCCCATTAACAAAAAACCTGTCCATTAAACACAGAAAATTGGCAATTACCAAAGAACCTTGAGGACCTCCGGATATTCCTTGACAAAGTGGACCCTCAAGCCCTCCCGAACATACTCAGGCAACTCCTCAAAATCCCGACGATTGGCTTCGGGCAACAACAATTCATAAATTTTCACGCGTTTGGCGGCAATGACTTTTTCCCGAATACCTCCTACTGGTAACACTTGCCCAGTCAAAGTCAGTTCTCCTGTCATGGCAATTTCCCGAATAATAGGTCGATGAGTGGCTAAGGAAAATAGCGCAGTGGCCATAGTAATGCCTGCACTGGGACCATCTTTAGGAGTAGCCCCAGCTGGCACATGAAGATGAATAAAACCGGTGGCAAAAAAGCCTTTCTCAATCCCAAAAACTTTGCGTTGGGAGACCATATAACTGTAGGCAATCTCTGCCGACTCTTTCATCACATCGCCCAATTGCCCAGTCAGTTTAAAACCTCGTGCATACTTATGAATACAAGTGGCCTCCACACTCAGAGTCTCTCCCCCCATAGCGGTCCAAGCCAATCCAGTAACGACCCCAATACCTTTGATGGCTTTCTCATTCTCAAATACTGGCTTGCCCAAATAATCGCTCAATTTTTCGGGAGTGATTCGAATCGGTATGGGAGTCCCTTCAAGATATTTGAGAGCCACTTTGCGGGCAATGGTGGCAATGCGTTTTTCCAAATTACGCACTCCAGCTTCCCGGGCATATTCCTCAATGATCTGTAACAAACTGTTATCAGGCAACTCCAGACAATCATTTTGTAAACCTGCCTTTTCAATTTGTCGTTTCAACAAATGTTTCTTGGCAATTTGCAATTTCTCACTGCTCAAATAACCTGATAATTTAATAACCTCCATGCGATCCAACAAAGGTGCTGGAATAGTATCGAGTTGATTGGCGGTACAAATAAATAACACTTTTGAAAGATCAAAGCGCACATCCAGATAATGGTCGAGAAAATCAACATTTTGTTCTGGATCTAACACTTCCAATAAAGCAGAAGCTGGATCTCCTCGATAAGAAGAACTGATTTTGTCAATTTCATCTAACATAATGACCGGATTCGCATATTCAATTTCTTTCATGGCTTGAATAAATTTACCAGGCATGGCACCGATGTAAGTGCGCCGATGTCCTTTAATTTCAGCCTCATCATGAATGCCTCCCACTGAGAATCGGTAAAAATTGCGGCCCACAGCAGAAGCAATAGAACGACCGATAGAAGTTTTTCCTACCCCGGGGGGACCGACCAGCAATAAAATCGTGCCACCGATGCTGCCCTTGAGTTTGCCAACGGCCAAGAATTCGATAATGCGTTCCTTAACATCTGCCAAACCCTCATGGTCTTGCTCCAACACTTGGCGGGCTTCAGCAATCTCTAATTTGTCTGCGGAATAACGTCCCCAAGGCATGAGGGTTAACCAATCCAGATAATTGCGGGTGACTGCATATTCGGCAGAGCCCACCTCCAAAACTGACATTTTTTGGATTTCGTCATCAATCCGTTTTTGCACAAGTTCAGGAAGAATTAAGGAAACCAGTCGTTCTCGAAACTTTTCTATTTCCGCAGTTCGATCATCTTTTTCCAGACCCAATTCCTTTTGGATAGTTTTCAACTGTTCTCGCAAAAAGAATTCCCGCTGTTGATTTTGCATTTTTTCTTCAACCTGACGACGAATTTCCACTTGAGCCTTGGCTTGTTGTAACTCCTTGTTCAGTAAGATCAATACTTTTTCCAGACGATTAAAAATGGAAACTGTCTCTAAAACTTCCTGCAATTCCTGTTTGGTCGAGGTGGTCAAACTGGCCGCGAAATCGGCTAAAGAAGAAGGTTCTTCGGGTCCAAATCGTTCGAGGAAGATTTTAAGTTCCTCATTATACAGGGGATTCAGCGGCAGCAATTCTTTAATGGTATTGATGATGGCCAGTACATAAGGTTTGATGTCATCCACATTTTTGTAAGATTTTTCAAGGTAATAAGTAACATTTGCCATGAGTGGAGGATGATCAGTCACCCAATTTTTGAGGCGAAATCGTTGGAGACCTTCGACCACAATTTGCAATTTATCCTCAGATTGAGCAACTCTGTGCAAACGACAGGCAGTACCCATAGTATGGAAATCAGTGGTCTGAATATCGGCAATCTGATCTTTTTTCGTCAAAACCAAGCCAATCAATTTGTGTGGAGAATCAGCCACCGCTTTGATAGTTTCCCCCCATAGATTATTTTCAATGATCAGGGGAATGATTTGATGGGGAAAGAAGGGGCGGTTGGAAAGGGGTAGAATATGTAAGAGAGTGGGTAAAGCGTCTTTGTAAGAAATAAGCTCGGTACTGCTTTGTACATTTTCCAAAGGTTGAGTGAGAGAATCTTCGGTTGATTCTTCAGAAACGGGAATATCCGAAGAAGAAGTTGAATCTGAGGGAGTATCCAGTTCAGGTGGAGAATGAAGTGTGGAGTCGTGAGAATTGTCGTCAGTCATTTGATTTGTCAGTAGAATATGGATGATGGGTAGGGACTGCCCTTAACTCCCCTTAAAGGGGGAAAACATTGTTCACTTTCTTGAAAAAAGGCAGTTGAGTTTTGATCCTTTTTTCTCACCAAAACCTACCCTTGGCAGGTTTCTGTTTGATTTAGCAATCCTTTGAAAGGTTTAAAAATATCAACAATAAAGGATCAAAGCCAAGTAAATTGGACTATTGCACGTCTTTTTGCATCATAACCCAACATTAAGATCGATATTGGGTTAAGCTATGCTAATCCTATCTATTGACACTATTTTTCACGTTCAACTGATAAGGTATTGATTATGAGGTTATCATTTTACTAAAAAATCGCTTGGAGATCAATTGTGTTTCTGTCTCTGGCAAGTACAATTTCAAATGAGGGAACTCAAGGGGATAATATTCCTTAAAGAGGGATTCTTTTTAGGAGAACTTAAATTCTTGTTATTTAAGGGGAATGATCAGTGTTGCTCGTTATGGCTACCAAAAGATGCGAATATTAACAAAAGAGAAACAAGAGGAATTTACAAAAAGGTTGGAACAGGGAATTGAGCTTGGAGAACAACGTCTAAACTAAAAATCGCTCGCAAACTACAAGCTCAAAGAATGTCCACAGAATTGATTGAACAATTGACTGACATTGCGCTTCTTCATTCTTAGATGCCGTATAAATCCAATATTTGGCTCTTTGGAGTAATATCTTATGACGATACTGTTTAGGGTTTAGTGCGACGCATTGACAAATGCTCACTGGCTTTAACAGCCCCAATGATCTCAAAAGCCTGTTCAATTTGAGGAGATTCCAAACGAATTCTCACTGCATCAGGCAACCCTTGTAATTCCTTAGCCGACCATTTTTCAAACCATTGGGCGTCCTTAGGAAAACGTTCATCAAAATAAAAATATTCAAAGGAAACCTTATGATTCTCAAATAATTGTAGAGGATCTGCCTTTTCTAGACGGGAACTGGGATCATTTGCAAAAGCAGGAGCTATTCGCAACTCAACTCCAGTTTTTTTATCTGCCTTCAAAGACCAAGCTGTAAGGCCTCCTGTTCGACCGGGAGAAACTGTGGAAACCCAAGCCAATTCATTTTCCTTACCTTCAAAAAACAAATAATTCTTGTTGTCATCTTGATCAAAGTACAAATGGGGAAAGGCGCCTTCCAAAGCCCGTTCAATTTGCAAAGCCGTCAAACTTGCCTCTAAACTCACTTCCAAATGCTGATTAGAACGTTCCCAGTCTTTCAATACTGTATTCATGCCGATGGCCAACACTGACATCACCAAGGCTGACAAAGCCATTGCAATGATCAATTCTAACAACGTAAATCCTTGGATCTTATCAATTTTCATCATCGAGTCGTCGTTAATTTCTTCCAACGAATAGAAGTCAATTCCACCCCTTTCCCTTCAAGTTTTACCGTATAAGGCTCTAAAGCCAAAAAAATCGGAGTTGTTTGACGCTCTGGTTTTTCCAATAACTCAGCAGTTTCAAAACTCAACTGCTCTGCATACCGTTGCGGTAATTCTGGTTGTTTGGGCGCCTCCAACACTTGCCCGATATTGACCGCTGATCGTAAAAATAAAACTTCGTTAATACTGTTAGTTGCCTTAAACGCCAACCGTTTACTTCCCGCCAGTAGACCAAATGCAGTACCCAAAACCAGTCCCACAATTGCCATTGCCACAATCACTTCCAACAAAGTAAAACCAAGCGGTTTCCGCCCATTCATAGAGCCACCTCCATTTGCTCCAATTCCCCGGACACTATAAATTCTCCTCCAAAAATTCAGAACTTACCTTGCCAGTCAAAGGATTAACAACCACTTTTACTTTGCGATTCTGATAACTTAAAACAAATTCTCCACCCGTGCTACCCCCTTCTGGGTAAAAAGTGATCGCCTGCTCCTGGTTATCCAATTGTTGACCTTCTTGACTTGCTCCCCATTGCAAAGTAGCGCCACGGCTGATCCAAGTCCCTGATTGCGATGTATTCTGAGAACGAGCCGATTCATAAAAAAAAGCCGTTTTTGAGCGCCCTTCCACTATAGCTGAACGACGTGCATAATTCAAAACTGCAGTAGCCTCGCGCACCTGAGCCTTGAGCAAACTGACTTGTCCACCACTGATGCGAGGCACAATCAAGGCTGAGCCCATGGCAATAATAGCCATCACCACCAACACTTCTAGTAAAGTAAACCCGATAATCAGTCTCATTGGGGCTGACTTCCTCCCTGATCAGTCCAGCTTGTGATATCTGCATTCTCCGTCTCTCCACCTTCCACTCCGTCTGCTCCAAAGGAGAATAAGTCATAGTCTCGAGCTTCTCTGCCAGGTTTACGATACTGATAATCGTTACCCCAAGGATCTTTGGGTACCCCATTTTTCAAATAGGGACCATCCCAAGTGGGTTTGCCTACTGTATTTTTAGTCAAACCTTCTAAACTATCTGGATACTTGAAAGTATCAATACGATGCTGGTCAAGGGCAGATTCAATCAAACGAATCTGAGTCAAAGCCGCATCTCGTTGAGCCCCAAAAAACTTTTTGAAAACAGTGGGGCCTACCAATGCCGCTAACATGCCAATAATAGCCATGACGATCAACAATTCGATCAAGGTAAATCCACGTTGGTAACGTTTTGCTTTCATTATCATTACTCCTCAATTTGCTACTGGGTTTAACATTTTAAAAAAATTATTCACATCCAACATCAATTTATTATAAAGGCAATTGCAAACAATAGCCACAGAAACTATTCATTGCAATGGGTAAAAGTAACCATTGTTGCCACAAACTGAATCTAACAAACAATAATCGGGGAGACTGGCGGTCCCCTAACAGTCTATACCATCCACTTATTCCCTAACTGAATGGTATTGAGATAGAGTTTCGTTGTTACCCATTCTACTTGATTCAGAAAGTAAAACACTATAACACCCATTGATACTCAGTAAAACTGAAATTTACAACTTCGTGTTGAACAAATGACCAAGATCCTAATAAAAAAGCATCCATTCCCTTCAATCCTTGCCCTCCAACCAAGTTTGTATCATCTCCAAATGAGTCTCTACAGTCCAATAAATGGTTGGATAAACAATCAGTTTTGCACGACTCCGAAACAAAATACTCCGAAAAATATGGCCGGCTTTAGCAATTCCAGAAATATGCACCGTATAAATGGGACTTTCAGTCTGTTGAGCCAACCACATTCCTCCTTTCTTCAAGGGACGAGACTCCCCTGGCAACACAATAGTCCCTTGTGGGAATAACACGATGACTTTGCCCGATTCCAAAGCCCGCAAGGCCATTCGTAAAGCCTGATCTGGACGCCTTTGCCGATCCACGGGAATACAACCCACTGCACGAAACAACCAAGTCAATCCAAACCGATTATACTGTTCCTTGGCAATTAGAAAATGCAGGGGTCGCTCCGTGGCTGCAAATAATAAAAAGGGATCTAATCCGGAAACGTGATTGGCCAAAATTACTGCCGGTCCTGTGGGTGGTAATTGAATGGGAATATATTCAAAACGGTGATAATAGCGACAAAATAAACGGTTGAGCCCATCTAAATAGTTCAACCAAGCTTTTCCCCATTCTGTCCTTTGAGCCCTGGCACATACTTTTAAACCATAATACAGTCCCAATGAAATAAATATTCCCAAAACCGCAATAATTATCACCTCAAAATTGCTCATGTTAACATACTTTATTTAAGAAGAATTGGTTTTCTTATAACTTTTGCGTTGAAACAAATCCCGGCGCCGACTTACCAAACGATCGATAAATAATATCCCATCCAAATGATCAAGTTCATGTTGCACAGCTCGGGCCTCATAACCCTCCATTGTATATTTATGCTCCTTCCCTTGCTCATCTTGAGCAACCAATTGCAAATGGGTGGCCCGCACCACATTCCCTGTATAATCGGGAACTGACATACAACCTTCCCGACCAATTTCAAATCCTTCCCAATCCAAGATTTCTGGGTTAATCAATATCAAACGTCCATGATGACTGATTTTAGGTTTGGAAGACACATCTACAATCACAACCCGTTGTAAATGACCTACTTGAGTAGCCGCGATTCCCACGCCACCGGGACTGGCTCGCATAGTTTCCTCCAAATCAGCCACCAACAACTGTAATTGTGCATCAAATTGCGACACCGGCTCTGCAACCTGTTTCAAACGAGGATCTGGATAAGTCAGCAGGGTCAATCGAGCCATAATTTTACATTACCACCATTTCAATGGGTGCCAACTGCACCTCCAAATCCGGCTGTTCCCTTAAAATAGTCTGTAAAGCAGTTTCCAATGCTGACCATCCCTGGGTAGCTATTCCCTCAATGTGCATCACATAAAATGGCGCTTCATTAATTCCACCCACATCAGATTCCAAATCCAAAATATTTAACCCGGCTGCAGCTAAAGCACTTGTGACCTGAGCCACAATCCCAACTCGATCAGCCCCATACACAGTCACGCGCACATCAGGCAATTGATGTTGATGCAATTGCCCCTCAATTTTATCAACATGTAGATGCAAATGCAATTTTTGGGCAATGGGACGCAAAATTTGCATCAATACTTCCGTTGAATCCATTCCTCCCACCATCATCATAATGGTGAAATTACCTCCTAAACGCAACATAGAAGCTTCCCCCAAATGACAACCATTTTGATAAAGCAAATTGGTCACTTGAGCCACAATTCCCGCTTGATCCTGACCCACCAAAGTGACCATAAACCATGGTAACATTTTGTAAATTCTCCTTATAAATCATTGATAAATGAGAACAACTCTCGACAATTCCTTGCTTGGAAAAACTGACTTCCTAAAATACCCTTGGTACAAAACCTTGACTGTTGAGCACGTCCATTAATTCTTCTCCAAATCCCAATACGACCAAGCCCAATCTTTCACCCCGCACAACCAAAGTCTCATCCACATACAGAGAAGCCATGACTCCAATAAACTTCTTTTCTGCCAACTCTGGAAAATAATCCCGAATTCCCAACATTAACTGATGAAATTCGTTGATATACTCTGGACGCAAAGTGCTTTTGGTCTCATTGATCAACACCCATTCCCCACAAACTGCCACCACATCAAATTCCTGAACCTTGGGTTTCCCCTTCTTAATTCTAACAGCCAAATAATCCAATTCCTCCATACAACCAGTCACTTGCCTTAAAATTCGGGGCACACTGGGTGCCACCAAATCTTCAGCCATTGTACCCAATTTTCTGGCCAACTCTCCCCACTTCTTATCCAAATCCTTTCTGGAACGACGAGTTTCTTCCTTGAATTCCTGCATTTCATCTTTGAATTCCCGCATTTCATCTTTGAATTCTTGCATTTCACCCTTAAATGCCAACATTTCATCCTTAAATTCTCGCATCTCGTCCTTAAATTCTCGCATCTCGTCCTTAAATTCTCGCATCTCGTCCTTGAATTCTCGCATTTCATCCTTGAATTCTCGCATCTCCCTAGAGGTGCGATCAACAGTCCGAATAAGTTGAGCCATCAATTCTTCTAAGAGACTGACTCGTTCTTCAATTATTGGCATAAAATTACCTCCAATGTCCAAAATGAATCATCGGCCTATAATTTAATTTGGGTTAACTTAATTCCAGTTGGCTGCATTCGACCACCACAAATTCCACACGCCGATCAATAACATCCCTTGAATCATCGCTGCCAGAGCCCACAATGTTATTTTCAAATCCCTTGCCCACTGCCTTGGTTTGTTGAATCAACTCCGGAAAATGAACTTTCAGCAAATCCTGCACTTTTTCCGCCCGCTTTAAAGATAATTCCTTATTGTACTCTGGACGTCCAGTGTGACTGCTATGTCCTACAACATGAAAACATTCTTGACTTTGTTTAAAGAAATTACCAATTTCTTCCAACCACAAAGCATATTGCTTTCTTAAAGCGCTGTCCTCAATAAATTCAGTGCTATTCACACTGAATAAAAATTTCACATTCAATCGCCCAATTTCTTGTAAACTGCTTTCTAACAGTTGACGAAAAGCCCGTTTGGCACTGGACAAATCACCCAATTTCAAATGGGTCTCATAACTGCCAGCAAAAGTTCTCATCATCTTACCATCTTCTCGTTTCTCAGCCAATGCAAAGGCTAACAGAGCCTTCTGATAATCGCCCTTTTCATAAAGGCTTTCAGCTTCCACTAACAAAGCTTGAGTAGTTAATCCTTGATAATAAGCTTCTTCTGCCAATTCCCCTGCCGGTTTTTGAACCGTGGTTACTAAACTGTCCACCCGTTTATCTTTGATGTAAACTGGACTGTCTTGGTAAGAAGCAGTTGGGGCATAATTCAAATTTCGATCAGCCACCCAAACTTCTGCTTGTGCCACAATTTTGCCGGTTTGTTTGTGAATCACTGCCGAAGAAAGTTGATAAATTGGCAAAGTATCCACCGTGGTTACCGAAACTGGAGAAGTTTCCATTTTATTGGGTTTAATCGTGCCACTGATAATATAGTGAGCTTGTTGTAAATTCTGAGCTGTAATTCGAGTCAGGGTGTACTTTTTAAAATACTGTTGAGCTTGCTTCATCAACAACTTTTCAATTTCGCGACTGGCTTCAATCACTTCCCCTGTGTTGGCATCCACAAAGGGATCAAGCACAATTGCAGTTTGCTCAAATAATCCAATCACCCCTTGACTATTTTGTAACTGTAATAGTAGAGCGCTGCTCAGTTTCTGCACCGCTTGTTCAAAGGGAAAAGGAACCTTTTCCACTGGGGCTACTTCTTGAATGGGGGAACTACAAGCAGTCAGTAGTCCCAAACTGATAATAATCATACAATTTATCTTGAAAAAAGCGATTTTTTTCAACATATTGCAATCCTTTTGTTTCAATTAGTGAGTATTTGACCTGATAATCTAGCAAGACCACCCAAAATCAGATTTTTCAAACATCATGACTGAGGGAAGCAAGTTCCAGTTTATTGTGGTCAGTTACAACGTTTCTGGAAAAATTCATTTTCCTGTGCAGTCAATGGTTTAACTCCGATGGAAATTTGTCTTAACAAATCGGAACAATTACAACCTTCACAAACTTCTACTGAAGCAGCCGGTTTTTTGGGAGGTACAACTTCTGGTTTGGGAATTGGGGGGAGGGGATCTTTAACTACAGTGGGTGCAACTGGCTTTGACATTGGGGGTGCTGGAGGAGGAGATTCCACCTTAACTTTTTCCGGCTCAATCTTTTCAGTTACCCGGGCCTTGGGCTCAACCTCTTCATGGACCTTATCCTGCTTTTGCGCTTTACGTTTTTGAAAGGCAGCAGCTAAGCGTCCTTTTAGCCGGCCCAACTCTTTGGACTTTGGATTGACTCTGACCAAACCTTTCAAATAAGAATCAGCCTTTTCCAATTGACCATTTTGTAAAGCATTTTCGACCCATCGTTGATAGCGATCTTCTATTTTATACAAACCTGATTTGGCCTGTTGATTGCTGGGATCTAATTGTAAAACCTGCTGATAACAATTTAAGGCAGTCCCATTCCCAGTGGTCAAACGGTTGGCATTAAAGTGAGCATCACATTCTCCCAATAGCCCATCGACGCCAACTGGTTTGGGTGAAGCGGCTGAAGATTGATCGATTGAAGGAGTAGCCACGGTTGAATTTTGATTTTTTACTTCTGCTTTGTCATTTTCATGTTTAGGCTCACTACCCAGTGTTGGCGGAGTTTGTTGTTGTCGAGCAGAAGTCAACCATTTCTGTAATGCTTCCGGAGTCATTTTTAATTTATCTTCCAAATAAGATAATAATTGCCCATCTTGTTCAGTTTTAGCCAATACCAGCGCCTCCTCTACATGATAAAGCATCAAATTACGTCGCACTTGGGGAGTTTGTAAAATTTCTTGCTGCAATGATTTGTCCAAACTGGTTAATTGGTACAAGTTATTGATAATTTTACTTTTATCTCGGCTGGATAATTCTATGACCATGTCATCAATTTCTTGGTACTGTTTCCATTTTGCCTGATAAAGGGCACGTTGCTCAGTTTGTTCCGGAAGTAATTTTTCCCAGTCAGATAACAAATCGGAAACTTGAGAATATTCTCGAGCTTGTAAAGCCAAATCAATGGCTTCTCCATACAAAGTGGCCAATTTGGGATCAACAGGCAAATCATGTCCCACTCCGACCTGTTTTATTTTATCCCGAGTTTCATTGACACAATGCGTTTTTTCTAATAGGGAAGCTTGAGGTTGTTCTAAACAACGAGCATATTGATCAGATAAGTCAGCCAAACGTTGAATTTTCTGTTGGCTGATTTTTTCCAATAATGCTGTGACAGCAGCCAGTTTAGGTAACTTTTCTTGCACTGTTTTTAACAGTTGGGAAGCTTGCTCAAATTGGTCAGTTTTCACCAATTCTTGGGTAAGACTTTTATAATAATCAACAAGAAAAACTTGGGCAGACTCATCTTGAAGAATAGCTTGTTGAGTCGGTAGAGGCAAGGTGGAAAGTTGTTGTAGAAGTTCCGGTGGAGAATGTTCTACATAGTAGTTGAGCAGAGCCTTTTTAGTGTCTTCCCCTTGTAGAATGATCAATTGAGTTTCCAGCGGTGATTTTCCCAATTGTTCAATCCCTGTCGGTTTCTGAGTTAAAATCGCTTCTCTCAGTTTTTGATGTCCTTGCCAGTCTTCTAACTTTTCCAGGATCAAATAGGTGGTTATTAAAATGGACGCTATAAAAATAGTTCCCCCTCCCCAAAGGAACCACAATTTTTTCTTCTGAAAAAAGTGGCCAGAGTGTTGATTATCATCAAAAATGGGCGGAGGTGAGTGGGCATTCATAGTGATTTTCACCGATTGATTGAGTTGGGCATTGATGCGGTTTTTGGTACTAATTTGGGCATACAGTTGGGCCACGATTCGTAAACGGGCTGCAACTTGTAAGCGCATCCATATATAAGTATAAGGTCGAACAATGGTTTTTTCTCGATAGGAAAAACGAGTTAGAGGATTGGTAAGGACCTCATAGGCTTCTTTAATGAGTTTGAATTGTTGTTCAGCATCCCTTTCAGTACTGACATCAGGATGAAATTTTCGGGCCAAGCGCCGATAAGCTTGTTTAATTTGCTCCTGATCGGCATTTGGCGATAATTCTAAAATTTTGTAATGGTCTTGTAATTCCGGGTGAGTCATGTAGGCTACCACTGCGGGTCTAATTACTGATGAGAATAACCTACCCATGGTTGGTTAGATGGGGTCACCGTTAAGTGACCATCAACTTGATGAAAAGTTGGAGTTAAGAAATATATTCTTCCTTACTTTTAAGAAAAGGTAAAATGTATCTTGTTGTGTTTAGAGGTATTTTACCTCCAAAATTTCATATTCCCTATTCCCACTGGGAGCTTGTACAACTGCCACATCGCCTTCCTGTTTGCCAATCAATGCTCTGGCAATTGGGGAACTGATAGAAATGCGATTGGCTTTGATATCGGCCTCATCGTCACCCACAATTTGGTAGCTCACTTCCTCTTCAGTATCAATGTTATGCAACACGACTGTGGTGCCGAAAACAATGCGTCCCCCGGCATTTAAGGTGGTGACGTCGATGATTTCTGCGGTGGACAATTTACCTTCAATTTCAGCAATGCGTCCCTCAATAAAACTTTGTTGTTCCCGAGCAGCATGGTATTCTGCATTTTCCTTTAAATCACCCAAAGCCCGTGCTTCAGCAATGGCTTGAATGACTTTGGGTCGTGCAACTGTTTTCAGTTCATGTAACTCTTCCCGCAATTTTTGGGCGCCAATGGCAGTCATAGGTGATTTGTTCATGGTGAAATCCCTTGTAATTCCTTATGTAAATCTTGTAACCGATTGATTTCAATGCTGTTCAATGCCTTAAGTGCCAACACTGTGGCACGAGCACCAGCGATGGTAGTGGTGTAGGTGATCTTGTGTTGTAAAGCCATGCGTCGAATGGAGAAAGAATCGGCAATGGCCTGTTTACCTTCTGTAGTGTTAATGATGAAGTTAATTTCATCATTGATGATGCGATCAACAATGTGGGGACGTCCTTCTAAAACTTTGTTGACAATCTGGCAGGGAATGCCAGCCTGTTGCAAAATTTGAGCAGTGCCGCGGGTGGCAATGAGTTCAAATCCCAGTCCCAATAGATCCCGAGCCACGTCAACCGTGGCTAATTTATCAGCATCTCGCACGCTTAATAGGGCTAAACCCGATCGCGGGAGATCAACGCCAGCCGCCAGTTGAGATTTGGCAAAGGCTTCGCCAAAAGTTCTGCCCACCCCCATGACTTCACCAGTGGATTTCATCTCGGGTCCCAACACTGGATCAACTCCAATGAATTTGACAAAGGGGAATACGGCTTCCTTAACTGAATAGTAACCGGGGTGTGATTCATGAGCCAAGGGTTGATCAGCCAATTTGCGACCGGCCATGCAACGGGCTGCAATTTTGGCTAAGGGAAGACCTGTGGCTTTGGAGACAAAGGGCACGGTGCGAGAGGCTCTGGGATTGACCTCGAGAACGTAAACGGCTTGATTCTGGATGGCAAATTGGGCATTGACTAAGCCGATGACTTGTAAGGACATTGCCAGACGACTCATTTGTTCCCGCAGTTGATCTTGGATCATGGGGGAGAGACCATAGGGCGGAAGGGAACAGGCTGAGTCTCCAGAATGCACGCCTGCTTGTTCAATGTGTTCCATAATGCCTCCGATCAGGACTTCTTGACCGTCACAAATGGCATCAATGTCCACTTCAATGGCTTCGTCTAGGAAACGATCAAGCAGCACAGGTGAGGAGTTGGAGACTGAGACTGCAATTTTCATGTAATTTTTCAGATCTTCCGCATGATGAACAATTTCCATGGCTCGTCCTCCCAACACATAGGAGGGTCTGACTACCAAGGGATAACCGATTTGTTCTGCGGCAATGAGTGCTTCTTCAGGAGTACGAGCCGTTCGATTGGGAGGTTGGCGCAGTCCCAATTGGTGAATGAGTTGTTGAAAGCGTTCCCGATCTTCAGCCAAATCGATGGAATCTGGAGTGGTACCGATGATCGGTGCTCCGGCTGCTTCTAAGTCTTTGGCGAGTTTTAGGGGGGTTTGCCCTCCATATTGAACAATGACTCCTTTGGGTTTTTCGACGGCGATAATTTCTAGAACGTCTTCTAAAGTGAGAGGTTCAAAATAGAGGCGATTGGAGGTGTCATAGTCGGTGGAGACTGTTTCTGGATTGCAGTTGATCATGATGGTCTCATAACCGTCTTCGCGCAAGGCTAAAGAGGCTTGGACGCAGCAATAGTCAAATTCAATGCCTTGGCCAATGCGATTGGGTCCCCCACCCAATACGATGATTTTGTCAAATTCGGAAGGGTTGGCTTCACATTCTTCTTCGTAAGTGGAATAAAGGTAGGCGGTGGAGGCTGCAAATTCTGCAGCACAGGAGTCGACTCGTTTGAAAACGGGTCGAATGCCCATTTTATGGCGGGTTTGGCGCAGGGTGGTTTCGTCCACGTGGAACAGTTGGGCCAAGCGTCGATCGGAAAAGCCTTTTCTTTTGAGGGCCCGCAATCGTTCCGGGTCCATCATTTCTAAACAGCCCACGCATAGACTGCTTTCTTCATCAACGAGTTGCGCAATTTGGATGAGGAACCAAGGGTCAATGTGGGTAAAGTGTTGCACTTCTTCTAGAGACCAGCCGGCTCGGAAGGCATCTGCAATGTACCAGAGTCGTTCTGGACCGGGAATTCTTAAATAGTGTCGCAATACATCTTTAACTTCGTCGGAAGTGGGATCTAAACTGGGATCTACTTGTTCGTCCAGTCCATTGACTCCGGTTTCCAAACCTCGCAGGGCTTTTTGTAAAGATTCTTGGAAAGTGCGACCTATGGCCATGACTTCTCCCACGGATTTCATTTGGGTGCCTAGTATTGGTTCGGCTTGAGGGAATTTTTCAAATGCAAAGCGGGGGACTTTGGTAACGACATAGTCTAGGGTGGGTTCAAAGGAGGCTGGGGTGGCGCCGCCGGTAATTTCGTTTGCGAGTTCATCTAGGGTGTAACCAATGGCCAGTTTGGCTGCGACTTTGGCAATGGGGAAACCAGTGGCTTTGGAAGCCAGAGCAGAGGAGCGAGAGACTCGAGGGTTCATTTCAATGATGATCATGTCGCCATTGGCTGGGTTGACCGCAAATTGGACATTGGAGCCACCAGTATCCACGCCAATTTCTCTTAACACGGCTATGGAAGCATTGCGCATGCGCTGATACTCTTTATCCGTTAGAGTTTGAATGGGGGCCACGGTGATGGAATCTCCGGTGTGAATGCCCATGGGGTCTAGATTTTCAATGGAGCAGACGATGATGCAATTGTCTTTAGAGTCCCGCACGACTTCCATTTCAAATTCTTTCCAACCGATGACTGATTCTTCGATCAGTAATTCGTGAATGGGGGATAATTCGAGTCCACGCCGACAAATGATTTCAAATTCTTCGCGATTGTAAGCGATGCCGCCGCCACTGCCTCCCAAGGTGTATGAGGGACGAATGACAGCGGGGAATCCAATTTCTAATTGGGCTTGTAAGGCTTGTTCCAGGTTGCGAGCAATGCGCGAATGAGGCATTGCGAGGCCAATGTTTTGCATGGCGGCACGGAATTTTTCCCGATCTTCGGCTTTTTCAATGGCTTGAATGCTGGCGCCGATCAGTTCCACATGATAGGTAGAGAGGATATCATTGCGCCATAAGTCAAGGGCACAGTTGAGGGCGGTTTGTCCACCCATGGTGGGTAAGAGGGCTTGAGGGCGTTCTCGTTCAATGATTTGGGCGACGGTTTGCCATTGAATGGGTTCAATGTAGGTGGCATCGGCCAATTCTGGATCAGTCATGATGGTGGCTGGATTGGAGTTGACAAGAATGACTCGATAGCCTTCTTCCTTCAAAGCTTTACAGGCTTGAGTGCCGGAATAATCAAATTCGCAGGCTTGTCCAATGACGATGGGACCTGCTCCGATGATCAATATGCTGGTTAAGTCGTTACGTTTTGGCATGAGTGCTGAGTGGTTGGAAGGTTAAGGGGGTGCCAGTTTGGGATTGTGGAACTGTCATACTCATGGGTCAAAGAAAGGATAACATTCCCTCTCTCAAGGGAGGTTATCCTTAGATTGGTTTGATAAGGGGGGATAACTTCTCTTTAGGGGAATGTTATCCTTGGTTGGTTTGGGAATTGTTTTCCATCAGGGTGACGAATTGTTTAAATAGCGAGGTAATATCGTGGGGACCGGGACTTGCTTCTGGATGTCCTTGGAAACTGAAGGCTGGGTAATGTTGGTGTTGGATGCCTTGTATAGTACCATCGAACAAAGAGCGATGGGTGACTTGTAAATGGATGGGTAAATGAGCGTCGTCTATGGTAAAGCCATGATTCTGGCTGGTGATTAAGACTTGACCGGTGCGGCAGTCTTGAACTGGATGATTGGCGCCGTGATGACCAAATTTCATTTTAAGGGTTCGTGCTCCACTGGCCAGTCCCAATAACTGGTGGCCAAGGCAAATTCCAAAGGTGGGAATTCTAGCTTCTACAATTTGTTGGATCGCAGTGATGGCATATTGACAAGGTTCTGGGTCACCGGGACCGTTGGAGAGGAAAATGCCATCGGGTTGTTGAGCGAGGAGTTCGGAAGCGGGAGTTTGCGCAGGGACCACGGTAACTTGACAGCCTTGTTCTACTAACCTGCGTAGAATTGCTCGTTTTACTCCGAAATCATAGGCAAATACCTTCCAGCGAGGAGTTATTGGTGGGACTGTGCTCAGTAATCCGTCCTTCCATTGATAGGATTGATGAACTGTGACTTCTTTAGCCAAATCGAGTCCCTTTAGACCACCAAATCCTCGGGCAACTGCAATGGCTGCTGCGGGATCTAAGGCTTCTCCGGTGACCAAGCAGCCGGCTTGGGCCCCTTTTTCTCGGAGCAATCGGGTCAGTCTGCGGGTGTCAATGTCGGCAATACCGACCACTTGTTGGCGACGCAGATAGTCTTCTAAAGGTTCTTGGGATCGCCAATTGCTTTCCAATAGGGGTAAATCACGGATAACTAGCCCGGCTGCGTAAACTCTTGAAGATTCTTCATCTTCTGCATTGGTGCCAACATTACCGATATGAGGGTAGGTGAGCGTGACAATTTGTTTGTAATAGGAGGGGTCGGTGAGAATTTCCTGATAACCAGTGATTGAAGTATTGAAAACGACTTCCCCCACACTTTGTCCTGCAATGCCTATAGAGCGGCCATAAAATAGGCTACCGTCTTGCAATGCCAGCAAAGCTGTTTGTCTCATGGTGATACTCCGTAATATGGAAAAATTGGGTCAGAAGAGGGGGCATAACGGTCACTCTTTCCCCCAAGTTACCTGGCAATAGCTTGGGGTTGTAAAGCTTCTATTTAGGTACCTTATAGACACTTATGATCATTTTAGCATAATATACGGGTTTACAAAAACTAGCCAACTATTCTGAAAGTTTCCTTACCCCATGCCAATATCCTTTGTTTTGCGAAGACTTCACGTCATTATACACGATATCATCATGATCGCGAGTGCTTGGGTTCTTGCCATCCTCCTTCGTTATGGTTGGCCCTTGGAAGAAGAAGTGGTCAAGACTTTTTGGATGGTACTGCCCATTGTCATCATCACTCAAAGCTGGATCATTGGTTATCAAGGCTTACACCAAGGCATCTGGCGTTTCACCAGTTTGCCGGATTTAACCGTGATTTTGCGCTCTGTTATCATCGGCAGTCTAGCCATTGTCCTCATTTTAGTATTAGTGAATCGTTTGGACACCATTCCCCGATCTTCCTTACTGTTTTACCCCTTATTGCTCACCTTTTTACTGGGGTTGCCGCGCCTATTATACCGATTGTGGCATGAACATTCCCTACATTTTCTACTGGCCACCAATACGCGTAAAAAAGTACTCATTCTTGGTGCAGGTACTTTGGGTGATCGCTTAGTTCGCGACATGTTAAGAAATCCTCATTTAGGTTATCAGCCCATCGGATTTTTAGACGACAATCGCCGTCTTTATGGCGGAAAAGTCCAGGGTATTCCCGTATTAGGGGGAATAGAACAACTGCAAACCCTCGTTTATTCCCTGCAAATTGAACTGATTATCATTGCTGTCAACTCAGCCACTGAGCCACAAATGCGCCGTATTGTCGAACAATGTGAAAACTCTCAAATCCCCTTTCGCATCCTGCCTAAAGACAACCTGGTGACCGAACAAATTCCCTTGCAATCTTTGCGAGATGTAGCCATTGAAGACTTGTTGGGTCGTGAAAAAATCGAATTGGACTGGCACAAATTGCAGGAAGGTATTTGTCAACAAGTCATTTTGGTCAGTGGCGGAGGGGGGTCCATCGGTGCAGAACTCTGTCAACAAATCGCCCGTTTATCCCCCAGTGCTCTGATTGTTATTGAACGCTGCGAATTTAATCTCTACCAAGTTGAGATGCAACTGCGGCAAACCCATCCAGACTGCCCACTTCATGCCTATTTGGGAGATATCACGGATGCCAAACTGGTTGACGTTTTGCTCAAACGTCATCAACCCAACCTGGTATTTCACGCCGCTGCCTACAAACACGTGCCCCTTCTACAGGGACAGGGACGGGAGGCCATTCGGAACAACGTATTGGGCACCCAAATCTTGGCGGAAGCCGTCGCTCGGCAGGGTTGTCGTACGTTTATCATGATTTCCACAGACAAGGCTGTCAATCCTACCAACGTCATGGGCGCAACCAAACGCGCCGCAGAAATCTTTTGTCAAACCATGAATGGACGCACAGCCACCCGTTTTGTCACCGTACGTTTTGGGAATGTGCTGGGCTCAGCAGGCAGCGTTGTGCCTCTCTTCAAAACCCAAATTGCCAATGGTGGACCAGTCACCGTCACTCATCCTGACATCACTCGTTACTTCATGACCATTCCCGAAGCCTGCCAACTCATTTTACAAGCCGCCATCATGGGACAAGGAGGAGAAATTTTTGTCCTGGACATGGGAAAACCCATCAAAATCCGTTACTTAGCAGAACAAATGATCCGCTTAGCAGGAAAAATTCCCGACAAAGACCTTGAAATCATCTACACTGGTTTACGTCCCGGGGAAAAATTGGATGAAGAACTTTTTCACTGCGAAGAAAAAAGAGGTCAAACCCCTCATCCCAAAGTCCTGCTGGCTGCCCATCGCAACCCAGACTTGCCGGTCCTACAAACGCATTGGGAACTGCTGAGAAAAAGTTGTGAAAACTATGAAGAAACCAACATGTTACGCATCTTATCTCAAATTGTGCCAGAATGGGACCGTAAAATATGAAAAAACTCATTCCCCACTTCAAACACTGGCTTACTCAACGCCGACCTCTCTTAAACAACCTTCGCACTCGACTCGCTCGCTGGCTTCACTTCCCACTTGCCCTTCCCATTTCTTATTTTAGCGGACTCAGAAAAACCCTCTGGTGGATTTTCAAATTATTACTGGTGCTCACCATAATCATTTGGGCCTGCAATCTGTGGATAGAATTACAAACCCGTTCCCAAATTTACACTGCACTTGAACAAGTGCCTGTCAAAAAAGTGGCTTTGGTTTTGGGAACTGTGCGATTTCTCGGAAATGGACGTATCAACCGTTACTTTCAATACCGAATTGATGCCGCAGTTGCCTTATACCGAGCAGGAAAAATCAAACACATCCTAGTCAGCGGCGACAATCGCACCATCTATTACAATGAACCCCTTGAAATGCGTAAAGCCCTGTTAGAACAAGGGATTCCAGCCACAGCGATTACTTTAGACTACGCCGGATTTCGCACCTTGGACTCTGTAGTGCGGGCTCACAAAGTATTTTCCCTTAACGACTTTATCATTGTGTCCCAAGGCTTTCACAATCAACGCGCCTTATTTATCAGCCAATTCTATGGCATTCAAGCCATTGGTTTTAACGCTCAAGACGTGAGCCTAACAGAAGATTATAAAACACCTGTGCGGGAATATTTTGCCCGATTTAAAGCCGTTTTAGACCTTTATCTACTCAAAACTCAACCTCGATTTTTGGGTGAAAAAGTCGATATTATTCTCTAATAAACCTCGTTCAAAGTAGCAGACCGTTGCACGGTCAAATTGAAACAGCAGGAGTCTTCCTTATGAATTCCCCCTCCCCAGAACGTTTTATTCCCATTGCTCGTCAAGAAATTGTCAAACACCTGCTCGCCAGGACAGAAACCTGGCAAAATGTTCGTGAAGCTCAACAATTTAAAGAGTTTTGCGATCTGCTCACCGCTTTTTACCACTTTAAATTTCTTGCCAATTTGGAACAGCTAAAGGGCAGTTATTTTCCCTTTGACCCAGACACTGACTTGATCAGTTTGCACAATTATGAGGAACCAGAAAAGGAAGAATTGCATCAACAACTTCAAACCGCAGTGAAATCTATTCTCACATCTGCCAATTATATTCCCATGACCCTTGAGGAGTTGCAGCGCAATTTTGCAGCCGCTTCGTACTATGGGGTCAATGTCTCTGTGGATTTGGATGATTTTGCAGATCTGTTGATTTACTATCGGGGGTCAACAACGAGAACGGAACAGGTGCGCAATTGGAAAACTCTGTTTTTTACTTACAAAACGGTGGAAGTCCCCATTTATAAACGCTTGTTTATCATGCTCAAAATCAAAAAATGGGAAGATCGGGTGCAAGAAGTGGTGGCAGAGTTGAACCGGGAACATCCCAACTGGTCCCGGGAGAAAATGGTTAAGAAAGCAGAGAATCGAGTACAAAGAGCCCGCCAAGATTTGCCAGAAAAGGTGGGGGGGCAAATATTTTTTAAGTCCTTCAAAAATATACCATGTTCCGATTTGGAAATGATTTTTCCCAATCCAGAAATTCGCCTCAAGTTGTTTGACAAGATCAAGTTGACTATTACTGGAGGGGGAGGCACAGTGGGAGGCGTGTTGGGCATTTTTTTCAAAGTGAGCACTGCGGTATTTAATCCATTGGCCCTGATTGGGGCCTTTGTGGGTTTTGTGGGGGTGATTATCAGACAGATCATGGCCATTTTTAATCATCGTACCAAGTACATGATGGTATTGTCTCGCAATCTCTATTTTCACAACTTGAGCAATAACTTGGGTGCTTTAAGTGGGTTATTGGATGAAGCAGAGGAAGAGGAAGGTAAAGAGGCGATTTTGGCTTATTATTTTTTACACACTCAATCTGCCCAGGGATCTACCAAGGACAGTTTGGATAAGGCGGTTGAGAGTTATTTACGAGAATTTTACGGGGTAACTTTGGATTTTGAGATCGACGATGGTTTGCGCAAGCTTCGAGAACAGGAGATTTTAACTGAAGCAGAGGGAATTCTTTCGGTCTTGTCCCCGGAGCGGGCTTGTGAACATTTGGATCGGCAATGGGATGAGCTTTTTAAGTATCATCAGAGTTTGGAGGAACAGATGCTTGGGGAGTTGGTCGGGCATTCTTAAGTTGAGTCAAACAGAATTTGTGGTTTCCGGGTTTTTATGTGGGAGTGTGGGAACGCGGAAAAATTTTCTGAGCAATAAATTAACTGTAATTTTATGGTCATTTATTTGGTATAATCTCACCTTTCCACTTTTTTCCACACTGACTGGGTTGGATTCTTTAACTATTGGAGGTTATTATGCTGTCCGCAGTTGATAAAGTCAAAATCGCAGTATTTACTTATTCGTTTTTATTGAAAATCCCTCCTTGGCGACGCTTAATAAGAGTGTTGCTACAATTCATAGTATTATTAGTATTCTCTATTCACGGAAACACAGCTTATGCTTATACAGTAAAAGTGGTTGCATTAGGAACAGACGCTACAAAAGCAACGGCTTCGGGAGCAGGTAACTACAATGCGAGAGCAATAGTCAGGGTTAGTGTTACACCGTTTGACTACAATACTGTCGTTTCAAGTTGGTCCCCTTCCTTCTGTGCATCTCCTTTTACCATGCCCTCTCAAAATGTGACTTGTTACGCACAACTGACTGCTGCGCCTCGTTATAGTTTTAGTATCAGAACAACGGGAACTTATGGCACAGGTTCCACAAGTGGTAGCACTGCAGCAGGTTCTTATCCTAGAGGTAAACCTATTACCTTAGTTGCTCAGGCGGCAAGCGATTCAATTTTTGCCGGTTGGACCCCAGCCATTTGTACTTCTTCCTTTACCATGCCTGCTTATAACTTGGTTTGTACTGCAACTTTCAATCAGTTACCTTTCTATACTCTTCAGGTGAAAATCAATGGTAGAGGTAAAGTGACAAGTAATGCGCTTAGAGGACTTTATGACGGTCAATTTCAAGCGGGTCAAGTCATCGACTTAAAACCGGAGCTGCTAGAAAATCCCAGCGAATGGTATTTTAGCGGATGGACTCCCGCACCCTGTGCCAATAGTTTTAAAATGCCCGAACAGAATTTAATTTGTACTGCAAACTTCTCGGCTCTGGGTTATCCCTTTAGCGTGAAAACGGCTGGCTTAGGCAAAGGGACTGTCACGGGCGGTACAGCCAGCGGTAATTATGCTGCTGGCACAATGATCAGTTTGGGAGTACCGACCCCTGAACCTGGATCGGTTTTCGTTGGCTGGAGCCCAGAAGGCTGTAGAAAAAGTTCTACAGGAAATATCATATCTTCCCAAGGGGGAACATTCGCTATGCCGCAGAACGGTTTAGAATGTACTGCAAATTTTTCAGTCCCCGCTAAATTGAGCGTTAGAGTGGCTGGATCGGGTGCGGGTAACTTTTCGGTAGACAGAGCACTTATTTACAGCGTCAATCATTATGTATCCGGTCTATCTGACCCTAAGACAATATTTCGCGTAAAAACGGGGGCAACACAGTTCAATCAAGACCTTGTCAGCGGTGATTACATCCGTTTGATCGCAACACCGACTGATATAAAAACTGATGATATTGTTTGGGGGAATGGGAGCGGAAGCAATATCGTGGTAAATTCAACCTTTAAAGGTTGGAGTCCCTCAGAACTTTGTGGGAATGGTAGCTTCGATATGCCTGCTCAAGATGTCACGTGTACTGCGACTTTTGATCGCCCTTCTTACACATTGAGTACTGCAACCGCTGGTAGTGGTACAGGCAGTGTCGCTGGTACAGCCAATGGCAGCTATGTATCTGGTACTCGAGTATTGCTTTCTCCACAAGCTGCACCTGGGTCAGTCTTCATCCGTTGGGAACCTACACAACCTGTTCTTAACGAATACTGGAAAGATACAATTACCTCACTAAACGGATGCTCAGGAAGTTTTAAGCTTTACTCCAATACAGTATGCACGGCTTACTTTGAAGTTGGTTACGCATTCAATACAGTAACCGATGGTACGGGTACAGGCACTGTGACTGGTACAGCCAACGGTACGTATGCCAATGGACAAACGATCAATTTAGTAGCCACTCCGACAGGAAATTCGGTTTTTACAGGGTGGAGTGCGGGTTGTTCAAATTCATTTCCCATGCCCGCCCAAAATCTCACTTGTACTGCGAATTTCACAGCCACCCTTCCATTGAATACAGCAACTACGGGTACTGGTGTAGGCACTGTGCTCGTCACTGCTGATAACTTTGTAGAACAGTATATATATGCTGTAGCAGGGACAGACACTCAAGGATACACTGGCGACGGTGGTTTGGCGACTGATGCGCAACTAAAAATGGCGTCTTCTTTGGCTTTTGATAATGAAGGTAATTTGTACATTGCAGATACTCTCAATAACCGTATTCGCAAAATAGACACCACAGGCATTATCAATACGGTAGCAGGTAACGGGGGTTGGCAAGAGAGTGGTGATGGCGGTTTGGCTGTCAACGCAGGAATACCAAGACCGGATAGTTTGGCTGTGGACAGTAATCATAATCTGTATATTACGGATACTTATCATCCAAGGATTCGTAAGATAGACGAAGCAGGTATCATCAATACGGTGGTAGGGACCGGAACGGGATATTACAGCAGTGGTGACGGTGGATTGGCCATCAATGCGGAGCTGTCCGAGTTTGTTACATCTCTAGCCATAGACGGCAATGACAACCTATATATCGCAGACACTAATCGCGTTCGTAAGGTAGATACACAAGGAATTATCAATACTGTAGCAGGTGGTGGAAGTCATTATGAGTGCAGCGGATCAGCCACCGATCTAGAATTTTCTTATATAGACCAGATTACCTTTGATCGTGAGGGTAACCTGTATATCATCAACGACGGTATTAAAATCTGCAAGGTGGATACGACAGGGTTTGCCAGCACCGTTTTTGAAAGTCAAACAGGTTATGTGATGAGCATAGCTCTGGATGACGAAGGCAATCTGTATATTGCAGAGGACAGTAGCTACATAGGTATTCTTAAACTGGATACAAAAGGTGTCATCAGCACTCTAGCAGGAAATGGGAGTGGAAATAGTGGTGATGGGGGGCCTGCCCGTAAAGCCGGATTGAGCTATATAACAGCTTTAGCCGTTAACGATGGCAACCTATATTTGGGTTTGGAGGCAAATATTCGCAGAATAGAACTCTTAGGCAATAAAGGTTCGACTTACTACTACCTCAGTGGCACACCGATCCGCTTAACAGCCACACCTAAAAAAGGGTCGGTTTTTGCCGGTTGGAATACGAGTTGTACAGACACATTCACCATGCCTGCTAATGAACTCACCTGCACAGCCACCTTCAACTTGGAAAATGTTTCCACTTCTGCCGAAGACAATAATGCCATTCCCATAGAAGATTCCAAAGCGGGAATTATTACCAGCACTTGTCCCAAAGCCTCCTTGGATAACGAATTTACCCTCAAAATTCCTTGTGTCAAGGTAAACAACCTCCAATATGCGGCTGAACTGCATTACATGGGCAAAGAAAATAACAATCCTTACTGGCGTCTAGACAGTGCCATTAACAGCAATTGCATTGGGGACGCCGACAGTTGTGCGCTTGTAAATGACGAATTGCGAGTTACCCTTCCTAACATTTTAATAAATGGACTACCCACCACCGTCCAATTAAAACCCTATCTCCATCCGATATTTTCAGAACAGTTATTTTGGAAATATGAAACTGCATCGGATGCAACTCAGTAAACCTTTGGCATAAATTTATGTAGGATGGGCTGACCCACGGGAAATCCATCCTACCTTACTTTCAGCATGACCGCTCAAGTAAAATTTACAAACACTTTTTAAGTATAAAAAATATTTGTATAAACGCTTGACAAACGCCAAATGACCTTCTATAATGGATAACTATTGATTGGGTTGATAAGTTTTTATTTTAGACACCCCATCAATTGTGGCTCATCAGGCGGTTGCTAACCTGTGGATTGAACCAGTGCTTCAAAAAAGCCGTGGGACAGTGGCCACACCCTCCAAGTATAATGTTTTGGCTATGTAGCTTAGCTGGTTAGAGCGCAGCACTCATAATGCTGAGGCCGGTGGTTCGAGTCCACCCATAGCCACCAATTCATCACTTCCAATCCGGTTTGACATCCCCTTTTACGTTGGGTCTCCAAAACTGAAAACCTGATTTGCGCCGGCCTTCTGTCAACATTCTCCCGCTATTTTTTTCCTCTCCCCCCAATCTGGTTTATCCTTCTCTTGAGCTCATTGTAAAATTGAGATGCCATTAAAATAAACTGGATATTAGCACTAAAACTCCTTCCTGCTTGAAAAGATGCTTGAAAGATTTGTCCTTCATGCTCAAAGCAATATCCATTCTTTAATGGACAGGATAGACTTAATTTCTGGAATTTTTCCCACCAATCACGTTACAATACCAACAGACGTTATCTTGGGGAATGATCAGGTACACTCAGTTATTCTATTCCCTAAAATGGGAAATGAACCTTCCTAACTGTGAGGTGTGAAATAGGAGACAACATGTCTAAAAAACTGAAATTTAAATTACAAGGTTTCAATAACCTCACAAAAACCTTGAGCTTTAACATTTATGATGTGTGTTATGCAAAAACCGCCAAGCAGCGGAAGGGATACATCGAATATATTGATGATGCTTACAATGCCGAACGGTTGACGGAAATCCTGACCACAGTTTCCAATATCATCGGGGCAAATATACTTAACATTGCACATCAAGATTATGATCCCCAAGGTGCCAGTGTCACCATGTTGATCTCAGAAGAACATGTGCTGGACAAACTACTCGATCACAATGAAGGAGAAGGTCCAGGTCCCCTGCCAGATGCAGTGGTGGCTCATTTGGACAAAAGTCATATCACCGTACACACCTACCCGGAAAGTCACCCAGACAATGGAATAAGTACTTTTAGAGCCGATATCGATGTATCCACTTGCGGACGCATTTCTCCCCTCAAAGCCCTCAATTACCTCATTCACAGTTTTGATTCTGACATTGTTATCATGGACTACCGAGTACGCGGATTCACGCGGGATGTTGGCGGACTGAAACACTACATCGATCACAAAATCAATTCCATTCAAAACTACATCTCCGAGCAAACCAAATCCCTCTACCAAATGATAGACGTCAACGTCTACCAAGAGAATATTTTTCACACCAAAATGATGCTGAAAAAATTCGATCTGGATAATTATCTATTTGGAATTCAAACCGTTGACCTCTCTCAGTATGAAAGAGAACGCATCGAAAAGCGCCTGCGCAAGGAAATGCTCGAAATTTTTTATTCTCAAAACGTGCCTACACTCTAACCCCCCCAATTGCCAAACCATTCACCTCAAGAGTAATTTCCAATGGGCTTCAAATGTGGAATCGTGGGCCTACCCAACGTGGGGAAATCCACCCTATTCAATGCACTCACACAAGCCAGTATTCAGGCGGAAAACTACCCATTCTGTACCATTGACCCCAACATTGGCGTGGTCCCTATGCCGGACACCCGTTTGGATGCCTTAGCCGCCTTGGTCAAACCCCAAAAGATCATTCCCACCAGTATGGAATTTGTCGACATTGCCGGCTTGGTCGCAGGTGCATCCAAAGGAGAAGGACTGGGCAACCAATTCCTGGCCAACATTCGCGAAACCCAAGCCATTGCCCATGTTGTCCGCTGTTTTGAACATGAAGACATTATCCATGTCACAGGCCAAGTTAACCCGCAATCTGACATTGAAACCATTCACACAGAACTGGCTTTGGCAGACTTAGATACAGTAGATCGAGCCCTGCAACGAGTCAATAAAAACACCAAATCTGGACAAAAAGAAGTTCTTGCCAAAAAACAACTCCTTGAACAACTGCAAACCCAACTCAATCAAGGAATTCCAGTACGAGCCCTTGCTCTCACTGAAGAACAACAATTGTGGATACGTGATTTACACCTATTGACCCTCAAACCCACTCTGTACATTGCCAATGTGGATGAAAATGGCTTTCATAACAATCCCCATCTTGACCAAGTGATCCAAATTGCCCAACAAGAGCACGCAGAAGTGGTGCCAGTTTGTGCCGCCACTGAAGCAGAATTGACCGGTCTCACCCCAGCAGAAAAACAAGAATTTTTAGCCACCATGGGACTCACTGAACCGGGTCTCAATCGAGTTATACAAGCCGGCTACCACCTATTGGGACTACAAACTTTCTTCACAGCCGGTCCCAAAGAAGTCCGAGCTTGGACCGTGAAAAAAGGCGCCACTGCCCCTCAAGCCGCGGCAGTCATTCACACCGACTTTGAACGTGGCTTTATCCGCGCAGAAGTAATTGCCTATGCCGATTTCATCACCTACAAAGGGGAACAAGGCGCCAAAGAAGCCGGCAAATGGCGCTTGGAAGGCAAAGAATATCTCGTTCAAGAAGGAGATGTCATGCACTTCAGATTCAATATCTAAACCCATATCCTCTCTCTCATCCTGCCTAACAGGAATATCTGCCTCAAAATCTACTTGATGAAACCTTTGCAAGACCCTCCCTAAGTTTTTACCTTCTTGAGAAAGGGTCGTGCAAAGATCTTAAATACGAGGGTAATCTCTCTTGAAGTGGTGTTATTCTCCAAATTTAATAGGATGAATTGACGGCAACAAATCCATCAATTGCGTTACTTTAAAACGTGCCCACCTCTCGACTTGGAACTCGACAAAGGGAATCTGTTTCAACCAAAATAAGTGTGGCTCATTCCAAATGACTTCTAATCAATTCGATCAACTGCCTTTCTTGAAATCCCCTTGCCAATTCAACCACCTCATTGGCAAACTCCTGCAAATCTCCATCATTCTCTAATAAATATCGAGTATATTCAATCACTCCCTGAATATCACCTATCAGACTCAATTCCAATAACTCATTTAACTGTTTAACTTTGGGTACACTATAAGGGAATGCCATTTTTTGAGCAATCGTTAATTGATCATATTCAGTTAATTGAACAGTCCCAGTCTGTTTCGTTGCCAAAGATGGAGGTACTACAATTTCCACCGCCAATTGAATTTGAAAGCGAATTCCCTTATCCAGTGCACTTTCCCCTTGCAATTTCCCCCCCATTTTCTCAATTAAGCGCTTGATAACCCATAAACCGATGGCAATGCCACGACTATCTTGAAAGGTCTGCACAGGATTTAATAAAGCATCCAATTCCAATTGCTCAATTCCTGCTGAATTAATCCCTTCCATCTCAAAATGAAAAATATTGTCTTGACAATCAACTTTTAAAATAATGGTTCCTCCTTGACTGCAACTCACCAAATAATTAATCAAGTTAAATAAAATTTGGCGCAATCTCTGTTGATCAGTTTTGATCAAGATTGGCAATGGACAAACCGATCGGTAATAAAAAGTAATTTTTTCCTGTTGAAAACGCGGCTGAAAAGTTTGGAGCAGTTCCTGAATGAATTGTTTAAAGTCAAACTCATGGTGAACAAGTTCCAACTTCTGCGCTTCAAGTCGAGCAAAGTCGAGTAAGTCATTGATCAACAATAATAAATATTCTCCACTTTCATGAATGATTTGAAGATTATTTTTTTGCTCTGGGGTTAATAAAGTGTTCCGGCCTAATATTTGGGAATAACCCAGAATGCTGTTTAAAGGAGTGCGTAATTCATGACTCATATTGGCCAAAAACAGAGTTTTAGCCCGATTGGCGATTTCTGCCTCCTCTTTAGCTTGTTTAGCCAAATTTAAGGCCTGTTGTAATTGTGTGGCAATATGTTGTCGCTCCTTAATTTCTTGCTGCAACAATTCATTTTTTTCTGCCAATTCTTGAGTCCGCTTTGTAACTTGGTCTGCCAAAGTCTGATTGTATTCTTGTAGCAACAATTCTGCTTGTTTACGTTCCGTAATATCTTCCGCAGTGATCAAGGTACCAACCACTTGCCCTTTACTGTTATGCAAGGGAATGCAATTGCTGTCTATCCAAAGTGTTTGAGAATCATTTCCAACCACCTTCTCAATTCTATGGTATTCTGCGGCATTGTTGGCCATGACTTGTTCCCCAATTTGTATGAAGTAATCAGCTTGATCCTTGGCAAAAAAGTCGAAATCGGTCTTGCCCACTACTTTTTGAGGATTTTCCAGTAAGGTAGATTGGGAAAAAGTTTTATTGCAGCCTAGAAATATGGAGCGGTGATCTTTCCAAAAAATATATTGGGGAATGTTGTCAATGATGAGGCGTAAAAATTCTTCTTGTTCCCGTAATCGATCTTCAACCAATTTGCGCTCAGTGATGTCTATGCCCATGCCCAATACCAATTGGCTGCCGTCGACATCTGTAAAGATGTGGTCATGAATTTGATAAACGCGACCATCTGCGGCTGTTTTTTCCCAAATTTGAGGGTGATGTGGATTGTCAAATACTTGAAAAGTTGGACATTTTTCACAGGGATGGTTGCCACCGACTATGGCTCTATAACAAAGTTGGTTATCAACTTGCCCAAATTGTTTCTTGAAATAATGGTTGGCATATTTAATTGAATAATCAATAGATTGCAGATATATAAATACCGGAATACGGTCTAAAATGGCAGTGAAACGTTTTTCCAGTTGTTTTTGTTGAGTAATGTCACAAATGGTGATGAGAAAGCGATGGGTTTGATTTGTAATTGGAGGTAACAGTGAGAATTTTAAGATAAGGTGTATGAGTTGGTTACGTAAAGTTTTATTGGTGGCTTGTAGGGTGAATTGAGAGTTGCCTTTTGCAATGTGGTGGAGGACTTGAATAAAGGCTTCGGTATCGATCAGGAGATGATTGAGGTTGCCAAGGAGAATATCCCGATTAATGGCTTGAAATAGGTCAATACTGGCTTGATTAATATAGGTTACTTTGACGCTATTTGCCAATTCCAATAGGGTTTCTGGCTGATCTTTGAGATAGTCAGCAAAGTTGGTAATATTACGTTGCTTGAGACGATCGATGGATTTTTTAACTTCAGAAAAGTCTTGTTCCCAAATCGAGATAGGAAGATTATCAAATGAAGTATAGTGATGAGAGGAATTTTTTTGAAGTTGTTGTACGAGTTGCTCACAGTTTTTGAGTTTTTCCAGTAGCCCATGATGGGCTTTTAAGGTGGGTAGATTAAGGATTTGAGTGATTCCCCAAGTGCTTAAAATGAAAAGGAGGAGGGTCCCAAGCAGGGCAATGCCGATTTCAGTCAGGATGATTAGCCAAGAGCTGGGATTCCAAAAGGTTAGGAGACTGTTGAGGAGGAAAAAGCCAAATAGGAGGACCAGTAATTTTTGCACAGTTGGGCTAATATCTATTCTTTTGTAAAGTATGATTATGCTAAATATGGCAAAGAAATAGTAAATTAGGCTGATTGTAAGGTGAATCAAGTGTTCCAAGTGGTGCGTTGTCCATAGCATGTAATTAGTACCCCCATTTAGTAGGAAAATTGGGTGTGCAAAGTTGGGATGAGTTGTTTGTGTTAAGCTGTGGTTTTGGGTTAGTAATTTTGAGGGGTTTATTTCAAGTAGTATTCTATAAATTCACAGAGTTGTTTTTCTTTAAATCCTTTGGCAAGTTGGCGAATAGTTTGGGTAAATTCTAACAATTCAGGGTTGTTGGCTTGTAGTTTGTCAATTTCTTCCAAAATGCCATGAATGTCTCCCATCATAGCCAGTTCAAATAGAAGTTCAGCTTGTTCCGGGGTGGGTTTCAAGAGGGTATGTGATTTTATGGGCGGGACTGGGATGTGTTTTGGAGTGGAAGTAAGGGGAATAGAAGGGGGTGTTTTTTCATAAATCCATTCAAGATTGAGTAAAGTTTGGATTTGTTGAAATAGCAGGTCGAGTTGAATAGGTTTGTGTAAAAAGAGGTTGCAGCCGGCTTCTAGGCTTTGTTGTTTGGAAATATCGAGTACACTGGCTGAGGTTGCAATGATGGGGATTTTGCATAGGCTGGGGATTTTTCTCATTTGGCGAGTGGTTTCAAATCCGTCTAAAATGGGCATGACCAAGTCGGTAATGATGAGGTCGGGTTGGTGTTGGCAGGCAAGGTTGAGACCAGTTAATCCGTCAGGAGATTCAAGGGTGAGAAATCCGAGTGGGGTTAGGGAATTGATCAGCAGTGAGCGGTTTTGCAAACAGTCATCGATGATGAGAATGGTTTTGGGTTTGCCGCGAAAGCCAATGGGGGTAGCGAGGGTTGGTTCTTGTTGAGAGAATAGTTCGGAGATTTCGTGCAGGGTTAGGGTGAACCAGAAGGTACTGCCTTTGCCTAGGGTACTTTTGACTTGGAGTTGTCCTCCCATCATGTGGATGAGTCGTTGGGAGATGGCCAGTCCGAGTCCAGTGCCTTCGGCTTTTTGATAGGAGGTGCTGGCTTGTTGAAAGGGCAAGAAGATGCGTTCTAGGTCTTGAGGGGCAATGCCGATTCCAGTGTCTTCTATTTGAAATCTAAGGGATTTTTCTGGGGACTGGGAGGGGGAAGGGTCAGGAAAGTCTTGTTCGTAGCCAATTTTGAGGGTTACTCCGCCTTGTTTGGTGAATTTAAGGGCATTGCTGAGTAAGTTGACTAGAATTTGGCGCAGTCTTTTTTCATCGGTTCGTAAGCCAATTGGCAGTTGGGAGAGGGATTGGTAGTTGAAAGCGATGTCTTTTTGGATGGCACGAATGTGGAAAAGTGCAAGGAGTTGGTCAATAAGGCGTTGAAAGTTAAAGTCTATGGAGTGGAGTAACAGTTGGCCAGTTTCGAGTTCGGAAAGATCTAAAATGTCATTGATGAGAGTGAGTAGATATTCTCCACTGTATTGGATGATGTGAATGCCTTCTTGTTGTTTGGGGGTGAGAGTGGGATCGCGTTTTAGAATTTGAGTGTAGCCGAGAATGCCATTTAGAGGGGTGCGTAATTCATGGCTCATGTTGGCTAGGAAGTTACTTTTGGTTTGGTTGGCCAATTCGGCAGCTCGTTGAGCTTGTTCGGCTTGTAGGCGTTCTCGTTTTAAACGCTCTTGGTCTTGGAGTTGTTGGATGGTATGAATGAGCATTTCTCCCAATTGTTTGATTTCATTGTTGGGAAGGTGAAGGGGAAGTTTGAGTTGGTGGGCGGGGGAATTGAGGTCAATGGTTTGGTGCAGTTGGTAGAGGGGACTGAGGACTTGCTTGCGAATGAGCAGTGCCATGAAAAAAAGGATGAGCAGGTTACCCAGAAGTAGGGTGAGGGTGGAGTTGAAGAAGATATATTGAGCTTCTTGTCGGATTTTGTTAAGATCAAGTAGTACAATAATGGCACCTCGTTTTCCCGGCATGTCAAATATAGGACTACTAAAAGGGAGTATTTGCACAAGGACTGATTTGTGATTGAGTTCCAGGTCAACACTGTTTTCAATTCCCATTTCTATTGGCTTGTTTAAGAAGAAGTCTAGTTTTGGATACAAGGTTGGGTAAAATTTGTTTTGAAAAGGATAGTGGCTACTGGCAATAACCCGCTTATTGGGGTCAATTACAGTGATTTCAAGTACGGTCGGTAAAGTTGCGTAATTTTGAACGATTCTTTTGAGTAAGGACAAACGACCGGCTTCTATCAGTGCTTCAATGCTGAATTCTATTCCTTGGGTAATGGATTGGGCTTGTTTTTGGACTTGTTGTTGGAGGTTGGATTGAGTTAGGAAGTAGTTGATACTTAAAGTACCGATACCTACAATAAACAGGAGTATTGAAAATTGCAGTAACAATTGTTTTGAAAGTTGTTGTTTAAGCAAGGAAAAGTCAGCTAATTTCAAATTAATACCTATGTAAAGCATACATTATCACAGTGATGTTGTAAAGCATTCATCATAAACCAGGAGCATTAGAAAGTGAAATTATTCCCTATAATTGTCATGAGCGTTATTTGGTTTACCCTCAGTGCTTGTACTTTTGATAAGGAAATTGAGCAATTACGTATTGGTCTTGTAGCTTGGCCAGGTTACGATGTCATTTTATATGGAGTGGAAAAAGGGTTATTTAAACAACAGGGTATTGATCTGGAGTTGGTTCGTTTTCAAAATGATTCGGATGCATGTCGGGCTGCGATGCGTGGGAACTTGGATGCGGCTTTTACTCCCTTATGGAATATATTGCAGGTTGATGTTGAAAGCGATCATCCAGTTATCTTAGCGGCAGTCAATATTTCTTATGGCTCAGATGGTATTGTGGCTCAATCAGAGATTCATCATTTCCGGGATCTGCAGGGTAAAACTATAGCGGCCAAATTAGGAACAATCAGTCATCTCATCTTGTTGGAAGCTTTACGGTTGCATAATATGCCCCTTACGTCTGTTATCATTGAGGATATATCTAATGAGGCCGGTATGCAAGAAATAATTGATCGGCAAGTGGATGCAGCGGTTATGTGGGAACCACTGTTGTCTGAAACTCGGCAGAAAACTCAAGGAAATATTGTTTATACTACTCGAGATGTGGACAGTTTGGTATTGGATGGTTTGGTTGCTCGTGCCAACACTGTTGCCGAAAAGCAGGATACGTTTGTCCGTTTCTTAACCGTGTGGTTTGACGTGATGGACGCCGTAGAAAAACGTCCAGAGGAGGTTTATGCCAGTGTGGGCCGACAATTGGGACAGACCACGGAAGAATTTAAAAGGGATTATCAGGGGTTGAAAAAGGGGGATATTGCCATGAACCAGTTGATGTTCTCTAAGCGTTTTAAAGAAGTTATTCCTCAATATCTCAGTTTATTGAAAGAGGATCAACGACATAAAAAGGCGTTGCGAGATGATCTGTTAATTGATGCCGGTCCGATCACTCAGGCCATCCAGCGTTGGCAGTCTGCTAATCCATAGTAATTGCATGGATTAAAAACAGGTTGAGGTAAGGATTTTCTAGCTGTTTCCTTGACAGCATAAGGTTATTATGCCATACTCAACACTAGATAATTTTAATTTTACGCAGGCTCAATCCACTTCGGGCTGACCAATGAATAAGTTGCCAGCTTATCCTTTGGCAATCCCGAGTTTGTGGTAGGAGTTAGAGTATGGCAAAGTCCACCCTAAAATTAATTCATGATGACAAACCCGGTGCCCGCCCATATTGAGACCAAGTCGGAGAGCAGTAAAAAAACAAACGTCTGTCACAACGACAGCTTGTTTTAAGGAGCAGAATCATGTTAGTAGAAAAGTATATTTTCAAAGTTCACCGTAATGGTCAAGTGGAACGTATCAAGGACTGTAATCAGTTGCGAGTGTCTGATATCACCGCGGGTTTGGGAATTGACTCCAAACAGATGACCTACCGACCTATTCAGGATAGTGGGGTATACGCCTTTTACGGCAATGATCAGTGTGATATATTGATTTTAGGGGTGCCCGAAAAAACCTCTCAATTGTCAGAAACTGATATCATTCACGGTTTTTTTTCCAATCAATTTAAAATTCTCTCCACTCAACAACCTTCCTTGTAGGAAATAGCCCACACTTTACTTTCATAGGGTTGCAACAAAGCGTTGTTGTAACCCTTTTTGTTGGCTATAATGAATCAGTTATCAATATCACCGTTAATTATTTATAATCCCCTCTTCTCACCCAATCGAAAAGGACTGTATGCAAGCTACAAAAGTATTCATCGTACGCCATGGTGAAACGTATTGGAATGTCGAAGGGAGAATTCAAGGTCATGATGACAGTCCTCTCACTGAAATTGGCATTACTCAAGCAGAGTCTTTAGCCAAACGTTTAAGGGACTACCAATTTGCTGCCATCTACAGCAGTGATTTACCTCGTGCCCAAGAGACTGCTCAACACATTGCCAATCGACGTAAAAATCAATCTATCATTTTAAAACCCTGTTTGAGGGAACGAAATTTCGGGATTTTACAAGGAATTGTCAAAAAAGACTTACAAAAGTTCTTCCCAGAAGAATCCACTCACTATGAAAACAATGATCCCGATCATATCATTCCCGATGGAGAAAGTCTAAGGACCTTTCGACAACGTTGTGTAGACTGCCTAGAAGATCTGGTCTCACAACATGAAAATGAAGTCATTCTGGTTGTTGCTCACAGTGGAGTACTTCGCAGCATTTTCAAACACACCTTTAACCTTCCTTTTAACATCCCTCGCTATTTTGAAATGTTAAATGCCAGTGTCAACGTCTTTCTGCGCACCAGGGAACATTGGGTACTAGAAACTTGGGGAGACATGGGACATTTACAACACATTCGCGCTTTGGACGACATCTACTGATTTTTACCCTACCTTCTCATAAGGAGATGAGAATCAACTATTATTATAATAGACCTTTTATAAAAGTATGCGATCATGAAAAAATGAGAGTTGCCCCTATAGGTCCTTGGAGTAGAGGCTTTAGCCGGTCAGCGGTAAGTCCTTGGAGTGGAGGCTTTAGCCGGTCAGTGGTAAGTCCTTGGAGTAGAGGCTTTAGCCGGCCAGCGGTAGGTCCTTGGAGTGGAGGCTTTAGCCGGCCAGCGGTAGGTCCTTGGAGTGGAGGCTTTAGCCGGTCAGTGGTAAGTCCTTGGAGTAGAGGCTTTAGCCGGCCAGCGGTAGGTCCTTGGAGTGGAGGCTTTAGCCGGTCAGTGGTAGGCCCTTGGAGTGGAGGCTTTAGCCGGTCAGTGGTAAGTCCTTGCAATTTGTGTATGTGGGGGGGATACCTACCGCAGACTGGCTAAAGCCTCCATTCCAACCTACCTTTTAGAGTCTCCACTCCGGCTAAAGCCTCCACTCCAACCTACCTTCTAGAGTCTCCACTCCGGCTAAAGCCTCTATTCCAACCTACCTTTTAGAGTCTCCACTCCGGCTAAAGCCTCCACTCCAATTCCACTCCAACGGGGATTTCCCCTTTATTTTTTCGTATCTCATCTTTACCGCACCATTTACTTTTGCAAGAGGTCTAATACCCTCACTACAATCACCAATTTACCCACGACTTAAGGAAGACCAACATGGCCTGTGATTTTTTCCAATTAGCCACCCCTGGAGTGCAAGGATTACAACCTTATCAACCCGGTAAACCCATTGAAGAATTGGAACGGGAATATGGTATCAAAAATGCCATCAAATTGGCCTCCAACGAAAACCCACTGGGTCCCAGTCCGCGTGTCCTCCAAGCTTTGGAAAAAGCCCTGACTGGTATCACCCGTTATCCTGATGGGAATGGCTTCCTTTTAAAACAGGCCTTAGCCAAAAAATGGGGCGTAGATTTAGATAATATTACCTTGGGAAATGGATCCAATGACATTCTCGAACTCATTGCCAGAGCCTTTGTCACCTCAAACCATTCTGTCATTTTCTCAGAATATGCCTTTGCAGTCTATCCCATCGTTACTCAAGCCTTGGGTGCCACTGCCTTAATCGTCCCAGCTCAACACTGGGGACATGATTTGACCGCCATGCAAGCCGCGGTGCGGGAAGACACCAAAGTCATTTTTATTGCCAATCCCAACAATCCAACGGGCACTTGGTTGGACAAGGAAAATTTACAAAACTTTATTCAACAAATTCCCGAAGAAGTGATCATTGTATTGGATGAAGCCTACTTTGAATATGCGCGGGAAAATCCTGCCTATCCCAACAGTTTAGAATGGTTGCCCAAACATCCCAACCTGATTGTCTGTCGCACCTTCTCAAAAGCCTTTGGATTGGCTGGATTACGGGTAGGATATTCCATCTCTACTCCCCAGATCACCAACCTATTAAATCGTGTTCGCCAACCTTTTAACGTCAACAACCTCGCCCTGGTTGCTGCCACCGCAGCTTTGCAGGACGAAGATTATTTGACCAAGGGACTCGCAATCAATCGGGAAGGTATGTCGGAATTAACAGCAGGATTTCAAGAATTGGGCGTGAACTACATAAATTCCATAGGGAATTTTATTTTGATTGACGTTCAACAACCGGCGGAAAAAATCTACCGAAAATTGCTGGCGGAAGGGATTATTGTGCGACCGGTAGGTACTTACAATTTACCCCAACACTTGCGCATCAGCGTCGGTTTAGAGGAGGAAAACTTTTTATTTTTGGAGGCACTCAGAAAAGTACTAAAATTCATGTCCTGAATACTTTTCAGGAAAACACAAAATAGGGGGATGCAAAAACAGATGGGGAAGGGAGCGATTATGAGGGGGTAACCGCTCCCTTTTAGGGGGAAGGATAAAACAGGGAATCCAAACGAATTCCACTAAAGAGCAGGACAACAAGTATAGGAGGTTACAAAAATTGGCTCCCCGGGACGGACTCGAACCGCCGACCCACTGGTTAACAGCCAGTTGCTACTACCGACTGAGCTACCGAGGAATCACTTCAAATATTATGCCCAAATAATAGTGCTCTCTCTTTAAAAAGTCAAGCGTTCAGTCAAAAATTTTATACATCCCATTTTGACCCAAGGGATAATACACCTTAAAAGAGTGTTATCCCTCAAATCTTTCCGATAATCCGTTTTTTGGTTCGGGATGTTACCCCTTAAAATAGTTACTACCTTGAAAACAAAGGATAGATCTATGCCCCTCTTTAAAATACCTCTCAACGACTTAGAAATGGAAGAACAACTGGAACGCTTTCTCATTTCTGCGCTATCCTCAAGAAGGACAGCAACGGGCATTGCCAAAATGTTGGCCACTTGTCAACGCACACAACAAGAATTTGTGCTCCAATGGGTAGAAGCCATTGCCCACAGCAGTGCAGCTGAATTGGCCTATCAATTTGCCAGTCATGCTCGACAAGCCTTTGAATACCTGGATGAAAAAGGCATTGAAGCCTGGGTGATTCATGCTATGGACATCTATGATCAAAAGGGACTTCATCCTGCAATAGCGATATTACAATCCGTTGCCCAATTTGCCCAAACCCAAAAGGCCGCAGGACTGACTTTAGGAGAAATTGAAAATATCTTACTCACCTTTTTACAAGGACTCAGTGGACGCTCCTTAAAACTTCAAACTCATTCCATTGCCTACACTGATACAGACACTATTTTTTTACCCACGTTCATCAATTACTTTTCTCAACCTGAACACAATTTTCGACTTTACAAAGTGATCGCAGTTCACCTGTGGGCTCAAACCCGATTTGGCACTTGGCGCCTCAATGTACACCAAGCCTTAACTCAGTTTTCTCAACCCGATAAAATGGTCGCTCTCTTTCACCAATTGGAACGATTGCGCCTTGATGCTTGCATTGCCAGAGAATTGCCGGGCATCTACCGCGATCTCAACCAAGTCCTCACTGCGCTGGGACAAACTCGCATTCCCCCAGGGTGGCAAACTATCGCTGAGCACCTTACTCAACCCACTGCCACTGTGCAAGACAGCTATAATTACTTATCCCAAATTCAAAATTGGGAACTTCCTCCAACCCTTTGTTATCAAGGCATGTTAATGCCGGAGGAAGTGGAAATAATCAAAGCCGTGCGCATGGCTAAGGAAAGAGAATTATTTCGTTTGGGACTGGTCCAACTTGCCCAAGATCATCCAGAATTACATTCCCCACTTGAACCTTTGGAAACCTTACAAGGCCGTTTTACCCTAGATGCCCTGCCTGATGAAGATTCCCCATTCACCCAATTAACCTTTGAATTGCGCTTAGATGGACAACCATTAGCACCTCCCACCGCACTTAAAAGCATCATTGAATCCATTATCCAAGACCTTGGAAAAATTCCCGAGGAATATCTAGTCCCAGCCGGAGATGGCAACTACAAACATTTTCTTGAACTGCCCAATGAACCTGATCCAAGCACAGTTTGGCAAGGAATTTACCATGAAAAAGGCGCTTTTTTATACCATGAATGGGACTATAAACGCAAACACTACCGCAAAGACTGGTGTGTGCTCCGAGAATTGGAAGTTGACCCCCAACCAGAAAGTTTTATCACCACCACTTTGCAGCGTCATCAGGGAACAGTCAAACAACTGCGTCGAACCTTTGAAATGTTACGAGGCGAAAACAAATTACTCAAGGCGCAACCCAATGGAGAAGATATTGATTTAGAAGCCCTCGTAAAAGCCTATACAGAAATGAAATTGGGATTGGAAATGGACCCCTGTCTATTCACCAAAATGTACAAAGAAGATCGCAATATTGCAGTCATGCTCATGATTGACATGAGCGGCTCCACTCAAGGCTGGATTAACGAAGCAGAACGAGAAGCCTTAGTTTTACTGTGCGAAGCCCTAGAAATTCTAGGAGACCGCTACGCCATCTATGGATTTTCCGGCATGACCCGCAAACGTTGCGAAATTTACAAAATAAAAACCTTTCAAGAACCTTACAATAACCTGGTCCAACAACGCATCAGCGGCATAAAACCCAAGGATTATACCAGAATGGGAGTTGCAATCCGCCATCTAACAAAAATTCTCCAACAAGTTGAAGCCCGCATCAAACTGTTAATCACCCTATCTGATGGTCGCCCCGATGACTACGGTGATAATTACCGAGGACAATACGGTATTGAAGACACTCGACAATCCCTGATTGAAGCCAAGCGGATGGGTATCCACCCATTTTGCATCACTTTGGACACTGAATCCAAAGACTACCTGCCTCACATGTACGGTGCAGTCAATTACATTGTCATCGATGAAGTCCGTAAACTGCCCCTCAAAGTTTCAGACATTTACCGGAAACTGACCACCTGAAAAGGAAGGCAGCAGTGTTAAGTGCCTACAATTTTGTAGCGCAGGATATTTATTGGGGAGATTGGGGATATGAAGGTAAAGACAAAATCTATATGGAGGGGGGGGCACGACAGATGCGCTTCGCAAGAAGCGCTCGCACATTCTACAAAGCCTAAGCAACTACAAAAATAAGTAATGTCACTATCGCAAATAAACCTGCTGTTATACCTGATCTTACTGCTACATCTGAACTACCGGACCAAGTAAGTGTAAGAGCGGCAAGTACAGTCACAACAAATGAAATAGACAATCCAGCATACAGTAATTCTATAAGTTCTTGTGAGTACGTTCCTTCTTTTTGCAAAGAACACCCATTCAAAAAAAGTATAGAAAATAACATAAAGTATGCGTAAGATGCGCTGTGCGTCTTTCTTAAAAGGGCATAAATCGAGGAAGGCAATATTCGAGTCTTCATAATTTTTTGGCGCAGGGTGTTTATTGGGCGGATTGAGGATATGGGGTCAGTTTGAATTCCATACCAGAAAGCAACGCGACAGATGCGCTACAGAGTCTTCTTATGGTGCATTAGCCAGTTATAAATTCGAGTACACTCATTTCAAATTTCATGTTACAATCATATCAGTCTTAATGAGTTGAAGTACACTCTCACTTTGTTATAGCTACCTGCCCAAAATTGGTAACTTTATGCACCTTCATGAAAAACTCGGCTTGATACGACTTTTAAGAGGACTGACTCAGGAAGAAATGGCGGATAAACTCAGTATGTCAACCACTGGTTATGCTAAGATTGAGAGGGGTGAAACGCAGCTAAAAGTCCCTAGGTTAGAGAAAATTGTTGGTGCTTTGGAAATGGAACTTAAGGATTTTTTGAGTTTTGATGAGAAAATATTATTCACAGCATCATTTCACGATGAGAGTCATCAAAATAATTATGTTAATTCGGCCAAAGAGATGGTACATGAATTGGAAATTTTGCGGCTGACTGTTAAACAAAAAGATAAGGAAATTCATTTGCTGAGTGAGCAGATTAAGTTGTTGATTGAACAGGTAAATCAATTGAAAGAATTGATAAAGTTGAAAAACAAATAGTCAGCCAGGTTGAACTTTTAAGATCGATTGATCAACGGGAAGTTTTTATCAATCGCGATTTTCATCATGCCAAACAACAACCTCTTTTTTTACTTTGAGGCAAAGATCGTTTTACCAGCACAGTACATTGGCATTGGAGGATCATGCGATCGATGGATGGACCTCCTATCATCATTCCATCCTACACATACTTTTTTCAAAGAGAATAATGAAGTTTCCCTCTCCCTTCTTGAAAAAAGTAGGCTCAGTTAAACAAAACTGGGCCCTACTCCTCCCTACCAAAAGAATAATTGCTCACCTCTCTCCTTCTTTAAGAAGTAGAGTCAATCCGCCCTTCTTCATATAAGAGTGAAAAGAGGAGAGCATGGCTATGCTCCATTTCGGAGAACAATTTTATACTCTTGCTATCATCACGTATAAAAATACCAATAAGGTCATGTGATTTTCTCAATTAACGATTATTTAATTGACATTATCCTTGATAACTACCCACTAATCATTGGTATAATAATACTGGATAAACCTCAATAATAAAGTCACCCTTTATGGAAATACACCAACATGACCCCTAACACGATATTAGTTGTTGATGACAGTAGAGTATCTAGGATGCTAATTCGGGCCATCATTGCCCACGCCGATCCGCAAGCCACAGTCATTGAAGCACAAGACGGCAAAGAAGCCTTGGCAAAAACTGAAAAAGCCACCATATCCATTGCCACCTTAGACCTTAATATGCCCGGCATGGATGGGTTGGTCCTCGCCAAAGAATTGCTTCAACGCTTTCCCAATGCCAAAATTGGTCTTCTGACTGCCAACATTCAAGAAATGGTTCGTCAAAAAGCCAGTGAATTGGGACTTTTCTTCATTCCCAAGCCTATCACTGAAGAAAAAATTCTCAACTTCATTCATCATGAGGAAAAAATTAAGCGTTAATTCTTCCCTCGTTTTCCTAACCCATCTCTAAGTAAACTATTTTATGGATGAACACATCCGACTATCTGAACTCCACTGTGACGCCATCGTAGAACTCCTGAATATTGGTATGGGACAAGCAGCAAATTCCCTCAGTGAAATGGTTCGTGAAGAAGTCAAACTTTCCGTGCCCAGTCTTGAATTGCTCTCTCGACAAAATGCCATCAAACACCTCAATGGACATCCAGATAGGCGTATTGCGGCGGTCAAACAACACTTTGAGGGTCCCTTTTGGGGAGACGCGCTCCTCTTGTTTCCGCAAGAAAAAAGCCTAGAACTGGTAAGAGCCTTGATGAAGGACGAAGAAGTTCCCCTGGACATGCTCACCGAACTTGAACAAGATGCCTTAACTGAAATTGGAAATATCATTCTCAACTCCTGCATAGGCAGCCTAGCCGATATCTTATCTCAACAACTGTCCAGCGACCTCCCCATTTTTATCACAGGCTCGGTAAATGAAGTGCTTGACGCTTGCGTAGCTCAAGGCGATGACATGATCATGTTTCTAAGAATGGACTTTGCCCTACACACCAAAGATATTGACGGTTATGTTGCCTTTATCTTGGAAATTCCGGCCATGGAAAAATTTAAAACCAATATCGATCTCTATCTGCAAGGTCTTCAACACATTCAATTTTAAACATCACTCACCATAATCTCATGACGTCTTCCCAACCCCCTTTGCAAGATAATGCCGCACTCAGTCAATTGGTCTCCACAGTCATTGACAACTGTAACATTGGGATCATTGTGTTAAACGCTCAACAGCACATAGTTGTATGGAACACTTGGATGATTAAACACGCCAAGATCAACCTGACTGAGGCTCTTGAAAAACCCCTGCTTAGCCTTTTTCCTGAAATTGCCCATTCTCGAATCAGTCAAGCAGTGCAAATGGCATTATCCCAAGGACTCTCCTCTATACTTTCTCAAAGTTTGCATGGCGCCTTGTTCCCACTGTATCTACTCAAAGGACAACCCTATTTTGAAGAAGGTGGACAACTCCAACAATCAGTCACCATCAGCCCTCTTAACCTGCCCGATTTACCCCGTCACTGTCTCATCCAAATCACTGACATGACCGATGTAGTTAGGCGAGAATACTTGCTACGTTCCCAATCTCGTCAAGTGAGAATGTTAGCCAATGAGTACCATACCAATGAATTGTACTTGAAAGCGGTGTTAGACAACGCTATGGACGCCATTGTCACCATCAATGAACAGGGTAACGTAGAAATGTTCAACCCGGCTGCTGAACGCATTTTTGGATATGCAACCCACGAAGTCAAAGGGAATAATATTGGAATGCTCATGTCTCATCCCCATGATGAGCGCCACAATCACTACCTACGAAACTATCTTCATACCGGACAGCGTAAGATCATAGGAACAGGTCGAGAAGTGCTTGGCAAACGCAAAGACGGTCATCTGATTCCCCTAGAACTCTCAGTCAGCGAAATGAAATTTGCCGACAAACACTGGTTTATCGGCATCATGCACGACGTCACTCAACGCAAAATCACCCTTGAAGAACTCCAAAAAGCCAAGGAAGCCGCTGAAACTGCCAACCAAGCCAAAAGCGACTTCCTAGCCACCATGAGTCACGAAATTCGTACCCCTATGGGAGGGGTGATTGGCATGATTGAACTGCTCAGCAAAACAGTCCTCACTCCCAAACAAGCTCACTACGTTGAAACCGTTAGACGCTCCAGCGAAGCCCTGTTAAACCTCATCAACGACATTCTTGACTTCTCCAGAATTGAAGCCGGCAAACTCAACCTAGAAACCATTGAATTCAGTTTAACCACCCTGGTCGAAGAAGTGGTTACCCTGTTTGCTGCCTCCACCCAAAATAAACAACTGACCCTCATCTGTCAATTCTTCCCCCTTCCCACCCACCTATTACTGGGAGATCCCAGCCGTCTGCGTCAAATTTTGACCAATTTATTAGGGAATGCCATCAAATTCACCGATCAAGGTCAAATCATTCTTAAAATCCAATTTACCCCCACCCCCCCTTATACCGTCCGCTTTGAAGTCATTGACACCGGAATCGGCATTCATGACACCGTCAAAGACCGCCTATTTCAACCTTTCTCTCAAGCCGACAGCTCAACCACTCGACGATATGGAGGCACTGGACTGGGTCTGGTCATCTCCCAACGCCTCATCCATCTCATGAAAGGCAAAATTGGTCTCCACAGCCAACTCGGACAAGGCAGCACCTTCTGGTTTGAAATTGATCTCCCCCCTTCTTCCACTCTCAGTCCCCTAAAACCCCACTTAGACCAACTGAACAACCTAAAAGGTCTCAAAGTATTAATATTAGACTCCAATTTACCAAGAGGTCAAATCACCAGCGACCTCTTAAAACACTGGGACCTGTTTCCAGAAGTCGTTACTTCTCCAGAAGAAGGAAAACAAAAACTCTCCCTGTCCTATGACATCATCATCGTAGACGACAGCTTTCTCCCCCACCTCACCCTCGACTGTGGCGAAAACTGTCGCTTCATCATTCTCACCTCCATTGACAAACTTCTCGAAAATCACCACATTGAATCCAAAGCCCTCCTCATCAGCAAACCCATCTTACCCTCCAAACTACTAGAATGCTTACTCAACCTATTGCTAAAAACCCCCCGACTGCCTAAAGCAATAGAAACATCCCACCTATTTAAATCACTCCTCAGCCTTCCCCAAAAGAAAACATCCATCCTAGTTGCTGAAGACAACCTCATCAACCAAGAAGTAGCCAAAGCCATGCTCAGCCAACTGGGCTATGAAGTGAGCATTGCCGAAGATGGACAAAAAGTCCTTGAAACTCTGGCAGTTAAAAACTACGATCTCATCTTCATGGACTGTCACATGCCCAATATTGACGGTTTTGAAGCCACCCGCCAAATTCGTCAACTCAACTCTGCCAAAGCCAACATTCCCATCATTGCTCTCACTGCCAGCGTCATGCCCAGCAATCGCCAAAAATGCTTTGAAGCCGGCATGAACGATTACCTCAGCAAACCCGTAAAATCTGCCGACTTCCAAAAAATTCTAAAATTCTACCTAAAACAAGAAGATTCCTCTCCCGATTCCACCAAAACAACAACTTCTGAACCCAACAAAGAAACCAAAGAAATTCCCGTGCTCAACCTCGAACTGTTGGAACAAATGCGTAAGGACATGAGGAACCGAGGCATTAACTGGCTAATTGATGTATTTTTGAATGAATTGCCCAACTATGCCCAAGCTCTTAAAGAGGTGGTCTCACAACAAGAAAATACTGGGGAACTTTTATACATGCAAGCCCATAAATTCAAAGGGGGCTGCAAAAACCTAGGTGCCCTGCGCATGATTGCCCTCTGTGAACATCTGGAAAACCTAGCCAAACAAACCCTATTACACGAAGCTGAACTTGTTCTCTCAAGAGAACTTGATTCCGAAATCACCCGATTGCAAGAGGCCTTAGCCATTGAAAAATTAAAGGAACAACCCAAAACCAACTGAAAAACCCAAACACCGTCCCTACTTGTTTACTCCAAACTTTGGACACTCACTTAATTATGTTTTCCCTGTGAGTCTGCCTCTAACTCACGCCGAAGCTTGGGAACACGGTTTGTTAAACTATCTGAAACTCAAGCCAACATGCAGCAGGCAGAATTTTTTCAAAGTGGGTAACTAATAGCAGTTACCCACTCTACCTGATTAAGGCACCGCCAACAATTCCCCAACCCGGGCTGCCACCTTATCCCAACTGCTTTTTGCCACCGCAGCTCGTCTCTTCTCAATCAAAGCCACTGAATCTTCCCGAAGAGCAGTCCCAAGATGGTTTAGGAAGTCTTCATGAGAATCAGCCATATAAATCAAGGAGTTATAAACTTCAAAGGCTGGCAAACGCATAACTACAATGGGATAACCTGCTGCCAAATATTCTTTCAATTTGGTGGGATTGCACATTTGATTGAATTCATTTTGTAAAAAGGGAATAATACCCACATCAAAATGAGCCGCATAACTGGCCAGTTGTTCGGGACTGATCTGATCAACATGGACTACATTGGCTTGAGCCAACACCTGGGACAAATCCATTTGTTTGGGACCGACCAGTACCAAAGTGCCGGGCTGAATATGGCGAGCGACTTTGATCATCAATTCCACATCCATACGATATTCATCCATCCCCCCATAAAAACCAACAATGGGCCGTGGCAGTCCCTCCAAAATTGCAGGCATTGGACAACGGGGACCAGTCAAAGGTCGGGCCTGGACAAAATTCTCAAAATCCACGCCGTGCCCAATAAATACGGATTGTTTGACCAGACCATATTCCCGTTCCATCAATCCTTCATGAACATAGGCTGCCGCATCAGACAGGGTCAATAAACGTTGTTCCAGTGCCCAAATCTGTTGTTTATTCGCCTCTGGCAAAGTGGTGAAATCATCACAACGATCAAAGACCACTTTGACCCATTGCCCTCGCTCCACAGCAGGCACCATGGTAGGCATGGAGACTAAAGCAGAAGGTTGTTTAATTCCCAACCGCCAGCATATCCATTTCACCTGTTGGGCCAACAAGTGACCATTGAACTCTAACATGGCTGGAGAATAGCGGGGCACAAATAGGGGACTGTAAATATACAGTCCAGACACGGGATCTCTTTTCAAACCTCGAGTTAAACTTTTTAGTTTTCGCCAGTATCGAGACCAGGCAATTTCAGTTTTGCCCGGAACAGGCATACGCATGCCAATGCTGTTGATCCAGACAGTAGGCACTCGTTGGGCCAGACGAGAAGCCATTCTCACTGAAGCATGTCCTCGATTATGATACCACCAATCGACATTCCCAAAATGGATGACTCCATCGCAATGTTGTTGTGTCATAACTGTTCTCGTTTTGGATCAGTGTGTTGCAAGATTAAATTGCTGGCAGTCAATAGATCTGGAGAAACCAGCCAATTCACAGTTTCTGGAACGGTAAATTCTTCTAACCCTTTGCCAGTTTCTACCAAAATTAATCCCTGACAATGGGCATGATAACCGGCCAGAATGTCGCTGATCATGTCCCCAATCATCCAAGAGCGGGTTAAATCCAGGTGTAATTCTTCTGCAGCTTTGAATAATAACCCCGGACCGGGTTTGCGATCGTAAAATTCTACCACGGTCCGATCTTTGATTTTGGTCTCTTCTGGAGAATAGTAAAATCCATCCAATTGAGTGCCTTCCGCAGCGAGTTGTTCGCATAACACGTGATGAATTTCTTGTAATTCTGCTTCTGTAATCAAGCCTTTACCGATTGGAGACTGGTTGCTAACCACAATGCAGGCAAACCCGGCAGCGCGCAATTGTCGAATGGCAGTCCCTGCGCCCGGCAATAAACGCACTTGTTCCGGGTGAGAAAGGTAATGAACTTGTTCTATTACGGTCCCATCTCGATCCAGAAAAATTGCAGGTGTTTTGCCTTGGTAATGGCCTTGGGCTTGTCGCCAGTCGACTACGTCTCGTTGGGCTTGTAGATAGGCAACATAAGTTCCCATGTCTCGATGATAGCTATTTTCTGTTGTCCAACCCCGCATTCTTCCTACCAATTTTGGCAAGATTTCAAAACCAAAATCAAAGGTTTGTAAGGCGGCTATTTCTCGATATAGGTTTGCATCTAACACATAAACCCCGGCATTGGCTAAATCACCAATCGGCTGAGCTGGTTTTTCTTCAAAATGAATAATGCGTTGGTCCTCATCCAGTTGAGCGATACCGCAGGCTCGTGGATTGGGGGCATGGAATAGCAGTAAGGTTGCCGGGTCTGTATGTTGACGATGAAAGTTGAGTAAGGCAGATAAATCAACTGTGCTCAAATTGTCGGCATAGATGATGATGATTTCATCAGTTTCATCAGCAAAATGGGGATTGGCCGCCAGGGTCCCAGCTGAGCCTAACAGTTGAGGCTCATAGGTTTCTTGCAGGTGTATAGTCCCTTGAGCATGGATGCGTTGAATATAGTCTCGTACTTGGTGAGCCAAATGATGGGTGTTGATGAGAACTTCTTTCACTCCAGTTTGACATAAGGCAGTTATCCAATAGTCTAACAGGGGTCGACCCGCAATGGGGACCATACATTTGGTAATGTGATGAGTTAAGGGTTGCAGACGAGTTCCTAAACCAGCGGCCAAGAGCACCGCTTTGGGTGGGCGCATGTTCTGAGCCAATGTGTCAGTGAGCCTGGTGGTCATTTGGTTTATCCAAGTTGACTTTCTGCCACGATGGCTCGATTGAGACGTTGGCCAAGAATGTGTCCAATGGACATGTGTAAGTCTTCGATAATCCCGTAATTGTCATTGGGCACGTTGATATGGAGGTCAGCGAGATTTTTTAATTCTCCTCCATCAAATCCAGTTAAGGCGACCAATACCAGGCCTCGTTGTTTTGCCAAGTGGGCGGCTTTTAAGACATTGGGGGAATTGCCGGAGCCGCTGATGGCTAAGGCAATATCTCCCGGTTGACCATAGGAAGCGAGGGGATAATGGAAGATTTCTTCATAGGAGAAATCATTGGCTAAGGCGGTTAACATACCAACATTGTCTGGCAGGGCAAAGGCTCGCAGTCCCCGAGATCCTCCAACTCCGGCGGTCATGACCAATTCGATGATAAAATGACCGGCGGTGCAAGCACTGCCTCCATTCCCAAATACAAAGACTTGTTGATTATCACGCCAAGTTTGTAACAGGCGATCGGCCAGGGCATCTATTGCCCCATAATCAAGGGTTTGACACAGTTGACCCATGGTTTCCAAATAATCTTTTGCGGATGCAGACATCATTCTAGCCATGACGATTTCCTCGATAATTCAAGTTGTTAGTTAAAAATTCACAGTTTATGGAATTGTTGCCACCATGGTCAAAATCAGTTGATAACCTACCGATTGGTATAAGATGAGTTGCTAAATCAGTCTACCTTTTCAGCACAGGCAGGTAAGGTAAAATAAAATAAACATCCTTTACCCAAATCACTTTCTACGCCCACTTCCCCTCCCAACCGTTCAATCACTTTCTTCACAATAGACAGTCCCAAACCATGTCCTTCAATTTGCCCATGGTGCAGGCGGGTAAATGGGATAAATAATTGATTCTGAGCTTCTCGTGATAGACCAGTCCCATTGTCTTTGACCCAGAATCGAATCATTCCATTGAGGGATGGATCTGCTCCTAAAATCAATCTAGGGGGCACCCCCCCATATTTCAAGGCGTTGCTTAAATAATTGGCCCAAGCTTCTTCAACCCAAGGAGCATAACCCAATGCATTGGGCCATCGTTCCGGTAAACAAACTTGGCCTTGAAATTCTTTCAACACATAGGCTAAACGGTGCTCAACGACTTGTTTGATAATATGATTCATGTCCAACATAGATTTTTCTATAGTTTTCTGCTTAGACGCCCTGGCCAATAACAATAGGGCATCAATGATATTTAACATTTTTTGACCGGCTTGGGCAATAAATTGCAAATTTTCCCAAGTATCGGCACTGGGCAATGCATTGGCTTCATATTCTGCAATTAACAGATCACTTAAACCTACAATGGCATTCAGGGGATTTTTTAAATCATGAGCCACAGTCCGGGAAAATGTCTCAAGCTCTAAAGTATATTTCTCAAGTTCCACTGTCTGCAACTGTAATTCCTGATTTTTTTGCTCCAATTGTCGCTGCAATTTCTGAACTTTCAAATGGGCATAAACCCGAGCCAACACTTCCTCTGGCTGCACCGGTTTGGTGATATAATCAGCAGCCCCCAATTCAAAACCTTTTACCTTATCAACTGTATCTACCAAGGCAGTCATGAAAATAATGGGAATGTTTTTAGTCTGCTCATTCGTTTTCAAGATTCGACACACTTCAAAACCATCAATGCCTGGCATCATCACATCCAACAAGATCAAATCTGGCTTAGTTTGTTCTGCAGTATGAATGGCTCTCTTACCTTCTTGAGCAACCAACACCTTAAATCCTGCCTTGCTCAAAAATGAAAACAATACACTGACATTGTTGGGAATATCATCAACTACCAGTATGGTATCTTTCTGTGAGCTTGAAAAAGTCATGTAGAGTTTTCCAAATAATTTTTGGCAATTTCACAAATTTTATCAGCTTGAAACTCTCTAGCTAAAGTATAAATTTTGTCTGCAAAGGGAATTAAAGAATCTTGTTCTCTCAACTGTTTAGTCAATTCAATGATGCCAGCAATATCCCCTATTGAAGATAATTCAAACAACAAAGCTGCCTGATCAGCCTCCAATTTAGCATGCAATTTTTGATTATTCTGACAATTTTGCACAATTTCAGCAATTTTTTCAGTCTCAAGTTGCAAAGCCAACTCATGGATTTGATGAGCAAAATGACTTAAGACAGGATATTCTTGTCCCAAGAAAGTTGCAATTTCTAAAATTCCCTTGACATCACCCAAAGTTGTACATTTCAATAATTTTTTAAGTAATTCCGCTGGTAACAGGGACAAATCAACTTCTGAAAACTTCTCCACCATTTCATCATGAAGATTTTTGACCTCAAACGAATAACATTCCTGTTCATATACCCATTCTAGATTTAAATGTTTTTGCAAACAAGTCAATATCCTCTCAGCACAAATGGGTTTGGGAATAAAATCACAACATCCAACCCTAAAACTTTCCTGTCGGTGATGCTCGAAAACACTGGCTGATACAGCAATAATTGGAATAGAAGGAACAAGGGACTTAATACGTTTTGTGGTCTCAAATCCATCCATGATCGGCATAAACAAATCCATGAGCACCAGATGAGGAGACCACAAATCAAATTTTTTCAAACACTCTTGACCTTGAGTTGCTTCTATAACTTCAAAACCCAATGGAATCAATAAATTAGTTAAAAAAAGACAACTTTCTCTTTTATCATCTACAATTAAAATTCTTGGAGGGGAACCATGGAAACCAATGATCGTGGAATGATGAATTATTGCCGTCTTGAAATTTTCTATGGTAGGCAAATCCAAAATAACCTGAAAGCAACTGCCTTGTTTAAGTTGACTCTTAACAAACAAAGTCCCTTTCATCAACTCAACCAATTTTTTGGTTATTGATAAACCCAATCCGGTACCTTCAGCGCGGTAATTTGGATCACCCACTTGTTGGAAAGGCAGTAATATTTTAGGCAATTCCTCTTCAGAAATGCCAATTCCTGTATCTTCCACCTTAAAGTAAATTCTCAACCAATTGGTATTGTCAATTGGATAAGATTCTGTTGTCGATTGCTCCCCGAAAAAGTCAATCGGTAGGGGGAAAATTGGAGTTGGATGAATATCTATTGTAAAAGTGACTGACCCTTGTTGAGTGAATTTGATCGCATTGCTGAGCAAGTTAATTAAAATTTGTCGCAATCTTTTTTCATCTGCATGAAGGGCTTTGGGCAATGGGGATAAAATTTGGTAGGAAAAACCAATATTTTTTTGTTTGGCCCGTAATCGAAACATGTCAATAATGTCTTTTACAAAATTTTCGAACTGAAAATCAACTGGATAGAGTTCCAAGCGTCCAGCCTCAATCTTAGAAATATCTAAAATGTCATTGATCAAAGTTAATAAATATTCCCCACTTTTTTGAATAATTCTAATTCCTTCTTGTTGCTCTGAAGTTAAAGTTTTATCCAATTTAAGCAGTTGAGCATACCCAAGAATACCGTTCAAAGGAGTGCGCAATTCATGACTCATATTAGCCAAAAAAGTAGTTTTGGCATGATTGGCAATTTCTGCCTCTTGCCGGGCTTGTTCCGCTATTTCTTTGGCTTGTTGCAAATGGATCTCGGCTTGTTTACGTTGTTCAATTTCATAACTCATGGTCTGATTGATCAACCGTATTTTGGCCACCATGCTGTTAATGCCAGTTTGAATAATGCCAATTTCATCATTGTTGGTTACAGGAATATGGGTTTCCAATTCGCCTTGTTCAATTTTTCTCAAATAAGAGAGGGTATTTTCAATTTTGTGAGTAATTTTCCTGGTCAAAAAAGCAGAAAGATTCAACACTATGGTAAAAATTATCAAAGTAGTGATCAAAACCATTTTTAGGTAAAATATTTGTCTTTCAAAAATTTCATCTTCAGCAATTGTAATGGCAATAATCCAGTCCCAATAGGAAGAGCTTGCAAAAACACAAAGATACAGCTTATTCCTATAGGTGTATTCTAAAACCCCTTTCTCCTTTTCCAACACTGTTTGAATCAAATGAGAATCAAATAATTCATCCTTTGAATCACCGGTATACAGAATCACTTGTCCTTGGGAATCTATAACATGAAGGTAACCCGTTTCTCCAAATTTATAGTGGGACAGTTTTTCTAATAATTCTTGTTGCTGGTCAATAACGTAACTTTCTATACCAGAGACTCCAGTCCTTTCCAATATTTGGTAAGTTTCTGCAATTTCTATATTGATGTTGGCAATTTCTCGGTAGAATTTTTCAGAATTGAGAGTGTAAATAATTTGATTGATGATCACATAACCTGTAACGATAATCGGTAATCCAAACAAAATCAAAATACTAAACAAAAATAGATTGATTTTGTTTTGAATTTTCATTGGCATCAGATCTTGAAATTAGTGTAGAACTGTAGCCACTTTGAGTAAAGCCGGCTTGAATATGATGCCCAGTTTCTTGCCAATTCGGAAGTTAAGAAATAATTGCCCCTCTTTATTCTGGGTAATTGGAATATCACTGGGACTGACTCCATCGAGAATGCGTAAAGCAGTTTTTGCAGCATAGATACCTTGTTCAGAGGGAATACGACTGATGCCCATCATGGATAAACGCATATTGTTGGGATTGGTTGTGGTTGCGGAAGGTATCTTAGTATGCTCTTCAACAAAACGTTGGGCTTCTGCAAAGTCCCAACCTTTAATACCAACTGGGCTCAACAGGAATACGATGTCCACTTCTTCTTGGAGTTTGAGATATTTGGCTTTCCAGTCTTCAAAAGTTTCGACAAAATAAATTTTGTCATATTTGAAGTTGAACAATTTTTGTTGGTAATCGACTGATTTTGTTTGAGCATAATGCTTTACGGATAATATTCCCTTTCGTTCCCCTTTGGCATATTCTTTGACCAATTTGAGGACTTGAGGTTCCAAGGAAATTTCTTCCATACCAGTTACATTTTTATAAGGAAAACCGTAAACCGAAGCATCCCAATCTATGCCACAAAATACGAATGGGAGGTCGGCATCTTTATAGTAAGGCATAATCAGGTATTTAGAAGCATTGTCATCACTGGCAATTACAACATCTGGCTTGAATTCTTCGATCAGGGCTTTGGCACGCAAAGCAGCTTGTTGGGCAAATGCTTCTTCGGTATGATTTTTAGTATCCATTTCCAGGGTTTTCAAGTCAACCCCGGTGTCTTTCAAGACTGTTTGAATGGACAGGGCAATTTCATCACTCCATTCAAAACCGGTATGATAGGAGTTGATATAGAGTATCTTTTTGCCGGCATAAGACAAATTTGGAGTTGAATCTGCCAAAGTTGAGGTTGAAATGAGAGCGAATAACACATAGGTAACGAGTGTGAATAAATGTGACATAATGTTCTCCATAAGATTATTGGACAGGTTAAAATTATCCTCAATTGAGACAGTAGTATCTGAATTCAGACGGGATGTTCAATCCTAATTTTCAGATATAATGATGCTTGTGGAAGATGTGTTAATTAAATTATAAACTTGTTGGGCAATGTTTTTTTCTTCATCAGTTGGGATGACCCAAATCGAGACCGGACTGTCCTTGGTACTTATCTGTGACCTTGATTGTTGGTTAGCCAATTCATCTAAATGAATGCCGAGCCAGTGTAATTTTTCGCATACCCGGCTTCGAATAATTGCAGAATGTTCCCCAATGCCCCCGGTAAATATCAGAGCATCTAGTCCTTGCAATGTGGCTACCAAGGCGCCAAATTCCCAGATCAATCGATAGATGAAAACTTCAATCGCCAAGGCAGCTTGGGGAGTTTCACTTTGTAATAATACCTGCATATCATTACTGATTCCAGAAAGCCCCAATAAACCAGATTGATGATAAAGCAATTTTTCAAGGTCTTGGGTTGACCAACCTTGTTGTAACAGATATAAAATGACCCCCGGATCCAAAGTGCCACAACGAGTTCCCATGACCAGTCCATCCAAGGCAGTCAGTCCCATAGTGGTTGCCAAACTGCGCCCGTCCTGAATAGCAGTTAGACTTGCCCCATTGCCCAAATGAGCTACAATCAAACGTTTTGGTAATTCGTCTAGATAATTCGGTAAACTGTGTAGAATATATTCGTAAGAGAGTCCATGAAAACCATAACGTTTGAGACCTTGTTTTCTTAAGGCATGGGGCAGTGCAAATAGTTGAGCAATTTCAGGTTGTTGACTGTGGAAAGCAGTGTCAAAACAGGCTACCTGTTGCAGGGTATGTTTAAAGTGTTGTAAAATTGGAATGGGCGCCAAATTATGAGGTTGGTGCAGTGGGGCAAGGGGAGTGAGTTGTTGTAATTGTTGATAAATTGTAGGGGTCACCAATACTGGGGTGGTAAATTGTTGGCCTCCATGAACAATTCGATGGCCAGCCGCAATCAAATTATAAGTATTCTCTTGTTGTTCTATCCAAGCCAATAAGTGGGCAAAGGCTTGCTCATGGTTAATATTACCCAGTGTTTTTTCAGTCAATGTGCTGCCTTGGGAATCCTTGGTCAGAAAATGACTGTGGCTTCCAAGTCCGGTGACATAGATGTGACAAATAATTTCAGGGGTGGGTTGATTGGTAAATAGGGCACATTTAATACTTGAAGATCCTGCATTGACTACAAGGATAAGATCGTGAGTCACCATGGTTTTACTCTGAAGATTTTTGAGAGTGATTGACTTTAAGAGGGTTTGGATTCTGGTCCCGAATTTTCAGTTTTATCAAACACTTCTTCTAAACAGTTGGCTTCAAAAATTTGTAAACCCCATTCATCCAACTGCAATGGATTGGCGGTTTCGAGTCGAGTGCTTGCCCAAGGAGGAAGAGGACCAAAACGTTTTTCTAATTGACGACGCAATAAGGTGCTCTTGCCTTGTTGTTTTCCGCGTTGCTCACCTCGTTGCTCACCTCGCTGTTCTCCTCGCTGTTCTCCCCGTTGCTCTCCGCGTTGTTCAGCTTCTTTGGCATAACGGGTAAATATTTCCATAAACAAAGGATTTTTTTCTAAATCAATTGAAATAGGCATATTGGCTTCCTTTTGAATCAATGGTGGCAATTCAGTGGGACGCAAACCCGCAAGTATTGCCAATTTTTGTAGGGTATCTGCCCGTTTTTTCGTTGGTAAATGGGCAATTTTGTACATTACTTTTTTGACAGCAGCGGCCTTATTGTTTAATTTTCCCAACAAAGCCAATAGGTTATCGCCAAGCGATTCGCTGTCAAGTAAAGTAGTACAGTCTAAGTCTTTAATATCAATCAGATGGTAACGATACTGTAAGTCTGGGGTGTTGATTTCGGTTTTAAAATGGGCACTGGCAGCGCCTACATATAGGACTATTTGTTTTGGAATTTGTTGATAACGTTGGGCTATTAACCCACAATATTCAAATTCTCGCCACAACATTGTGTCATCATAGTCACTTTGCAATTCTAAATGTAATAAACTGTGGTCAGCCAACCAAGCCACTATATCAGCTCGACGTTGTTTCACACTGGCATATTCGATGTTTTCTACTCGTATTACTTCACTGTGAGTTAACAGGGTAAACAGTGCTTTGAGATCAGGAAATAGGTCTTTAAGGGTGGTATCATATTTCATCAACGGTTCCAAAGTTTTGCTGGATAAACAAGTGAATGTACTGCCATGATTTGAGAACAAACAAGATACCATAACCTATTGATCTTGCGAAATTAAGGTGAAAAATGAGAGGATTTTAGGTTATCATGAAGACAGTGTGAAGTCAATGAAAAAGTGATTTATTTTTCGGTCACTTGAGCCTCATTGGGTAAGGTAACTTTTAGGGTGCTTAATAATTGTCCCCCGCTGCTTAATAGTTTGAATAGACTTAATAATTCTAAGTATTGGGCTTGGATAAGCGCTGTTTTGGCGTTGAATAATTCATTTTCAGAGTCCAATACGTCTAACAAACTGCGTTGTCCCAGTTTCAGTTGTTCTCTATAGGAACTGATAACTTGTTGGCTAGTTTCAACGTGTTGTTTTAGATAATCCAAATGAGTTTGGAGGGTTAATAAGCTGTTCCAAGAAAGGCGTACTTCTTCTTCAATCAATCGTTCTACTTGTCGAATGGTGTCTTTGGCAATGACTACTCTATTAATGGATTCTTGACGTTTTGCTGTGTCTGCCCCACCTTGATAAAGAGAATAGCGCATCTTGATCATGGCACTTAAATCATTGTGAATGTCTTCCACTCCATCCAAATTTTTATTGTTACTTAAGCCCAGTTCTAAGTTGACTTCAGGCAAAAAATAACCTTGGGTTTGTTGATAAGCCGCTTGGGCAGCCGCCAATTCAGCATGGGCAATATGTAGGCTGGGATGATTGCTTAGAGCTTGATGAAATGCTTGTTCCAAACTGAAAGGTAATGTGGGAGTAAATTCGTCTCGTTGAGGTTTGGACAAGGCTATTGGGGACTGACCAGTCAGGCGTAAATAGACAGTTTCTGCATCTCGTAATTGACCTTGAGCATTGATCAGGTAGGCTTTTGCCAGTGCCAAGCGACTGTCACTTTGTTGAATATCTACTTGACGACCTGCACCTCCTTTAACCAAGATACTAATTTGTCCTTGTAACTTTTGATGAACAACCACATTATGTTTGCTCAGTTCCACAAGGTCCTGATGGTGTAAAACTTCCAAATAAGCTTCTGTGATGAAAAATGCTAAATTTTCAGCAGTGTCTTTTATCCTGTAAGCTGAGGATTTTACAAGATAAATTTGCCTAGAGATTTTATTTTTAGTTTGAAATCCATCAAATAGAGTTTGTGATAAAGTCAGTCCCATTTCCTCTCGAGTTAACGTCACTCCTCCTCCGTCATGCTGATTATGAGTAGTAGCATTTTCGGTATGCTCAATTCCATAACCGAAAGTCAATCCTAAATTGGGTAAGTAACCGGCTTTGGCTTGCGCAAGAATTTGATCGGTGGCTAAGCGAGAATTAATAGCAATAGAGACATCAGGATGAGTATCCAGAGTGTGCTGTACTACTTCTTGGACAGTCAAGGCAGCCGCTAGGATAGGTATATTTAAACCAATAACTGCAAACACAAAAGCAGGTTTTCTCATGAGTGGATAATCCTTGGCAATTCTTTGAGGAAAGTATACATAATCTTTTCCATTTTATCAAACTTTGATGTTTTAATAAGCATTGATTGTGTTAAATTAAATAGGTCATTTTGCTCTCAAACTTAAGAAAACAATTGAAAGGCAAAATCTGGGCTAATTGAGAACTCTGCACTTTCGGCTATATAACGTTGGTATGATCCTTCAAATTCAAAGTTCATTTTTTCTGCTTGCAATAAATTGTGATCTTGGCTACCGGTAGAAAAATACTCATTTTTGGCCAAACCTAAAAAGAGAGTCAACTCTTCATTCTCTTTGAATAACTCAAAGCTTTCTATATCTAAAATCAAGTGGGTAGAAGGGACCGAATTAACTTTGGTAATATTTGAAATTTCCAACGGATTGGCTATAATGTGATCCAAATGACTTTGTTCAACTTGTTGATCAATAAGGGTATTTATCAATAATTGCGTGTCTGGATTCACTGATTCAGTTGGAGAAAAATTGAGTAAATTTTGTGGCGCCATGAAAGCAGGAAAGGGGGTTATCATTTCTATTTCATCAGCCGATTCCTGTAGACTGCTGAGAGGATCGGGAATCGTAATTTGATCCTTGAGAATAGATTTTTGATCATCATTGGCAGTGGAAGATTGCGAAGTGGATTGAGTCAATAGGGTCACTTGGGCTTGGGCAGTTCCCCCTTTATCGTCCTTAACTAAGTAGGTGAAGCCTCCTTGACCGGAAAAATTATCTGCAGGTTCAAAGAGAATATACTGTTCTCGGAGGGTGATCTGACCATTGGTTACACTGGTAACAACCAATTCAAGTGGATCTCCTTCTGGATCAGAGTCATTAGCCAACAAGTCGGGAATGGAAAATAACCAAGGCGGACTGGTATCTAGGATAAATTGTTCTCCTTGAGCTTCCGGGGATTGATTGTTTAATTGTAAAGTTACTTTTGCTTGGGAAGTTTGACCTTGAGAGTCTTGAATTTCATAGATAAAACTGCCCAGTTTTTGTTCAAAAAATTGTTTATCAGGTACGAATAATAGAGTGGTTGAATCGGAGAAGACGAGTTGCCCATGAGTTACTGCATTGAATTGGTAGAATTGAATGGAATCTCCCTCAGAATCATAGTCATTGCCCAACAATTGGCTCAAGGGAATGCTCTGATGTTCTCCAGTGAAATTTAGAAAATCCGGGCGCGCAACGGGAGCTGCATTGTTGAATTCTATGATTACTTGAGCCTCATCTGAATTTCCTTGTTGATCAGTAACTTGATAGTAAAAAAGTCCAAATTGTTGTTCAACAAATTGCTGGTTTGGGGTGAATACAAGATTGCCTTGTTTGTCAAAATTTATGTCGCCATGTAGACTGTCCATAACTTCAGTGATAGTGAGACGTTCCCCTTCAAGGTCATGATCATTCTCCAATAAGGTGCTGGTCAATAAGGTTAAGGGTTGGCGACTGGCAGTTGACAGGGTGTCATTTTGGGCAGTGGGGGGAGTGTTGTGGAAAAATAGGGTGACGCGAGCGCTGCTCAGATTGCCATGGCCATCGGTGAGTTGATAGGTGAACTGGCCAGTGGGAGAAAGTGGGGGAATAGTATTGGGAGTGAACACAATATTATGTTCCTGATCTAAAAAGACTTGACCATTGGTTGGCTGATTGACGTCAACAAAAGTAAGGGGATCGTTTTCGGGATCTTGATCATTGGCCATGAGTTGATAAGTGCTTAGGAAAACAGGGTGGGTGCGGGGTAATTCAAATTGGTCTGGATAGGTAATGGGAGGTTGGTTATCAAGGATGAGCTTAACTGTGGCAGTGCTGAGGTGACCGGTGGCATCGGTGATGGTGTAGTGGAAACTGCCTTGTCTTTGTTGTAAAAAACTGGGATCGGGGGTAAATAGGATAAGTCCTTGAGTAAACTCAACTTTTCCTGCATTTACTTCTGTAATTTCGGTGAGCGTCAGTTCTTGTCCTTCGGGGACCAGGTCATTGGCCAGCAGTTGTTGGGGAACAATAGGAAAGGGAAGAGTGGCATTATGAGTGCTCAATTGGTCATCATTGGCAATGGGAATTTGTTTATCATCCGTGGTGGAAATGGTTTTAAGGGTAACGGTGGCTGTGGTGGTCCTTTCACCGTCACTGAGAATGTATTCAAATTGAGCATTTTCCACATTGGGGGCAGTGGGAGTGAACAAGATGTCTTGAGAAGTCAGTTGCACATTCCCAGTGGTTGGATTGAGCACTTCAATGATTTGTAAAGGTAGATTCCCATTGTCATTGGCTAAGAGAACTTGGTGGGGAATTTTCCAAGTGCTTGCTGGACTCAGTAAAAGTTCATCATCCACCGCTGTTATGAGATTGTCATCCATGGAGACTTGAACAGTCACTTGTTCAATGGTTGTGGCACCTTGTTGATCTTGAACGGTGTAAGTGAAATAGGCATTGCCTTGAAAATCGGGGTTAGGTTGGTAGGCAATGGGACCTTGTTCAGTCAGTTGTACCGTGCCTTGGGTGAGATCACTGAGTACTTGACCTTCCTCATTGTAGAGGAGTAAGGGCGCCACACTGACTACAGTTAAGCGGTCTCCGTGGTCAGGATCAGTGTCATTGCCCAACAGTTCTTCCGGGGATAATACCAGTCGGTCTTCATTGTGTAGGTAGAAGGTGTCTGATTGGGTGAGTGGAGGGTCATTGACCGGAGTGATGAGCAGATGGACTTGAACTTTGGTTTGGTGGTCAAGAGTATAAGTAAGACTGTCATTTCCGTGGTAATTGAGTTTGGGAATATAGAATAGATGATTGGACGTTATTTGCGACAGGGTGCCGTGATCGGGTTCAGTCCATTGGGTAATGGCTTGATTTTTTGGAGGAATAATATCAATACCTTCATCTTCTCTCAGTAGAAGGGTGTGTTCTGGAGAGGGCTTATTTTCTGGACGAGAATTGGGGACCGAATCAGGTTTTCCTTTGATAATTTCTATTAGGTTCTCGGTTTTAGGGGGTAAAAGTAAGGGGTTATCCGGAGATATGCCGAAAGAGGGGTCAAGAAAATTGGGTTGGAGAAAGGGTTTGGGATCATGAGGCATGGGGGGAGGAAAGGGAGATTCTCCCTTGATTGGAGGAAGATTGTTGCCAAATGGCATATCTTTGTAGAGGAGGAGAGGTCGCTCATAAGGAGTTGTGATATTAAAAGGGGACGGAGTAGGGAAGTCAAGGGTGAAGGTATAGTTGTTGAGAATGCTGGGTTCTATGGAGGCCTGTTGGGAATTGGGCAGTTGCCAGAGTTGGTGTTGTTCCTCAATTTGTTGCTCGTTAAGGTATTCAAAAGTAATAGAATTGACGCTATTGGGAATATGAATGGTGGTCCCCCTTTCATAGACAGTGATTTCTTGAGCGTGGAGACGAGAAGTGATGGTGAAGAGACCGTTAAGATGCAGGAGGGTGGTACTGCCGTCTTCCATAATTTCCCCACTGAGTTCACTGCCACGAATGCCAATGTTGGCAGAAGGGGTGGTGATGATTGTGTGAGGTTGGGTGTCATTGCTGAGTTTGCCGCTGAGATATCGAAATAATCCATTGATAACATTGAGTTTTAAGAAACCAGTTTCGGTAGAGGATGAATATTGGTAGTCTTCTAAGAAGAGTTGGGAACGGGGACCCAGTTGGATCAATCCACCTTCGTTTAGGGTGATGGAGATTTCGCTGTTGGGAGCGGTTTCCAGAGTGTCTTGTCGATAAATGGGATCGCCTGTTTTTAACAGTCGAGGTGGAGTTTGGGGCAGGTGAGCGGTGACTTTGCCTTCAATTTGAGAGGTCACTTGGCCAATCAGTTTTGGCTCCAAAAGGGGAATTTCTGCAGTTGGAGGTGTGGATTTTTGAGCCAAAATGGGGGGAGGGTCAATTGAGACTTCTACTTTAAATACGTTGTTAAAAAAAGAGTTGGAGAGGGTTAAAAGGGTTTCTTGGATTTTGTTTAGAATGGTAGGGACCGATGGCTCTAGGGTCAGATCATCGTTGATTGAAGGATATTCAGTATTATGACGGAATTCAGCAGAGGTGGGTGAAGCGGTGGGGGTGGAAGGAATTAGCGTAGTCATGTTCAAGAGGTCCTATTTTTGGGGAGTGAAGGATGAAAAGTGCTACTATATTTTAGCACAGAATCTTGTTATAGTGCGATCTGGATAGTCTGGATACCTGCGGAATGAAATCATTATTTGCATTAGAATGCTGGCAGGATTTGTGCCTAAATGGTTTAATTACTTCTGGTTATCCTCTTTGGAGTAGAGGCTTTAGCCGGTAAGAAGGAGGGGATAAATGATTGAGTATGTTATTAAGTCATTGGTTGAAAAAGACAATGATTTTCTTGCAAATTCTGTGGGTTGGGGGGTGAATGGAGTTTAATTTAGATTGACCTAATTATGAGCAGAGTTAACCCTTCAATTTTCCTAGATTAACGGGTTTACATTCATAACTTATCCTAAAATTTGACGGCGCATCGCAGGCGTCCTTTTGTAATGAGGATTATTGTGTGAACAAGGTAAATGCTTTAAATCTCATGAATTCTACCATCTTGGTGGTTGATGATACGTTGACTAATTTGGCTTTGTTGAATGCGATTTTACAGCAGCAAGGTTATCGGGTTTTATTGGCCAAAACCGGGGAAAAAGCTTTGGTTTTGGCTCAACAGGAACATCCCGATCTGGTGTTATTGGATGTGGCTATGCCGGGTTGGGATGGTTATGAAACCTGTCAACGTCTTAAACAGGAGCCACGATTAAGCCGAGTCCCGGTATTGTTTTTATCAGGATTAAGTAGTGCTGAGGACAAATTGCGGGCTTTTAGGGCAGGGGGGGTTGATTATGTACATAAACCTTTCCAAGAGGAGGAATTACTGGCTAGGGTACATACTCACATTGAGTTATATCGATTGCGTGAACAGTTGGAGCAAGAGATTCAGCAGTTGGACCACTATACTCTTAATCTAAACAAGGCTAAGGAAGCAGCTGAAGCGGCCAATTTGGCGAAAAGTCAATTTTTGGCCAATATCAGTCATGAATTGCGTACCCCGTTGAATGCGATTATTGGATACAGTGAAATTTTGTTGGAGGAGGCAGCCGATCTTGAACAGATGGCTTTTGTTCCCGATTTGCAGAAAATTCACACAGCGGGTAAGCATTTATTGGGCTTGATCAATGACGTGTTGGATCTTTCCAAAATCGAATCTGGGCGTATGGAGTTGTATTTGGAAGAGTTTTCTTTAGAAACTTTGGTGAATGAAGTGATCACCATGATGAGTCCTATGATGGAACAGAAACGCAATTATTTTCAGGTGGTTAAGGGAGAAACATTGGGAGATATTTACACTGATTACACCAAAACTCGTCAAGTGTTGTTGAATTTATTGAGTAATGCTGCAAAATTCACTGAGGAAGGTACAGTTCGTTTTGAAGTGCAGCGACAGAATACACAACAAGGAGAGAGAATTCTATTTACCGTCAGTGATGAGGGAATTGGTATGACTCCTGAGCAGCAGAAAAAACTATTTCGGCCATTTACCCAAGTCGATGCCTCAACCACCCGGCGCTTTGGGGGCACTGGGTTGGGATTGGCGATCAGTAAAGAGTTTGTGGGCATGATGCAGGGAGATATAAAGGTCAGCAGTGAATTTGGTCAGGGCAGTGTTTTCACCGTCAGTCTTCCAATCAAGGCTCAATCTCAAGTGGTTGAAGAGCCTGATGAAGTTACCCAACAAGTGCAATGGCTGTTAGAAGGGAATGGCATTGTCTTGGTCATTGATGATGACCGATTGATTCGAGAATTGCTCAAAAGTTACCTCAGCAAATTGGGCTATTCAGTGGCCATCGCTCCCAGTGGGGAAGAAGGACTTAAGTTGGCTCATAAGCTGCGTCCGGATGCCATTTTGCTCGATGTGAACATGCCCGATATGGATGGGTGGGGAGTGTTGGCCCGATTGAAAGCAGATCCTTTGTTGGCTGATATTCCCATCATCATGACCTCCGTGGAGGAAGAGCGCAATAAAGGACATGCGTTGGGCGCTACGGATTACCTCGTCAAACCGGTGGGAAGAGACCAATTGGCCGAAGTGCTCAAGAAATACAAGGTGGGGGATGATACCATGGAAATGGTCATGCTGGTCGAGGATGATACCATGACTCGAGAAATCATGGCCAGTCGATTAAGAGAGCAGGGGTGGCGGGTATTTAAAGCAGAGAATGGTAAAGTCGCTTTGGAACAACTTGAGGGGAAAAAACCCAGTCTAATCTTATTGGATTTACTCATGCCAGAAATGGATGGCTTTGAATTTGTCGCCCGTTTGCGCAACAATCCCAACTGGAGAACCATACCCGTCATAGTATTGACCTCAACCAAACTGAGTTTACGGGATCAAGCGCGTCTCACTGGAAATGTCGAAATCATCTTTCAGAAGGAAGCTCAGAGTCGAGAATGCTTATTAGAGCTTATATCTCAACAGTTGACCACACTGAAGCAACAGGCTCAAGCCACCTCTGATTCAACTTGAGTGAGAGTAAAAAGGTAAGTTGGAGTGGAGGCTTTAGCCGGAAAGGAGAGGAGTAAACGAGCGGCGCAATAGTTTAACGTATTGCGCCCTATATCTACCCCCATTTTTCAAATCCTAAATTAACAACTACTTAGTCAGTCCCATAAACAAAGCCGGTAACTTTTCTGGCAAGCGCTGCACATGGTCGACAATTGTGTAGCCATTGGCGCCAAAAATGCGGGACACATAATCATCTGCTCGGGCATCTAAGGTCAAACAGTAGGTGTTAATGCCCTTGCGACTCAACTCTTCCACCGCTTTTTTAGTATCCTGCCGCAGATATTGAGGGTCCCGGACATCGATATCAGCTGGCTCTCCATCACTCACCAACAACAGCAACTTCTTCTTTTGAGGACGCTTGTTCAAAAAGCTCGCGGCATGGCGCATAGCTGCTCCCATACGAGTTGAAAGACCTCCCCGCATACCAGCCAATCGGGCTTTGGCCTCTTCATTATAGGGTTGCTCAAAGTCTTTGAACCGATAGTATTGCACATCATGGCGACCGTCTGAGGCAAAGCCATGAATGGCAAAAGGGTCTCCAATGCCATTGATGGCCCATCCCAGCAAAGCCGTGGCTTCTTTAGCCAGTTGAATCACAGGTTTGTCTGAACCGTCTAGAGTCTCATTCGTCGATTCCGAGAGATCTAAGAGGACTAAGACAGCCAGGTCCCGAACCTTACGAATGTGACGCAAATTAATGCGAGGGTCCGGCATGTAGCCCATGCGAATATCCACCATGGCGCGAATGGCCGCTTCCAAATCAATATCATCTCCTTCCTCTTGACGCCGTAAACGAATGACGCCCTGAGGTTGGAGGGCATCGATGATGTGGCGAATGCGGCCAGCCAAGGGTTTGTATTCCTCCAACACCTGATCGATGTCAGATGGGTTGCCCTTGGGCAGGCGTTTTTCCAGGACAATCGACCAGTCTGGACGGGAGAGTTGAATTTGATAGTCCCATTCTGGATAGTGGAAAGGGCCACTGACTGGCTCTTTACCCTCCAGTTGATTGAGGCTGATTCCTACCGGGTCACCGTCTCGGAAAAATTCCGTTTCTAAAACCCAGATTTCTTGGGCGTCATCTCCCGCCAATTCACAATCAATCTCATCAATCATTTCCATCACTGATACTTTTTTGCGAACTTGGTGTCGACTGGCAGCAATGTAGTCGAGCTCTTGTTGCCAATCATTGTCTTCAAATGCCCAGATGAAGCGGTTGTCATCTCGATAGGGAATGGAGAATTGCTTTTCCAATTGGTAAGCATTGGGAATAACTTGGTGGACAGTCAGTTTATTGTACCATTCCACACCGAGATCCCAACTCATTTGACTGTTTTCCAGGTCAGTTTGAGCTCGTTGGTGAAAGGCAGTTGCAGCGCCTTGTACCCAACTCGATTCGTCTTGGTAGCTGGGATCTAACATTCCTAAGGCTGCTCGTTCCATGAGACCAATTACTTCATTTTTGGTCGTTAGATTGTCTGGGAACAAGCGTCGCCACAATTGGCGCAAGCCGGGGAATTCTCGAATAGCCAGGGATTCTACTCGAGCATCTTCAAACAGAGCGATAAAGAGCATTTGAATGGGCGTCAGTGCTTCTGGAGACAGACGTTTTTGAGTGTAAACCATGTGGGCTGCAGTGTGGGCCACTGTGGCCCGATAGATTTCACTGCCGGCTAGACCTTGAAAGTCGTCAAAAGCATCGGGGACATGAATGATTTGCCGATCAATGTGGGGACGTAAGCCTTCTCGAGTTTCAAAGTCTCCAGAGGTTGGACGCAAGAAGAAGTCTCGTCCCCAAAAGGCTCGCAGGTAAAAGTTGAGGCGGCGGTGCACATCCACAAACAGGGTGCCTCTTCGTTCCTGTTGTAAGATGGCTAAGGAATCGGCAGATTTTAAATCAAAGTAGTCTTGCAAGGTTTCAAAATTACGGCCGTGGGCTTGAGCGCCCCACAGTGCCCAACGTCGTAATCCTCCCAGAGTCAGTTGCCCTAATAGGACATCCAGACGATTGAGCATGGGTCTTAACCCCCGTGCTGCTTTGGCTGATAGTTGGTGTACGAAGGCCAAATAATCGCGCAATAATTCTGCATCTCCCAAGCGATTGGAGGCAATGGATAAGGTGGAAAATAACAGGGCAATCACTGATCCACTGGTCATTGACGAGAGTTTAAATGCAGCGCCCAATACATCGCCAATGATGTCTTCTCCGACTTCTTTAACGACCATAGGCATGGCTTGTAGGTAAGAGACGACCAAGTCGGTGCCCCGACCTAATTCTGATAGGGCTCTGGCCCCTTCCAAATAGTTATGTAAACCTCTGGGAGACATGACTTGGGCGGCTTCAGCCACGCTGGCAGCCAAAATATCGTGCACTTCCGGAGAGATTTTTTCTAGCAATTCACGATAGTCATCTAAATTCACACTCATAGTTAAAAGTACTCGCAGTAGTATTATGGAAACAATATAAGGATGGGAGTATACGTTCCTCAATAGCTGAATGAAAGTTAATCCCAAATAAAAAGTTTACCATGATATTGACAATTCACAATTATTAATTATTATGATCAGCATCACATATCATTGATATAACCGCTGAGTCGAGGATCTTATGAATCACCTTAAATGTAGCAAGTATGGGTTACTGATGGTTTTTTTCAGTAGCTGTATTGCCTTGGCAGCTGATGAAAATTCTTCCAATGCTTATAAGTGCTGGACTGACGAAGATGGGATTACTTCTTGTGGCAATGTCGTGCCTAAGGAGTATTCTCAAAGAGGATTTCAGGAATACAATGATCAGGGAATTATTGTCAATAAGGTACAAAAGGCCAAGAGTGATGAGGAAATCGCAGCCATCCGGAGAAAGGAGGAGGAGGCTGAGAAGAAGAAAAAACAAGATGCTGAGGATCGGGCCCTACTGGACTTGTTTGGGACTGAACAAGATATTGAACGGGCTAGGAGTGCTATTTTGGCAACCATTGATGGGCAAATTCATTCTATTGAGACCATCGTAGCCAGTTTGGAGAAGAATTTGTCCGATATGTTGAAAAATTTAGAGGACAGTAAGAATAATCCTGATGTGTCAGAGAGTCAGTTGCAAATCATCCAGAAAAACATTGACGATGTCAACTATCGGATCAAAAGCAATCGGGATACTTTGCAGTCCAAACAAAAAGAGAAGGAAAACGTGAATAAGGAGTATGACGCCTATTCACAAAAGTTTAAGGACATCCTCAATCGAAGAGGAGGAGTCTTACCAGAAAAGGAAGAATTGGGGGAAAAAGAAACGGGAGAAACTCCGGCTCCACCTGCAGAATCGGTGCAATAATTTGGACAGAATACTCTCATTTTGACCATGCAACGGTCTGCTACTTTGGGGGTAGTTACTGATTGAAAGATCCGACGAAATCAAGCGTACCAAACTAGGAGTGTCACTACTCCCTTTCAATAACATACTTAACGTGTAGAGGTTGTATTGTAATGAACCAACAAAAATATATTTGGATATCTTTGGTATCCATTTCGATGTCAGTATGGGTTACGTTTGCCCAGGCTCAACAGGCTGACCCGGTACTAAAATGTGACAGTCCTGCTCAATTGGATGAGAACAAAAATATTCATATCCCATGCGCAGTTTATGAAGGACAAGTGTTTGAAGTTACCTTGGAGCATAAGGTAGGTGAGGATGGCACTGAACAATGGGAATTGCCGATTGATAACGTTAAAAAGGGTTCCTGTGCTGAGCGCAAAAGTGTGTGTGCTGCGGTAGACGGTTCTGGAAATACCTACTTTGAAGCATTAGATATAGACGGCACTGTCCATACTGGGTTACTGGCAATCAGCGATACGAGTTCAAATACGTGGAAATGGCAGGTTTTGGAAACTGCTCCCAAGTGGGACTTTAGCAACCTGATGACTGAACAGCACTCGGTAATACCTGACTTTAGCTTGTTGATTGGTTCAGATGTGCACATGGGGATTTGCGGGGATTTTGGACAGGGAGAAGTGATTCAACAAATGAAAACGGTGGCCAATGCCAACGGCAATACGGTGGGCCTTATTTTTAATGGCGATATTATTGCCACCGGCACGGCTGATCAGGGCTTACCTCTGTGGAAGGATTTACTGCAGGAACTGAATCTGCCGGTTTATGAAGGACTGGGCAATCACGACTACTTCAACTATGCCAGACTGATGAATTGCGCCACTGAGGAATTTGCAGAATGGGGAGTGGATGCTTGCACGGTCAGAGTACTTCAGTACCTAGAATCTCAAATAACCAATATCCCTCAAATGAAGTGGATCGATCCGAAGAGCCGGGCCTATGCCTTCCTACTCAACGGTTACCTATTTGTCCAATTCCTCTACTACCCTTCCTTTGAGCAAAACATCCAAGACTCTGAGTATAGTACTCAAGATTCGATACTGTGGGGAAAGAAAGTATTGGCAGCCAATGCAGTCTCTCTTAAAGCCCCAGTGGTTGTGAATGTCCATGACTACTTTACCTATTCTCATGAAATTGCGGACATTGTGTCTGGAGAAGGCGGTCAATATGTGGTCGGAGTATTTGCCGGCCACATGCATGAAGTGCGTGGATATGTGGAGCGGGTCGGAGATCCCAACCAAGTGGGGAACTATGATCTTAAAAATATCTATGGTGTGAAAGTACCTAAAGCCCAATCCGGCGCGATTCCTGTGTGGAACTCCGGCTCTATGACCCAATTGGAAAATTACTTTACTGACTGTAATACTCAAACCAATACGATCACTCGCACCACGACACGTTCCTTTTTTGAGATCAAATTGGGAGCTAAGGGATATAATCTCAAATTATGGGAAGGGGACCGGGTCAGTGCCAGTTACGTTGTAGAATGGACTTGGTAAACAACTCATCATGCGTGGCAGCCCTACCTAGCCAATACAGGGCAATCCTGCGTTAAACCCGACAGTTTTTTTAAAACCTGTCAAATTTGAATAAATTTCTCATTCCCACGCTTTGCGTGGGAACCAGAGAGAGCACCGGCACTGTTAACTTGTGCATGCCCTAAACCTGATCCATCTTAACAGACTGATCAAACGTGAAAATGCTCACAACCTCCGTTCCCCAGACCCAACCGACCTACTTATTGACCAAAGACTAAAGGATTATGAGCAATGAATAGCACTTCACACTCCATTATTTGCTACGCCCCGGCAGAAAAGATTTACGCCATCATTTCAGATGTTCAACGCTGGATGGGACTTTTTGAGGTCACTCGAGAAGTCTCTATCGTTGGGACCGGAGAAAATCACCTGCTGGCCCGCATCTCTGCCAACATCAATGGAGTTGAAACCACCTGGATAACCCATCGTAAATTTCAACCCGAAATCCATGGAGTCGATTTTGAAATTCTAACTCCCATGCCTCTCGTACAAGCCATGCGTGGACAATGGCGAGTCATTCCCTTAACCACCGGCAGTTGCCTGACTCTGGTTGAACATCATTTCACCATCAAGGCTGATATCACAGGTTTGGTCGAAGGAATTCAGACCCGTCAAGAAGCCCTAGATTACGTGCTTCGGGCTATTCACAACAATTCTGGACATGATTTGGAACGGATCAAAGCCTTTGTGGAGCAAGATTCCCCAACTGCCAATCCACTGGCCTATCATTTTGCCATCCATAAACTTGTCGCAGCCCCGATAGCCAAAGTGTACTCCTTTCTAAGAGAAGTCAATCACTGGCCGAAACGAGTGCCACATTGTGAAGCGGTGGAAGTAAATTATGATGTGGAAGGTCGACAAGAATTTTTCATGGAAATCTCAACTCCTCAAGGCAGAGAACGGTTTCGCAGCATTCGTATCTGTCATGACTCTACATTCTCTATCGATTACTTTCAGCCCCAACCACCCCGTGTATTGCAATTCTATAGCGGCAACTGGTTATTACACAGCGTGGCTGCGGGCACTCAAGTGACTGCCCATCGTCACATCATCATCAATCCAGAAGCCTGTCACCAAGTGTTTGGGGAAGGCAGCATCACTGATTACCAACAACGAATTGCTGCTAACATCATAGAAGCCACCGAAAAATACTTAGCCGCATCTGCTGAATAATTGTAGAGATTTAAACTCCCGAACCGAATAAGGAGCACAACTGACATGGGACAAACTGCCTTAATTACCGGTGCCTCAGGTGACATTGGACAAAGCATCAGCCTGAGATTGGCAGCCGCCGGCTATGACCTGATTCTGGTCAGCCGCACCTTGGAAAAACTACAAAAAACTGCGAATGAAATACACGCCCACCATTCCAACTGCCAAATTCAACTAAAAACCTGTGATGTCAGCGATCGCAACAGTGTAGCCCAACTGTTCACTGCCTTGGTGGCCGAGAAAGCTGTCATTAACGTGTTAGTGAACTGTGCCGGAATTTCTGGAGGGGGTGTCACTGCTCAATTGGACCTCGACCTGTGGCTCAACGTTATCAATACCAATCTCAATGGGGTATTTTTTGTCACCCGGGAGGCACTGCATCACCAATTAATTCCCGCGGGTGGTAGAATTATCAATATTGCCTCCACGGGTGGAAAACAAGGCGTTATGCTCGCTGCTCCCTACAGTGCCTCCAAACATGGCGTAATCGGTTTCACCAAAGCTTTGGGACTGGAACTGGCCAAAAATCGTTCCCTGATCACGGTCAATGCAGTTTGTCCAGGATTTGTAGAATCGGAAATGGCCGTCAAAGTTCGCAAATTTTATGCCGGTCAATGGGGAGTTGAAGTGGATGAAGTGAAACGACGCATTGAAGATCGAGTCCCTCTGGGACGCTATATTGAGCCCGCAGAAGTTGCTGAAATGGTAGCTTACTTAACTTCACCCTTGGCTGCCGGAGTCACCGCCCAAGCCCTCAATGTTTGCGGTGGGTTAGGCAATTACTAATCCTCTCCAAGGACCGACCGCCGGCCGGCTAAAGCCTCCACTCCAAGGACCTACCGCTAACCGGTTTTACCCCCCCCACCCCCCCTTGAAAAGAAGGGGGGGCTATCTCCCCCTCCTTATTAAGGAGGGGTTAGGGGTGGTTTCCCCTCCTTGTCAAGGAGGGCTCAGCGCATCTCCTACACTGTTATAGAACAAGTTTTTCATGAATACCCCTCTGACATTTATTGACCTCAGCGTAGCAATCGACCCGACAGATTGGGAACCAATCCCAGTAAGACGAACCGTCCTGGACCATCAAAAAGGCGCTGACCTGCTGGGCAAAAGTCTGGTTATCTACCATTCCTCCGGTCCCTGGTCAAAACTTTGGCTCCGCTTAAAAAGTCTATTCAAACCCAACATCACCCATCGTGATTTTCCGGATAAGATGGGACTGTCCTTAATGACCTATCAATTGACCACTCACACCGGTACACATGTAGACGCCCCTTACCATTATGGTTGGCGAGAAGGGACCCGCTCGCTTCCCCCCACCATCGATGAAATACCTCTGTCTTGGTATTATGGGGACGGCGTGTTATTGGACTTTAGTGATCAACTGCATGACTGTGCTCCGATTACCCAACTCGAAGTGGAACAAAAATTAAATACCATTGGCTATCAACTACAACCTGCAGACATTGTTCTCATTGCGACTGGCGCCGATAAACACCTCGGCACCCAACGCTATTTTACCCAGTATCGAGCGGTCAGTCGAGAAGCGGTAAATTGGCTGCTAGACCAAGGCATTCAAGTCATTGGGGTGGATGCTTTCAGTTTTGACCCCCCTTTCATGAAAATGCTCCTCCATTATCAAAATACCGGTGACAAAGAAAGCCTGTGGCCAGCCCACTTTTTAGGCCGCGATCGCCCTTACCTACAAATTGAACGCCTCACCAATTTACAGGGGCTGACAAAACCCTTTGGATTTAAAATTTCCTGTTTTCCCATCAAACTGAAAGGTGCGGATGCTGCTTGGAGTCGAGTGGTCGCCATATTTCCACCTGAGGAATAACATCCTCTAAGGGAATCTCTGAATTCCTTTCCCTAAGTAGAACCTCGGGGTACTTTTTTTATCCCCTTTTAGAAAGAATTCTGGAACAGTTAAAACACTTTTACGAGGACTTAAATGGTCAAGCAACGCCTGATTGGAACTTGGAAACTGGTCACGGTCGAAACTGTTTATGCCAATGGAGAAAGAATTCCCACCTTTACTGATCCTCAGGGCATTCTCATCTATCAGGCAAATAACATTATGTCCGTACAAATTGCGGGGAGCTATACAGAAAAAGTATTAGAGAACTCAGCAACTCAAGTCACCGCAGAATCCAAAAAAACCATCCCTACTTTTCGAGCCTATTGGGGCAAATATACCATTGACGAAACTCAACACACGGTAACTCATCATATTTTGGGCGGTTCCCCTCACATCACCGATTTGGAAGAAAAAAGAGAATTTGTCTTTCAAGACCATTCCTTAATTCTGAGAATGAAGGACAAGCCCTGGCTACCCACAGGCTCTTCTGTGGACGTGACTTGGCACCCATGGACCTAACATGGTCCTAAATTAAATTCTTACAATAGACCTCTGGAGTGGAGGCTTTAGCCGGAGTGGGGGCTACTGGAAAGTAAGTTTGGAGTGGAGACTTTAGCCGGTCAGCCGTAGGCATCACCCCACATGCACAAATTGCAAGGACCGACCGCTGGCCGGCTAAAGCCTCCACTCCAAAGGCCTACCGCTGGCCGGCTAAAGCCTCCACTCCAAGGACCGACCGCTGGCCGGCTAAAGCCTCCACTCCAAATCACATACTTTTGCAAGAGGTCTAATCAAGAACTTGACTCCAAAGAAATTCTCTTCTTTTCCTGAGGAGAGACACATAAATTTCACCTCAACCAGTTAGAATAACGTAAAGTCATCGTTTAACTCACAACATAAGGAGAATATCTTTTGAAACACCCAATTCATGGAACTTGGAAACTGGTCGACATGAAAAATTATTTTGCCGACGGCACCGTTTTGAACACCTTCCAAGATTCATTCGATGGCATCAGCATTTACACTGAAAACAATCTCGCCGTCCTATTTGTTGTTGGACAAACGTCTGATGCTGTTTTGGCTAGATCGCCGGTGGCAGCCCCCGAAGAAGTGAGAAAACGCAACTTTAGAGCCTATTGGGCTCGTTATGAGATAGATGAAACCGCCCAAGTCGTTCGCCATCATTTTCTTGGAGGATCAGAACACCTGCAAGCCATTGAGGAACGAGCCCTACGATTTGAGGGGTCTCAACGCATGATTCTAACCAAACGCAATGAACGTTACTTGGCTGCTGGTGGATATGCCGAAAGTGTCTATGAGCGTTGGACTCCGTAATTTCCTAACTTTTACCACTGGGAACTCAGCGTGACTCAGCCTTTGGTCAATGCTCACACTCATCTTGAGCTGTCAGACAAATCTCAACTGCTGCCGGAACCCAGTGCGGAATTTTCCCGATGGCTGACCCAAGTGATTCGCAGCAACGCTCAACGCACTCCAGAAACTGTGCGGGCGGCCTGTGCATTTGGAATTGCCAAACTACAATCCGCCGGCACCACCCATATAGGTGATATATCTTCCACCGGTCTCAGTGTGGAACTGTTGATCCACAGTGGTTTACAAGGCATTGTTTGGTTGGAAATGTTGGCCACCACTCGGGACTCAGGATTGGCAAGACTGGAAACCATGAAAAGCCAAATTCATCATTTGCGAGAATTGGCGGCCCATTCCCCTATCCAGATTGGCGCCACCTTGCATTCCACTTACTCCATTCATCCCAGTTTGTGGGATCCCGTGTTGCGATGGGTAGAGACTGAATCTCTACCCCTGTGCATCCATGCTGCAGAATCTCCTTCGGAATGGGAAGTGTTGGTGCATGGTACCGGTCCATTTAGGGAATTTGAAGGTCAACTGGTTGCCTCCCAAATGTCTCTTTCTCCCAAAATGAAGAACTTCATGGCTTACCTGTTGGCTATTCTTCCCCCACAATTGCGGAAAATGATTGCCAAAGGGGGCATTCCTTACCACTTGCCTGCCCCCATGAAGAGCCCAATTGCCTATTTGGAACAACAGGGCGCTTTGGCTTTTAAACCCCTGCTGGTTCACGCTGTGCAGGTTTCTGACGAAGATATCCAACTGATCAAAGGCAGAGGAGCCGCAGTAATCCACTGTCCACGCTCCAATCAACGCCTAAAATGTGGGAGAATGCCTTTGGAGAAGTATTTAGCGGACAGAGTGCCAGTGCTGATGGGCACCGATTCCCTAACCTCCAGTCCCTCTCTTGATGTTACCGAAGAAGCCACTTTCGCCTATGCCTTGCATGAAGATAAAGTGTCTCCCCCGGTCATTGAAGCCTTACTCCGGGACACTGTCACATTTATGAACTATTGCCATTGAACTCGCCTATTTAGGCGTTTGGGATATAATGAGAATGAAACCCACTATTATTCAAAGATTCAAACAACAGGCCACTCAATTTCCTGAAAAAAATGCCTATGTTCTCCTAACCGAAGGAGATACAAAACATTCGATCTCTTTTGCAAACTTGGATCAACAAGCTGAAGCGATGGCTGCCCGAATTCAGACTCGGCTGCCTCTCGGTGCCCCCATTGTGCTTTGTCTGCCCCCAGGCATTGAGTTCAAGGTCTCGTGGTGGGCCTGTTTGTATGCAGGTATGGTTATCATTCCCTTACCTCCTCCCGAGCTTACAGCCGATCCCAAAACTTTTACTGTGGGGCCTATTTTTGAGGACACACAAGCCAAAACTATCTTGACCACAGACAGTTTAAAAGCTTATTTGAAACAGGCCTTAAGTGACCTGCCTTACTTTGACAGCTTAACTATTCTCTCCAAGGAAGATTTGCCCACGGTCCCAGCCAGTCACTGGCAATTGCCTGCGTCCAATGAAGACACAGTGATGTTTGGATCCTACACTTCTGGCACCACCGGTCAACCCAAGGGAGTCATTATCACCCAAGGCAATTTATTGGCCTCGGTTCAAGACATTTCGACCAATTTGGGACTTAACCAGGATCAAGCCCTGTGTACTTTGTTCAATCATTACCACATCATTATGGCTCTTTGGGAAATGGCCATCAATTTGAATGGGGGACAAAGTGTTTATTTACCGATAGCTCTGGTATTAAAAAAACCCATTCTGTTGCTAAAAACCCTGTCCGACTATCAAGTCAACATTTTGATGGGCGTTAATCTTACCTTAGATCTGTGTGTCAATAGAATTCAAGACCATGAATTGTCTGGAATTAATCTCAGTCACTTGAGACTACTGGTCGGTGGAGACAAAGTAAAAACCAGCCTGTTGGAACAATTTGTGGCCCGCTATAGGAACTATGGTTTTCGGCAAAATGCAGTGCAAAGTCGCTATGGTCAAGCAGAAGGATTTGGCTTTACTTCCAGCATTCTTGATGAATTCCCTCGCATTGAATCCATCAGTGAGGAAGCCCTGGCTGACAATCTCATTCTTCCTCCCCAAAATGATCACGATCGCATCGACTTGGTGACCAGTGGAATTCCCTTGAGCAGTGTCACTCTCCGCATTGTTGATCCCATCACTTTGGAACCTCGTGGGGTAAAACAAGTGGGGGAAGTTTGGATAAAAGGCGATGCAGTGGGCAAAGGCTATTGGAATCGTCCCGAAAAAACTGCCGAAACATTTAATTTCTATCTTTCTACCAATCATGAGGGACCATTCTTAAGGACTGGTGACATAGGTTATTTAAATGGTCGTGGGGAATTGTTTTTGGTGGGGCGTCTTAAGGAAAGATTGACCATCAATGGACGTTACTATTACCCAGAACCTATTGAAAATACAACTAAAAGTGCTCATCCACTTCTTGAGGCCAAGGCTTATGCTTTTGCCGCTTTCACCATCAGTCCCCAGTACCGAGATGAATTGGTGGTTGCCGTGGAACTTGAAGACTTGCCTTCTGACGACTTAGTGGAGCAGCTGAAATTGGCGGTTTCGGAAAAGATTCGACAAGTCCATCATATCGAACTTTATCAATTGCTGGTGCTGGGAAAGAATGCTTTGCCTCGTACCAAAACTGGCAAGATCAAGAGAAACCAATGTGCAAACTTATTAGTCCCAACAACTGGAGGTAAAAACCCATGACTGAAGCAGTTATGAATGAAGCGCCCCTGCCCCTGTTGTCAACACAACCTACCTCCGTAGAAATAAGAAAGGAACGAAAGCAAAAGGCCGTGAATTTGGTCAATCTCTATGCCTTGGCATCGGTTGGAACCATCGTGGTGCCGGGACCTTTGGTAACTCAAGTTTTGATGAGTGGAGTGTTAGCCAAGTTATTAAGCGATCTCAGTGTGATTTACAAAGTTAAGCTAACTGACCATAAAATCAAGGTCTTAATAGCTGCTGTATTGGGAGGTGCTCATTCAACTTGGATCAGTTTTTATATTGCTCGATACATTGACTTTGTGCCCGGCATTAACATCGTGGCCAAGGGAGCTGTTTCAAGTGCTCTCATCTATTTCATAGGTCAATTGTTTATTCACCACTTTGAATCTGGGGCTTGGCGGTAGGCATTTGCGAATGGCCAGTTTCCAACATGGATAAAATAATGACTGGGCTATTTTATCCAACAAATATAACTCTTTGTCAATTAGAGGTCACTTTCCAATGAAATCTAAAATTCACCTTTTAGCGGCTTTCACAGCCATATTGACCATTGCCACCTTTTGGATCTCAACTGTGGTGGTTGAACTGGGAGGCGATCCCCAGGCCATTGCTTACGTAAAAAACTTGATTGTCATGCCAGGCCTATTCATTCTCGTTCCTGCCATTGCGATTACTGGTATGACCGGTTTTTTCTTGTCTCAGTCGAGAAGTGGGCGCTTGATAGACAGTAAGAAGAAAAGAATGCCTTTCATCGCAGCCAATGGTCTGCTCATACTTTTACCTTCTGCAATTATGCTCAATTTATGGGCTGCAGATGGCAATTTCACTACCCAGTTTTATATTGTACAGGGACTGGAATTGGTTGCAGGACCGGTCAACTTGATTCTGATGGGACTGAGCGTGCGAGATGGGTTTAAAATGAAAGGACGCTTTAGAACCAAAAGTTAGACAAAAAAACTCCTCACTCAAAAATGGAGTAAAAAATTTCTTCACTGACTCGATTGGCTAGACTTTCAAAAAGTTGCCTGATCAGGGGACTGTGGTTTTCTCTTCCACGTTAGAAAGAGACTATCTTACTTATTGAGATCAAGACCAACAATTAGGGGACCAACAACAAAAGTTATGATGACGGAACAATTTAAAACTGTTTTTAATATGTTGGAAATCGAACCCAACGAAATCACAAATGACATGACTCTTGAGGATGATATTGGCATGGATTCTCAGGAACTGGTTGAACTCCACTGTGCCATTGAAAAGGTCATGGGGATTAAACTGCCTGAACAGCTCATCAAGAAATCAATGACAGTAGAAGAGTTAATGAAGACCATTGATGAAGTTTGTAATAACTAAAGGATAGAAGACTTACTCAGGAATGATGGCCCTTTATCAATCTCTCCTTCTTAACTTGAAGTGAGTAACAACCAAGAACACTGGCAAATTCCAATAGGGTTGCCAGTTTTGCACAAGTAGACATTTGGGACCTTATAGATCTCTAAGGGGGGTTCTGGTCCCAATTAAATTGTTCAGGAACTAAAAATAATGCGTATGAATTCGACTGAGAGGACCGTTGTTGTAACGGGCATGTCTACCATCAATCCTCTGGGGCAAGATCTTACAGAATTCTGGACCGCTTGTAAGAAAGGAACTTCCGGGGTGAAAAAAATCGAAGAGTTTTACATTCCAGATGAAATGAGTCAGATGGCAGGTATCGTTGAACATCTGGATCTCTCTTCCTTAAATTTATCCCCGGAACAACTTGAGAATTACGATCGGAGCTTACTTTTTGCTCTCAAGTCCAGCCATGATGCCCTTCAACACTCTGATTTAAAATTAGATTCTCGTCTCAACTTGACCAATAGCCGTTGGGGAGTATTTGTTGCCAACGCCATCTCCCAAATCTCTAACATGGAAAAAAGTTTCTGCCAACAATCAGCCAAGGGCATTTACCCTTTGGCGCCAATAAGAAAAAACAGTGGCCGTCGGCCCAACAGCTACTTTTTTAATACCACAAATGCGGAAATTGTCAATTACTTCAATTTAGGCTGCGAACAAGTCACGGTGGTAACCGGATGCACCGGGGGACTGGATGCCATTGGCCATGCCCTGCAAGCCATTCGCAAAGGTAAAGTGGATATAGCCATCACTGGCTCAACTGAAGCCCCAATTACCCCCTTGGTCGTCGCTTCCTTTAGCAAGATTGGCGCAACTTCCACCCGCAACTATGATCCTGGTACGGCCAGTCGTCCTTTCGACGTCGATCGCGACGGCTTTGTGCTGGCTGAAGGTTGTGGCATTCTCATTCTGGAATCTTTGGAGCACGCTCAAAAACGAGGTGCTAAAATCTATGCCGTCATTTCTGGAATTGGCAGCGTCAACAACTGCTATCACATGACTGATATTCCAGAGCCAGGTGAATCCATTGCCAAAGCCAGTTTGGAAGCCATCAAAGACGCCAAGATTGAACCAGAGCAAATTGATTTTATCAATGCCCATGGCTCTTCCACTCCCCAAAATGATGTGGCAGAATCCAATGCCTTTCACCGCATGTTTGGTCCCAAAGCTCGCGACATTCCAGTGACTTCGATCAAATCTCAATTGGGACATACCCTGTCCTCAGCAACCAGCATTGAAGTCATCAGTGCCGTCTTATCTCTCAATGACAATATCATTCCCCCCACCATCAACCTCTGTTCCCAAGACAGTCGTTGTGAATTGGATGTGGTGGCCAATAAGGCACGCACCTCCCCAGTCAATTGTGTACTTAAAACCAGCAGTGGATTCTCCGGTATTCATTCCAGTCTAATCATTGAGAGATGGGTTGCTTAAACCAAATGAACAAAAATAAAAATTATACTATAACAGGTTATGGAATTTGTGTGGCTAAGGGCGGCAACCGTGCCGATTTTTGGGAACTGTTGTGTCGGAATGAGACTGCTTTTTCAGATTACCACTTGTTTGGACCAGATCATCCTCCACAGACAGTTGCTAAGATCAACAATCAAGATATTCAACACGGTCTCACCAAACGACAACTCAAAAAATTGGACCGTTTTACTATTTTGGGTATCGCTGCCACTCGCCAAGTCCTTCAAACTTCACAATTTCCTTTGGAGAATGAAGAGTTACGGTCCCAATGTGGAATTTTACTGGGGAACAACACTGGTGGTTGGGGATTTGTAGAACCTCAGATGGCCCCGTTATACGCTTCAGGAATGGAAACTCTCAGTCCCTATGTTGCAACCGCTTGGTTTCCCACTGCAGTGCAGGGAGAAGTTTCCATATTATTTGGGTTAGGGGGTCACAGTAAAACCTATTCCGCAGAAAACATCAGCGTGGGTTTTGCCTTTGAGCAAGCCTTAGAATTGTTACAAGAAGGGGTGTTAAGCAGTTGTTTAGTCGGCGGTTCAGAAGCGCCTATCACCCAACTGGTTTACAATGCCTGCATGTCCAGCGGCCTGCTCTCTGAAACGGGAAAATATGAACCCTACACTTCTCAAGCTCAAGGCAGTCTCTTAGGGGAAGGCGCTGCTCTATTCATGTTAGAATCCAAAGCGCAAGCCAAGCAACGTGGGGCAATAATTGGAGCAACAATTGAAGGCATTGGCAAGGGTGCCAATTTTGTAGAATCGATGCGCAACAGTTTGGCCCAAGCGCAAAAAGTGGCCAAGGACGTTGACTACATCATATTAAGTGCCAGGGGCACTATGCCAGAAGATCAAGAAGAATATGCAGCAATTGCCCAAGTGTTTGCCGACCATCCTCAAATTCTCATGAGTGCCCCAAAAACCAAATATGGTAATTTGCTGGGCGCCAGCATGGCCATTGACACAGTAACTGCTTGTTTGGCCTTGGAAAAACAAATGGTCCCACCCACTTATGCTTCCAAATCAACAATTTTGCCTCCCCCGGTGGGCCAACACGTGGTGGACGTTCCCAAATCAGCACCCTTAAACAACATCCTTATCAATGGACAAGATAACTATGGACAATGTTTAACGCTGTTGATTTCCAACTAAATTGGGCTCACTATGTTAGTCACTCTTCTTGTCATCAGTAAATTGACTGCCTATGGGGCAGCTTCCTATGCTGGGGTGAAATTGTATCAGCAGAAAAACAAGGTATTTGCATCTCAGACCCCAACTGCCCCACCGAATGTTGCAGAAGATCCTCAACCCTCCCAAATTAAGTTTCCTTTGGCTAATTTGACAATCGGTCCTGATTTGGCAAATAAAATCAAATCCATTATCAATTCCAAACTTAAGCCTCCACCGGCTTCCAAACTTAAACCCTCACCAAGCTCCAAGGTATCCGTCCACAAACCCCAAACTCTTTCCAATCAAAGGACCGCCATGCCCGACCATGAACAATGGTCGGCCGTGCTTGACTTTCGAACCAATTTGGGACTGGTGGCTCTGGGCAGCTCAGTTTCCTCCATGGCTCTTTCCGCCCCCCTATTGACCTATTACAGTGCGGGTCTGATGGTATGGGGAGGTGCTTTTTTTTGGAAATACATGTTCATCAAATTAAGAGAGGAACAAAAAGTCTCTTCCGAAACTGTCATTGTCAGTTTGAGCATTATGTGCTTAGCTTCTGGACAGATTACGGCTTCCAGTTTGGCCCTGATTTTCGCCTCAATGGCTGACCGTTTACAACTGAAAACCGAAGATAACACCCGTAAAAAACTCTTACACTTGTTTGATCAACAATTGGGAACTGTTTGGGTAGTTAAAGAAGGCGTGGAATTGAAAACCCCTCTGGACCAACTGCAAGCTGAAGACATCATTGCCATTCATACCGGAGAAATGATCCCGGTGGATGCCATTATTACCGAAGGCTTTATCAGCGTCGATCAACACGTTCTCACAGGGGAATCACAACCGGTAGACAAGGGCATTGGGGATGAAATTTTTGCCTCCACCTTGGCAATTACCGGGAAAGCTTATGCCAAAGTCATCAAAATGGGCAAGGACACTGTGATTGCTCAAGTGGCTGATATATTGGACAATACCTTACAATACACTCAGCAAAATATTCAAGCTCGATCTGCCCAATTTGCCGACAATCAAGCCGCCCCAGTTTTAGGGACCACAGCTGCCCTGCTCCTGTTGACCAATTTCTACACGGCCACCTCTTTCATCATTTCTTGGTCTCCTGGAAAAGTAAAAATTCTTTCCTCCATAGCCATGCTCAATCATCTGCGCCTTGCTTCAGAAGGAGGAATTTTGATCAAGGATGGTCGAGCTTTGGAACAATTTAAACATATTGACGTGGTTGTTTTTGACAAAACCGGCACTTTGACCAATAAACAACCTGAAGTTGGGAAAATTTTAGCCTGTTCAAATTTTAGCGAACTGGAAATTTTAACTTATACCGCTGCTGCAGAAGCCAATTTAACCCATCCCATTGCCAAAGCCATTCTACAAAAAGCCAAGGACAACCACATTGCTCTGCCAACCCAGGAAGAAGTTTCTGAATACCAAATTGGCTATGGCATTCGCATGGGCATCAATGGCAAAATCATTCATGTTGGCAGTAAACGCTTCATGGAACAACAAAATATTCCAATTCCCCAACTCATTCAAGATGCCTATGAACGCTTTCATGAATCCGGTAATTCTGTAGTCTTTGCGGCCATGGACAACCAATTGATGGGAATCATTGAACTTCGAACCACGGTGAGAAAGGAAGCGGTGGAGATTATCCGTTCATTACGGAAAAATGGCATCAGCCAAATTGCCATTGTTTCTGGAGACCACGAAGAACCCACCCGCAATCTTGCTGAACAACTGGGGGCTGATGACTATGTGGCAGAAGCTTTACCTCAAGATAAAATAAACTATATCAAGAAGTTACAAGCAGAATCTAAAGTTGTCTGTTTCGTAGGTGATGGAGTCAATGATTCTCTGGCGCTTAAACAAGCTCAAGTCAGTATTTCCATGACGGGTGCTTCTAACATTGCCACAGAAACTGCCCAGATCATTCTCATGAAAGGAGATTTGTCCAGCATGACCCATTTATCCTATCTGAGTAAGAGTTTAAATGAGAACATTAACCGCAATATGGTCATCGCCTCTTGGGTACCTGGAATTGTTGGCACCGGCGCAGCCTTACTCCTAAACGTAAATGCCTTACCGATTATCCTATTTGGGACCGTTTGTTTAGGGATAGGATTTGGCAATACAGCCCTACCTCTGTTAACTCACAGTTCGGAGAAGAAGAATTGATTATTCCGCCATTCAAGAGATTGATTTTCCAAGTTTCTTGTACAGACATTCCCACGTGGTAGAATACGATAAATTACCACCACATTGCTTTCATTCTCAAACAACTTTGTAGCAGTAAGTGAGTTGGGACAAGCCTGTTTTGCGGCATGACCCGACCACAATTCTGCGCAATCGGACACTCATCCGATTATTTTGTAACCATCACAGCGGCTAGAAAAGTGCTGGGCTTTTCGTTGCATCCTACAAAGGGCTTTTGCAAGAGTTCTAGTGAGAACAATGAATCGGTTAATGGCGCGGCACCTCAACTTTACTCAAGATGCTTTTTAATACCCCATCTGACTCATAGCCCTCAATTTCTAACTCGGGAGACAAGGCGATGCGATGGCGCAAAGTGGGCAACGTGACTTCTTTCACATCGTCAGGAATAACATATTCTCGACCAGCCAATAGGGCCGCAGCCCGTGCAGATCGAATCAGGGCAATGCTGCCTCGTGGTCCTGCCCCCATGCTGACACCGGGCCAAGAGCGGGTGTTTTGCACAATATTCACTGCATACTCATAAACCCGTTGATCAACCAGCAATTTGGCAGTTGTTTTCTGCAATTCCACAATATGCTCTGGCTTCACCACCACTTGCACTTTATCCACTTCCAAACGTTCCCCTATTTTCCCCGCTGTAACTTGTTTAACCAATTGAATTTCTTCTAAAAGGGAAGGATATTCTATTTTAATCTTTAACAAAAATCGATCCAATTGCGCTTCCGGTAATGGATAGGTCCCTTCTTGCTCAATGGGATTTTGAGTGGCTAAAGTCATAAATGGGGGAGAAACCTCAAAACTTCGTCCTTCAATGGTCACCTGTTGTTCCTGCATGACTTCCAATAAAGCCGCTTGACTTTTGGCCGGTGCCCGATTGATCTCATCAGCCAACAATAAATGGGTAAACACGGGCCCTTTACGAATCCGAAATTCTTCCGTTCTCAAATCATAAATGGCATGGCCAGTTACATCGCTGGGCATTAAATCCGGGGTAAATTGTATGCGGTTGAAATGCCCATCAAAAGTCTTAGCCAATGCTTGGACCAATAAAGTTTTTCCCAATCCAGGCACTCCCTCAATTAAGACATGACCGGCAGCCAATAAGGCAATAATTACCTGATCAATAATCATTTGTTGTCCCACCACAGCATAACTCATTTGCCTGCGTATTTTTTCGGTCGTCTCAATTGCCCACCGAATGGATTCATTCTCCATCATATTATCTTTCCCAAATAGTCTTATTAATCTGACCCAACACTTGAATTCCCTTCACAAAACTGATCTCCCTCTCCAATCCCCTCTTTTTGGCAACCCCCTGACTTATTAGCACATTCCTCACTTCCTTGGCTGGTAAATGGTAACTTAAGATCAATTGTTCTGTCAACTCTGGGAGACTCAAATGAGACCATTCTGGATGTAATAGACGTACTCGTTTAAGTACGCTCTTCTTGACACTTTCTAATAATACCATTTCTTGTCCATTTCTCCACAGAAAATGACCACTGGCCTCAATATGTTCCAACAAACGTCGTCTTTCCAAGACTGGCATGGGCAATAATGGTCCAAAACGCCGGGTAATGGACCATAGACCCAAAATAATCAAAACTAGGATCGTGATCCACACTGTCCACAATCGTTCCCAGATTAAATTTAGGAATTGAGAAGCTGGAACAATTTCCCCATGTAAAAAATAATTGGGATGAATTAACCAAACTCGATCTACAGTTTCCGAAAAATGTACCAATTGCCAAAGAAATTGGGCATGATCATATTGTCCAATATATTCATTTTCCATAAACTCCAAATCACTCAAAACAGTGACTATTCCCTTGCCAAAATAACTGGTCAACAAATGAGTCCCTAACTGACTTTTGATTTCTCGCACTGGATTTCCAACTTGCATCTCTAAACGGGAAAATGGTTTAAAAGCAATATTCAAGTCATAACCATCCCAATAAAAATCCGTAAGATCAAGTTCTTGGATCTCAAGGTCAGTAATGTCCTCATTTTGCAAATATTTAATTCCCAATCGTTTTAACAAATGTTCCCCATTAATCTCAATATCTTCCGAAAGTGGATCACCGGCTACGATCAAATGACCTCCTTGATTCACCCAATTCAACAGGGATTTGGTTTGACTTTGATTTAAGGTTAATTCTCCAGTCAACAACAATACAACTGCATCCTCTGTATGCAATGAGGGATAATAATTTTCAAATGGACCAGTTTTAAAAAACTTCATTCCCATCTCTTTTAATAAGTAACCGGCAGCCAACCAAGGATCTTGCAAGGCTGGTCCTTGAAATCCAGTTTCTACTCGCTTTATACGTATCTCAAAATGTTGGCTGATCCAATAGTGGCCAAGACCGATTAAGCTCAGTAAAAATCCCAAAATAACTTTATATTTTAAACGCATATATTAATCGTCCAAGCATAAACTGGGTTGAGGAAAATGAAGAATCTTCTAAGTTGAGGGATAAGGAAAATCAAAACAGTGTTTCCAACGTTCACATAAATGTTGAACTGTCCGATCAGTGGGGAATTGTTTGGCATAAATCATTTTTTGCCAAATTTCGATCAATTCACCGAAAAATTCTATAAAAAAGGAAGGTAACTGTTGTTGAATTAACAGTTGTAAACATTCCTTTTCTGAAGTACTGATTTCAATTGGCAAATTCTGTTGTTCAATCAAACGATTTAGAGCGCCCCTGTACAGTAAACTGATGGCAATAATGGGCTGATTTTGTTGCCATAATAACCAAGCTTGCTGTGCAATTTCGTCTGGCAGTGATTCTTGTGCCAAATCATTTCTGATCACCGGAGGAGGCACAGTGAAATGGGCTGGTAAAGACAGGCGCCAAGATTTTTTAAACCAACGAGGGGCATAATAGACTAAAAAGATGATGAGAGCAGCCAGCAGAATCCATAACAACAATTCAAAAATTTGGGCTAATAACTCAAGTGTTGCTCGAGTAAATATCCCTTCTAAGGAAGCTGAATTTTCTGTAGGAACAAAAGATTTTTCTGCAAAATCTCCTTTGTACACCAAAGTGCGTTTTTCCCGAAAAGTTTCAAATGCAGGCCGGCTCAAAATATCAGTAATATGTTGTTTGGCCAATTGTGGGTCAATAGGCTCTGCAGGTTGAGCAGCGTGGACTATATTATCAAAACTAAGGAATAAACTACAGAGGAACCAAAGGGTTATTAAATGTTTAATCGTATTATTAAGTCTCATTGTTCACTATTCCTAGGTCACATAAATTTATAATTTTTAGGGTGAGAGTTATTTTTTTATTTAATTTCTGAACAAATTTATGCAATTCACTCACAAGAATCATTATTTTGGTAAATTCTCGATTATTAGTTTATAATACCAATATCGATTTGACAAGATAAATCATTTGTCATCTTGTTTAATAATAGTCCGATCCCAAGAGACAGTAAATATTGATGGGTTTTTTGTGGTCAGCCTATTTTATATGTACTAGGGCGTGTCATCAAAAAGGGTGAAAAAGGGGTATAATGGGAAGAGTAAAAAAAGTGAAGGGAGTAAAGTAGGTGAGCAGAAGATAGGGATTGAGTGAAGAGTAATGGGTACAAGTCAAGGATTTGTTACTAGGAAGAGCGGGAATTGTTGGAAGGACGAGCAAAGGATAATCGATTGTTTGTAGAAGTGTGTTATATCGTTATCAAGCAGGAATTCCCTTCAGAGGGATTTGCCAGGGCGATCTGGTGATTTTCGTGTGGTGTATTTGAGGGTGTTAGGCGTTGGGCAAAAAAGGGAGTTTAGGGGAAGGTATTCAAGCAGTTAGTGACAATTGCTGACAAAGGCCATGATGCCTATTGGCATGTAATTGACCCGCTGCTTGTTTAAGGCAACATGGTTGTTATCCCCTTTTGATTTTATGACAGCGTTAAATTGCTACTTATATCGTCTTTTGAGGATATTGTCTAGTTGAGTTGAGTTAAGGGAGAGAAATCAGAGGCGTAGCGATTGATCCATTCTAAAGCAGCTTCGTCAATACTGAGTTTTCTACCTTGTTGTTCCAAGTGTTTTTTGTATTGTTGAATTTGACGTACTTGAAGCATCATGCGGATTTCAAAGGCATCGTGAATCTTCATAGTTGATTTCTCCAAATCGGTTGACACCGCCGAAAAATAAATTATAGGCTATTAAGGCAAGTTATATGCCATAGATAGTTAAGCGATGTCATCGAGCAGGTAACCTGAAGTTTCCGAAACTTCTTCGGCAATTTCCACTAGCATTTTTCGATATCGTTCAATCTCACACACTTCATCAACCATACCTTCGTTAATTTTCTGATTTTTCTCAAGAAATTCTATCCCAACTTCAAAATGTTGTGAGGCAGTGGCTTGACACCAGACTACTTTACCGAATAGATAACAAGGGGGGTTGATTAAGACTCGCATGCTGATTAAACTGCCTTTTTCCCAAGAAGTATTGGATTCAAATGCCAATCCCCCTAAGCTGACATTGTGTAAATGTTGTCGATGCAGTTCGTCTTCTTGAGTTTCCCATACTTCTATGGGAATTTCAGTAGGATGGCGATAAAAACGTCTATGTTCTTCCGACATGATAAGTTCTCCTTATATTCATGCACTCTTTGTCTAAAAGTTTAGGTAATAAAATGCTTACTTGCAACCCAAATTTCTGATTTAGGGTAAATTATACCAGAATTGTCCATGATCCAAACTTTTTGGAAATGCAAAGTCAGTTCGTTAAAAATGAGTAAGGAAGGAGAAATTTTTCTCAGCCCTCGAAAAATCGGTCAGGTCTTGAAGAGCTGAGCGGTTTCAGTTGCAACTGACCGGGGGATAGTTTAGGCTCTTCCCAAGAGCAATCTCATGTGTAAAGCTATCCGGAGTTATTAGAATGACAGGATTTACGTTCCCAATATGAAGGAAGGAAGCCGGGGTAAAAAGCTTTCCGCCCGTCCAAAATATTCTGTAGGGTAAAAATTTTGTACGGGATAATCGCAAAATGGTTAAATACCCTTTTATTATGTAAATAATTTTTATTTTTTGCAAGAATTGTTGTATATTTCTAAACAGGCCCCCAAAATCAATATGAATGATGGGGCGGATTGGTTAAGATTGTCCTATTTAAGGATAATTAATCAAAAATCGGGCATTCAAAATATCCCTCCTATCTCATTTGAGAAATGTCGTCATTTCCACAAATAAAGGGCGAATAACATGACCATTGAACAATCTACTGGCTCTGAGCTGAATTCAGATCCTACTGAATTTAAAGTGGAATGGGTTAAAATCTCTTTGCCGGCTGTCATAACCCTATCTCAATTAAATGAATTGAAAACCGAACTCCAACAATATCTGGGTAATAGGGTACAACTGTATGGGGACCAGGTTAAGCGAGTAGATACGGCGTCTCTACAGTTACTCCTTGCTTTTATCAATGATCCAGAAATCACTGTGGGATGGATGCGTCCTTCTGAGGAATTATGCACATCTGCTCGCTTATTGGGTCTCTCTAACCAATTGGGTCTACCCCTAATCTCTCCTTCTGTTTAAAATTGAAGTCTATGAAATCGTTCATCTGTTGTATTCTAATTCATTTGAATTTTCTGTTGCCCATAGCCCAAGCCGATTCTGCCCGCATTGCCACCACTGATGACTTTCTAAATGCCGCTCTGGCTCTCAAACAACAATTTGAAAAAATTACCCCTTACAGTCTCATATTGGTAGCGGATACCAGTGAAGATTTATATCAACAAATTCAACAGGGAGAACAATTTGATGTTTTTATGACTGACAATGCTCAACATCTCAAACAATTAGAACAACAAGGTAAGGCCATTCCCCAATCTGCTTTCACTTATGCTATTGGAGAATTAGTTTTGTGGAGTCCAGATTCCAATCTCATTGACAGTCAAGGCAATGTCTTATTGAAAAAACGATTTAAAAAAATACTCATTCCCAATCCTAAGACCAGCTATTATGGGCAGGCTACCCAACAAACTTTGCAAAAACTAGGTCTGTGGCAAAGTTTACAATCTCAAATCATTCAGAAAAGTTCAGTGATGGAAGTGTATCAAGCCATCACTGCTGGCAAGGGCCAACTGGGCTTTATTGCCGTTTCTCAATTGACGCAATTGGAGCCGCGCCTGTCTCGTTGGTCTGTGTGGACTATACCTCGTCACCTGTACAGTCCCATTGAACACACGGTGGTACCACTCAATACTGCCGAACAAAATCCAGTGGCTCAAGAATTCATCAACTTTTTACATCGATCCTTAGCCCATTCAATCTTAGAAGAATTTGGCTACACTGTACCCTAGAAATCATACCTAGAAAAAAATTCCCCCCCCTAATATTATTACCGATTTAACTGTCAAATGATCCCCCGATGAAAATTACAACTGAACAGGTTAAGGGAACAATTTTAATTGTCGATGACACTCCCGCCAATGTAAGCATTCTCTTTGATTTTTTAGCGGAGAATGGTTATAAAGTGCTGGTTGCCCAAGAAGGGAAGCGGGCTATCCAGAAAGCGGAATATGCAGTTCCAGACTTGATATTACTGGACATTATGATGCCGGGCATCGATGGATTTGAAACTTGTAAAATCCTGAAATCGAATGAAAAAACCAAAGAAATTCCCATCATTTTCATGACTGCCTTGGCTGATACCATCGACAAAGTGAAAGGCTTTAAACTGGGTGCAGCAGACTATATCACCAAACCCATTCAACATGAAGAAGTGTTGGCCCGCATCAACAGTCAACTGAATTTTCGCCGTTTACAAAAACAAATTCAACTGCATGCGATTGAATTGGAGAAACGCAACCTGGAATTAGATGCTTTTGCCCGCACCGTGGCCCATGATCTGAAAAATCCGCTCAATGCCGTTATTGGTTACACCGACATGTTGATTGGAGAATGTTCACTCAATTCTCCTCCTAACGAAGAAACAATAGAAACCTTACACTTGGTACAACGCGCCGGCTATAAAATGGTCAGCATTGTAGAAGCCCTGTTGCTGTTGGCTGGCGTCAGTAAACAAGGACAAGTTGAGACTGAACCCTTGAATATGAAGCACATCATTTCTCAAGTAGAGCAACGTTTGGGTTATATGATGAAGGAATACCAAGCCCAACTGCTGCAACCGGAACAGTGGCCCATTGCCTTAGGCTATTCCCCTTGGGTGGAAGAAATTTGGGCAAATTACATGACCAATGCCATGAAGTATGGCGGGAATCCTCCTCGTATGGAGTTGGGAGCGGATTGGGAAGATGCAGACAATATTCGCTTTTGGATAAGAGACAATGGACCGGGACTCACCCTAGAAGCTCAATCTCAAGTATTCACTCCATTTACCCGCTTGCATAAAGACTCTGCAGAAGGTCATGGCTTGGGACTGTCCATCGTACAACAAGTGGTTGAGAAATTGAACGGTAAAGCAGGAGTTGAGACTCAATTAGGACAAGGTTGTCTATTCTATTTCACCTTGCCAACTGCCAATTCCGACTCAAAGGAGGAATAGGGACCGCTTTATTCTTCCCCATTTTTATCCCCTTTTAAAATAGGGAAAGAGACCTGCCAGGTTTTAAAACTTGGCAGGTTTGCGGAAATGCCAAATCCCAATTTGGCCAACTGGAGGAATTAAGTTACTCTTCAACTGGTCACTGAACAAAATTGAGTTTCTCTTTTTGTCGCCACATTGCCAAGCGGAAGCCTACGGACAGTGGCGCCCACCAACAGGTCTAATAAACAGTAAAAAGCCCCCGCACAGGCTGGAGGATTAGTGCTGGTCAAGGCGGTCCAAGGCACTTGAGTTGACCAGGTCCAATTGCCCAGACCGGTCCCATAAATCTCCAAGATTAAGGAAATCATGAACATGGTGGCATACAACTGTTTGTCTTGACCAAAAATGATGCACAATACAAAAGTAAGAAACAATAAGCCGCCGAATGTGTCCAAATTATGCAAAATGGTGAATAAAACGTAAGGTGAGAAAACCAAGGGCACGACCCAAATGATCCAGGTGGGTAATTTTTGCGCCAAATACAGTCCCAAGGTGAATAAGAGCACATGACCTGGGGGAACAAATAGGGGAACGTTGTGTAAACGGTATTCATACAATCCCCAAACCAGTGAGAGAAATAATTCTCCAGCAGTGGCATAGAGTAAACATAAGACCAACCCCAATTGTTGGGAACGCTCGCTGGTTTTAAGCAAGTACAGGAAAAATATCCAAATTCCAATATTAGTTAAGGTTTGTCCCCAAAAATCCACTGTTTGGTCAAACCAAAGTCCCAGAGCAAGGACTAATGTAATGAGTAAGGGTTGCATGAAAAATACCATTTAGAATCAATGAGAAGCATTATTTAATATTGGGAATCGAAAATATTACCTTCTTTCTCTAACCACTGTATGATGGAAGGAGAATAATAAACAATTTGTTATTTAAACAATCTAAGGATTTTACCAATGGAAATCACAGTCACTCTTGAAGATGGGATGAAAGTCAATGCGCACTTTAAAAATTTTACCGTGCACACTGATCAAGCCAAAATAGTGGGGGGTGAAGAAACTTATCCTGATCCTTTTTCCTATTTTCTCAGCAGCTTGGCCACTTGTGCTGGATTTTTTATCTTGCGGTTTTGTCAATCGCGCCATCTTTCAACAGAAGGGATTCGTTTACAAATGAGCAACGATTGGAACAAGGAGAAAGGCTTAATGGAGAATATTCATTTAGAAATTCAGATTCCAGCTTCCTTTCCGGATAAATATCATTCTGCCTTGATTCGGGCTACCAATGAGTGCAGTGTCAAAAAAGCCCTCATGTCGCCTCCTAATATCGAGGTGACAACCAAGGTCCTTGGGTAGTCAACGCGATTGTTTTACTCCAGTCCCGGTTCCCAAATTTCCATTGGGAACGGAGACCAGTGGTTATTTGGAGGGGAGAATTGAGCTAGCTCGGATAGGTATGAGAATCTCCATTTTTCAGAATTCCACAAAACATGCCTGCTGGAGCATTGGGATCAATATCATAGTGGTAAAGGAGACATTTTCTCTGAATTTCTGGATCTAACTTATTGATTAAGTCTGAAATGTGAGGATGGACCCCAGAAGGGAAAGGAGAGGTTTCACAATCCATATAGATACGATTGGCGCGTTTATAATGTCCCTCCAATTGAGGAGGAATCATGGATTGAATGTCGGTGGGCATGAGAATGTTATAACCCGTTGAATGTTGAAGACTGACCCCATAACTGGGCATTTCTTCAGAGCTGGAGATGACATGCATGGCAAATAACGGGGTTAAGGTCCATTCCCCATCACCATCTTGAAAGGTATAAGTTTTGGTCTGGCCATTGCCTCTTTTGCCAATCACGTGAATGTCAAAATAAGTCTCCAAAGTGACATCGGGTACTCCTTGTAGAGTATCTAAACCTGGTCCCAATGCCCTTTTCAAGGGTTTCAATACTTTTTTATGTACAAACAAATCGGGTTTAGAATTGCTTGGAGGGGTGGGCCACCATTCATGTTCTAAAAATAATTTGTCGGCAATAAATTGTTTGTTGAGCCATTCTGTTTTAGCCGGAACATAAAAAGGGTTAAAAAAGGTGGTTAAAGCAAAGTATTCCATTCCCCCAATATGATCATTGTGAGGATGAGAAATATAAACCCCATCTATATTAGCTGAAGTTAATCCAAGTCCCTTCAGAGCATGTCTGGCATCTCCCCCGATGTCTATCAATAATCGGTAAGGTCTCTTGCCACGCTTGCCCACCATATCAAATTCTACCAAAAAATTAGATTGCCATTTTGGTAAATAAACCGGTTGAGAAAGTTTTTTGATTTCAGCTAAAATGTTTTCTTCGCTAGCGCCCTGAAATTCTGGGGACCTAAGTACTTTTAAGATAAGTTCATAAGTTTGCTTTGCCGTAACTGCTTCTTCATACGTTCCCGTTGCAAATGCGGAATGAACTCCGATGGCTGTTACTTTCACTGTCGTCTCCGTTGATGCCTAACTTTAATTCTTAAAATTGATTTTTAAAAATTAGGGTAAGGTTAAGATGAAAAATATTGATTGACTCACATGATTTTGTGGTGGTGTGCGAAAGAATAAATGCAGCGACCTCTTGATAATTGCCTAAGGGAACTCAAATAACTTGAATGGGTTGAAGTTTATGGGAGATAGCCGCCAACTCCCTTGTCAAAATTCCTCATACTCAGAATTATTGAAACTCACAGTTGGCCTTCATTTAATTTTCAATAACCCCCCAATGCCCTGCTTTCAACCAATTATATCAGAAACAAACGCATTTTTAAAAAGTTATCCGCATAAATCCTTACAAATGTTATTTAATCGTACAATAATCGTTCCAAATGAGCCACATAATTCACCGGGGCATGGTCAGATAGAAAATGAGCTGGCTTAAAATAGCCATTATCCTGCAACAAGTGATCCAAAATCCGGTCTGAATTTACTATTTCAGAGGAGGGATTGATCCACATTTGTTGATGATGTGTGATATAATGTAATTCTCCTACGGGCCTAAAGTCAAGTATTGTCGCAACTGAAAAGGGTAATTGAGCCACAATATCGCGATGGTTGACCACTCGATAAGCCGGAATTGATTGACAACACTCAGCAAAATGTTTATCTCCTATTTGAGGAGAACCAAAAGTGTATAAAGCATGGGGAGGGCGTAAGGTGGCAGCCAAGGTCGCCAAAGCCGCACCCAAACTGTGTCCAGTATAAAAAACAGGTCCTGGAATTTCCGCTAAACAAGCATCTACTTCCTTCCAAACTGCAAAGAGAGCCTGTGTAAACCCCTGATGTACAATTCCTCCTGGTGGCCAACGGGTTGGCCATAAATTCAAATTAAATAACCAATTTTGTAACTGTTGAGAGCCTCGAAATACCAAGACTGAAAATGCAGGTCGATCCTTGGCTGGAGAATGGATGAGTGCACAATGGATAGATTGTTGAGAAAAAGAATGGATCTGTTGTAGATGCACGGGCTCTAAAAATTCTTGACGGGATCGCAAATCACCATTGGCTTGTGGAGAATCGGAACGGTAAATCAAACGAGACAACTCAGCCATCCACAACGCAGTCCCCGGATTGTAGGTCCGGGAAGTCAATTCTATCGGCGGAAAATCAACGTTGAAATATTGGGTGGCCTTCTCTGGTTGCAACACAGCCTGCCAAGAATTATCGAATGGAGTACTCATAATAATTATGCAGTTTCAATCAGTTATATATTATCGTTGAAGTTTTACATTGCCGAAAACTGAAATTGCAAGTTCTCAATTCTCCTGTTTTGGGTAAGCCCACACTCTTAATTCCCTTGATCACCAATTTTAAACTTCTTAAACTGGCAGCCCTTTTCTTACCATTTAAAGAGATTCTCTATGCACAAAATTACTTCCAAAACCACGGCTTCCTTGGAATTCCAGCTCACTTGGCATGATGATCAGGTGACTCATACCGACTGTTATTTGGGACAAAAAGTCAATTTTTGGCGAGACTATTTACCTCCCCTATTACAAGAAGATCTTATGGGAAAAATGCCCGGCGATCAAGTTGAAATTCCCCTTTCAACTGAAGAAATCATTCCCCCTTATCAGTCCCAACAAATTTTTACCGTGGACAACAAACAATTCAATTCCCATTTTATCCCCGGCAAACTCCTCCAACCTCGTCTCGGACGTTTCTATCCCAGAGGCATTCTGCCAGATGTACGAGGCACTTTTAAAGACACTATCACACCTTGTCGCTGCATTGGGCAAACTGAAACTGCCCTCACGGTTGATTTCAATCACCCATTGGCTCAACGTAAAATCACTCATTTAGCGGCAAAAGTGCATGACATTCAAGCCAAATCGGATGAGAGAGGCGGACGTTGCACTGATTGGACGGAGCTACTTACTGACAAAGGTGTGGGATTTCAAAGTCGCTACGGCCAGCAACCTACGGACTTTTTTGCCGACCAGCCCTTTGCTAGATTGGATGATAGCACAGACCTCCAGTTTTATCATCAACCCCGTCTCACCGCCCACCTCGATCAACAAGCCATGCAATTGCTTGAAGAGAATTATGGACAACTGTTACACCCGGATATGCAGGTGTTGGACCTTATGAGCAGTTGGAAATCCCATCTTCCTACCCACCTCAACTTGGAAAAAGTAACCGGCTTGGGACTCAATGCCGAAGAATTGGCGGCCAATCCTCAACTCACTGATTATTGCGTGCATGATCTTAATACCACCCCGGAACTGCCTTGGGCCACCCATACTTTTGATGCAGTTATCTGCACAGTCTCTGTAGAATATCTCACTCAACCTTTTACCGTTTTTAAAGAAGTGGCTCGCATCCTAAAACCAGCCGGCCGTTTTATTGTCAGTTTCTCCACTCGCTGGTTTCCCTCCAAAACAATCAACATTTGGCCGGAAATTCATGAATTTGAGCGAGTGGGACTGGTCTTAGAATATTTTCTGCGCACCGCACAATTTACCCACTTGCACACCCATTCCATACGCAATTTTCCCCGTCCAGACACTGACAAGTACAGTCACGAAACTTCATTGTCCGATCCCATTTTCATCGTCCATGGACAAAAAATCCAATCCCCAAGGATCACCTAATTCCCAATTAAGAGTATATGACTGATGGCAAAACCCCTTATTGCAATTACCTTAGGAGATCCTGCTGGAATTGGACCCGAAATCACGGTCAAATCCTTGGCTGATCCCAAACTCTATGAGCACTGTCGGCCAGTGGTTATTGGCGACTCTGCCGTTCTCCAACAAGCCCTGAGTCTCTGTAATTCTCCTCAGCAACTTCAGATCATCACTGATCCAGAGCAGGGATTTTACCACCCTGGGACCATTGACCTCATTGACCTGCGCAATCTTGATTTAACCTCTTTACAATGGGGAATCGTTCAAGCCCATTGTGGTCGCGCTGCTTACCAGTATATTGAAAAAGCCGTACAACTGGCTCTGAGCGGTCAAGTCCATGCCCTGGCGACCACCCCCATCAACAAAGAAGCCTTACAAGCCGCTCACGTTCCCCATATTGGACACACCGAAATTTTGGCTGAATTAAGTCAGTCTCATGATCCACTGACCCTATTTGAAGTCAGAGGGTTACGCGTGTTTTTCCTCTCTCGACACGTTTCCCTGCGCCAATCCTGTGATCTGGTGACCAAGGATCGAGTCTTTCAATACATTGTGCGTTGTGCCCATGCCTTACAACAATTGGGAATCACTACAGGCACCATGGCCGTGGCCGGTCTTAATCCCCACTGTGGAGAACACGGTTTATTTGGGAATGAAGAAGTGACTGCCGTAGAACCTGCAGTAAAAATGGCTCAGCAACAAGGTTATCAAGTGGTGGGTCCCATTGGAGCAGATTCAGTATTTCATCAAGCCCTGCACGGCCAATACAACAGTGTCTTGTCCCTCTATCATGACCAAGGGCACATTGCCACCAAAACTTTAGATTTTGAACGCACTATCTCTATTACCCTCGGCCTGCCTTTTTTACGAACCTCTGTAGACCATGGCACTGCCTTTGACATTGCCGGCAAAGGCCTGGCCAGTCCAGTCAGTTTAATCGAAGCCATTTCATTGGCTGCTCACTATTCCCCTCATTTTTACACTCCGAGATGACAATCATGCAAGTATTTGGCCCCATTCCCTCCAGACGTTTGGGACGTAGTTTGGGTATTAACAATATTCCCCCTAAAGCCTGTTCCTACTCCTGCGTCTACTGTCAAATTGGTCATGTGCCAGAAACTGAGGTCAAACCACGTGGATTTTACACCCCAGCCTATCTTTTTCAACAGGTTAAGCAACGAGTGGAGCAACTCAAGTCCCAAGGAGAAACAGTTGATTATCTCAGCTTTGTGCCCGATGGGGAACCCACTTTGGATACTCAATTAGGAGAAACTGTGGATTTATTGAAAGTGTTGGGAATTAAAATTGCGATCATTTCCAACGCCTCCTTGATTTGGCGTCCAGAAATTCGCGATACTTTACATAAATTTGACTGGGTTTGCTTAAAAGTGGACACTGTGAATGAAGCAATTTGGCGACAATTAAATAAAGCTCATGGTCAATTGAAACTGGCGACTATTTTGGAAGGTATTGAACAATTTGCCAAAACTTATCAAGGAACTTTGGCCACCGATACCATGTTGGTTAAAAATCTCAATGTGGATGAGGAATCTGCCCGGGGCATTGCTCACTTTCTTGGCAAAATCAATCCCAGTAAGGCCTATTTACTGGTGCCCACTCGACCGCCAGCTGATTTGGAAGTGGCGCCACCCAGTCCCTTGGAAGTCAATCGTTTTTATCAAATCGTCAGTGCCACAATTCCCCAAGTAGAATGTATCATGGGGAATGAAGGCAACGCTTTTGCCTCAACTGGGAATGTTGAACAAGATGTGTTGAGTATTACCGCAGTGCAGCCTTTGAGAGAAGGTGCAGTTCGAGAATTGTTGGCCCGCAATCAGGCTGATTGGCAGGTGATAACGCAATTATTGCAACAAGGACAGTTGTTAGAAACCGATTATCAGGGAGAAAAATTCTATATTCGGCGCTTTAAATCGGCTTCATGAATACCCCGCATTCTATCCTGCGAACAGTTTTTGGCTATGACCAATTTCGAGGTCAACAGGAAGCTATTATTCAACACGTGCTCCAAGGCCAAGATGCTTTGGTATTGATGCCAACTGGGGGCGGAAAATCCTTGTGTTTTCAAATACCTGCTTTGTTGAGACCTGGGGTGGGAGTGGTTATTTCTCCTTTGATTTCTTTGATGGAAGATCAGGTGACGACCTTGCGCAATATGGGAGTTAAAGCGGCCTTCCTCAATTCTACTTTGAGTTGGGAACAGTCAAAACAGACGATTTTTAAACTTAAGCAGGGTCAGTTAGATCTGTTGTATGTGGCCCCGGAACGTTTGAAAGTTGCCAGTTTTATGGAACAGTTACGAGGATGTGAGATTTGTTTATTTGCCATTGATGAGGCGCATTGTATTTCCCAATGGGGACATGATTTTAGACCTGATTATTTGCAATTGTCTGTATTACATGAATTATTTCCCCAAGTGCCTAGAATTGCTCTGACTGCCACCGCAGATTCGATGACTCGTAAGGATATTATGGTCCGTTTGCAATTGGAGAATGCGCAAGTGTTCATCGCCAGTTTTGATCGGCCCAATATTTGTTATCGAGTGGTGCCAAAAAATAATGCGCGCCAACAATTGTTGGAATTTTTGACTTCGGAGCATCAGGGAGATTCGGGTATTGTTTATTGTTTGACTCGTAAAAAAGTGGAAGAAACTGCTGATTGGTTGCAGAAGCATCGGTGGCCGGCCTTACCCTATCATGCAGAGCTGCCGATTGCCACGAGACAAAGTAATCAGGCGCATTTTTTTCGTCAAGAGGGTGCAGTAATTGTGGCTACCATAGCATTTGGATTGGGCATTGACAAGTCCAATGTGCGATTTGTGGCCCATTTGGATTTGCCTAAGAGTTTAGAAGCTTATTATCAGGAAACCGGTCGGGCTGGACGAGATGGTTTGCCGGCCAATGCCTGGTTGGCCTATGGTTTACAAGATGTGGTTTTGTTGCGTAAACTCATGCAGACTCAGGATGCTGATCAGGCATTTAAGCGAGTGGAGCATTATAAGTTGGAGGCCATTTTGGGTTATTGTGAGGCGTCCAGTTGTCGACGGCAGTTGTTGTTGCATCATTTTGAGGAGGAGTTGCCCAAACCTTGTGGGAATTGTGATATTTGTTTGGAGCCCGTTGAAACTTGGGATGGGACTGAGGTTGCTCGTAAGGCTTTGTCTTGTATTTATCGGACTGGGGAACGCTTTGGTGTACAACATCTGATTGAAGTGTTGTTAGGAAAGTCAACTGACAAAGTCAAACATTTTCGTCATGAGCGCGTGACTACTTTTGGGATTGGTCAGGAGTTGAATGCAGAGACTTGGTATTCAGTATTTCGGCAATTGTTGGCCAGAGGGTTGGCCACAGTGGATATTGAGGGTTATGGTGGGTTGCGATTGACTGAACAAGCTCGTCCTGTGTTACGAGGGGAACAGTCGATTTTTTTACGTAAGGAATTGCCGACTAAAAAACGGTCGGGTCGAAAATATGCTCGACAAAGAGGGGCTTTGGTGTTGAGTGTGGAACAGCAAATGTTGTGGGAAAGTTTGCGAGTTCATCGTTTGGAATTGGCAGAAGCAGAAGAAGCGCCTCCTTATACTATTTTCCATGACAGCACTTTGATAGATATGGTGTTGCATCAGCCTTTGAGTTTGGAAGAGTTGAGCCGAATTTCTGGAGTGGGAACTTATAAGTTGCAAAAGTATGGGGAATCTTGTTTAAAAATTATTGAGGCGCATGTGGTTTGTCATGGTACTCAGTCTGCCCCTGTTGCTCAGGTGATGGATGCAGTCAGTGCAGTGTTATCAAACAGCGCGGAAATCACTTTTTCCTTATTGAAAAAAGGCTTAACCCCTTTAGAAATTGCCAGGGAACGGGGTTTAAAACCGTCTACTATTTACACACATCTGGCTGAAGCGTTGGAAGCCGGATTGGTAAGTATTGAGGAAGTTTTGGATATGAGTGAGGATGAAATGCAAGAGGTTAAATCCGCTATATTAGGGGAAGGCGTTAAAAATCCATCGATTAAGGGAGTGTTTGAAAAGTTGCGGGGTAAATACGATTATGGAGTGATCAAGTGTGTGAAAACTTATCTCCTCAGGAACTCTTAGTTTCCCTCTGTCTTTTTTTATCCAGTGAATAATCAGAAATTTAGGGCCTGTCATCAATCTAAATTTGTTACTTAGGGAACAAAAATTTACCCCCCTTGGAAAGAAGGGGGGGCTATTTTTCCCTCCCTTTCAAGGAGGGGCTAGGGGTGGTATGGGTTAAGGAGGGGCTAGAAGTGGTATGGGTTGCGGAAACAAATAGACCTGTCCGATTTTGGAAACCGGACAGGTCTGGAGTTGGTTTTGGATCAATCCGGTTTTAAAAACTGGCTCGATTCAAGGTTAAGTGTCGCAGTCGTTCTGACTGTCTACATCAGAATTTTCAGAATAACCGCGTATAAGGTAGATCGGAGTAGAGGCTTTAGCCGGTAGATTGGAGTAGAGGCTTTAGCCGGTCAGCCGTAGGTATCACCCCACATACACAAATGGGGCCTATTTACCGGCTAAAGCCTCCACTCCAGCACCGGCTAAAGCCTCTACTCCAAAAAGATTTTCCCTCTAACCCCCCCAACCCCCCCTTGAAAAGAAGGGGGGGCTATTTTCCCCTCCTTATCAAGGAGGGGCTAGGGGTGGTATGGGGTGCGGAAACAAATAGACCTGTCCGGTTTTGGAAACTGGACAGGTCTGGGATTGATTTCAGTCCGGCTTTGGAGACCGGCTTGAGTTCGGGTTAGTTACTGGAGCAGGCTTGGCCGTCTGCACCTACACTGACGTTGCTGAGCGGTGCGGCTGGAATGCCTTGTTGACGAAGCATGGCCAGCATTTCAACTTGGGAAATGGTGGTTCTCACTCTCATAATGCCCCGGCCTGTCCAAGGAGTAGTGATGCCAGCCAGTTCGGCAATCTTGTCGGAAGTGAGGTGGGCCGTTTGACCTTTTTCAAGAGTTTCGATTAAGGGAATTCCCAATTTCAGTTCACCACCATTTTCGTCGTAAAGGTCACCGGTGACCGAGCCTGCAGCCGCAGAATCGTTGGTGATACGAAGGTTCAGCACATCAGCACCGATAACACCTCCAGTTGGGGGTGGCACGTTGTAGATGGTGCATACAGAGCCGTCTTTGGTGATGCGTTTGAGGTCTTTTTCCTCGGTGATCAAATCCAGCATGAAGGTGTCGTCGAAGTTGACTTCAAGTACACCGACGGGTGGATTCTCCACGGAATTGATGGTGTTGGTGCCGTCCACTTGCATGAGAATCTTGGCACCAGGTTCGCCCTTGTCCATGATGGCTTGCAGGTCGGTGCTGTCCAGACTCCAAGTGGCAGTCCAGAAGCCGTCACCGTCAATGGTGAGTTGATCGGCGTTGATAGCGCCGTTGACGCCTTCAATGGCCACTTGTCCGGGAGAGACTGCCGAGGCTTGGAATTGTCCGCCGGTGATGGTGAATTTCGATTGGCTGGCGGCGGCTTTGTCGAAACTGAATGGGTTGGTGGCGTCTTGTAGGTAGCCATCTTCAGGGCTTGAAACTGTGACGTAACCAATGTAAGCGCGGTTTTGGTCACCGAAAGCGTCATTGCCATCTGCCGCTTCGCCGGTGAATTCTTTTTCAGAGGCGTTGATTGAGATTTTGACGTCACCGGTGGTGGGCGTCACGTCCACTTTCAGAGCTTCTACGGAGCGGGCAACAGTGATGGTGCGTTCGGGGTTGACGAGTTTGTCAATGGGAGCGCCAGTGCTGAGTTTGGCGGTCATATTGACTTTGCTGCCGGGTTCAGCCAGAGCACCTAGGTTGGTGAGCCGATAGAATAGAGCGATTTGGTCATAGGTTTTGAGGTTGAGGTTGGGACTGGTCTTGCCGGCGGGCATGGTGAAGGTGGCAGTGGTGTTGCCGGCGCCGAGAACTGCGGCTGGCCAAGGACTGACCGTGGTGGTATTCCATTCCGCATCGCCTTCTATGTTGGTGTCAAAGATTGTTTCTCCCCAATTAAAACCAGCCTCTTTAGAATATCCTGCTAAAGCGCAGACCAGAGGTTTAGAAATGGTGATGGTATTGGCCAGGGCCCCAGTCCCAGCCACTGCTGTGAATGTAGGATTGTCGTTGGGGTAAATAACAGTACCTCCATAATAATCAACAACGTTGTAAGCATTTACTTTATTGAGAACCGTGCCAACTGTTACAAACCCAGAAAACTTATAGGGTTTGGCGTCGCCGGTGAAGATGTTGTTGAGAGTTTGAGCCGTGCCAGTTATACCGGCATATCCTTTCACATCACTGACATGAATAATTGTATCCCCAGCCACATGCACTCGATAGATCGAGTTTTGGTTAGCGCAGGTTCCATGAGTGCCCATGGTAGAGGGAGCGATGCCGGGCTCAACCACCACCACCATTTCAGCTGCAGTTCCTTTGGCGACACTCTTAGCCTTGAAGATGGGCATGTCAATGTCCGCATAGCCACCACTACAAGTATAAGCCCAACCCGCCACTAGGAAATCAGTTTTGGGAGAAGTGATGACCATGGTCAGGGTGTTGGCGAAAGAGGTTAGAACTCCAGCCAGTGTTCCAACAAGGGGGTTATAGGGAAAGGCTACTGGATTTTTGGCTTGAATGGTCAGTTTGGTGGTGCCTGCAACCACCCCAGAAGGCAGTGCAGCCACGGCCTCAGGTTTGCCGCCCAGGCGCCAAAATTGGACAGTGGCAACAACATCAGTGGCCGTTATAGTAGCAATATTTGACAACACATAGGTGTTGGTGTCAGTGGCAAATTTGAACAAAGTCCCTGTAGTAATAGCACCGGTCCGATCAATCACCATGGTTGACGTGCCCGCTGAGAAACTCACAACTGTAACATCTGGATTCTGCATGTCCCGCACCCCTACCAAGGGCTTATCGGCAAATTGGGCGCCATTGTCCAGGCTGACTTTCAGTTCAAAATCTTGTACAATATCACCGTCTATAGTGTACAGAGCCGCCAAATATCCACCGGTCCCAGTTGTCACTTCAGTGGGAATGGCCACAGTGCCGCCAAATAAGATATTGGCAAAGGGCGTGCCTTGAGTGACATTGGGAATCTCATTGGGAGATGAGGCGGTACTGTCATTGGCCACCTTAACTGCAGTGGTTTGGTCAAAACGATAGGCTGGACTGTTGCCACTTTCAAACAAGGGCTGAGCCGCGCCTTGTAGGTTATAAGTGGCATTGGTGGAAATTCCCTCTCCCACATTGACAAATTGTTCAAAAGAAGTGGTCTGGGCGAGACCTGTCAACGGTACCAGCAAGGCGCTGCTGATCGCCGTGGTTAATAATGTATTCTTACGCATAGTTTGAATTCCTCATAAAAAAGATAAGCTTAAATCCCCTTAATCACAACCGTCACCTGTAGTACCCACACTCATATTCATCAAGGGACTGTCAGTGAAAGTGGGCAGCGGTTGGGTGGCAGCCCGTAATAAACCATAGGCTTCCATATAACCTTCTGGGATATTGCTTTCTACAGTCAACACAGCTCGACCTGGCCATTCTGTTTTACCTGCAGCAACGGCTGCGGCGATGATGGCCGCGGTGTCCAAGTGAACAGTCTGATTGGGAACTAGACCGTCTGCAGGAATCAATATGGCGCCCTTGAAGATGTCAATCCCATCTTCTCCTCTTAGAGTACCTTTTACAAAACCACTGACTGTAGAATCATTGGTGATGCGAATATTCAAACGATCTAAAGCGGCGGAATTGGGAATGTTGTACAGGGTGCAGACAGAACCATTTTTCTTAAGATGCCGTAATTTGGTGCTGGAGTTGATGATTTTACCGCCGGCAAATTCCACAGTTAGAGTACCGGTGGGTTTGACTTTCCGATTCTCATTGATTTCGGTGACGCCATCGACATTCAACATGATATCCCGAGTAGTAGTACATAAAGCGGCCAGCTGAGTGGTGTCGGTAATGGTCCATTTGGCTGTGATATTGTCATCCAGCTTCTCGGTGGCAGGAATGGGCGTTCCAGAAGATCCGGTTTCGATGAAAATTTTATCAATGGTGGAAGCGATAAAATTACCGTCACTGATAGATAACTTCACAGAAGTTAGGGTGCCAGCGGCGCAGGGATCCCAATATGCAGAAGTCAATTGGCAGGCGGTGTCACTCACCACTCCTTGAGAACCTCCATTGGGCAGGATGGCTGCTTTACTCAAACCCGAACCGGCATTGGCAATTTTGATGTTGCCATAGTCCACAGCAGTGGTGCTGGTAATAGAGGGACCTTCAAAAATTTTGCCATCGCCTGCTACACTGATATAGGCGCCAGAATTAGGAGTAGGGGGCGACAATTGAATGGTAGCTCCACTCTTGGAGGTAGCCAGGGGCAGAGTTTTTGCAGTGTCCGCCACAGTCCCAGAAGTGGGGTTGGTTTGAGCGGTGGCGGCAACCCGCAAATCCATCGCTACGCTGATTTGCCCATAGTTGGCCAGGGCTTTTTGAGCTTTACCGACGGTGAATTGGAAATCTAAAATGTGAGCAAGAGTTGCGGGAGCGCCAGTGCCAGCTTGTACGATAAAAGATACGGTGCTTTCAGTGTCCTTGCCGCCTTGCACGATGGCGACCAAAGGTGCTCCGGAGGCAGCAGATCCATCTGCACTTTGGATGACAAAGCTAGAAGTGGTCAGGCTTTTGCCCCAAGTTGCTCCGCCGCTTAAAGTATAAGTGACATAAAATTGGTCGGTTAATTGCTTAGCTAAAGTATAACGTACTCGGAAAGGCATGTCCAAGCCAACATCTGTAGTCCCAAATTGTTCAACTGCATACTCCAATGACTTAGTGATGACATCACCGTCATCGATCAAAGTGGCGGAAGTTCCGCACTGACCTTTACTGATATACGACTTAAAGTCGCCAGCCTGCACGCTGCCCACTCCTAGGGACAGGGCGAGGGCCATGGCCAAACCAAATTTTTGGTTAATCATAATTAAAATCTCCTGTAACTGATGAACTGTTTTGCGGTTTCAACTTGCAAAACCCCGGGTGTTGAACTGACTGTATTTTAAGTACCTCAATGCCAAGACAGTGAACAAGTCTATAAAACTGTAGATACCTAACTCACCCATGTAACTTTATTTTAGCAGATTTTTTTGTATTTTAAACTGCTATTTTATTTCGAGTCCGGGGGTTTGCCCTCTAGTGTATAAGCTAGCGGGTTTTATTGCAATTGGTTGGGATAGAAAAATAAACGGTGTTTTTTTAAGGATGGGTGGAGTGGAGGCTTTAGCCGGTGCTGGAGTGGAGGCTTTAGCCGGTAGACTGGAGTAGAGGCTTTAGCCGGTGTTGGAGTGGAGGCTTTAGCCGGCCGGCGGTGGACGCCTGCAATTTGTATGGGGAATGCCCACGATCGGCCGGCTAAAGCCTCCACTCCAAAACTGGTTAAAGCCTCGACTCCGGCTAAAGCCTCCACTCCAGCACCGGCTAAAGCCTCCACTCCAACACCGGCTAAAGCCTCTACTCCAAAACCGGCTAAAGCCTCCACTCCAAAGGGATTTTCCCTCTAACCCCCCCACCCCCCCTTGAAAAGGGGGGGGGGCTATTTTCCCCTCCTTATCAAG
>BeggDRAFT_10019_pt3 | contig 129638 bp, 114 predicted proteins | sample TarBiozoneFS08_3_FD_50710 | JGI IMG/M metagenome (IMG submission 50710) | reverse complement strand
AAGTACTCCTTATTTTTACAAAGTGCACTGATAGTCAACACTGCGTTCCACCGAAACACTGCCAGTTGACTTGACAACGATCTTGCGACCTTCCAAACGCAATTCCTTATCTCGATTGCAAACCACAAATTCAAACGGCTGAGACTTGGCTTGAGGAACTCGACCACGGTAATTGTAACGCACTGTTTCTTGTTCACCCACCGGTTGAATATCAATCTGATCCTCATAAGTGACCTCTCCTAACACTTCATTGCCTTGCACAACCTGCCACCCATTTCCCCATTTGGAAGTTTCAAAAGGCTCGATAACGATTGTAGCGCCTTGGGTAATAGCCTCGTTGCGAGCATGATTAAGAGTTCTTATAAAATGGTTAGTCTTAGAAGTCATCTGTCCGTTAAGTATCATATACTTCATACTTGGTAATGCAGAAACAGCCAAAATGCCGGCTACTGCAACAGTGATCATCACTTCTATCAATGAGAAAGCCGCTTGCGTTTTCATACTTTTATCCCCACTATTGTTAAAATCAAAACTGGGTCCAAAGAGAATTTTGAACTTCATGTTATTAGATTACTGCAAACCAAGTATGACAGTTTCTCAACTCAATGTCTCTCAATTATGCAGTCAGTGGCTATTTTTCCCTGATTAATGGAATGGATTAAATCGGCAACTCCCTTTCTCACCCTTCAGAAACAGCAAAGGGATAACACCCTTTGAAGGGATGCCATCCCTGAATTATCCCTAAAACTTCACTTCTCGTTCCCACATTCTGCATGGGAACGAGAGAACCCTGAAACTTCGATTCCCTTTTTTGGCAACAAAGTAACCCCCCGGCATTTCACAAACTAAATTTTTACCCGCGGTGGCCAAGCCAATGCAAAATCCTCATATTCCTGAGTTAAATTAGGATTATAGTAAGGATCACTCAACAACTTATCTCCCCAGTAGGATTGCATATAACTGATTTCATGACGCAACCGAAAATATTTGCGAATGGTATTATCTAACCCTCTAGTTGCAGACTCCAAATGATACAATTCCGCATAAGGCGTCCAAATAATTTGATAACCCAACTCGCGGAGCCGTAAACACAAATCAACATCATTAAATGCCACCTTTAACTGTTTGGCATTCAATCCCTTCACCTCTTGGAATACCTCGCGTCGCATGATCATACAAGCCCCAGTGACCGCAGAATAACTCTGTACCAAAAACGGTCTCCACTGATATCCCGACGACTCCTTGGCCAAACATCGAAAACCATGCCCAGCCAATCCCCCTAAACCAATGATAACTCCCGCATGCTGTAAAGTGTCATTTGGATAATACAACTTAGCCCCCACTGCTCCAATATAGGGACGAAAAACCTGACTCACCATCTCCCTCAACCAATCGGCATGAATCACCAACAAATCATTATTCAACAAACCGATCACTTCTCCAGTAGCTCGTTCCACTCCAAAATTATTCAATTGCGAATAATTGAAAGCCCCCGACTGATCCAAAATAACCACCCTAGAATCCCTCTCCAACTCCTTGAAATATGAAAAAGTTTCCTTCTCACGACTGTCATTATTCACAATGATCAATTCCAAACGAGGATAATCTGTTTTCTGCAATATACCCTCCACAATATTCCTCAACAACTCGATCTGATCTCGACTGGGAATAATGAGACTGACCAAGGGAACTGGATCTGGCAAGGGATAAATCACTCGCGGATAATCTGCAAGCCCTGGCACCACCCTGATCGCCGGTTGATGCAAACGCCGAAAATACTCTTGAAGGATCTGACTACGCCCCTGAACTCTCAACTGCTGTTGGGCACGACTCCCCGGATAATCCCGCCCATGATAAAGTATATGGGGAACATGTTGAAACTGCTGCTGACTCAAATGCTCCACACAACGCAAAGTCAACTCATAATCTTCCAATCCAGGACAATTTGAGCAAAATCCACCCAATTGCTGAACAATGGTCCTACGATAAAAACACAAATGTTGCGTAAAATGTTGAGCATAAAACAAATCCAAATTCCAATCACTTTTAAAATAAGGATCACAACGTTGACCCTGCTGATCCAACTTATCTTCATCCGTGTAAATCAAAGCAATTTTGAATGGTAAACTTTCCAAATGCGCAACCATTTTATACAGAGAATAAGGCGACAACCGATCATACAACTCCAACAACCCAATCCATTCACTGTGAGCACTTTCCAACAAACGATTGAGCACAACAGCTATAGGACTGTCCTCCTCCCTAACCCAATGGAAACGAACCTCTGACTGCCATTCTGCAGGCAACGCTGTTTTCAAATGATCCAAATTGATCAAATAAAGTTCCCAATTCGGATAAATTTGCCGCATCACCGAATCCACACTTTCCTGAAACCATTGACTTGCCAACCTCGGTTCAACCGTGGTAAAATCAGTCGAGTACATAAACAAACTGATCAACGGCCGATAAGACCAATTCGCCTGCTCATTGCCTCGTATCTGCTGCTCCTGCTCAGTCAACGACTCATACTGCTGAATCCACATACTGTATTCTCGACGATCATGCCAAGGCCGTTGCACACCCGTAACATTAAACTGCACACCTTGCAAATAATCAACCTTCCAACTCTCAAATGCCGCCAAAACCTTATAAATATGATCGCGGGCTGTGGGACCGGGAGCACGTCCCAATATTTTCAATGCCAATTGAGTAATCTTATTCCCCATTTGCCAAGTCATAGAATGATAAACCGCAGTGATATCCTGCTGCAAACTCTGCAACCACCGAGTCAACTGCTGAATATCTTGAGTACGCTCATCCAATGCATTCTGTAAACGAGCAATTTCTGCCTGATAATGGGCAATTTCCGCCTCAGGATCAGGAAAAGAAATGCTGACCGGAACATCTGTTGGGAATTTAGAAGAAGATTTTTCAGAAAGAAATTTTGTCATAACATTTTACCAGAGGACAACACATCATGGATACAATCACAATTGAACACAACCCCTCCACAGCCAAATTAGAAGTGATGGGAATATATGATTGGCCCATTTGGCAGAAAGCAGTCTCTGTTTTTCCTTGGCACTATGACAATCAAGAAACTTGTTACTTATTAGAAGGGGAAGTGACGATAATTACAGAAACTGGGAATACTGTGAAGTTGACCGAAGGTGACCTGGTCAACTTCCCCAAAGGCCTCTCATGTACTTGGGAAATTCATAAAACAGTCAAAAAACACTATCGTTTTTCCTAAACCCTAAACATAACCCCCAGTGACAACACCCTGTAAAAGGGTGTTACCCTTTAAACTACAACTATCGGCGCCGCAACAAGCGATAAAGAGCGATTTCCCCAAACAAATTAGGCATCAAGCGCATAGACGAACTGGTTTGATGACTCACATCAACCACTGCCCGCTGAATGATCTCAATCCCCTTTTTCGTACACAACCGCTCAAAATCATGAAGCGTGCACAAATGGATATTTTGGGTATTATACCATTCACTGGGCAGAGCCCGAGACATTGGCATCATCCCATTGAAAAATAAAGAAAAACGCGCCTTCCAATGACCAAAATTTGGAAACGTGACAATACCCTCTCGACCCACCCGTAACATCTCCATCAACAACAAATCAGGGCGCCGAATCGTCTGAATAGCCTGAGTCATCACCACATAATCGAAACTATGGTCCCCAAAATCTGCCAATCCCTCATTTAAATCAGCATGAATCACATTTACCCTATTCCTGATTGCCAAACTGATATTCCCATCATCAATTTCCAATCCATAACCACTCACCTGGCGAGTCTCTCGCAAATGAGCCAACAAAGTCCCATCTCCACACCCCAAATCAAGGACATGAGACTCCTCTTCAATCCAGTTAGTCAGGTATTCCAAATCAGTACGTAATTTTTTCATGATTTTTCCCCTGGAATTTCAATTTGTTGCATATAAGCCTGAAAAATTTGTAGATAATGAGGAATCGGCATCAAAAAAGCATCATGTCCATCCTGAGCCTTAATTTGGGCATAAGCCACCCGTTTACGATTATTCAACAACGCCTTCACAATCTCTCGAGAACGACTGGGAGGAAAACGCCAATCACTGGTGAACGAAAGCACCAAAAATTGAGCCTGCACATTGGCCAAAGCGGCAGTCAAATCATCACCATGTTGACTGGCAGGATCAAAATAATCCAGCGCCTTAGTCATCAACAAATAGGTATTCGCATCAAAACGATTGACAAAAGATCGCCCTTGATAACGCAAATAACTTTCCACCTGAAACTCCACATCAAACCCAAAATTAATTTTACCCTCTTGCAATTCTCGTCCAAACTTTTTACGCATAGAATCCTCGGACAAATAAGTAATGTGCCCCAACATTCTAGCCAACATAAGTCCTTGTCTAGGCACCACTTTATGCTGATAATAATGGCCATCATGAAACTCAGGATCATTTAAAATAGCTTGCCGCGCCACCTCGTTAAATGCAATATTCTGGGCAGACAACTTGGGAGCTGCGGCGATAGCTATACAATGGCGCAAATGCTTAGGATAATCAATGGTCCACTGCAAAGCCTGCATGCCCCCCAAACTCCCTCCAATCACAGCTGCCCACTGCGTAATTCCCAACACATCTCCCAACCGAGCCTGACTTTTCACCCAATCTTTCACCGTCACAATCGGAAAATCAGGCCCAAAAGGATTGCCAGTCTCCGGGTTGATGCTATTGGGACCAGTAGAACCCTTACACCCTCCTAAATTATTCAGAGAGACTACAAAAAATCGATTAGTATCAATCGGTTTGCCAGGACCAATACAAGTCTCCCACCACCCCGGTTTTTTATCGTGCATGGTGTAATAACCGGCAGCATGATGATCTCCACTGAGGGCATGACAAATAAGAATAGCATTTGTGCGTCTCTCATTGAGGCTACCATAAGTTTCATAAACCAATTCATAACTGGGCAAAGTACGCCCACATTCCAATGAAAGCGGATTTGTAAATTGATGAGTTTGTGGAGTTACCAGCCCCACACTGTCTGGGGATAAGATATCAGGCATAACAAGAAGATCCTAAAAAATCAACATGAGAATGGTCATCTCATCTGGCAACATTCCCTAGCCTAAGCAGATGAAATAACCGTTTTTTTTAAAATTATAACCAAACATAGTTAACAAACCATAGAAAGAGACTGAGCATACAGCATTCGCACCTGCTCCAAATCTGCTGGCACATCCACAGAAATCGGTGGCAACTCAGTGACCACAGTGAGAATGCGTTTGCCAGCCTGTAAAAAACGCAATTGTTCCAACTTTTCAGCCTGTTCCAATGGACTGTTGGGCAAATTGGAATAATGTTCTAATACCTCTCTACGGTAACCGTAAATACCAATATGCCCCCAAAATTGAACCGCATTAGACCAATGTGTTGGGGGCAATTCTCGCACATAGGGAATGGGATGACGAGAAAAATACAACGCTTCTCCCCCATGTCCCAACACCACCTTGACTAAGTTAGGATTGAAAATCGATGCTTCATCATGGAGTGGAAAAATAGGCGTGATGATATCCGGTTGTGGATGTAAATTGGCGAACGCACTGATCAACTGATCGACCAATTTGGGACTTAACAAAGGTTGATCGCCTTGCACATTGAGAATCAGATCAGCGTTTAAATGAGGCAAAATGGCCACAATTCTTTCCGTTCCTGAGCCACAATGAGGATCACTCATCCACACCGTAGCCCCCCAACTGTTGGCTTGTTCCGCAATCGGCTCTGCATCGGTAACAATATGAACTTCCTGAGCCTGAGTCACCTGGAGACAACGTTGATAAACATGCCATAACATAGGATGTCCACCGATATCTGCCAACATTTTTTGAGGCAATCGGGAAGAAGCCAAACGAGCGGGAATAACGATCAGTGTCTTCATAAAATAAGTAATTGAGTCATTCGATCAGAATTTTTTCTGATTCTGTAACTAATTGTTAAATCATCTGTTTTAATTGGTTGAGCACCTGTTCAGGTTTAATATCGCGCAAACAGGATAATTTTTTTAAGGGACATTCCCTTTTAAAACAAGGGCTGCAGGCCAATTGTAACCAGATAACGTGAGCCTGTGAACTGAGAGGGGGAGTTTTTTGGGGACTGGAAGCACCATAAAGCGCAATTAAGGGCTTTTCCAAAGCAGCCGCTATGTGCATGAGACCGGAATCATTGCTGATCACTACTTCGGCTTGAGACATCAAATCAATGGCTTCAGATAAAGAAGTCTGTCCACAAAGATTGCTACAGTCATCACCCGCTAATGCATTGATTTTCATGCCCAATATTGCTTCTTTTTCCGATCCTAAAATCCACACCTGCCAACCTTCAGCAAGTTGTTTCTTAGCCACAATGGCATAATATTCGGCTGGCCATCGTTTGGCCCCGCCAAATTCTGCACCCGGGCATAAGATCAACAGGGGTTGCGAAGATTTTTTCAAGTGCAAACGCCGCAATGGCAAATCGGCATTGCCAGGGGAAAGCTTAGGATAAAGGGGAATTAAATTAGGGAGACCGCCGGTATTGAGCATGGACTTAGGTAAACCAAGAGCGATAAATTGCAACACGGTGGTGGGCAGTTGAAAGAGATCGAGAATGCGCAAATCATTGAGCAATCCATAGCGCATTTCTCCACGATATCCAGTGCGTTGCAGAATGTCAGCCCAAAAGGGAATCAAGGCCGATTTCCAAGAATTGGGCAATACAATTGCTTGTTGATAATTACGATTGCACAATTGCTGTCCCAGACGGTACCGTTCTCTCCATCCCAATTGACCATGCTTTAAGGTATGGGGAATGATATCTCGCACCTCGGGCATTCTTTTGAAGAGACCTTCTGCCCAAGCGGGGACTATCACATCAATTTGGGTGCTAAATTGCTCCCGTTTCAAAAATTTAAAGAGACTTTGGGCCATAACCATGTCCCCAACCCAAGCAGGACTGATGATCAGAAGGTTAGACCGGCTGGGACGAGTGGTCATCAACGTTGGAATAATTGATAATCAGTTCCGCAATAAGGGCATTTAACTTTGCCAGTGGGACTGTTTTCAATGGGCAAATAGACCCGAGGATGGGAATTCCACAAACTGTTGCCCGATGGAGGACAATATAAAGGTAGATTTTCTTGCTTGATTTCACAGAATTTTTTATCATTGGATAAAGTTGTGGTGTTCATAACATTACTCATTGAATGAAGGTTAACCAATGGTGATATTTGGGATCGCGGCCTTGTACAATGTCAAAGAAACGAGTTTGTAGACGCTCAGTGATGGGACCTCGTTGGCCACTGCCGATCAAACGATCATCCAATTCTCGAATGGGGGTGACTTCGGCGGCAGTGCCGGTGAAAAAAGCTTCGTCAGCAATATAAACCTCGTCGCGGCTGATGCGTTTTTCACACACTTCCAGTCCCAATTCCTTAGCTAAAGTGATAATGGTGGCCCGTGTGATACCTGCTAAAGCGGAAGTCAGATCTGGAGTATAGATAACATTATCGCGCACAATAAAAATATTCTCCCCACTGCCTTCGGCGACATACCCTTCTGGATCAAGCAACAAAGCCTCATCATAACCGCAGCTTAGCGCCTCTTGTAGGGCAAGCATGGAATTCATGTAATTGCCCGTAGCCTTCGCTTTACACATGGTAATATTAACATGATGGCGTGTATACGACGAAGTACGGATTCGGATACCCTTTTCCAGACCTTCTTTACCTAAGTAAGCCCCCCATTGCCAAGCTGCCACAAAGACATGCGTTTTTAATCCGTCCGCTCTGAGACCCATACCTTCTGAGCCATAGAAAGATAAAGGGCGTATATAAGCACTGGTCAACTGATTCTCCCGTATTACATCGATAACCGCTTGATTAATCATGGCCTTGTTATAAGGCATAGCCATCTTGAGGATGTGGGCAGAATCGAAGAGACGACGGATATGTTCAGCCAAACGAAATACGGCTGGTCCTTGTGGAGTTTGATAAGCTCGAATACCTTCAAAAGCGCCCATTCCGTAATGCAAACTGTGGGTAAGGACATGCACTTTAGCATCTCGCCAAGGTACCATTTTGCCATCGAACCAGATGACTCCGTCACGATCATCCATTGTCATAGTGATTTCTCCTGCTAGGTTAAAGGATTAAATTATATCGCAATTGCACAAGTCATGGATAGACAATGCTTGTATCTGTATCAAAATTTACAGGATTCACAACATGGACAGGAAAAATAATATAGTATTGCGCCGCATGTTGGTCCCAAAATTTACGGTCACTCCCTTAATTTCGTTCACCCATCACAAAATCTAAAGATTGGAGAGATTGCCTTGTCTATCATGTTTTCATGCGGCGCAATACGCTAATGCTATTGCGCCCTATATTACTGGTGGCAACTTCTACCAAAAAAGCGGGAGGATAATCAGTAGACTACATGAAATCAGTATCTCCCCCCATCAACCACCAACGATGACGAACCTCTTCCAAAGGCGGTCCCTCATACCAAATGCAATGGGGAATGCGAACTTCCAGAAGCTGTTGTTGTGCCCCATTGCTCATCAAATGATGAGCAAAATTTTCAGTGATCCAAGCCGTCAGCATGGGTACGCCTCGGTTGCCGAGAATACGACAAACTTGCTGAATCACCAGGGGAATATGGCGCAAAGGGGCGATAAGATCAAGCAAACGGTACTGCCCAGCGCGATCGGGATCCGTGGAAATAATCGCTATGCCCAATGGAGAACGACTTAAGCGGCGAGAGACTAATAAAATTTCATATTGTTTTTCAGGATGTTGAAGATAACGATATTGGACATAATCAGCATCCCTAACCCCAATAATAGCCTGTTGAAAATCAACTTGCATGGCTTGCCAAAGTTGGTTTAGGAGATCCCTATCCTTCGCTTGTTGATCAAGATGAATATGACGAATTTGACTGGCATAGTGTGGGCGACCCGGGACCGTTTTCCATTGCACTTCAACCATTTTACCCACCTCTGCATACAGTCCCAATCGCTCAGCCACGTGAATAGCTTTAACTGTCGGGAAACCATAACCCAAGAGAATGCGAGTCCCATAACCCGCATAACATTCAGGGAACGTGGCTCCAGCTAAAAAGTAGGCGCCTTGACGCGTAAATACCCCACGACTGGCACTGCCCACCATCACATCGACAATTTGCACTCCCAACTTGGGCTGTCCGAAATACTGTAATCGGCGTTCCAATCCTCCATAATGGGCAACCAAATGGGCAGTCCCTGTTTCCCAAACCGCAATTCCCATGCCTCTGGCATATTTCCACTGCCACAAATCAGAACTGATCGGATGACAAAATACCTTTAAAAACAAATCTCTAAGAGCCAATTCATGTTGAGGAATAACTTCGGTAACTGTCCAACGAGGAGGAGATTGCTTTTGAAAGTTAAGCAATTGGTAACCATAACGACCAGTACGATATTGGTATTGATAGCGTCGTAGAGAATGGAGCAACTGTTGCAATTGGGGAACAGTTAGAGCAAGATCAGTCAACAAACGAACTTCATGTTGGGGAATTACAGTTAACAGATAATCCAAAGTGGGCACAGTTTGGCAAGACAGATCCAACTGTGTGGTCAATTGAAAACCAGCCCGTTGTGCCTGGGCCAACAGGTATTTGAGATAAGGGAGACCTTCCACCTGATCTTCGGGACCTCGTTTCAATCCCACTTCATCCATGAGTAACAACTGTCCTCCTGAAGTTAACAAAGAATAAGCCTTATTGAATAAAATCAAAGGTTTAATATATTGCGCAGATTCCTGTAACAACACAATGTCATATTTCTGAGGAATCTGAAAATCTTCAAAAGTAGTGCAATGCAGAGAAACCACTGTCTCCAGTCCCTTGAGTTGAATTTGGGCAATGGCAACCTGTTGAGGATCGGGACTGAGGGCAGTTACAACATATCCTTTCTCTGCCAATAATCGGGCAGTAGTGCCCAGTCCCATGCCAATCTCCAATATCGTGGCCGGAGGAGGAATTAAGTGAGTCAATAGCAGATCTGTGGCACGTTGCTGAGCAGTGAGAGCACCCAATTCCCAAAGATTTTCTTGATCTTGCACCAGTCCATAATGCAGATAATCAACCTGTCCCTCTTGCAAATAAATAGCATGAGCATACACATTAAGTGGAAAATCTAACCGTAAATGGGCAAGTATATCCATGATTTAATCGAGGAGGCCGAGAGGATTTTGTTGATAATGTTGATACCAAGCCTGCACTTTTTTCACATAACCTTGAGTTTCCCGATAAGGGGGAATGCTATAACCATAACGAATAACTGCATTTTCTCCCGCATTATAGCCAGCCAAAGCCAAGGAAAGGTCTTGGTTAAACAATTTTAACAACTCGCTTAAATAGCGAGCTCCTCCGCGTAAATTCTCCATCGGATCGCTGCGATCTGTCACTCCAAAACGTTGGGCAGTGGCAGGCATCAATTGCATCAGTCCCACGGCACCTTTGGGGGAAGTCGCCCGGGAATTATAGCCAGATTCCACCTTGATCACCGCATGTAACAGGGCAGCTGGCAACCCCACCTGTTGGGCAACTGAATTGATCAAAGGTGCATATTCCGCAGCCCGAGCCGATGGTTTCATTGTAGGCAGGGGCAATTGAGGAAAACTGGGAACAGGAGGTGGAGTATAAATTTCGATGGTATAACTTCTGGCATACAAAATATCTTCAGATTTCTTAGGCGGTTTATTGGTCAAATGCAACACACCTTCAGCATCAAGATACTTATAAATGGTCATAGATTGACTACTGCTCGCTTGAACAAGTACAGGCAAGCTCAAAGTCCCCAACCATGCAATGCTCCATAACACACTGGTAACAATAAGTTTTTGTGGCATAAATTTATCTTCAGGTAAAATAAAACTCAATTTACAATATTGACGGTTTGAAGTCAACAGCCCCACATCATCAGCATCAAATTACCGTTGACTCATGCGATACACAATAGCCTCAATTACGTCAGATAAGCTGAGCAGCCCAAGGCTACAGATTTGGTGCAAAGCCAACATAACCACTTGATCTAAGCGACATACTTGACCGGCTTGATCAATTCCTGGCATTCCCACTGGTACCCACAGTACATTAGGCGATTGAGTAGGTAGCGGTTCAAACGGTGAAAATACCAATTGCAGAATTTTGGTATCAGGTAATTTAGGAGGATGAAAATGCGCGATCCATACCAACAAATCCACTTCTTGGGTCTTTAACAAACGTTGACCATCATATTGCCAAGGATCATAGCGACGCTCTAACCAGTTGAAACGAAATGGAAAACCCAATTCCCAAGTGCATACTTGAATTGCAGTTGGATTATTCAGCAATGGGAAAACTGAAAAATAGGTAAATTGACTCAACTCTTGGACCAATTCGCATAAATTTTGTATCAGATAAACATCTGCAATCTGTTCCCAAATAATCACTCCATACTGAGATCCTCGCAAACGATTCAATAAATTTTCCAGATCATTCAAAGACAAACCGGCAACTTGTGAAACTTGCACAACTCGTTTTTTCAGCAAAGCCCGTAAAATGAGAATACAATCCAAAATATTAATTTCCGAAATGGGAATAGAGTCAGTTGCTGACAGACCAATGACTTCTCCCAATACAACATGTTGGGCCCGATCTCCTATTTTTTCCAAAAATCGCGGCCAATTGGCAGTCAAATCAACCTTTCCTATCCACAATACCAAATCAGCATGTTGACGAATTTCGGTTAAAGTAGTGCCTATACATCCTCCTTTTTGCAAAGCCAATAAGAAGTTGCTGCCATGATCGTGATCGAGAATTCCCTTGGTTATTTCCATGAGAGAAAACACCGCTTGCATTCCCTGCACATCAGTGTCCAAATGGGCATACAAAGGCTGGCGCGCCTTCTGCAACGAATAGGCTGCATGTTGAATGGCATTCTCCAAGGAGATCGATGCTCCTCGATATTTGGGCAGTGACTGATAATTTTGGGTCAATTGCATAAAGTGCCCATGAGCCTTAGGGCAGTTAGGAATCTGCAATGTGGACAGATCATTTGGAATTTGCAACAACAGGTCATCACAAAATAATGAGCAAAACGGGCAAGTGATGAGTTGATAACACATTGTTTTTGGGCCAAATTAATTGTATAAGATGTTCAAGAATGATCCGCATCATTGGGAGAAGAAGATCGTTGCTCAATTAGTCGTCGGGTTTCTTCAATTTTGGTCTGCAAATCAGCCAATTCCTGCACTTTTTCCCGATACTGATTTTCCAAGATTGCCAAATATCTTTCTGGCCGTCGAGGTTGATAAAAACGTTTGGTAACGTCGATTATTACCAATAATCGAATCAAGCGATTTAATACTGAACGGGAACGATAAATATTCAGCATGCCTTGTAGCCGATTGATTGGAATTAGGTTAGTGTGTTGCAAAAGATTGGCCTGTTTGAGAGCATGCAAGTAACTGGTTACTAAGATAAATCTCAACAGAGCCAACATTGGTAACAGGATGATTAATAATTCAATCCAGTGTTTTTTAAGATAATCCACCCGTTTGGGAGCAATGGAGAACATGATTGTGAATTCCACCACAAACAGCCCCCAGATCAAAGCATTTCCCAAGGTCAGCACATGGTAAAATACGGGGGTCATGACCACGTGCTGGGAGAAAAAAAGGTCAATTATCCAAAGGGGAATCATGAGTAAAGATAAGCTCAGAATTGGATATAAAAATTTTCTTTCCAGTTGATTATACAATACATTGTCTACCAACTGCCAATCATTCCACCAAATATAGGGTTGTGCATGACAGCGCCTGGCAGCCAGTCGAAACGGGGGCACTAGGATTATCAACAGCGACATCAAGAAATTTCTAAAATTCCAGTGCCAACACAGCATGATCCACCCTATTCTTTCTGCCGCAATTCCCAACCATAAACCAATCAATAGTGATTTAAAATAATCCAAATGAGTGGATTGAAGGGGAATGGCGTCCACTTGCAAGTATTGGATAAATAAGGCTAAAATACCTATGAAAGAGAGAGTCAGCCAGAAGGCAAAAACAGTCACATAAAATTCAACAGGGATGTGAACGATAAAGACCGCATCAAGTAATTTTTTGAACCTGTTAAACCATTGCCAATGGAAATCTTGCATATTTAGGGTCCTCATTCAATGTAACTACTTGATGGGTAATATTATTTCATTGGATTGTTGCTTAAGGCACCACCTCATTGATCAGCACATTCACTTGCTGTTGTTGACCCACTTTAACGGGACTGACTTGGCCCTGCAAATCACCCGTTTGTAATGCAGCGGAACCGCTCTTGGAAATTCTTGCAATAACTGTAACTTCTTCAAAATTGGATAATTTCATAGAGGGAACTATGGACAAACTGTCATCTAAACTGATGGTCATTGGGAATTCAGCAACTTTAGTTTTGATGATTGCCAAAGGCATGGGGGGACCTGTAAGGGCTCTGGCATATACAAATAAGGTGTCTTCTCCGGTCACTTGAGCTTGTAACGTGGGTTCTAAATTAATCACCACTTCAATACCTTGGATGGTCCCTGCCACAACTGTGGGAACAGACTCTGCTTCTGTTGTTGTTCCAACAGGGTTGTCCATCGCTTCTTTTTCGACCGGTGAGTCAGCCAAATCAGAGGAGGAAGGGAGAGTTTTTGTTGGCACAGGATTGGTGCGATTGTCAGAGGGAGATTGACTGGATTGAGTTTGCAGTTTTAGTTCTTTTTGAGCCTCAGCAATATGTTTTTCCAAAGCCGGTCGAGTTTGGTGCTCATCTGCTGGCAATTGTTGCAGTAAATGTTGCCAATGTGTAATCGCCTGAGCATAGTTATGTTGCTGAGCAGCAGCAAAGCCTGCTAACCATAAACCGTCTTGAAAATCAGGTTGTAATTCAAGAGCTTGTTTAATGAGTAAGCTGGGGAGACCTGCCAATTCATCTTGATTGGTACGGGCTATAAATTCTGCCAATTCGACAAGGACTGCTGGATTTTCTCCAAAACGGGCTAAAACTTGATTATAAGTTTGGGTGGTCTTTTCGTAATCGCCTAATACAGCATAGGATCTTGCCAACATTTTCCAGCCTTCTTCATCTTGGGTGTCGGTTTTTAAACGAGTGGCTAATCGCTTCACCATTTCTTCAAAATTGGGGGGTAATGAAGAAGGAGTTGTTGGGGGTTGAAGCGCTTGGACAGTGTTCAATTCCGGAGTCCCAACTTGCAAATAGCTGCCGACTGCAAATACTGGCAGAAGGAGTATGACCAATAAGGGCGCCCAACGAGCTTGGGAATAAGTAACTTGGGAATTGTTTCTTAGGTCTTGTAACACGCTACGATCCAATTCCAATTTGGCCTCAGCCCGTTGCTCTTCAGTCATGTCTTCTTCTTGCAATTCAGCCAATTTTTGTTGATAAATGCGCTTATTCAAGGCATTTTGAGCATTTTGATCAGGAAGGGTGCTTTTTTTCAACAGAGGCAAAATAATAAATAGCAAAGCGAGACCGGTTAAAATTGCGGCAATAGTCCAAAATATCAGCATAAGTTCAGTCCTTTTTGGATGAATGAGGAAACAGTTGTTGCAGTTGGTGGTGTTCTTCCTCAGTCAATGAGGTGGAATGAGGTGTGGTTTGAACATGGCGACGAACCCAATACAGTAAAGTCAATACCGCGATAATCAGTAAGACAAGAGGTCCCAACCACAACAGATAGGTGGTGGGTTTGAGAGGTGGAGTGTACAGTACAAAATCTCCATATCGGTCCACCAAAAATTCAGTGATTTGTTGATCAGTTTTGCCTTCTATGATCTGTTTGCGGATCAATTCCCGCATGTCTTGAGCCAATTCTGCATTGGAGTCGGCAATGGATTGATTTTGACAGACCACACAACGTAATTCTTCAATCAGGGTTTGGTAACGAGTTTCTTGTTGAGGTTTGGTAAATTCAATGGGATTTTTATCAATGGCATGGGAATCGGGCGCTGAATATACTAAAATGATTGAGCATATCAAAATTGGCAGGTATTTTTTCATAACATATTCAAATAGTTAATAGGGAAAGATAGGTTGGGCAGCAGATGTAGAGATTGGTTTTATAAGATTGATTTTCGTTTGCAAAAATTACAAAAAATTGACTTCTACCATACGACCATGTGGTTCCTGGGATAGACGAATGTGGACCCCAGCTTTTAATTCAACAGCTTTTTGAATATCCACTCGGTTGCCATTGGGAGAGGTCAAGGAGGTCAGAGCTTGATTGATGAGCAACCAACGATTTTGATGATAAACACAGTAAGCTTGGGGTTGTCTATCGGCTTCTGGACCGGGCAGATAGTTGTCAAACACATGCCATTTGAATAAACTTTGCCCATGATACACGATCAATTGGTCATTTGACAACCATTGTCCAAGCCGTTTTTGGCTGCATAAGTTCAGTAGAGGTAAGGGAGTGGGAATTAGGGTTTGACAAAATGGACAGGTGATGGGTTTTTGTTCTGGTAACACGACAAACCATTGGTGACTGCAGCGAGGATTGGGGCAGGGGTGTAGTAAATTCCAGGTTTTAATCAGGGCTCGTTCCCACTCATAGGCAGTGGGTCTTTCATAGGGAGAATGTAAACCGGTTACAAAAGCTTTGTGAAATAATTGACTGAGTGCTTTCCCCAGTACAGTCAGTGGGTGAGCAAAATTGGCTTTGGGACGATTGGAATGGTCGTGAGGGTGCTCAATAAATAAGGCTCGTTCTCCCATGCTCAAGTGTTCGTCTTCTTCAGAGGAAAGAGTAGAGTGCACTTTGGGACCCCGCAAAGGATGGCGATTTAGCAAATATTCATAAATGAGGACCGCCAGGGCATGTAAATCGGTACGAATGCTGGCAAACTGTTTACGCGGATGATCAGTTTTCAAGTGCGTAGTAGCCAATACTTCGGGAGCTATGTAGCCGGGAGTTCCATCGACATCGGGTGGAAAGATTTGGGGCACAACCAGGGAATCAATGTCAATGATGATCATTTGGCCACTCATGGGATCAATGAGAACATTATTATCAGACAAGTCAGAGTGAGCCAAACCAGCCAAGTGTAAGCGGCTGACTGCTCGGGCTAAAATGATGCAGATTTTAAAGTAATTGATCCAAGTTCCCTGCTCTTCTTTAGGTAATAATTGGCGCAATTTGGCGCTGACAAACCACCGCCCTTTTTTTTCTTTGCCACGCCATCGACCGGCAGTGAAAAAGTAGTTTTTGGGATATACCGGGGTCATAACCCCTAATTTGGGTTTGACAATGACACCGGTGGGCCAACAAAATAAACTGCGCCAATAATCGGCATTTTTTTTATCTCCCAAGGTGGGATTAAATTCGGTTAAAATCTGTTGTAGGCGCCGGCGTCGTTCGGGATCATGATCAGCCGGATAAGTTTGGCGTGAATTTCCCTTGTAAAAACACAATACCGATTCCTTGTCTCTGGTCAAATAGACTTCTTTCATTGTTCCCTCGCCCACAGGTTCAGGGAAGTACTCAATGATGCGTCCATCTTCCAATTGTGCTTTTTCAGTCATTACTCAATATCTCAATTAACTACATAAATCGAAGTTGCTGATTTGAATCAAAGTTTTCAGAGTTCTAGAATTTTCAAAAGGATGGTTTAATATGCGTCTGAATCAGAGTTGACAGAATTGGAATTTAAGTTTTATTGTTCAATTCTAAAGACATGGAAAAGATGCTGTGTTGTTTTTGTAAACGTTGTTTGGAAATGGTAATCGCTTGTAATGATTGATCAATACCTATCCATTGACGTTTCAATCGATCAGCCACCGCTGCCGTTGTGCCCCCACCCAAAAATGGATCCAGTACCCAATTGCCTTCCTCGCTGGCACATTGAATGATGCGTTCCAACAAAGCTTCAGGTTTTTGAGTGGGATAACCCATACGTTCCTCTTGGGTTTTGAATCGACAATTTGACCAGAATTCATCAATACCAACTCCAGACATGTCATCGAGATAATTTTTTAGATAGGGTTTACCCGTTTTAGAATAATAAATTTTACCTTCTCGTTCAAATTGTTCCATTTTTTTTAAAGAAAAGGCCCAAAATCTGCCAGGGGGTGGTTTTATTCCTTTCCACAGGTAAGAGGTATTGCCCCCAGGTTTGGGAGCCGAGAGATCGGAGACTTTAAACCGCCGCCCATATTCGTCTTGTTTATTATAACTGGCAGCCAGATAAGAGGCGGTGTAATTTTCATAAAGAGGGTTAAATTTAGCCAATTTGGCTTCTTTGTTGTAAAAAAAGATGAAATCACAGACTCTGTCAAATTGTTTGGCTCCTTGTTTGGCATTGTTATGAGTGGTGGTCCTTTTCCAAACAATTTGGTTTCTAAAATTGGCTCTTCCAAAAATTTTATCTAAAACAAATACTTGAATGTAAGCTGCGGCGTGCCAATCGCAGTGTAGAAACAATGATCCAGTCAATTTCAATATCCGATGCATTTCCAATACCCGCTCTTTGAGCCAAGCAATGTATTGTTCAATGCCTCCTGACCATCGATCAGAAAAAGTTTGGATTTCATTGGCATTTTTTCCAATAGCACCATAGTCTCGATTTGAAAAAAAGGGGGGGTCTAGGTAAATCAAGTCAATATCCTCTGATTTCAGATGTTTTAGAATTTCCAAATTGTCACCCAGTATCAGTTGATTCATGGACAGTTGCCTTTTTTTAAACTGGATGTAAAACTACCAAGGTGCGATCATCAAATGAACCTCGAACTTGGTAACTGTCTAACCAGGTTAATAAACGAGAGGCAGGAGATTCTGCTTGTACCCCTATTTCTTCGGGTATTTTCAATAGGTTAGGGTGACTGATCAATTGTTCAATTTCACAGCCTAGAATTCGAGCATAGTCAGTTACAGAGGCCACCCAGGTGGGCTGTGGTCCTTGTTCAGAAATGCGGTATTCTAAAGTGAGATATTCTGCTTTGTAGTGTTCCAATTCGAGTTCCTGTGGCGGAGATAGCAAATATTCCCTAATGGGAATTGGTAATACACCGTTGAGCATAAGATCTCCTAAAAGACGCAACATGCCTTTTTCTGGTGGAAAATAGTCGTCGCTGACTCCATCGGTCATGACCAATAGGGCTTGTAGGGGACCAAAAAATGGGAAGGTCTTGATGGCTAATAGTTCTCTTGCCAGTTGAGGTCGAGAGGAGGTGATGAATTGGGTTTCGCCACTGAAATTGTTTTTTTCAATTTCGCTCAGCAGTCCAGTTTGAGGGGTGTTTTTGTAAATGACTGCCGATAATCCGTCACCAATTTGACAAGTGAGAACGAAACTGTAGATAGTTTCCCGTATGGTCACTGTGGTGTGAAGGACCAGTAACAGGGTGCTGGCAAAGTCTTGCAGGGTTAAATCACGTTCCCCAACCGCTTTGTAATAATATTTTAATTCATCACGATGATGACAGGCTTTTTCTATGGCGTGATAGGCTTTCAACAGGGCTTCGTGCAAAAGTTGTTGAGTGAATTCCAAGTCAGGTTGTTGAAATTGATAGGTTTTGGGCAAACGGGCAAAGGTTTCGGCATTCCAATGGTCCCGAGTTTGTAGGGTGTGATATCGTAATTTCCTAGCGAGGTAACTGGTTGCACTTTGACAGGCAACTTTAGCGCCGATGCGGGAGAATAGTTGAGAGCCGGCGCCATCTGCAACGGCAATAATTGTCCATTCTCCACTGCGAGTTACTTCAAACCAATCGTCACAGTTGTTGCCTTCATGTTTGTGTTTTTTGCCACGCACCCTGGCAGCCACAATTTGAAAGTGGTGGGGTAAGGAGTGTTGTTGGGCAATGGCTTCCGGGTATTTTTCTCGTTCAGATTGAATGGGTTGCCAACGCCATAGAGTGTGAGAAACGGTCATGAAATGGTGTCTAGGTGGTGATAGAGTTGTTGCCAGTCAAAACTGGGACCAGGGTCAGTTTTGCGATCGGGGGCAATGTGACAGTGTCCAACAATATGGGAACGGGTGAGGTGGGGCCAGGTGTTTTGCAAGAGTGCAATCAGGGCCACGAGTTGTTGGTATTGTTGAGGTGTGTAGGGTGTGTAATCTGTGCCTTCTAATTCAATGCCAATGGAGAAGTCGTTACAGCGAGATCGGCCATTGAAACAGGATAGCCCGGCATGCCAGGCTCGTTTTTGTAAGGAAACATACTGGGTAATTTCTCCAGTTCGTCGAATTAAACAGTGGGCTGAGACGGTGAGCCCGGTGAGGTTGGTAAAATAGGGGTGAGCGCTCGTGTCTAGGCGGCCCAAGAAGAGTTGGTCAATGCAGGGACCGCTAAATTCTCCAGGGGGGAGACTGATGTTGTGAATGACAATGAGGTCGATGGGCGTGTTGGGTGGCCGATCGTCATGATGGGGTGAAGGGCAATATCTTACCCCGTGTAGCCAGGTGGCAGTTGGGTTTAGGGTTAACATAAGGTTCTAATTAGCCAGGCTTAATGATGGCAGAGACCTATGCCATAGATTTGGTAGTTGGGATAGAATTGGGTGATTCCTAGGTATATTCCCAGGGCAATGAGGAGAATGCCAAGTAGGTTTCTGAGTAAGGGGTGGCGCGTGGTTTTTAGTAGCCAGGGGGCACTGTTCCCTAGAATCAACAGTAGGGGGAGGGTGCCGAGTCCAAATGTGAGCATGATCATGCCGCCAGTCAAGGCATTGCCAGTGGCTAAGGATAGGGCTAAGGCTGTGTATACGAGTCCACAAGGTAACCAGCCCCATAGTATGCCCAAGGTGAAGCTTTGGGTTAATGTTTGTACCGGGAGCAGTTTTTGGGTGAATGGACTTAGTTTTTTCCAGAGTCGGCTGCCCAGTTTTTCTAGGAGCAGAAGGATTGGCCACCAGCCTGTGATATAGAGTCCCAAGGCAATGATGAGCAGACTGGCCAGCCAAGTGTGTATCGCAAAAGGTAGCCATTGGGCCAGTTGTTGACCTATGCTTCCCACCAATAGACCTGCCAGGGTGTAGCTGCTGAGTCTTCCCAAGTTGTAAGTGAGTAAATACAGTTGTAGACGTTGGGAATTTTGGCGCACGTCCAAGGGCAGGCCCATAGTGAGAATTCCCACGATGCCACCACACATGCCAATGCAGTGTATTGAGCCCAGGAGACCGGTCAACAGGGCGGGTAATAGTAGGGTGAGCATGTGAGATTGTGGAGCAGCAGTGAGTTGAGCATAAGGGTGTCCGGTTTCAGTTCTCACTGGGTTTTGAATGCCCAGTGAGTGGGTTACAGTCAGGCTGGTAAGGCTTCTTGTAAGAAGGTAGGTAAGGCAAAACTGGCTTGATGAATGTTGGGGTTGTAATATCGGGTTTTAAAGGGGCGGTGTTGGGCAGCGTTTAGGTTGAAGGCAGTGAGGTCTGCGGGTCCAGCCAGGGTGACTGACCACCATCCTGAGGGATATACACATTGTGGAAAGTGCAGGGTACGGGAGCTTTCAAAGCCACAGTCTCGCATGGATTGGTGAATGGCTTGTAATAGTGGGACGTGAAGTAATGGAGATTCTGTTTGTTGGGCGAGAATGCCTTGTGGAGTGAGGACCCGGACGCAATCTCGATAGAAATTTTCGGTAAACAGACCTTCACTGGGACCAATGGGATCGGAGCTGTCAATGATGATCACATCAACGCTGTTCTCAGGTGCTTCAGCCATCCATTTGATGCCGTCTTGAAATAGGAAGTGGGCTCGTTGATCCCGATTGGATTCGCAGAGAGTGGGAAAATACTGTTCAGAAATTTCGGTAACTCGTTGATCTATCTCAACTTGTAATACTTCCCGAACTGTGGAATGTTTGAGCACTTCCCGCATTGTACCGCAGTCTCCTCCCCCAATGATCACGACACGTTGGGGGTTGGGATGGGTGAAAAGGACCGGGTGACTGATCATTTCGTGGTAGATAAAGTTGTCTCGATCAGTCAGCATGACAATGTTGTCCAGTGTCATCAGTCGACCAAATTGGGTGGTCTCATAAATTGCAATGTGTTGGAAGGGGGTTTGCTCTTCATGGAGTTTGGCCGTGATCCGTAGGGAAAAGGCGCAGCCATTGGGAGAATCCACTTCTGAAAACCAATTGTGATCTATTTTCATGAATGTTTAACCTTGAGTAAAAAGCAGAGGGGGTGGAATTGGTCGGGTTATTCCCTTTGTAAGACTGGATTGCCAAACAGTTGATTTCTGATGAGTTTTCTCAGTAGATCCACTGGGACCAGAATGAAGGCCATAGACAGGACATACAGCCATTCTATGGGTTGTAAGCCAACGGTGCGCATGATTTCTCCTCCAAAACTGATCATCAGGGTTTGAATGAGGATGACGCTGCCCATAACGGTGGGGAATAGGTGATTTTCGAAAAAGTTTTCAAATAGGTTGAGGCTTTGGGTCCGCGCATTGAAGGTGTTGAAGATGTGCATGAAGACAAATAGGGCGAAGAAGGCAGTTAGGAAAGAGGCTTCTGCTTCTTTGGATGTTATTGGGTGACCGCCAGAGAATAGGTTTCGAGTCCAGTCTGAGGTTAAAAACAGGAGGCTGATCAGGGCTGCAACGCTGCCGTTGATGAGAATTGAGGACCACATGTCTTTGTCGATCAGAGGTTCATTTTTGGGAATGGGTTTTTCCAATAGGTAGCGTTGGAGGGCGGCTTCCCCGGCAAAAGCGAGACCGGCTAGGGTGTCCATGACAATGTTTAACCAGAGCAGTTGGGTCATAGTGAGGGGAAGGTCAAAGCCGAAGAAGGGTCCCAAAAAGGCGACTGAGATGGCTGAAAGGTTGACAGTGAGTTGAAATATCAGGAATTTACGAATGGATTTGAAGAGGGTGCGTCCGTACAAGACTGCTTTGTTGATGGAGGAGAAGTTGTCGTCTAGGATGACGATGTCACTGGATTCTTTGGTCATTTCGGTGCCGCTGCCCATGGCAAAGCCCACGTCAGCATTTTTGACAGCGGGAGCGTCGTTGACACCGTCTCCAGTCATGCCAACTACCCAGTTCATGTCTTTGGCGAGTTTGACTAGGCGACTTTTGTCGGTGGGAAAGGCTCTGGCAACTACATAGAGGTGGGGCAATAGTTCTTTGACTTCGGCGTCGGAGAGCTGGGAGAGTTCCGCGGAAGTGAGTAGTTTGGCTTTGGGATCTCCTTCTAACAAGCCCACGTCTCGGGCAATGGCTTCTGCGGTCTCTTTGGCGTCGCCAGTGATCATGACAACATGGATACCGGATTTTTTGGCGGCTCGCACAGAGTCATAAGAAGTGGGGCGCAAGGCATCTCGTAACCCAAAAATGCCCAACAGGGTCAAGGGTTGGGGCAGGGTGTCTTTGTCAGTGAGGGGAGCCTCGGTGATCGCCACTGCCAGTAAACGCATAGCACGTCGAGATAGGCGCAACATATGTTCTTCTAAGGAAGATTTATCGTGTAATTCTCGACGTTGACCGTTTTCATCCAAATAGTGGGTGCATTTTTCTAAAATAACTTCAGCTGCTCCTTTCACTAAGGTTAAGTTATGTTCCCCAGTGACTTGGGTGGCAGAGAATTTACGACTGCTATTAAAGGGAATGATTTCTTGAATTTCCAGAGGTTGAATTTGTTCCAACAGGGGACCAACGAAGCGTAACATGGCTTGTTCAGTGCGGTCGGCACCGACCATTTTAGGATGGTTGGGATCGCTTAAGTCGATGACAGCACTGGTATTGTTGCGCAGAGCGAAGGCCATGAGTTGGCGAAAGTCTTCGGGTAAATCAGTCAATTGATAGTGACTTTGCAGTTGGCCATTGTAGGTGACGACTTCTTCAACTGTCAATTGTCCTTGGGTTAAAGTTCCGGTTTTGTCGCTGAATAGGACGGTGAGACTGCCGGCTGTTTCAATACCCAACAGTTTGCGCACTAAAACTTTGACTGATAAAAGTTTTTTCATGTTGAGCGCCAAGACCATGGCGATCATCATGGGCAGGCCTTCGGGAACGGCGACCACGATGACAATGATGGAGAGAATCATGGCAGTGACCAGGTGCTTGATAATTTCACCGATGGGATGAGTGAGGTAAACGGCAAGTCCTCCCTCGGTTTGTAAAAAGATGTGGTTAAACATGAAGGCTAGAAAAATTATGGTGGCGCCAATGTAGCCAAACATGGCAATTTGTTTGCCCAATACAGTTAATTTTTCTTGCAGAGGAGACAATCGAGATTCGGCGGTGACGACTTCTTGCATGGTTTCCCCGTAGCGAGTTTTATCACCCACGGTGTTGATTTTCAATACGGCTTCTCCATCTTCAATCAGAGCACCTCGATAGAGTTTGTACTTTTCCGGAAGTGGTTGTTCCTCTTCATCAGGCACTGCAGTTTTGCGGACTGCTTCCGATTCTCCAGTCAGCGAGGCTTCATTGACTTCTAAATGGCCACTGACCAATACTCCATCTGCTGGAACAGTGTCTCCAGGCTGCAGTAGTACGTAATCGCCAACCACCAGATCATTGATACTGGCTTCAATAAGATGTCCACTGCGAAACACTTTTACTTGAATCATGGAGGCTTCTTCCAGCAGTTTTTGGAAGGCATTCTCATTGCTGTGCTCTGACCAGGTGGCAACAAAGGTGGCAATGAAGACGGCAAGCGCAATGCCAGCTCCTTCATACCATTCGGCATAGCTCAGTGTCCATAATACCAAGGTAATTCCCAAGGCAACTATGAGAATGATAATGATGGGGTCTTTAAGGTTATCCAAGAGTTTGTCCCAAAAGGTTTCTCGCTCTTGGGTAGTGATGATATTGTTACCGTGGTCGGAACGGGATTTTTGAACTTGTGATTCAGTCAATCCAGTGTAAGAAAATTTCATATTGGTCTCGAAAGGGGTTGTAATTTGTACATGGGGGTTGATAGTATTATGGTTAACATTCTCAAACAAAAACGGAGCCCAAAATGATGGTTTTGGACTCCAAGATTTTAATCCTAATTTGTCAATTGATTAGCCAAATTAATGGGATTAAGTGATCAGCACTTCGGTTTTGGGAGGCTCTGCTGTCTGGACCAAATTGACCAGTTGTTCCAAAGTCTTCAGTCCCTTCAAAGTGCCGGCAATGCTGGTGTTCACGAGTTTGGGTCCTCCTTCCAAGTTGTCAATGCGGGCAATGCAACATACATTGCCAAAGTCTCCAGTGTCAACATTAACATTGATAATTTTACCGGCATCATTTTTCATGGTCAGACGAACATCGCTGTCCTTGAAACGGGCGGTTTTTCCTGCTTGGACCATGCCATAGTCCCAGCATAATATCCAAACCCGTTTCATTTCATCCAAACGGGCAACCTGCATAATTTCCTCATTATTACCTGCCTTATCACCCACGCCTTCATCTTTATTCAGACGTAGGTAAGGAAAGGCAGTCAAATTGCCCAAGTCGCCAAAGTAAACAATGCCATGCTTGCCGGCCTTGGTCTCATAAAGTGCTGCGAGATCAAAATCGGCAGCAGTCGTCCATTTCATGGAAATGGTGAGTTCCTTAAAAGTGTCAATGATGGCGGCATGGCCTTTGATTTTGAGTTCCATAGTGCTGACCTCTTCAGTGTTAAGATGGGGTGACTTATCATCTCTTTGCATTTTAAATCAAGCAATTAAATGGCTGAGCTCATCATTTTCGAGGTGCCTGTCATTTTTATAGAGATGAGTTAGAAATCTTGCCATTCTCCTTCTGGTGGTGCATGCTTTAAGTGACGTGGAGAATCTTTCAGTGTGGAAATGTTTAGGGAGGCAGTTTTTTCAACAATCGAACTGATTTTGAACACAGCCACTTGAGTTTTCAGTTCCTGGACTTGTCTGCGCAGAGTTTCACTGGCGGCAGAAGCTTCTTCAACCATGCTAGCATTTTGTTGAGTCATTTCATCCATTTGGGTGACGACATTGTTGACTTGATGAATTCCCGAGGATTGTTCCTGAGTGGCGGCAGCGATTTCAGCAATGATGTCACTGACTTTTTTGACGGATGTGACAATTTCAGTCAAAGTTTTGCCAGATTGGTCAGCCAATTTAGCTCCTTCTTCAACTTTGACAACACTGTCTTGAATCAAACGTTTGATTTCTTTAGCCGCTTCAGCGCTGCGTTGCGCAAGGTTGCGAACTTCGGTAGCAACCACTGCAAAACCTCGTCCTTGTTCCCCGGCTCTGGCAGCTTCTACGGCAGCATTCAGTGCCAATAGGTTGGTTTGAAAGGCAATGTCATTGATGACGGCGATAATTTCAGTGATTCGAGCGCTGCTGTTACTGATTTCAGTCATGGCTCGGATGGCACAATTGACAACTTCCCCTCCCTTTTCAGCATGAATTTTGGCCTGATTGGCCAAAAGAGAGGCTTGTTTGGTGTTATCGGCATTTTGTTGAACACTGCTCGTCATTTGTTGCATGCTGGCCGCAGTTTGTTCCAGAGAAGCCGCTTGAGTTTCTGTGCGCTGATTGAGGCGACTGTTGCCAATCGATAATTCTTCTGCCGTATGCTCAATAGTTTCAGCAGTCTCTTTAATCACGATCATGATTTCGACCAGTTTATCAATGGTGCTATTGATATCATTTTTCAACTGATCAAAGGCACCTCGATATTCATTTTGGATAGTTTGGGTCAAATCCCCCTTTGCCAAGGCCGAAACAATGTGCATAATGTCTTCTACAGCCTGTTGATTAAAATCCAGAATTTGATTGATGCCCTCACTGAATGATCGAAAGAACCCTGTTTTTCCCAGCAATTGGATGCGTTGACTGAAATCACTTTGAGAGGCGGCCTGAATCACTTGGTTGATTTCCTGTTCAGTTCCTACTTCAAGACTGCGGTTGTTAAACTCTAAAACCAGTCCCAGGCGTTGCCCTTCAGTGTTGATTACCGGGGTAATAATATGATCCAATACCAAGTTGTCTATGACTATACGAGCATGATGACTGGATGTCAATCCGGAGACCAGTTTTTGTTGATGAGAGGGATTTTTATGGAAAAAATCAAAGGCAGTCCCAAGTATATTACTGGCTTTGAATTGGGGCAAATATTTTTGAAATCGAACTTCTTCCCGGGTAAACAACTGTTGAGCGGCCTTGTTCAAGTATATGATTTTATAGTGTTCATCGGTTATTAAAACGTGGGTGGTGACACAATCCAAAGCCTGATTGATGCGCAACGCAGCTTCTGAAATTTGTTTGTTGGCCTCAATTCTGGCTTTCAACTGACTGCGCATATCCACCAAAGCTTTAAACAGTTGACCGATTTCGTCTCGATACATAGTTTCCTGCCCATCCGTTTCCAGTTCTTCCAAGTGACCAGTAGAAGTACGATTCGCCATGCCTACCGTTTGTTTGAGGCGTTGAGTGGTATTGTACCATACCGTCATAAAGAAGAAAATACTAAAAATCAGCACTACTCCTATTAACAGAGACAGATAAATAAAACCGCTGAAGGCAATGTATTGGGTATTTTCTGCCTGTAGGTACAGGTCATGAGCCAACTTGTCAGCCACTTCCTTGAGTACTTCTATCTTACGAGTTTGTTGGGTAAACCAATGTTCCGGGGGCACTGTTTCCAATAATGCTCCCTCTGGAGTATGAGCTGCAGTATAGATAACTTCCCGCAGCCGCTCTGTCTCCTCAATTATTGAATTATTGGGAGTCAACTTGGACTTCAAAAATTCTTTTTGTTCCTCAGTCAAATAATTCATAATTTCATGGTTGAGGTAGGTATCTTGGGCAGAAATCAGTCGAATAAATTCTTGAAATTGCTCACTTTTTAGATGAGTTTGGCTAAACACAGTCACCAATAGAGCCCGTTCCTGTCCCGCTTTTTCCTTGGCATGAAGCAGATTGATGTAAGCCAATTTCAAAGGGAACACTTCCCGATAATTTCGCAATTGGGTAGTATTGAGGATAAATTGAAATAATTGTCGGTTAATAACATTATACTGACTAATCGCTTCCTTGGGAGTTGTGGTTAGATTATTAATTTTTTCCCGCAATTTTTGCAGTTGCTCAAAAGTTGAGAACACTTCGTCTAAATGAAGTTTAAAGCTTTCTGAATCAAAGGTTTGAAACTGAGTTTTAAATTCTTGTATGGTACGAATGGCTTGATCGGAACGCTCCTGGTAATGGGCCAACTCCGAGGCAAATTGGCGCCCTTGATGATTTAAAAATAGACTGCTGGCTCCTCTTTCCAGTTGAATCGTGTGAACCACTTGACTGAGATGGATGGATAATTCGGTGAGCTCAGCAAGACCTTGCATATCATGGACGGTCTGGATTTTTTCAATAAGCAGGGTGGTTGAAAAGTAAAGCAATCCCAGGATGGGAAACAGTAGCATGGCCAGTAATTTTTGCTGAATTTTTAAATGAGCAATGAACTTCATCTGTTTTCCTCAAATTGTGACAATTCTATGCAATTGGCCTTCATCGGTAAAAGATGTTTTAGTCCTGCCAATTGGTTTCTCCTAGTGGGTTAAAGGTTCCACAATGGCCAACTCATTGGAATTGAGTAGGCGGTCTATATCCAGAATAATCACCATTTTTTCGTCGACAGTGACCAGTCCCTTGACAAATTCAATGCTGATCACACTGCCAAAATCAGGGGGTGGTTTGATTTCAGTTTCTATGACGTCGTAAACATCGGAAACTGCGTCGACTACAATGCCCATAATGCGTTCCCGTTGATTGGATATAACTCTTAACACGACAATAACGGTCATGGGACCGTATTCCAAGCAGGGAAGTCCAAAGCGAAGGCGGAGGTCGATAATGGGAACAATAGTGCCGCGTAAATTAATGACCCCACAAATGTAGTCCGGAGTGTTGGGAATAGGGGTCACTTTACTCCAACCTTTGATTTCCTGGACGCGTAAAATGTCAACAGCATATTCTTCAGTGGCTAGGACAAAGGTTAGATATTTGTTGGAGACCGTGGTCACTTCTTGAGTCATATTAAATTCCTTGTAAAACTGGCAGATCGTGGAACAGTGATTTGGGTACGACCATGAAATAGTTGAATGAGACCAGCTACATCCAGGATCAGGGCTACGCTGCCATCTCCTAGGATCGTGGCGCCAGAGATGCCTTGTATTTTTTTGAAATTGGTTTCTAAACTTTTGATGACAATTTGTTGTTGAGAGAGTAATTCATCAACAAAAAGTCCAATTTTTTGTCCATCTCCTTCTACAATGACCAACAGCCCTTGGTCCAGTTGAGTGGTGCCGGGAGTGACTTGAAATAGGTCATAAAGACGCAAGATGGGAATGTAGTCATCTCGCAGTTTGTAAACTTCAGCTTTCCCAGCCAGTAGGTTGACCAGTTGGGGTTTGATGCGTAAAGATTCTATAATCGAAAGTAGGGAGAGAATGTAGATTTCTTGACCCACTCGCACCAATTGTCCATCTAAAATGGCGAGGGTGAGAGGGAGACGAATTTTAAAGACGGTGCCTTTGTTTAAGGTGGATTGAACTTCAATGGCGCCACCCAAGGACCGAATGTTGCGTCTGACCACATCCATTCCCACTCCTCTTCCCGACAGATCACTGACTTGGGTGGCAGTTGAAAAGCCGGGTTGAAAGATAAGTTCGTACAGTTGCTCTTCAGAAGGACGGTCTTCGGGGGCTATCAGTTTTTGTTGGATGGCTTTTTGACGAATTTTTTCCAAGTCAATGCCGGCCCCATCATCACTGATTTGGATCATGATATTACCGCCTTGGTGAAAGGCGTGGAGGTGGAGTAATCCGGTTTCCGATTTGCCAACCAGTTGCCTTTGGAGGGGAATTTCTATACCGTGGTCTAAGGCATTGCGCACCAGATGGACTAGGGGGTCACTCATTTTTTCCAAGACGGTTTTGTCTAATTCGGTGTGAATGCCCGAGAGTTTGAGTTCCACTTTTTTGCCCAGTTGCACGCTGAGGTCATGGACCAGACGGGGAAAGCGGTTGAAAGAGTAGCTGATGGGTAACATGCGAACCCGCATCACACTTTCTTGGAGTTCTCGAGTGTTGCGTTCCAGTTGTGAGAGACCGTCTCGCAATTGGATGAGTTTGCTGTTGTCAAAGTCTTCTCCGACTTGGTCTAACATGGATTGAGTGATGACCAATTCGCCAACAATGTTGATCAAGTCGTCAATTTTGTCGATGCCAACGCGGATGGAAGTGGCTTCTGAACTGTTGTTGCGATGAGTATGAGTGTCTAATGAGGAATCCAAAGGGGGCTTAACGGGATCTTCGAGGGGAAGGGACAGAGTTTCTAAATGGAGGGGCAAGCTGGGAATAGGGGAATTGATGGCTTCAATGGAAAGGGTTGGATTTTCCATTGAGGAAGAGAGGGGAAGCGTAAAAGGGGGGGCAGATTGAGTTTCAGTTTCAACCTTTTCAGTTTTAATTTCAACCGGTTGTCCAAGTTGGATGGGAGCTGAGCGTAGGGAAGTTGAAGAAGCTTCGGCATTGAGTTTCTGGGAACTTGCAGAAAGTTCTTCCCTCTGAGAAGATTTGCCAGAGGGTACCAAGGAAATTGGGTGCAAATTAGGTGCGATTTGGGAAGGTAAATTTTTTTTTAAGGGAGTGATTTCTAGGTCACAATCTCCTTCGACCCATTCAAAAATTTCTTCAACTACTGTTTTTGGCAGTTGTCCATGTAAATTAAGTTCCCAACTCAGATAGCAGGTTTGGGGCTCGAGTGCCAAGAAAGAGGGAATTTGTTGGGAGTTGGGAAATATTTCCAGGGTGCCTAAATTGGCCAATTCTCGAAACAAATTGATTGGGTCATTCCCAGTGGCAAGCAGAGTGGGATAAGGTTTGAAATTGATGTGCCAGCCTTCGATGAGCATTTCTGCAGGGTCAATGGGCGGTATTGTGGGGGGAATAATTGTGTTGTTGGTGGAGGATGTGGATTTGTGGCCTTCCAAAAAAGGCACTTCTATGGGAGTTTTCAGGAAGCTTTTGAGTTGATTTTCACAGTCTAGGACTTCTTGTTCGTCAACTTTTGTACCTTCTTGAAGTGAAGTGAGAATCATGCGCATGATATCCACTGAGCGCAATAATAGGTCGATCAAGGGCTGGGTAACCAGATGTTCAGCTTTGCGCATTTCGTCGAGTAGGGTTTCGGTGACGTGAGCAAAGTTGATGATGTGTTCAAATTTGAAAATCCCGGCGCCTCCCTTGATAGAATGGGCGACTCGAAAAATGCTGTTGACCAGTTCCTTATCAATGGGACCTATGCTAAGATCTAATAAGTTGGACTCCATGTTATCTAAATTTTCAAAACTTTCTTCAAAAAACAGTTGACGGACCTCTGTCATGTCTACTGCCATATTATTACCTCAATTGGAGTTTATGGAGAACAGTTGAGTACCTTTCGTACTGCCGCCAATAATTTGTCCGGGTTAAAAGGTTTGATGATCCAACCGGTGGCCCCGGCGCGTTTGGCTTCTTGCTTTTTTTCAGGGTCGGTTTCAGTGGTCAGTAACAAAATTGGTTGATATTTATATTGGGATAGGGTGCGAAGCTCTCGCACTAAAGACAGTCCATCCAGTTTGGGCATGTTGACGTCGGTGATGATCAGGTCAAAAGTCTGAGTTTTTGCAAGTTCTAAGGCAGTCAGACCATTGTCCGCTTGTGTCACCTGATAACGGGCTTCAGTTAGGGTAAATGCCAACATTTTCCGCATGGAAATCGAGTCATCACTGATCAGTATGTTACACGCCATGGTTTTTTCACTTTAGGGTTGGTTTGTCGGGTTTAAAACTTTCTCCTCGTTCCCACGCTTCAGGTGGGAATACATACGGCGATATTTTACGTCAGGTTTGAATTTTTGGCAATAATAATGAGGTGAGGGGTTAAATGTTATTATGCAATGCGAGTGGTTTTTAGTCATAAAAGGTTGTGTTTCAATAGGTAAGTCGAGGGCTAGACAGTTTCTTTTCGTTGCCCACCAGGTTGCCGGTGGGTAATCTGAAAAGTAAGCGTGGGATGGGTAATCAGTATGATCATCCTAGATTGAGGTGATTACATCAGGTGTTGGGGTTGTTCAGCATGGCTGAAATAGGCACTGGTTAGTGCATCGGATAGGGCGGGTAATAGGTGTCCCAGTCGGGCCAACAGTTGGTCCAATTCTGTTCGGAAATTGTCTTTTGAGGGTTGGGCCAGTGTTTTAATGTCTGCAAGTCGTAACAGGGTGAGCGCTTCTAGGCTTAAACGTTCTTCTTGGGAACGAAATAGGCTGTTGTTGCGAGGTAAGTTGCCGATACATTTTTCTAAATTGGCGAGTTGATAACCCAAGGCTCTGGGATTTTCTTCGCTGTGTAGAATGAGTTGTAGAGTGGCTTGTACTTCAGGTTGAGAGCGAAAATGGCGACGATAGGTGAGCAGGCTGTCGGTGGTGTTGAGCAGGTGTTCCAACAAAGCAGAATCGTCGGTTCCCGGGGTGGATAATGTGGTTCTCAGGAGTTGGGTGAGGTTGAAGGCTCGTTCCAAACGGCGACCAATCATGAGGAATCGCCAGCCTTGGCCTTGGGTCATGTTTTCTAGGCTGAGTCCAGCAAATGCTGCCAAAGCAGTGATCAGGTTGTCCAGTTCAACCAGTGTATCATTCAATTTGGAAGGGGTTTCCTTTTGTAAGGCTTGTAATTGGTCTTCAATGTTGCTGAGAACTCGCCAGATGTCAGGGGAAACTCGGTCTCTTACTGATCGGGCTGAATTGAGTAGAAATTGTAGGTTGAAACTGAGACTGCCGGGACGATGGCTGTCTAGAAATATGGAGAGCAATTCGATCTCTGGGGCTTCCAGGCGCGCTGCAGCGCCTTCTCCAACAAATCCAGGGTAAGTTTCGGTGACACTGGTAACTGCTCGTAACAGACTGTGCAGACTGATTTTAGAGGAGGAACTTGGGTAATCAAACGGTTCCGTTAAGTAGATCAATACGGTTCGGAGAAGTCGAATGGTACTTTCGGCTCTTTCGGCATATCTTCCCAGCCAAAATAGATTTTCGGCAACTCGACTGGGCATTTCCCGGGTGCCTTCAAAATAGGCAGATTGGGTGGTTGGAATTAAACTTACGGAATTGGTGGGTTCACTGGCCAAGACCCAGGTGTCTTTGCTAAGACCTCCCGTATTGGTGGAAATGATGGGGTTATTGTCGTTGAGAGCCACTCGCGTTAATCCCCCGGGCATGACTCGATAGCCATGTTCACTGCTGACCAGAAAGCTGCGCAAGACCAGATAACGAGGTTCTAATCGACCATTGACAAAGACTGGAGCAGTGGAGCGAGCAATTTCTTCGCTGCCCACAAACCAGTTAGGTTGTGTGCGGATTTGGTCAGCCAACAATTCTCGTTGTTTGCTACTGAGCATTTGGCCTCGAATGGACATTTTGCCAGGTACACTGGCTATTCGTTTGATGATCAGTTGTTCCAAATTGGCCAGGACATAGTTTCGAGATTGTGGGTCTCCACACCACCAGGTTTGAGGGGAGGGCATCAGTAATTCTTCATCCAAAAAGTATTTGGCTAATTTGGGTAAAAAGGGGAGCAACCCCGGATTTTCTAAAAGATTGCTGCCCAAGGGGTTCGCTATGGCCACCTTTCCAAGACGGACGGATTGTACCAATCCAGCCACTCCCAGTAGTGAATCTTGGCGTAATTCCAAAGGATCACAGTAGCTGTCATTGACTCTTCTGAGTATCACATCTACGGACTGTAGACCGTCTAAGGTTTTAAGTCGCACTTTTCCTTCACGTACAATCAGATCGCCTCCCTCTACCAAGGTATAACCTAAGTACTTGGCTAGGTAGGCGTGCTCAAAGTAAGCTTCATTCGCCGGTCCCGGAGTTAATACGACAATACGATGATCTTCCCGCCCACCGAGACGGGCTAAAGTGGTTCGTAAGGTACGGAAAAATAGGGCCAAACGGTGGACGTGTGAATCCCGAAATAGGCTAGGCAAAATTCGGGACATGATGATTCGGTTTTCTAAAGCGTAACCCGCTCCAATAGGAGCTTGTGTGCGATCGGCAAGGCAACGCCACTCCCCATCTGGAGTGCGAACTAAGTCTGCGGCATACAAGGGTAAAGGATGAAGGGGGGACATTTTAAGCCCGTGACAGGCTCTTAAAAAGCCAGGATGAGTACTAACTAACTCAACAGGTAACAATCCTCTTTTTAAAGTTTCCTGAGGGCCGTATAAATCAGTGAGCAATAAACTGAGCAATTCCGCCCGTTGAATCAAGCCTTTTTCAAGCCCAGACCACTCTTGACTGGCTATCAGAAGAGGAATGGGGTCTAATTGCCAAGGCCGATCCCGATTTTGCGCATCAGCACATACGTTATAACTGACCCCATTGTCCCTTAACAGACGACGAGCATCCTGCCCACGGCGTTCTAATTCCGCCTGACCCAACATTTTCAAGGAGCGGTGCATATACTCCCAATGTGGACGAATATCCCCATTTGAGGAACTCATTTCATCAAATATTCCGTCTAAAAGGGGATATTTAGCTAAAAATTCCGTATTAGAATCCGTCTTTAAACTTACTTGAGCTTCTTGCATAGAAATTGACTGTGTGTTTTAAAGGTTTAAAAAAAACTAACTTTGGGGCATTATACTCAATATAATAGAACATGCGCTGTTTAAATAGAGGCACAATTCCAAGTTTGTACTCTTAGATTCCAACTCTTCCCATTGACTCTAACCAATCATGATACCATGAAAAATCGATTACTTATCGTTGATGACCAAAAAGTAGGACGCGAAGCCCTTGAAAAGATATTATCTTTTGAAGGTTATCAAATCATTTGCGCCACTTGTGGACAAGAAGCCCTACAAAAAGCAGAAGAACATCTTCCGGATCTCATCTTATTAGACGTAGTTATGCCAGACATGGACGGCTTTGAGGTTTGTAGCCGCTTGCGTTTACATCCTACTCTAGCAGATGTTCCCATCATTATGTTAACTGCATTTAACGACCGCCAATCCAGAGTTAAAGGTATAGAAGTGGGGGCCGATGATTTCATCAGTAAACCCTTCGATACCGATGAGCTGCGAGCACGTGTCCGCACTATTACCCGACTGAATCGTTATAGACGGTTATTGGCGGAACGTTCCCGTTTTGAGTGGGCTGTGGAGCAGTCCAATGACGGCTATCTTCTTCTCAAAAAAGGGGATATTATTCAATACGCCAATTCTAGTGCCCGTTTTTACTTAGGCATTTTAAAAGAAGGCTGTCTGCCCGCCAGTTTTAAAGAGCTTCTTCAGCAGAAACTCTACAAATCAGAGCCAGAAATCGCTTGGCAAAACTGGCCCCAACCCAACATTGGCAGCACGCCTCGCTTTTTAGTTTGTCCTGAAACCAAGCAAACTTCCTCGTTGTGGCTACAAGTGGATATCTTGGAATTGCCTTCTGACAAAACCAACAGTCAACTGGTTCATTTGCGAGATGTCAGTGAAAACATGAACTTACAACAACAAATGTGGACGTTTCAAACCCTAGTTTCTCACAAATTACGTGGACCATTGAATGGCCTGGTCAGTTTACAAATGCTTGACGAACAACTGATGAATTTGAATAGTCAACGGGCCCACACCTTACTGAAAATTGCCCGCGAAAGTGCCAAACGTTTACAAGATCAAATATTGGATATCCTACGATACATAGATTCTTCCCAATTACTGCAAGTTAAAACGACTTTTGAAGTCCATCATTTTCCCACTTTAATCGAAAAAATTCAACAAGATTTAGAAATTAAAAATACCCAACTGCACCTTCACGCCGAAATAACTGACCAACACCTCTTGCTTTCCCCACAAAGCATGGAACTGATTCTGCGTGAACTTTTTACCAATTCCAAAAAATTCCATCCCCAAAATCAACCTGACATAGAAATTTACATTAACCTAACTAATTCCCAATCTATTCACCTACGTTTTACCGACAATGGATGTTGTATCACTGACAAAGAAATTGATAAAGTATGGATTCCCTATTACCAAAGTGAAAAACACTTTACCGGGGAAATTAAAGGCATGGGATTGGGCCTTGCCATGATTGCCCGCTTGGTATGGAGCTGCGGTGGACGATGTACCCTGTCTAACCGACCCGACCGACCCGGCGTTTGTGCTGAACTTATCCTACCCATTAGGAGAGATTAAATCCCCAGCAATTCCCTCACTTTTCTTCCCAAACAGTTAATTTCAGAAAGGAGTAAAGGGGGGAGTTCCAAAAAACTCATTCGGTCCCCACAACAGTTCCCTTTCAAGTCAAGGAGGTACTGGGTATAATTTCTTATCATAGACCTCTTGCATAAGAACAATTGTTGGATTACGCTACGCTAACCCTACCTACTTTTTTCTTTTGCAAGAGATCTAATATGTCCCTTAAAGTACTCCATATTGGCAAATATTTTCCACCCTTTGCAGGAGGAATGGAACACTTTCTAGCCGAGTTAGCTCTTATCCAAGTTCAACAACACTCAGTAACCGTTTTGGCACACCAGCATGCTTGGCATTGGCCAACCTACCCATTGCCTTCTCAACCCGAAAACTATGCGGATATCCAACTGTATCGGGTTCCCAGTTATGGGCGATTGCTGTATGCTCCTATCAGTCCCCATTACCCCTTATGGTTAAAACAAGTCATCAAACGCCATTCTCCCCAAATTCTCCACCTGCATCTCCCCAATACTTCTGCATTTTGGGCACTTGGACAAACCGCTGCCCAATCTATTCCCTGGATCATTCACTGGCATTCGGATGTCACTTCCCAAATCAATCGCCGCCTTACCCTGGCTTACCCCTTCTACCGCCCTTTTGAACAACGATTGTTGGCTAAAGCAGCCGCTATTCTCGTCACTTCTCCCCCCTATTTGCACAGCAGCCCAGCCCTACAGCCTTGGCGCTCCAAATGTCACATCATTCCCTTGGGACTTGATCCTCAACGACTTCCTCTACCCAATTCCCAAATAATCGATTGGTCCCATCAGCAATGGCAACCCCATCTAACTCGATTCCTGTGTATTGGACGGCTCACTTATTACAAAGGGCACAGTTTACTGTTACAAGCCCTCACTCAAGTGCCCAATGGTCAGTTGCTCATTGTCGGTCAAGGAGAATTACAATCCCAACTGAATCAGCTGATCAAACAATGGGGACTGAGTCCAAGAGTCAAATTGCTCGGTCACCTTTCCACTCCCAATCTGCAAGGTTTGCTTTGCACCTGTGATGCCTTCTGCTTACCTTCTTTGGAACGCACCGAAGCATTTGGAGTGGTCCTATTGGAAGCCATGCGTTATGGAAAACCCATCATTGTCAGCGATATTCCCGGCTCTGGAACTGCTTGGGTGACAGGAGAGGGAAGTTTAAAAATCCCTCCAGGAGAACTTCCCTCTCTGATTGGGGCTTTACAGAAAATGACTGTGGAAGATTCTCTAAGGGAACGTTTGGGACAAAGTGGTCAACAACGATTTTTCCAAGAATTCACTCTCCAGGCTGTGGCTCAACAAATTTCTGAAGTTTATGAAACAGTTGTCAAATACTCCTGACTATTTTCTCATCCATTGATAAAGATATTATTATGAATTATCGCCACGCCTATCATGCAGGCAATTTTGCTGATGTTTACAAACATTCGGTACTCATTGCTCTGATTGAGACCCTAAAAATTAAACCTACTCCTTTCTGCTACTTAGAAACTCATGCTGGAAAGGGGCTCTATTCTCTACTTGATCCAGAATCCCAAAAAACTTTGGAATATGTTTCGGGAATACAGCGCATTTGGGAAATTGAACCAAAAACTCAGGAAATACGGTTTTATGCACACTTGGTTGCTCGTTTCAATCAGCAGCAGTTACGTTATTATCCCGGGTCTCCCCTGTTGGTAGCCGCGTTATTGAGACCAGAAGATCGTGGAATCTTAGTGGAGTTGCATCCTGAAGAAATTCAGTTACTTAAAACTTCACTTAGACATAATCGACAGTTGGCGATTCATCAAGGGGAAGGTTATTTGGCTCTCAAGGCTTTTCTGCCTCCCAAGGAAAAGAGAGGGTTATTGTTGATTGATCCCCCTTTTGAACAACAACAAGAGGAATTTGGCTCAATTTTAAACAGTCTTAAATTGATCCATCAACGTTGGCGACAGGGGATTGTTCTAATTTGGTATCCCATTAAACATCGTCATTCTATTGAACGTTTTCATCAGCAGTTGAAAAAGAGTCCTTTTGAGAAAATTTTGGTGGCAGAATTGTTATTGTTTCCAGATGACAATGCCTTGAAATTGAATGGTTCCGGATTGATTTTACTTAATGCCCCTTGGCAGTTTGAGCAAGTGATAGGTTCCATTTTGGTTGAGTTAAAGGAATTGTTGGCTATAGATCCTCGATTTGCCAAGGTCAATTTGGGATCACTAAAATGATCGGGATTGGATGATGATTGGTGAGGAGGGAAAGTTATTTTTTTGTTATGCGTCAAGGGAGTGACGGGAGGAGAAATGCGCCGTAATTTTGAATGATGAAAAATCGAGGTTTTTGATTTGGTAAAATGAGGGATGAAACTGTAAAAAGGAGACAAGCTTTGTTGAGTAACACAAAACTTGTCCCAAGCTGCACCTTTCACGTTAAGTTGTCAAGGCGTATAGTGTTATTTTTATAACCTTTCTTGCAGCTATAGGAAGTTTTGAGCGTAAAATTGTTAATTTTTTAGTTTATAAAATTTAGATCCGTCTCAATTTGAATCAAGACTTCCGCCTAATAAGGTGAATTATTGTAGCATGTGCCGTTTATTGGCGATAATATTCTGCAATAGGGGAAGTTACAGGAAAAATTGAATAATGAGAATTGAGGTATTGTCTTGAATAGGAATTTAACGAAATTTATAAGGGTATGAGTGTGAATTCTGTCCCTCTTGTTGCAAATAGACCTGCAGGTTTTTTAAAATCGAGCAGGTCTTTTTTGGGGGCAATTTGGGGACAATTTTGAGGAATTTATCCTGAAATCAAGGGAAGGTTACCAAGGCATAAATCCGTTCACAAAGGACATGGGACGGGATACGGTGCCCATATTGCGATTCATATGGTTGAGGTCTCGACGCATTTGATCGGTGGCGCTGGTGATCACGCGCATAGTTTCATCCATGTTGGCCATGGAGTCATCCATAGTATTGATGGATTGATCCATATTGCTGATGGATTGGGTCATCAGTCCCACCGAGCTGTTCATCAATGACATGGTCTCATTCATGTTGACCATGGATTGGTCCATGTGCATCACCCATTCATCCATCCGTTTCATCGAGTGATTCATCATGCTGATTTGTTGTAACATGCTCGGCAGAGTGTCCAACTTGACTGAAATATCGCCAATAGTCGAGGTCATGATTTGCATTTGTTTAGACATGATTTGAACCTGTTCAGACAATTGCCCAATACTATCCGTCATGGATTCCATATGTTCCCCCATATTGGAATCCATACTGCGTGCCATTTGAGACATATCACTGGTCAAACTGTAAATGAGGAAAAATCCATAGCCGGCAAGGACCACAAAGGCAAATAAAGCAGGGTAGACAACCGCTTCCCAACGCCAGGCACTTTGTTGAAAACTCTCTACAAATTTTTCCATTTGTCCACGGCTAATGGCGGCGCCACACTCCATCATCATGACCGGCGATTTTGGGAAACTGGCAGGAGATGGATTATCTTCTGAAGATAAGTTGCTGGTATCGACCATGGTAAAAGACTCCTTAGATGGTTATTTGAAAGTTATTATGGTTATACTTTTTATTATTGACCTTTCTGAACAATAAGTATAGTTAATCATGTGCTGAGTTTAAAGTGAAGTCAAACATCTCCCATCAGTAACTCAAGCTCATTTAACCCCTCTCTTTGAAAAAAAAGCAGGGAAATAAAAATTCTCCTCATCTTCAAATTATTCAGTACTTAAGTCATCAACTTGAGGCTTGTATTGGGCTTAGAAAAAAAGTAAACTGACTCACGTGTACACTCATGTCCCTAGCTTTACGCCAAGACATCCCCATGAAGATGACTTACCTAACGTAGTTATAGGCTGAAAAGTCACTTATTCTAACAAATATCCTGTTTTTAAAGAAGGAGTCACCCTGTCGAATGGCCTCGTTATTGAACATCCTCCACTCCCTGTTTGACCAAATAAATAGCCTCGTTTGGGGCCCTCCCATGCTGATCCTAATTTTGGGTACTGGATTTTTCCTAATGGTTACCCTAAAACTGATACCCCTTCGTAAACTGGGTTATGGCTTTAACCTCATGTGGCAAGGGCGGATTAGCTCTGAAAAAGGCGATGTTACTCCCTTCAATGCCCTAATGGTCTCCTTAGCTGCTACAATAGGAACGGGTAACATTGCCGGAGTAGCCACCGCCATTCACATTGGGGGACCTGGCGCCCTGTTTTGGATGTGGTGCACTGCCTTAGTTGGTATGGCCACCCAATATTCTGAAGCCGTTTGTGCAGTGCATTATCGGGAAACCGACTCCCTTGGCAACCATGTCGGAGGTCCCATGTACTACATCAAAAACGGCTTAGGCCCCCGTTGGCTATGGCTAGGTACAGTATTTGCCATGTTCGGGGCCATTGCCAGTTTTGGCATAGGCAACACCGTACAAGCCAACTCAGTGGCTGGAGTATTAACTTCCACCTTTGACATATCTCCTATAATCAGCGGACTGGTCATGGCCGTCATAGTTTGGTTAGTACTCATAGGCGGAATTCGTCGCATTGCCGAAGTATCAGGCAAACTAGTCCCTTTCATGGCAATAACCTATATCATAGGAGGATTAGTCATTCTAGGCATGAACATAACCCTAATTCCCAGCCTATTAAAACTGATCATCGTCAACGCCTTCACTGGGACCGCTGCTACAGGTGGATTTGCCGGTGCCTCCGTATGGCTAGCCATTCGTTACGGTGTAGCCCGTGGAATCTTCTCCAATGAAGCCGGACTGGGTAGCACCCCTATTGCCCATGCCATGGCCCAAACCAACAGCCCGGTTCAACAAGGTCTCATTGCCATGGTCGGCACCTTCTTAGACACCATTGTCGTCTGCTCGATCACCGGTTTTGTAATCATACTATCTGGTCTCTGGACAGGCCCTGAAAAAGGCGTTGCTTTATCCTCCTTAGCCTTTGAACACACCCTGATCCATGGTCAATACCTTGTGACTTTTGGACTGATTTTATTTGCCTTCACCACCATTTTAGGCTGGAGCGTCTATGGCGAAAAATGTGTTCAATACCTATTTGGAAACCGTTCCATTCCCATCTTCCGATGGCTCTGGGTACTTGCTGTTCCCATAGGTGCCATCATGAAATTTGAACTCATTTGGCTGATAGCAGACACCCTAAATGCCATGATGGCCATTCCCAATCTTATCGCTTTACTACTCCTCAGCCCGGTCATTTTACGCTTGACCAAAGACTATTTTTCCTCTCATTTAAAATGAGTGATTTGAGAAAGATATCAAGATTTGCGAGATAACACCCCTTAAAGGGATGTTATCCTTCATGTTTATAGAGTATATAAACACCCCAATTCTTTTCGAAAGACTTGTCAAATCTGCTGATCAGCGTCAAAATCTGCAGAATTCGGAAAGCAGTAAAAAAGTATCTATGAATTGTCAATTATTAGACCTCTTGTAAAAATAAATGATGCGATAAAAATGAGATACAAAAAAATAAAAGGAAAACCCCCGTTGGAATGGAGGCTCTAGGAAATACGTTGAAGTAGAAACTTTAGCCAGAGTGAAGGCCCTAGAAAGTACGTTGGAATAGAGGCTTTAGCCGGTCAGCCGTAGGCATCCCCCCACATACACAAATTGCAAGGACCTACCACTGACCGGCTAAAGCCTCCACTCCAAGGACCTACTGCTGACTGGCTAAAGCCTCCACTCCAACGTCTCTTAAATGAGGGGCAACTCTCATTTTTCCATGATCGCATACTTTTGCAAGAAATCTATATATCTCACACTAATACGTGAGAACGAAAAAATCCTTCTTACTCCTCTCCTTGTTCAAGGAAGGCGGGGAGTGGTTTGATGCGGGGTGCAAAGATATTGTGCACCATTTTCCTGAAGATTATTAATTAAGATAAGGAACCTGAGAATGAGAAAATTGATAGGATTAATTGTATTGGGATTAAGCAGTTTGGAAGTCAGCGCCCAAGACAACAGCTTCTATTTGGAAAGTATTCAATTTAATGAAGAAGAGAAAACTGCTTATTTTGCTTCTGATACGGGTAAGTTGCTGGTTCAAGAAGGACAAACAGTTGCGCACTGGAAGGTGTTGCAGATTGAAAAGGATACCGTATTAGTGGAATCCGAACAAGGAAAATTATTAGAATTGCCTCTGCATGGTCATTTGAAGATGGCGCAAGAATCTTCTGAGGAAGTGAAAATTGTGAAGGAGCAAGAAGACCAATCTGCAGAGGAAAATTCCCCAGAAGCAGAATCTGCAACTCAAGAAGTGATCCCAGAAGGTTATCGTAAAATAAATACTCCTTTCGGGGAATTTATAGTGCCAGATCAGACAACTGGATCGAGTGCAAAAGGGGAACCGGAAAGTTCTGAGACCGGAAGTGAGCCAAAGCCAGTTGCGGAAAGTTCTGAAACCGAAGGTGAGCCAAAGTCAGTTGCGGAAAGTTCTGAAACCGAAGGTGAGCCAAAGTCAGTTGAAGAAGTGTCTTCTGTAGAAGTGGTGGAGACCGAAGTGCCAAAGAGTGTTCCGGTCCCAGGAGAGAACGTGGATAAGCAGGAAGAAAATACTGGCAATGCTCCCCAAAAAATACGAACTCCTTTTGGAGAATTTGTTATAGAATCTGGAATAGTTAAAAAGGGAGAAGAGAATCCAATTCCTGTTGGAGAAACCAAGCCTTCAGTTGAGACTAAAGAGGTGAAAGAGACTGTTCCTGAAAAATGATAAAATTTAATCTTGGTTTGGATTTTGAACACAATGAGGAGTAAAGGATGTCTACGCATCCGAAACAGTTCAGTTTGACTATTCCTTCTCAGATGGCGGGGTATCGCTTGGATAAAGCCTTGGCTGAATTGTTACCCGACTATTCGCGCTCCCGTCTCCAAGATTGGTTGCAGGCAGGCTATATCCTGATCAATGCAGGTCCCGCTAAAGGTAAGGAGAAAGTACGAGGTGGGGAACAAGTGCAATTGTCGATTTCGCTCAAGGAGGAAGTGGATTGGCAGGCTCAAGAACAGTCCCTAGAAATAATATATGAGGATGAAGCCATATTGGTCATCAACAAACCGGTGGGACTGGTAGTGCATCCAGGAGCAGGGCATCAGGAACATACCTTGGTCAACGCATTGTTATATTATGCCCCAGAATTGGTACATTTGCCACGGGCGGGACTGGTGCACCGTTTAGATAAGGATACCAGTGGGTTGTTGGTCGTGGCTCGCAACTGGTCTGCTCATGCCCAATTGATAGCCCAATTACAGTCCAAGGAATTTCTTAAGGAATATCAGGCTATTGTGCAGGGGGTGCTGATAGCCGGGGGAACAGTTACGGGAGCAATCGGTCGTCATCCCACGCAACGGGTTCGCATGGCAGTAGTGGAGACTGGCAAGGAAGCTGTTACTCATTATCGAGTGATTCAGCGGTATCGAGCTTATTCCCATATTCAGGTGCGATTGGAGACCGGTCGCACCCATCAGATTCGAGTGCATTTGGCTCATCAAGGTTTTCCCTTGGTTGGAGACTTGACTTATGGTCGTTTACAGTTGCCGGCTCAAGGCAGTGCCCAATTGTTGCAAGAGCTGCGTAACTTTCGACGCCAGGCCTTACATGCCAGTCGATTGGGATTGTATCATCCCCAGTCTAAACAATGGATGGAATGGCAGGCGCCCTTGCCAGAAGATATGCAGCAATTATTGAAGGCGCTCACTTTAGACAAAGCAGATTTTTCTCTTGCACCGGGCTCTAAATTGAAATTTACAAAACTGTAAAATGTCCAGAATTTTGCTTAAAGATCCGAATTGGCATGTGCAGAATTTTGGAATTGCTTAATATTCGGGGAAGCAACAGTATCAGTATGTTGTTTAGAAGGTGAAGTTGGACCAGGGGAATTATGGCAAACAAATGCCTAATGCCCCTACTTTTTTTCATTGGATATTTTGAATTTCAGAATATTCAGAGTTCATTCCCACGTTCAATATTGCGACTTAAACGCACTGCCAATTCATTGAAAAAGGTGGCCAAATCAGTGCGACTGACTTTCTCTTCTTGCAGTTGATTAACTTCTTGATTGATCAGGGCAGTGAGAACTTCACCCTGTTGGCGAATTTGTAGGGTAGTTTCTTGAAATTTGTTATGGGTTTGTTGTCGTAAATTTTTGACTTCTCGGGTAAATTGTTCATCTAATTGAATTAAACGGGTGTTTAAATCGGCTTTTAGGGCAGTCAACTCATGTTGAATGTCTTGTTGGACAGAAAGTCTTTCTTGGCGATCAATTTTGGCCTTTTCGGAGAGACTTTCAATTTCTCCTTCAATTCTCTCATCCATGACTTTGAGGCGTTGCATGAGTTCATCGCGCAGATGGAGACTTTCTTGGGCAAAACGTTCTTCCAGGCGTTTGAAACGTTTTTCATAGTCGCGCATTTGCCCACCAAATAGGATATCGCGAACTTGGTCAATATTGCCCACTTTGGCTCCGCCCAAAGTGTCGCTGAGATCAAGCATGGCTGCGGCCGAAGGTTGAATTTCAGGGCGGGCAGAGGGGCTATCAGTAAGGCGACTTTTCCGGTCCCGAGGATCTAGGGTGAGCGTTTCGGTTTTTTCTTCAGTCATGGTTTTCTCTCCTAAGGAAGTGACGGAAACAATTTTGGAACGTGCTTGAGGGTCTGGTGATTCTCTTAAGGGTTTGTGAGAGAGTGCACGTTCTCCAAATTCAGTCACGTTTTGTGGCTTGTATGACATATCTTATTCTCCTTATCGTTCATAGGAGGCTATTATTGGTATGGGTTATCTTTGGTTTTTTATTTCAAGAATTTGGAAAGAGGGAGAGATTCTATTGAGTGCCGAATGGCAAGATTTCCCTTTAATAACGTTGCCGTTTCATGGGTCGATGGGGGCGTTTATTTTCCGGGATTGAGACAGGGGCTGCCAACCCAACTGCCGCCAATAAAGTGTGTTCCTCTGCTTCTGAGAGGTAAACATGGTGGCCAGCTTTCAGTCCTTTAGGAAGAATAAACGGTCCAAATCGAATGCGCATGAGACGACTGACAATCAGGTTTTGGGATTCCCAGAGTCGTCGCACTTCGCGTTTTTTTCCCTCAGTGAGAGTGACATGGTACCAGGAATTGGCGCCTTGCCCGCCTATTTTAATGATGCTCTTGAAATGGGCGGGACCGTCTTCCAAAAAAACGCCTTGTAACAGATTGCTTATTGCCTGTTCAGTCACTTGTCCTAAAATTCTCACTGCATACTCTCTTTCTAAACAGTAAGAGGGATGCATCAGGCGGTGGGCAAGTTCTCCATCTGTGGTGAGAATGAGGAGTCCCCCAGTGTTGATGTCAAGACGTCCTACCGTGATCCATTTACCTTGTTTAGGGGAGGGAAGGTGTTCAAAAATGCTGGGACGTTGTTCTGGGTCATGACGGGTACAAATTTGGCCAAGAGGTTTGTGATAGCATAAAATTTGGCGTTTGGGGGTGGAAATTTGCCGTAATTGCTTACCATCGACTCGAATGATATCAGTTTCAGTGACTCGTTCGCCAAGGGTGGCAAGCTGTTGGTTGACTTGGATTCGGCCTTGTTGTATCCAAATTTCGATTTGGCGGCGGGAACCGATGCCAAGGCGAGCCAGTACTTTTTGTAGCTTTTCTGTCATGTTGGGTTATTCTTTAATTGGGTAAAGCCAGGGTTGACTGGGGGCGCATCGCAATAAATTGGGAGGATTGGGGGTGAGTTAACAATTTATTTTGCGATTATATTGGATTTTTGGGATAACTATCAAGGTTTAAATAAGGGGTCTTTTATGGTTTGTCACCGTGTTATACAAAAAGGGGAGAGCTTTGGTTGTTCTCAATTGTTGGGTAATTTTCCTTTTTTCCTCGCTTGAAAAAGAGGGAAAAGGAGGATTCTACTGTATGTGCAACACTTAACTGCTATTCAGTTAAGGTATGGTGGAGTGGAAGCTTTGTGGAGTGGAAGCTTTGTGGAGTGGAAGCTTTGTGGAGTGGAGGCTTTATGGAGTGGAAGCTTTGTGGAGTGGAGGCTTTATGGAGTGGAAACTTTGTGGAGTGGAGGCTTTAGGCGGCCGGCGGTAGGAGCTCCGCAATCTGACTGTGCTGGATGATGCCGTCCGGCTATTGTCAAAACTTCCTTAAAAGAGGATTCTACTGCATATGCAACACTTAACTGCTATTCAGTTAAGGTACGGTGGAGTGGAGACTTTGTGGAGTGGAGGCTTTAGCCGGCCGGCGGTAGGCGCTCCGCAATTTAACTGTGTTGGATGATGCCGACCGGCTAAAGCCTCCACTCCAATAATGTGATATCCTCACTTAATAGCATGGCAATGACAGCTTTCCCTCCGATTTTTAACTATACCAAAATAGGTGTTGCACACAAGGTGATTCTATTTGTCTTAAAGTCACTGTGAGAGTGATTATGCGAGTTTTAATTGTCAAAACTTCTTCCTTGGGAGATATCATTCATACTTTTCCAGCGGTGTCCGAAGCGTTGTCACATTTTCCTGATCTGCGATGCGATTGGGTGGTGGAGAAGGCTTTTGCTTCCTTGCCCAGTTGGCACCCCGCAGTGGATAGGGTTATTGTGGTGGCCTTTCGAGAATGGCGGTCTCAGATTAGAAATACGTTATTTAGTGGTACTTGGCAGCATTTTTTAGCTGAATTGAAGGAGCGTCAGTATGATTTTGTGATTGATGCTCAAGGGCTGCTGAAGAGTGGTTTTTTAACGAGTCAGGCTCGTGGGACTCGTTGTGGTTTAGATTTTTTCTCGGCTCGAGAACCTTGGGCTACTTTGGCTTATCATCGCCGTTTTAAGGTAGGAAAATTGGATCATGCTGTACAACGAGTGCGGAATTTGTTTGCTCAGGCATTGGGTTATTCCTTAAGTAAGGAATTGCCGGAGTATGGGATTCGAGATTTTTTTGCTTTTCCAGAAGTTGTGCAAAAACGGGTGATTTTTTTACATGGGACAACTTGGGCAACTAAGCATTGGCCGGAGGCGCATTGGTTGTCATTGGCACGGCAGTTATGTGCAGCTGGTTATACTCCACGTTTGCCCTTTGGCAATAATGAGGAGTATGAACGAGCATTGAGGATTGCGACTCAGGTAAATGGGGTAGAGATCATTCCCAAAGGAGGATTGTATCAGTTGGCTTGGGAGTTAGGACGGGCTAAGGCGGTGGTTGGGGTCGATACTGGTTTGATGCATTTGTCTACTGCATTGAAAGTTCCTAATGTGTCCATTTATGGGGCCACGGATCCTGCCCGCACCGGCACTTATGGAAGTTGTCAGTGGCATATAGTCAGCCAGTTTTCCTGTGCTCCCTGTTTGCGTAAACGTTGTCAGTTTACCACAACTTTTCCTCCTTGTTACTTGGAATTAACTGCAGATAGAATTTTGGGACATTTACTGCCGCTACTCTCTGCTTGAAAAGAGTTTCATTTTTTGCAGCCGCAGTGGGTTCACTCATTGACTCCAGTTGACGATTTAAGAGGTTTAGTTTGATACTATAAGGGAAATGGGGGTGCCTTGATTGAAATTCTGTTTATGGAGGATAATCAGTTCTCAGTAATTTCTTTGTTATTGCGTCAAACAAGTTGTCAAAATCATGTCAGTAAGGTAGGTACTGCATGATATTTAGGCACAGCATTAGGAAGATGAACGGTCATTGTGAAATTCTTCCAATTCCTTTAAAAGCGTTGCATTGCACAAAAGTATACTTTGATAAATTATAATGTTATTGTAAGATGGATGACGAGAATGACCGACCTAAATTTTGCCTGTTAAGGATTACCATGAGAAAAGTTAACGAGGATACTTAAGCATGACACCGCGTAGTAAAATCTTGATTGTTGACGATGAGCAAAGCATGAGAATGCAACTTGAGTCTATGTTGGCAACCGGCGAGTATGAAACAATTTCTCTGGTGAATGGTAGGGAACTGTTGGAAAGGTTACCTGATCTTTCACCTGATTTAATTATTTTAGATGTGATTATGCCTGAAATGGACGGTTTTGAAGTATGTCGGCGCATCAAAGATCAATCGCGCTTTCAACATATTCCCATTATTTTAATCACGGTCATGGATGGAAAAAAAGTGATGACCAAAGGATTGGAGGCAGGGGCTTTAGATTTTCTGCAAAAACCCATCAGCAAGTTGGAGTTGCAAATTCGAGTACGTTCCATGCTACGAATTAAAAGGCAATATGATGAATTGCAGGCAACTTTAAAAATGCGAGAAGAATTGTCTAATATGGTGGTGCATGACATGTCCAGTCCCATTGTATCAGTATTGCTCCATGCCACTTTGTTAGAAGAGAAGATCACGGAACCGGCCTTGCTTAAACATGTAGAAATGATTCGAATGGCAGCAGAGCGTTTGGATTCTTTTGTCAATGATATCTTGATGCTGGCAAAGATGGAACAAAGTAAATTGTTATTAAATTTAACTTGGGTGGATATCAATCAATTGGCTTTGGATGCAGAAAAACATTTTAGCATCATTGCCCATTCCAAGGGCATCACCCTGAAATTGCAATTGCCTGAGCCCCCTTTAGAAATGTTATTGGATGATAATTTATTTCGGCGAGTGATCGGCAATTTATTGGCGAATGCGCTGCAATATTCGCCCAGTGATACCATTGTTACTTTGCAAGTAAAACCTCAAGAATTGTTAGATGATAAGGTACATTTGCAAATGGAGGTGATTGACGAGGGACCTGGAATACCTGAGGAGTATCGAGATCGCATTTTTGAAAAATTTGAGGTGATTGATTTAAAACGTCGTGGAGTGCCACAAATTGGGTTGGGACTGACTTTTTGTAAAATGGCTGTAGATGCTCATGGTGGCAGAGTCTATGTGAAACCAAATCATCCACGAGGATCAATATTTGTGGTAGAAATTTAAGATAAAAACTTAAGGATAGGAAAGTATACCCCTCCTTTTCTTGCTAAGGAGGGGAGTCTAGACTTGACACAAGAGAATTCTTACCACCACTGCACGGATTGTAAAACCATAGTTACCGGCGTGCCCTTCTCATTATGCTCAATTTGAACAGGCAAATAATGAAAATCTGGAGCGCACCACAAGGTAGTCTGACGTTTTTTATCGGCGGACGTGCGTTGATATTGCAAAGTTTCCAATTTGCCCAATGGAGTTTCTATAAATACTTTACCTAATAAAACGGGTACATATTCCTTAATTTTACCATCATCGATCACTTTATAACGAACATCGCGCTTACCGTAGGCTAATTCCTGCATCAGCACAACTTGATAAACCTGATCATCCAACATGCCCTCTTCCAATGGCAATTGCCAAGTTGGCTCAATTTTACTGGAAGCTGATTTTCGTTGCCAATCGAAGGTGATATGCACCTGTTTTTGCTTCTTAGACCCCGAATGTTGGTAACGATATTCCAACGGCAACACCCGATCCTGTTTCAACATAAAACTGCTGAATTCTGTCACCTTATCATCTCGAAACAATGCCAACATACCGGTGGTATTAACCTGTCCCTCTAATACGAAAGTCCCATCTGTTCGATAGCTTAAACTGCGGCTACCTTCACCAATCGGTAACCCTTTGGAATACACCTTGTAATGAGCAATAAAAGGAGGAGGAAAATCGACTTTGGATTTGGCAGACATTTGCTCAAATGCACTGATATGGGTATAATTAAGAAAAATAAGTAGGACCAGTATGATTTTTTTCATGAAGACAAATTCCAAAGTAAAATAAAGGAAGGGAAAGGTTTTTATTCCCATGGAAAATTTGGGAACAAGATATTAATGTTAGACCTCTTGCAAAAGTATGCGATCATAAAAAAATGAGAGTTGCTCCTCAATTAAGAAACGTTGGAGTGGAAGTCCTTGGAGTGGAGGCTTTAGCCGGCCAGCCGTAGATCCTTGCAATTTGTGCATGTGGGGTGATGCCTACCGCTGGCCGGCTAAAGCCTCCACTCCAAGGAACTTTCTAAAGCCTATACTCTAGATAAAGAGTATACTCCAACAGGGATTGCCCTTTTATTTTTTCGTATCTCATCTTTATCGCATCATTTACTTTTGCAAGAGGTCTATTGAAAGACTTATCTTATGCATGCACCCATAAGCTATACTTTTGAGCACATTCTGTCAAGTTTGGAGAAAGATAACCTGTTATGCGTTTACCCCCGTTGAACTTTGCATCCGCACACATTTTAATCGTTGGGGATGTCATGCTTGATCGCTATTGGTATGGCTCTGCCTCCCGAATCTCCCCAGAAGCACCTGTTCCCGTGGTCCACATTCAACAACAAGAAGAACGACCTGGGGGAGCCGGCAATGTAGCATTAAATGTGACTTCGTTAGGGGCCCAAGCCACCTTGATCGGTTTAACTGGCCAAGATGAAGCAGCTCAGAAACTGACAGAATTGTTGACTGGAGCCAAGGTGCATTGCCAATTCATTCCCCTCCCCAACATTCACACCACCACCAAATTACGAGTACTCAGCCATCATCAACAATTAATTCGCTTAGATTTTGAGGATCACCTTACCATTGCCCAAGATCAAATCCTTCAAACCCAATTGGAACACTGCTCAACCAAAATCCAAGTGGTGGTACTTTCTGACTATGGAAAGGGCACCCTTTCCCATCCTCAAATTTGGATTCAATGGGCTCAACAACTTGGTAAACTCATTCTCATCGATCCCAAGGGACAAGATTTCTTTAAATATCGCGGCGCCACGTTAATGACCCCCAACTTGGCAGAATTTGAAACTATTGTCGGTCCCTGCAAAACCCAATCCATATTGATTGAAAGAGGTGAACAACTTCGAGAACAACTGGGATTACAAGCTCTGCTGATCACCCGCAGTCATGAGGGGATGACACTTTTGCAACAGGGACAAGCAGCCGTGCACCTGCCTGCTCAAGCCCGAGAAGTATATGATGTTACGGGAGCTGGAGACACTGTTATTGGCGTATTAGCCACCAGTTTGGCTGCTGGACATTCCTTAACTCAAGCCACTTACCTGGCCAACTGGGCAGCTGGCCTGGTGGTTGCAAAACTGGGCACTGCCACTGTCAGTTTACATGAATTACAAACCAGTTTGATCGCCGAACCTTCCCCCACCGATCAAATTCATACCCTACCATGGGTAGCCCAAGCCAAAATTCATGACACCCTAAACAGTCTACAACACACCGTAAAAACTGCGCAAGCTCAAGGCAAAATCGTAGTCATGACCAACGGTTGTTTTGACATACTCCATGCTGGACACATTCACTACCTGATGCAAGCCCGACAACTGGGAGACCATCTCATCGTCGCGGTCAACGATGACAACTCAATACGACGTTTAAAAGGACTCACTCGTCCCATTCATACCCTAGCCAATCGATTGGCTGTACTCAGTGCCTTGACCTGTATTGACTCCCTAATTGCCTTTTCCGAAGACACCCCAGAGCACTTAATTTGCAACATTTTACCTGATATATTAGTCAAAGGCGGCGATTACCAACCCCATCAAATTGCCGGCAGCCATTGTGTCAAAGCCCAAGGAGGACAAGTTAAAGTACTACCTTTTTTGGAAGGCTGTTCCACCACTGCAATCTTAGATGCCTTACAAACTGAAACGACCCTAAAAACCAATGAGTTAAGAAACAACATTCCCCCAAAGAATACCATCTCTTAACAACCCTATTTAAGAAATGACATCCTTTCAAGGACTGTTATCCCTTAACAAAAAGAAAAATAGGGAACTGCTGTCTTACCTCTATGCGATAAATTTAACTGGAGAACCTTCACCACTATGATCATTGTCACCGGCGGGGCTGGCTTTATCGGCAGCAACCTCATTAGGGAACTGAACGCAAAAGGCTATGACCACATTTTGGCAGTTGACAACCTCACCAAAGGCGAAAAATTCCAAAATCTCATCGACTGCGAACTCCTAGACTACCAAGACAAACAACAATTTCTCAATCGCCTCATCCACCGTGACTACATCGCCTCCACCATTGAAGCCGTGTTCCACCTGGGCGCTTGCTCCAGCACCACCGAATGGAATGGCCAGTATCTCATGCAAAACAACTATGATTACTCCAAAATTCTACTTCAATACTGCTTAGCCCGACAAATTCCCTTTATCTATGCCTCCAGTGCCTCAGTTTATGGCGGAAATTTTACCTTTAAAGAGGAGCGTTGCCATGAAAAACCGCTCAACATGTATGGATACTCCAAATACTTATTCGACCAATATATACGACAACGCCTGTCTACAGCCACCTCCCAAATTGTAGGCTTACGCTATTTCAACGTTTATGGACCTCGAGAACAACACAAAGGTAACATGGCCAGCGTGGCTTACCATTTCAATCACCAACTCCACACCCAAGGTGAAATCCAACTATTTGAAGGCACCGATGGCTATACCAATGGAGAACAACGTCGTGACTTCATTTACGTGAAAGATGCCGTGGCAGTCAACCTCTGGTTCCTAGAAAATCCCAAAAAAATAGGCATTTACAACGTGGGTACCGGTCGCAGTCAAACCTTCAACGATGTAGCCAACGCAGTACTTAGTTGGCACGGTTATGGAAAAATCAAATACATTCCCTTTCCCGACCACCTTCGAGGACACTACCAAAGTTTCACCGAAGCCGACCTCACCAACCTACGCAACATAGGCTATCCCCACCCATTTAAAACTGTCGAAGAAGGCGTGACAGACTACCTCAATTGGCTAAATTCAACCCATCCCACCCAACCCTGAGATTAACATTCCCATCTTGACTCCCAAAAACCCCTTTTCAACTCGCCATCCCCCTCAATTCCCACCACCAGACCCCTATCTTATCCTAGGCACCCTCACCCTATTGCTCTGGGGACTCATCATGGTCGCCTCCAGCACCCTACACCTTGACCCCACCCAACCACTGCAGCACTTTTGGCGACAAATGATCTATGCAACCCTCGGTCTTCTCATCGCCTTCACCATCTGGCAATTCCCCCTAACCACCTGGCAACGACTCAGCACCCCGCTCCTCATTCTCAACATCTTACTGCTCCTTGCTCTCTTCATTCCCAATCTTGGCTATACTGTCAACGGCAGCCTGCGTTGGCTAAAAATTGGCACCTTCCAATTCCAACCCGCAGAACTGCTAAAAATCACACTCACATTGTACCTGGCAAACACCCTTACCCCCTATTCCCTCACTCTCTCCCTCAAGCACCTGCTCATCCCCCTCCTGCTCATCATTCCACTCAGCTACTTACTGTTGTTACAACCTGACTATGGCAGCCTGGTCGTTCTCCTCTGTACAGGATTGGGACTGATATTTCTAGCCGGTCTCCCCATTGCCCAATTCTGGGCCATTTTCACACTCATTCTCATATTACTCAGCTTAACCCTACTGCTGGCACCCTACCGAATTGAACGACTCATGGGCTTCCTCAACCCCTGGGAAGACCCCTTTGACAGCGGCTTTCAACTCACCCAAGCCCTCATCGCTATCGGCCGTGGGGAATTATTTGGAGTTGGGTTGAGCAATAGCATCCAAAAAATAACCTATTTGCCAGAAGCCCATACCGATTTCCTATTCGCAGTCTTAGCTGAAGAACTGGGACTCATAGGCGTCATCTCACTCATCAGCCTCTTCACCCTGATCATTCTGCGATCCTTTGCCATTGCCGCTAAAGCTCAGTACTTGGGGCTAAATTTTGCTACTCACCTGGCCCATGGACTTGCCCTAAGCCTTGCCCTACAAGCCTGCATCAACTTAGGAGTCAACATGGGACTTCTCCCTACCAAGGGACTCACATTACCTCTCATGAGCTATGGTGGGACCAGTCTACTCGTCTCCTTAACCATGCTCGCCTTACTTCTGAGAATAGACTATGAAAACCAACTTCATCAACTCCACACCAAACGTTCCCCTTACTGACCAATGATCAACACCCTACAACCCACTGTCCTTATCATGGCCGCCGGGACCGGTGGCCACGTCTTTCCTGCCCTAGCCCTGGCCCAAGCTCTACAAGACCAAAATATCAATGTCGAATGGCTAGGCACTCGCCAAGGTTTAGAAGCCAGAATTCTTCCCAATGCAGGCCTGGCTCAACATCTGCACTGCATCAATATTAGAGGGCTCCGGGGCAAAAATGCCCTCAGTCTCCTCACCGCTCCATTCAAAATTCTGCAAGCCACTTGGCAAACCTGGCGCATTCTGCGAACCTATCGTCCCAGCCTGGTAATTGGCATGGGTGGCTACGTTACAGGACCTGGAGCGTTTGCCGCTTGGTTAGCCAGAATACCCCTGATCATACATGAACAAAATGCCATTCCAGGGTTAACCAATCGGTGGTTAGCCCGCCTATTTGCCAGACAAGTACTCACTGCATTCCCCAACACTTTTCCCAAACATCCCCATACCTTACATTTGGGAAACCCCTTGCGCAGCGACATTCTCGCCATTCCACCCCGTACCCAAGTGCACAGTCCCCTTCACATTCTGATCATTGGGGGCAGTTTGGGCGCCAAAGCTCTCAATGACACCATTCCCCAAGCACTTTACCAACTCAAATTGCCAATTGAAGTGTGGCACCAAACTGGGGAAACCCATATTGCCGACATGCGCACTGCCTATGCCCAAGCCCCTTTCAAAGCCACTGTGGAAGGCTTTATTCAACACATGGGTTATGCTTATCAATGGGCAGATCTGGTCATTTGCCGGGCAGGTGCTTTAACCGTTAGCGAGTTGGCTCAAGCGGGAGTGGCCAGCCTACTGATTCCCTATCCCCATGCAGTTGATGATCATCAAACTCACAATGCTCGTTTTTTGGCTGAGCAAGGCGCTGCAATACTGATTTCCCAAACAGAATTGACCGTTGCACATTTGAGCCAACAGCTCAATGAATTGCTCACCGATTCCCAGCGATTGTTGAATATGGGAAAAAAAGCGGCTGCTTGTGCCATGCCTCAAGCCTTGACCCAAATGACCAAACTGTGTTTGGAACAAATATCTTCTTGATCCCAATGAGATTTTCAGAGTAAAAAGACTGCTGCAACCCGGCGATCTTCGGCGGCTAATAAGGTATAAGTTCGACAAGTTGCCGATAGCGTCATAATTTCAAAACCAATCCCGGCTTGTATCAGGGGAACTAATAGGCTAGGCTCTGGCCATCTCAGCCGGGAACCGGTGCTCAATAATACAACATCGGGAGTTAATGTAGACAATTCAGTAAAATGGGCACTGGACAACAGTTCAAAATTCACTCCAGACCATAAGATCAATTGGTCAGGCAATACAACTAAACTGTGGTTATAGCAAACAGCATTGATGGTCACGCTGTCATCGGTATAAGCTTGAATTTGATAACGATTGTTATCGGATTGTAAATGTAACTGCATGAACTTACTCTTTACTTTATGCGCTGCTGATTGAAAATCGTTCTAAATCTCTGTTTTGGAAAGATTTTATTCTTTATCCACTAATTTATTGATATCTCGTAAAGCGTCTTTGGTGGAATTATAAGTGCGAATATCTCCCAAATTAATATCCAGATGCATCAAACTCTTCGCCACATTTTTGGTAATGCCAGCCAAATAGGAATAAGCTCCCATAAAGCGAATGGCCTTGTTTAATTTAACCAATTGATTGGCCACTTCTGTATTCATGTCCAAAATGGCATTAATATCGATGATCACATGTCGAACATAGCCTTCTTCTATTTTGGTCAATACTCGGTCGATAATGGCCATTACTCGATGAGAATCCAAAGTGCCGACAATGGAGACCATTAAAGTTCGGGTCCCAACTACGTTCATAGGCGCTTCTCGCTCCTTTAATTCCCTGGCAGTGGTTTCTTCAATTTTCCGCCTTTGTTCCATATATTCCAACATGAGGCGAGAAGTCAAGGATTCAAAAAAGGCGGTGAGGGTAGCCACATTGCGAAAGGTAAAAACTCCTTTTTCTTCCATGGCATTCAGTATGGGGAATTTGAGATAGCAGGTAAACACTGAGTTTCTGAAATCATAAAACAGTTCCTCTCCGATCAATTCTGATAACCGAGTCATGAAACTGAAGAGGGCATAATAGGAATCGTTGTTAAATTCTAGATTTTCGGCAACACATTCTGCAAAGAATGACAGAAAATCAGCATAATAACGATGTTGGACTTCTTGCTCTGATTCTTCAAAAAAATTCAACCAGTATTGAATCAAACCTTGGGAGTTTTGGGTGATGGAGTAATGCAAAAAAGTTTTAAATTCGGGATCAATCATGGTTTTTCCTAATGGTTAATATAGAAGCGTCGTCATTAATCCGAGCATAGTAGTGGTAGATGATCAAGGAAATCATCATGGGATTTTCAATCGATCGGAGTTGGCTTAAAAATTGGGACGTCATCAGCCGATGATTGATGCCATCTGAGGTCAAGATCAGAAAATCGCCCCGACTCAGTTTGGGATTTAAACAGTCAACATGGGTGATGTGATTTCCCACCATGCCATCGGTTGGAAAGTGCCACGCAATTTTGTCCAATTTCAAGGACATGGTTAAAATATTGCCAATACCCCAAACTTCTATATTTTGGGGAGAGAGATTGATTAATGAGAATACTGCTCCTCGCAGATTTTTAGTTTTTAAATGCCGATCAGCCAGGAAAAAGAATTCTTGACAGGTGCGTTGGGCAAAATCATGGTTGCCAAATAATTCTAAGATTAACTCTGCGCTAAGGGCTGCAGCTTTGCCATGTCCAGCGGCATCTCCAAAAATGAAGTGAGATCCTTTTTTCTTAAAAAAGTCACCATTGTATCCCTTGATGTCAAAAGGTATAGAAAATAATCCATAGGGTGCAATTTTGGTTTTTTCGGTCAATAAGACAATGGTCCCGTGATGAGTTTGTTTTTTGTAAAATGAATTGGAGAAGACCGTGAGTTGAAAGTCTTCATGGGTGGACAGTGCATAAAGTCCAATACCCAGGGAGTTTTTTTGGGTTGTGTAGCCTTTTGTCATGGCCAGGTGAGGGTTGATAATACCAGGTCCCTTATCCAGTGAGGCTAAGTAAAGCAGGTCTTCTTGTTTAAATAGTAACAGTTGACCGCGATTGGCATGTTTGATTAAATTGCTTCCCAATTCTGCAGCGGCAAATTCTAGGAATTCTTTTTGGGATTTAGCGCCCAGAGCTTGCAATTTGTTGCGAATGGCGATTTTTGCATAAGTAATATCAGATTCTTGTTTAACAGTGATTTGTTCAAGTAGTTGCATGATTTAGAAGAGGTAACCGATGTCGAATTCAATGTTAGGAGACAGTTTGGTGTGTTCAAGAATCAGTGTAGTTTCAAATTGAATGGCATAGTCCATTTCAATCTTGCCGATAAGTTTGTAGATTTTTTGTAAATTGTAATCGGTTGAATATCCGCAATAAAATAGGCAAAAAGCATCGGCAATGGTGCGAAAAGCATAGATTTGGTTTTCAAGCAGTTGGGTGGACCATTTTTGAGAAGTCAATTGTCCAAGTTGTTCCCCGATGGCTTGTAACAGGTCGTCCCCGGCACTGGGCCCTCGTTTTTTATTATATTCCCGAAATTGTAGGACATCCAAGTGGACTAAGGTGGTTGGCAATGGAGTTGCCGAGGCTTGTCTGAGCAATAGGATCAGGGCGTCTCGATTGCCAAGTCCAGTCAGTGTGTCTTGGTAGAAAAAAGCTTTTCTCTTATGTTCCAATTCTGGAAAATCAAATTCATTGGGGGTAACGATGTTGCCCATTTGAACCAATATATCTAAGGAAAAAGTTGTGATCTCCAGATCCAATTTGCCTTTTTTGGCTTCTTCTTGCATGATGTGCTGCACTGTTTTGAGCGAAAGGGCTTTTCGATAGACTCGTTCGCTACTGAGACTGTCAAAAACATCGGCCACGGCTAGAATTCTGGAGCCGAGGGGAATTTCTTCGGCGTGTAAACCATCGGGATAACCTTTGCCACAAGGTTGTTCATGATGGTGTCGTACCAAAGTGACCAGGTCTTCAAAGTTGCCCATTTTGGAAACAATTTCTGCGGAAATCACGCTGTGTAATTTGACAATTTCATATTCTTCTACTGACAGTTTACCGGGTTTTAACAATACAGCGTCTGGAATGCTAATTTTACCCACATCATGCAATAAACCTGCAAAGTAGAGTCTTTCTGCTTGTTGACTGTTCATACCTGAGGCAATTGCAATTTGTTGTGCATAAAGGGCCACTCTTCTGGAATGACCTTGAGTATACATGTCTCTCAATTCTATGACATTGACTAGGGAGTTAATCACGGTTAATATATTTTCACCTATCACAATTTTGTTATTTATTCCATGAGAATGAAGTTACCGGTCAAATGAGATCATTTAGGCAAATAAGAATGGTCAAGCATCTCCTTTACTGTTTGAAGTCTAAAGTGAGTTGAGGATTTTTGCAAATGAAAAAATGCCTATTGACTTTAATGACGTTTAGAAATGGAAATGCTGGGTTATTCAAAAGCCAGTATTACGTCTTTGTACCCAAATTCATGTCCTAACCATTAAAGCAGTATCTACTTCAATTAGAGTTAATATGAGAGGGGGGGCAGTCTAAATACGTTATTTTTCTAAAAATATTCCGTACTAAATTTGGGGAGCTTGATTTATAAAATAAAGTTGTCATTTGGGTAATAAATGTTTAATATTTAAGGTTGACTTCTTCGCTTCAGTTTATAAATTCATCATGATAAGACAATTGTTAAAATCCCCTATTTGGCAAGAGCAGCTGGCTCATGAGTTTGAGCAACCGTATTTTAAACAATTATCCGCTTTTATTGAATCTGAATATCAACAAGCTTTGGTTTATCCGGCTAAGAATCAGATTTTTTATGCTTTTGAACAATGTTGTTTGGAGCAAGTGCAAGTGCTGATATTGGGACAGGATCCTTATCATGCGCCACAGCAGGCACATGGACTGTGTTTTTCAGTCCCCGAAGGTGTAAAAATACCTCCCTCTCTAAAAAATATTTTTCGAGAAATTCAAGAGGATGTGGGTAAACCTTTACCCAAATCTGGGAATTTAGAACGTTGGGCCCAACAGGGGGTATTGTTGCTCAACTCCATTCTTACAGTGAAGGCAGGACAAGCTGCTTCGCACCGTAATCGAGGTTGGGAAGTGTTTACTGATGCGGTTATCCGTTTGATTTCAAGACAGAAAAGGCAAGTGGTCTTTCTGTTATGGGGTAATTATGCGCAAAGTAAACAGGGTTTGATTGATCAACGGTCCCATCGAGTGTTGACTGCAGCTCACCCTTCCCCCTTATCAGTCAAAGGTTTTTGGGGAAATCGGCATTTTAGTCAGACCAATGCTTATTTGGAACAGGTGGGTAAATCCCCTATTGATTGGTGATTTGATGACTATTTAAGATGACGATAATTCCCAAGATAATGTTTTTTTTACAACAGGAGATGATTGAATATGTCAGTTGTGCGAATTGATAGTGAGACCACCCATGGTTATCAAGTTCGGGTAAAAGGGGATGGTCAAAAATTTACCCGGTTTTTTGCCGATCGAAAACATGGAGGGAAGCGCATTGCCAAGAAATTGGCTCAAGATTATGAGAGACAGTTATTAGAGCAATACCCACTGTCGTATGTGGGCATCGGACGGCCCAAATTTTTCAATAAACCACAGCGTAACAATAAATTAGGAGTGGCCGGCATTTACGAGGAGTCTCGACGTAATCGTTTTGTCGTGGCTTGGTCAGAGGATGGTAAGCAACGTAAGGTTACTTTTTCCATAGCCAAGTATGGTAGAAAGGAGGCTTTTGAGAGAGCCTACGCTTACCGTCAAGCACGTTGCCAAGATATTGAAGAAGAGTTGAAAAAACAGCAAAATAAAATGTTGTCTCCCAAAATAACTTATTAATTTTTAGATGGTTTCGGATAGGATAGCACTCAATTATAACCTTCACTGACACGCATACAAACCAAATAGATTGGTAACCCCTTACCGACTTTTTATGATTACTTCGGAACATTAAGAGGAGAAAACTGAAAACTTTCTGAATTTTTAAAACCTGGCAGGTCTGGGAATCAAATTTTTTTATAACATGTCATACGGAGAAATTAGAAAACAATGTCCACACTGAAAATGAAAACCCTTTTAGCAAGTTATCTGATGACTACCCTAATCACTGTCACGATTCCCTTATCCAGTAGCTGCGCCAAGGAATTACTGACTGAAAACTCCAAAGTTTGGCTCAAAGGTATAGGACCCATTACAGTAGGCATGAGTATTTTGGAAGCGGAACAAGCGGGGGGAATTGAATTTGAAGAAGGTTATCGTAAAGGAGATTGTGTATTTCTGAGTCCCAAAGAACAACCCAAAAATATCAACTTCATGGCACTGAATGGCAAAATAGTCAGTGTCCACATTTATGCTCCCAGTCTCATCACCACCAAAAGTGGCATTGGCATTGACAGCACTGAGGCTCAACTAAAAGCAGCTTACCCTGAACGCATCCAATTTCAAGATACTGTGATCAGTGAGGGTGACGAATTTAAAATTTTTGCCTTTGTGCCCAAAGATGCTGGAGATAAGGACTATCGGCTATTTTTCACCTTGCATCTTGGGAAAATACAAGATTTTGCAGCGGGGAAAATGCCTCAAGTCAAAGATCGTTGTTAATCCTCCTCGTGAAAAAGCCGGGGGGAAAGAAATTTGCTTTTATTTCCCCTCTTTACTTTAAAAAGAGGAAGTTAAGGGGATCCCAATGTTACTGAATTCTGATTTGGACCAAATAAAAGATAAGCCATATATTCCCCTCCTTACTTTACAAGGAGGGGTTAAGGGGATCCCAATGTTACTGAATTCTGATTTGGACCAAATAAAAGATAAGCCATATATTCCCCTCCTTACTTTACAAGGAGGGGTTAAGGGTGCTCTGAATGCCGTAAATAGGGAAGGGAAATGAGTTAAGGAAACTATTCCCTCAATGAGAGCGTTCCTGTGCCTGTTTGACATAGGCATCACTGGCAATTGCCTGCACAGTTTCTCTTTCTATCCAAGTAGAGGCTTGCTGACGAGTTTTGAATGGTCCCGCCATTACCACATACAATTCTTCGGCCAGTCCTTTATAAAAACTGCTTTCCGCCACAATGAATTCTTCCTGATTGAAATCATCGGTGCGAAATTGATCACGTAATTGATTGGCAGTTTCCAAACCTTTTTCATTGAGGGGAAAACTGCCCAGTATGGCGTACCAAGCATTATTTGACTGGGCTTGGACTGCCAGAGAAAATAACAGTAAAATGATCAGGACTGTGGTGGATGTTAATGGGCGCATACAATATTTCCTTAAATGAGCATTTTAACTGTGAGGCCCGGCAGCAATGACTTCGGGACTGGCTTTGTCAGCAAATTTCTTGAAATTTTCCGCAAACATACCTGCCAATTTAGCAGCTTGCGCATCATAGTCTGCTGGATTGGCCCAAGTGTTACGGGTATTGAGAATTTCGGTAGGCACTCCGGGACATTCCTTGGGTACTTCTAAACCAAAGAAAGGCTCCTTTTCAAAAGCAGCATTCTCTAAAATTCCATCCAACACTGCATTAACCATTGCCCGCGTGTATTTGATCTTCATGCGTTCCCCAACTCCATAGGGACCTCCAGTCCAACCTGTGTTGATCAACCAGGCTTGCGCCTGATGAGTGTGCAATTTTTGCCCCAGCAATTCAGCGTACCGTTGAGGATGTAAGGGCATGAAAGGGGCACCGTAGCAAGTACTGAAATTGGGAGACGGTTCTGTAACACCCCGTTCAGTTCCAGCCACTTTAGCCGTATAACCGGACAAGAAATGATACATGGCTTGAGCATGAGTCAATTTGGCAACTGGAGGCAACACTCCAAAAGCATCGGCAGACAGGAAAATCACATATTTGGGATGTCCACCTTTACCATCTCGAGTGGCATTGGCAACGTGACTGATCGGATAAGAGCCCCGGGTATTTTCAGTATAAGTTTTATTAAACAGGTCAACGCGACGCGTAACAGCATCAATAGCCACATTCTCCAAAATAGTCCCAAAACGTCTTGTGGTCTCATAAATTTCAGGCTCAGCCTCTGGAGACAAATTGATGAGTTTGGCATAACAGCCGCCTTCAAAATTAAAGATCCCCTGATCATCCCAACCGTGCTCATCATCCCCAATTAATACCTTGGAGGCATCTGCAGAAAGGGTAGTTTTACCAGTCCCACTGAGTCCAAAGAATAGAGCGGTTTCTCCCTTAGGATTGATATTGGCCGAACAGTGCATGGGTAACACTCCCTTGTGAGGAAGCAAATAATTCATCACACTGAAAATGGATTTTTTGATTTCCCCCGCATAACTGGTCCCACCAATTAGAACCAGTCTCTTTGCGAAATTGAGAATGATAAAAGTTTCAGAATTGGTCCCATCCAAAGCTGGACTGGCATGAAAACGAGGGGCATCAATCACAGTAAATTCGGGAACATGATTAGCCAATTCCTTAGGGGTCGCCTGAATAAACATGTTGCGCGCAAATAAGTTATGCCAAGCGTATTGAGTAATGACCCGAATGGGTAGTCGGTGATCTGAGGTGGCTCCGGCAAAACAGTCTTGCACATACACGTCTTGAGTTTGCAAATGCAAATCCATGCGTTTATGAAGTTCATCAAACTGCTCCGGAGAAATCGGGCGATTGATTTTACCCCACCAAATATGTTCTTCAGAACCGGGCTCTTTGACAATGAACTTGTCATTCGCAGATCGACCTGTGTGATGACCAGTTCGCACCACAATCGGCCCCAAATGCGCAAGTATACCCTCTCCTCGTTTCACAATTTGTTCATACAGCTTGGGAGTATTCAAATTCCAATAAATATCATTTAAATTCGACAGACCATGATTTTCAAGTCCATAATGGCTATGATTTTTGGGATGAGTATCACGCATAAAATAACTGTCTCCTGTCAATAAGGTAGTGATGTAAAAAGCGATGTAGAAGTTGAACTAAATAGAGTCGTTAAATGCAACTTTTTTAGTTATTATTACATAAATAAATTTAATCAATAATAAAATAGTTTAATTTATTCCATAAATTCCTCTCATCTACCCTATGGAAACCACCTTCCTTCCTACATTGATCCAAAACTAATCCTTAAATTTACCTGCTTGCACTTTCACCATTCTCTAAAAAATACCAGAATATTAAATCATACTAGGAAAATGCCATGCACCCCATGTTAAACACTGCGATTAAAGCAGCCCGCCGAGCTGGTACTCTGCTGAACAGAGCCCTTGAACAACGGGGTAACTTAAAAATTGAAACTAAAGGTCATCATGATTTCGTCAGTGAAGTTGATCGACAAGCGGAAGCTGCCATTATTGACGTGCTCCATAAAGCCTATCCTGAACATGCCATTTTAGCTGAAGAAAGCGGTTTTCACCAAGGCAGTGACTATGAATGGGTGATTGACCCTCTGGACGGAACTGCTAACTTCTTACACGGACACCCTTATTTTTCCATCTCCATCGCCCTTCGCTACCAACAACGCCTGGAACAAGCCGTAATTTATGACCCTTTGCGAGATGAACTCTACACTGCAACCCGGGGCAGTGGCGCCTTCCTCAATGATCGACGCATTCGAGTCAGTACTAACTTTTTTGAAGGATCATTATTAGGAACAGGATTTCCCTTCCGTATCCCTCGTCACCTTGACTGCTACTTAGAAACTTTCAAAGCCCTATTCACCCACGCTGCAGATGTACGACGCTCAGGCTCAGCTGCCCTCGAATTAGCCTACGTTGCCTCTGGCAGATTAGACGGCTTCTGGGAAATCGGGCTCAGAGAATGGGACATGGCAGCCGGTGCCCTACTCGTACTAGAAGCCGGTGGACTGGTCAGCGACTTTTCTGGCAGCAATGAATTTTTCAAAACCGGCAACATCATAGCTGCCAATGCTAAAATTCACAAAAACATTCTCCAAACCATTCAACCTCACCTGACTGAATCCTTGTCCCACTAACAATTCCTTCTATTCAGGGATAACATTAAATAAAATAATATTATCCCTTGACTTTTACCCCCCTCCAACACAATCCATACCATTCCAACAAACCCCATGCCCCACTCCCCAAAACCCACCGTATTAATGATCAGCACCTCTTACCCCCAACATGCACAAGACTGGCGCGGCACTTTCATCCGCGAACTGGTCTATGCCCTCGCCGACCAAACCCACCTCAAACTCTGCTCCCCCCCTGGAGAAATTCCCAACTCAGTCGACTACACCTGCTCACCTGCCCAAGCCGCCTGGCTTCACCAACTCCTAGAACAGGGCGGCATCGCCCACATCTTACGCCAAAAAAAACCTCGCCAAGCCCTCATTCCCTGGCAACTGCTGCGACTTTTACGCACCACCTGTCGCAACCACGCTGATAACATTGACCTATTCCACATCAACTGGCTACAAAATGCCCTACCAATATGGGGAACTTCCCAACCTGCCCTGATCAGCGTCCTAGGTCAAGACCTCAACCTCCTCAAACTGCCCGGACTCTCCTCCCTATTACGAACACTCTGCAAACAACGCCCCTGCCTCATCGCCCCCAATGCCGACTGGATGGTACCCATTCTCCAACCCCATTTCTCCACAGCTGCCACCATTCGCACCATTCCCTTTGGCATTGCCGACTCTTGGTACCATCTCTCCAACCGCCCCACCTTCCCCAGAATCTGGCTGGTTGTCTCCAGAATCACCCGCGCCAAAATCGGTCCCCTATTTGAATGGGGAGAAACTGCATTTCGAAGATCCGACCAACTGCACCTATTTGGACCCCTACAAGAAAACCTACCCATTCCCAATTGGGTTTACTACCACGGTCCCACCAATCCTCAAGCCCTGCAAACCCACTGGTTCCCACAAGCTACCGGTCTCATCACCCTCAGCCAACACCACGAAGGCCGCCCCCAAATTCTACTCGAAGCCATGGCTGCGGGACTTCCCATCATTGCCTCTGATCTACCTGCTCACCGAGACCTCATCCAACACCAACACACCGGCTACCTCGTTCGTTCCTGTAACGACCTACACAACGCCCTACAATGGCTCAATCACCCCACCCATCGCACGCACCTCAGCCAAGCCACTCAACACTGGACAAAAACCACCCTAGGCACCTGGCAAGACTGTGCCCAACGTTACCAAACAGCCTACAGAGAACTACTCATGACCTCTCGAAATTAACCCGTTCCCCCCAACCTTGGCTAAAATAATATGCTCCTCAATCCCTTCCAAAAAATCACCCGTTTTCCCCATGATCTACCCACTCCTTTTCAATCTAACTACACCATTCTGATCGTTGACGACGAAGAACTAACTAGGGAATTGCTCTACACCCAACTGACCCTACAAAATTACACCGTTCAACAAGCTCCTAATGGCCTAATTTCCCTAGAACTATTAGCCAATGGTCTCAAACCCGACCTCATCTTACTGGACATCATGATGCCCGGGCTAGATGGCTACCAAGTCACCCGCCAAATTCGACAAATTTGGCAAGCAGATGAACTGCCCATTCTCCTACTCACTGCCAAAGACCAAATCAGCGACCTGGTCGCTGGATTAGAAGCCGGCGCCAACGATTACCTCATCAAACCCATCTCTCGTGAAGAACTCATTGCCCGAGTCAAAACTCATCTACACCTCTATCAACTTGAAAAAAGACTGCGTGAAAACCACCAACAAGTCACCCACTTTGCCCATTCCCTCGAAGTCAACTTTCACACCCTAGCCGCCAACATTCCAGGACTCATCTACCAATGGTACACACGGTCCAATGGAGAAAATGGCTTTTACTATGTCAGTCCCCGTTGCAAAGAACTGTTCAATATGGAAGTTGAAGAATGGAAAATACACTGGCAACAACTGATTCACCCTCAAGACCGAGACTATTTTCTAAAAAGCTCCCAAGAAGCCATTCAACATCAAAGAGAATGGAATGTTGAAAGTCGCCTACTTTTAGACAATAAGCAAGTTAAGTGGTGGAAAATAGCTGCAAAACCCATTTCCTGCACCCCACAAGAAATCATTTACAATGGCATCATCACCGACATCACTCTACAAAAGGAAATGGAAATCGCCCTGCGAAAAAGTGAAAAACTGCTCGCCGATGCCCAACGCATGGCCTTAGTAGGCAGCTGGGTATGGGACATCAAAACCGGCACCGTGCTCCGCTCCGAACAAGACTGTTTAAACTATGCCATAGAGCCTACTAACTATATTCCCACTTATGAAGCCTTTGTGGAACGAGTCCACCCGGATGACAAACAACTCATTGATTCCATGCTAGAAACCTGTGTAGTAGAAGGTAAAAGTGCCGAAGCAGAATTTCGAGTTATCTGGCCCAATAGAGAATTACATACATTGCGTTCCCAAGCGGAATTAGAATATGACGAATCCCAAACCCCAATTCGTCTTAAAGGCTTTAGCCAAGACATCACTGAACGCAAACAAATTGAAGTTGCACTTCGTAAACGTACAGATGAACTGGCCCTTATCAACTGGATTGGTCATGTCTTCAGCTCCACCCTAAAATTAGAACAAGTGTTAGAAACCATCTTGGACGAAATTCTCCGTTTACTTGACATAGTCGTTACCTCCTTCTGGCTGCGTATTGCTGACACTGGAGAACTCATTTGCCAACACGCTCAGGGCCCCTTCAGTGACAAAATTGTTGGTTGGAAATTACAACTGGGACAAGGCATTACCAGCGTCGCTGCTGAAACTGGCAAAACCCAACTGGTGGCTGACACCTTAAAAGATCAACGCCATTTTTCAAAAATTGATCAAAGCACGGGACTGACCTTGCGTTCTCTCATGAGCATTCCCCTGATGACCAAAGGACGAGTCATTGGAGTGCTCAATTTGGCCGACACCCAACCCGATCGTTTCACCATAGACGACTTAAAACTGGTGGAACCCATTGCAGCCGCCGCAGCCAATGCCATTGAGAATGCCCGTTTATACACCACAGTTCAACAAGAATTGGAGGAACGAACTCGGGCGGAAGAAGCCTTAATAAAACGCGAAATTTACCTCACCACTTTGGTCGAAATTCAACAACATTTGTTATCTGAAGGCAGAAAAGCCAAAACTGAAAAAACTGGCCTCTCCTATCAAGAAATCTTAGAGCAATTGGGGCGTGCTTCTCAAGCCAGTCATGTGTACATTTTGGAAAATTACCCTTCCAGTGAAAATTCCTTTAACCAACAATTGCAATGGTGTGCCCCTGGAATTATCAAATTGACTCGCTTGGGAAATATCTCATTATTCAGTGACTTATTTCCACAATGGATTGAACAATTAAAACAAGGACAAATTATCAACGGCACCGTAACCGAGTTCCCCGAATCTATTCAAGCCATTCTCCATGCAGAAGGCATCTGCTCGATCCTAATTTTACCCTTAATTTTGGAAGATCAGTTGAGAGGACTGATCGGTTTTGACAATTGCTTGCAAGCAGTCAGTTGGTCAACTTTAGAAGTTTCCTTGTTAAAAGCGGCCGCGGCTGCTATTTCCCTGGCCAAAGAGCAACAATTGACCAAAATTAAGTTACAGCAGGCTTTGAAAGAAGCCGAAATTGCCAATCAGGCTAAAAGCAGTTTTTTGGCCAATATGAGCCATGAGCTTCGTACTCCATTGAATGGAATATTGGGCTATACTCAATTACTGAATAGAGATAAAAACTTAACGCAAAAACAACAAGATGGATTGCAGATCATCCATCGTTGTGGGGAACATTTATTAACCCTTATCAATGACATTTTGGACCTGTCTAAAATTGAAGCGGGCAAGTTTGAATTGGTGGCCAGCCCTTTTCGGTTTCGGGAATTCTTAAAAGATATTGCCGATCTTTTCAAAATGCGAGCTGAGCAAAAAGGCCTTAACTTTTTATATTCTACCAAGGAAATTTGTTTGCCGGTCTCTTTACATGCAGATGAAAAGCGATTACGACAGGTGCTCTTGAATTTATTGAGTAATGCGGTTAAATTTACCCAACAGGGTGAAGTGAGTTTATTGGTCAAATATTCTCATGCTGAAAATAAATTATATTTTACAGTCGAAGATTCTGGAGTTGGCATTGCACCTGCTCAACAAAAATTAATTTTCTCACCTTTTCAACAGGTTGGAGATCAGAGTCAACAGGTTGAGGGCACAGGTTTGGGATTGGCCATCAGTCAGCGTTTGGTAGAAATGATGGGGGGAAAATTGCAATTACACAGTCAGTTGGGGGTGGGCAGTCGTTTTTGGTTTGAAATCATTGTACCTACAGTTCAAAATTTGATCGAGGAGCCGTTACCTATCCGCCACGACTTACCTTTGGTCATTGGTTACCAGAGAAAATCCGATTCTCATTCCAAATCGCTTTTCAGCATTTTGGTGGTGGAAGACAGTTGGGAAAGTCGCATGATATTGACCAATTTGTTGAGAGAATTGGGATTTAAGGTGTTTGAAGCTCATAATGGACAGGAAGGTTTGGAAATTGCTTTGCGCACCGTGCCTGATATGATTATTACGGATCTAAAAATGCCAGTTATTGATGGCTATGAAATGACTCGTCGATTACGTAAGACTGAGACTTTAAAAGATACTATCGTGATTGCGTCATCTGCCAGTGTTTTCGATCATCATAAACATCGAAGTTTAGAGGTGGGTTGTAACGCTTTTATTGAGAAACCGATTGAAACTCAAAAGTTATTGAATTTAATTCAGGAATGTTTGCCTTTGGAGTGGGTGTATGAGGATCAACAGGAAAGTCCAGTGACTCCTCCTTCTGAACAGGTGATGATAGGACCCTCGCCTGAGCAAGCTGAGCTGTTGTTTAAAGTGTTAAAAAGTGGTAAAGTGCAAGCTATTTTGGAAAATATTGCCAAATTGGAGCAACAAAATCCGCAGTTGACTTTGTTTACACAGGAAGTTCGACAGTTGTTAAAGCAGTTTAAAATGTCGCAGTTAAAAAATTTCATTAAACCTTATTTGGAGCCATAACCCCATGATTATGTTACAACATTCTTCTATCTTAATTGTTGATGATGTGGCAGAGAATATCAGTTTGTTATTTGAGTTTTTGATGAGTCATAATTTTGAAGTGTCGGTGGCTGAAAATGGGGAATCGGCTTTAGAAGTGATTGAGGAATATCCTCCTAATTTGATTTTGTTGGATGTGATGATGCCTGGAATTGATGGATTTGAGACTTGTAGACGCATCAAGGCCAATCCCAAAACTCAAGATATTCCAATCATTTTTATGACGGCTTTGTCAGATACAGTGGATAAGGTGAAAGGGTTGGAGTTGGGCGCGGTGGATTATGTGACTAAGCCGTTTCAACAGGAGGAAGTTTTAGCGCGAATCAATGTTCATTTGACTGTTTATCATTTGCAGACGGCGCTGGAAGCCCGTAATCAAGAATTGGAGGCTAAAAATACTGAGTTGGATGCTTTTGCGCATACAGTGGCTCATGATTTGAAAAATCCTTTGTCAGCCATGATTAATTTGGCTTATTTGTTGATCAATTCCAAGGAAGTTGTTAATTTTACAGATAAACAACGAGAATATTTAAATTACATGTTACTGGCTGGTCGACAGATGGATGGTATTATCAGTGCATTGTTATTGTTGGCAAAGGTTTCTAAGCAGGAAATTTATGTGTCTCCTTTGGATATGCGAGCAATTTTTGAGCAGGCTCAGCAACGCATTCAACCTCTGATTGAGGAATATCAGGCTCGTATTGTGTTCCCCAGGGAATGGCCGTTGTCTTATGGCTATGCTCCTTGGGTAGAAGAGGTGTGGGCGAATTATTTGAGTAATGCGTTAAAATATGGAGGGCGACCGCCTATTTTGGAGTTGGGAGGGATATTTCTTAAGAAAAGCAATAAGGTGCAGTTTTGGGTGCGAGATAATGGGGAAGGATTGCCGGTTGAGAAATTGTCTAAACTGTTCACTCCATTTACTCGGTTGCATCGGTCTCAGTCCCAAGGTCATGGGTTGGGATTGTCCATTGTCCAGCGTATTATTGAGAAATTGGGAGGGGAAGTGGGAGTGGAAAGTCAAGTGGGTCAGGGCAGTACTTTTTACTTTTCATTGCCAGCAAGTGAGAATTAGTTTGGATTATTCTCGACAGGAAGTCTTTTTTTGGGTTTGGCAGGTTGGGTTAGGCGCGTTATTTGCGCCGTAACCCAACGGAAATTACAAAATTGTTAGGTTTTTAGTTAAAGGGTTATGACCAACTGTCGATTCGTTGTTCGATGGGAACAAATGCTCGACGCTCTTCGCCAATGTAGTCAGCGCTGGGTCGAATGAGTTTGTTATGAGCCCGTTGCTCTATGATGTGGGCAGACCAGCCGCTGACTCTGGCCATGACAAATAAGGGTGTGAAGAGGGCAGTGGGTATGCCCATAAAGTGGTAAGCACTGGCGCTGTAAAAGTCCAAGTTGGGAAATAGTTTCTTTTGTTCCCACATGACTTTTTCAACCACTTCGGAAATTTCATAGTAACGTTGAGCGTCTCCAGCAAAGTCAGAAAGTTGTTTGGCCCAGGCTTTGATCACGGAATTGCGAGGGTCAGAGTGTTTGTACACAGCGTGACCAAATCCCATGATTTTTTGCTTGCTGCTCAACCAGTTAAGTACGGTTTTTTCGACTTCAGCGAGATTTTTTAAATAGGCCAATTGTTCAATCATGGCCATGGCAGCTTCATTTGCCCCACCGTGTAGGGGACCTCTTAAGGTCCCAATGCCTGCTGTGATGGCTGAGTAAAAATCGGTTAGAGTGGCGGCAGATACCCGGCAGGCAAAGGTGGAAGCGTTAAATTCATGTTCCGCATAGAGAATAAGGGAGGCATTGAGACATTGTTGAAAGATGCTGTGTAATTTGTCACTGCCGGGCAGGTGCAACATGTGTAGAAAGTGTCCGGCAATGTCATCGGTGTCTGTGTTGGTGGAGATGCGGCTGCCATCGGTGGTGTAACGGTACCAGTAACATAGAATAGCTGGGAACAGTGACAGCAAGCGATTGGCAATGTCAATTTGTTGGGCAAATTCAAGTTCAGGTTCTAAAGTCCCAAGTACTGAGCATCCAGTACGCATTACATCCATAGGATGCGCCTGAGCAGGAATTTGTTCCAGTACAATTTTCAAAGCCTCCGGCAAAGCACGCATTCTTTGGAGTTTACTTTGGTAAGCGGACAATTCAGTTTGAGTGGGCAAACGTCCGTATAATAATAAGTAAGCCACTTCCTCAAAAATGCAGTTTTTAGCCAATTCTTCAATATCATACCCTCGATAGGTGAGTCCTTTGCCTTCTTTGCCGACGGTACTGATGGCAGTTTCCCCTACGGCTATACCGCGTAAACCGGTGGTTCCTTGAGTTTGCGACATGTATTGACTCCTAATAAAAACGATAATAACGGTTTTCCATTGACAATTTTCGGTTGAGCACTGACAATTATTCCTAATTTACAAGTTTAAATCAACTACCTTTTGAGGGTTTATGAAACACACTACCTTTTTTTTCATCAGTCTTTTCCTGCTCAGTATTGCTTTTTTTCACTCGAATCTTTATCAGTGGTTTCCGACCACATTAACCCCAATTGAAAAATTCATCACTGATATTGGACCGGAGATTTTGTATATTGCTGGATCTTTGGCGCTGCTCATTGCTTTATTTGGTTGCTTACCCACTTGGCTCAGTTTAATCACATTTATTGTGATCACGGGGGGAATGGGTATTTATCTACAGGATAAAAAGATATCGATTTTGGGTGAGAATGGAAATTATTACCTGTTGCTGGAAAAGAAAGCCGCAGGTTCCAGCCTTGAGACTGAAAGCAATTCACCTCAATCTTCACCACCGATCCCGATTGAATCCGCCCCAATTGGCCAGCCTGCTTCCCCATGATTGCTCAAGAGTGGTTGACTAAAATTCGAGCTCTGCCTCAAAATTCTCCTTGCAAAATCATGAATGTTTGCGGGGGTCATGAACGGACTTTGAGTTTGGGGGGAGTTCGGACGGTGTTGCCAGCGGGAATTGAATTAATTCCCGGTCCCGGGTGTCCAGTCTGTGTATGTCCAGAGGAAGATATTTATGCCGCTATTCAATTGGCATTGCGGGAAAAAGTAGTGGTGGCAACTTTTGGGGACATGTTGCGAGTGCCCATTAATGCAGGTAAACAAACTGTTCGGTCCCTAGAGCAAGCTCGAGCCAAAGGGGCGAAAGTGCACCCCATTTCCTCTCCCTTAGAAGTAGTCGCATTGACTCAACAACAACCCCAGCAAAAAATTGTATTTTTTGCCGCCGGTTTTGAAACGACCATGGCCCCTTTGGCAGCCATGCTTGCCCAAGGAATTCCCCAGAATTTATCAATATTGTTGTCTGGGCGCTTGACTTGGCCTGCAGTGGCTAAATTGTTGGCAATGGAAAATGATCCCGTGCTTCTTCCTGCCAGAAAAGAAACTGTCAATCCATCTCATTCTCGAATCTTTGATGCCTTAGTGGCGCCTGGACATGTGGCGACCGTTATGGGAACTGGGGAATGGGAATTTGTGGTTAAGCAACACCATTTGCCTGTGGCAGTGGCTGGTTTTACAGTCGAAGGTTTATTGGCAGCCTTTTATTCAGTATTGAGGCAACGGGCAGAAGGGCGATGTTTTTTGGACAATTGTTATCCACAAGTGGTCAAGCCAGCAGGGAATTTGACTGCTCAAAAGTGTTTAAAAGAGACCATGAATGTGGTTGATGCCCAATGGCGAGGCATTGGCTGTATTCCTCGATCTGGTTTTGAACTTAAGGATCGCCAAATAGATGCCCGATATCAATTTCCTGATTATACCAGTGAGGGACGAGAACGAAGAGGGGAAATGCCTGCTGGTTGTGAATGTGCGCAAGTGATTTTGGGGCGCATTTACCCCAAGGAATGTCGTTTGTATGGAACGGCTTGCACGCCCCGCCATCCAATTGGACCTTGTATGGTCTCAGATGAAGGGGCCTGCCGAATTTGGTGGAGTGCCGGTTTAAAATAGAGATTTTATGTATTGCTGGGAACCCTATTTAATCTTTTCACGATCTGAAGGAATTCAACGAGTTAAACGTGCCCACACTAAGTTGGGTGAATGACCATGGACGCGAACCATCCGGATCCATAATAGGGTTAAATGTTCCAAATGCAGGGCTTGTTCAAGTCCTCCTACATCCAAAGGTTCCCAACCCAATTCAGCGATGAGCGTTTTTACCACTGATTTGGCAGTGTCGTCTCGGCCACAATACATCATCGCGGGCTTGACTGTGTAGTTGGGGTAGTGATTATTTTCAAAGTTTTCAAAGCCATAAATGGTAAAGGCTTTGACCACTTGGGTTGCTGGCAGTAATGTTTGTATTTTTTCCGAACCCGATTGTAAACTGTTTAAGCCATGACTGAGATTGGGACCAACAGGATTGGTGCAGTCCACAAGAATTTTCCCTTGTAACTCTTCGGAAACTGCTTGCAGGGCAGTTTCATTGGCCTGAAAGGGGGTGGCTAGGAAGATAACTTCAGCGTCTTTAACGGCTTGTTGTGGGGGGAGAATATTAAATTGAGCATTTCTAGCCTTGGCTTTTTGCAAATTGTCTGAGGTTGGGCGCGAGGCTGCCAGTCTCACTTCATGACCCAGGCGTTGTAAATGATCCGCTAAAGGAAGACCCACTTGTCCGTAACCAATAAATGTGATTTTCATATTGTGATCCTCAAAATTATGGGTTTTTAATTCTGAACTTAGGTTTTTGCAAGAAATCTATTATCTTATGGTATTGTGTCCTTCTTGAGCCAATTTGTGAAAAAGATAAGGCAAATGGGCTTCTGGCATCACTTCAAAAATGCCAGTATTTCTTAATACGTTTAGGGAATATTGCTTTCCGATAATTTCCCCATTGTCTTGAAAGGAGTGGGCACCGGTAGCTCCCATCCACAAAGAGGTGTATCTCAAGGAGTTTGCCAGCACCGAGGGTCGAGTGGAATCTGCTTTCTCAATGATATGCACCAACAGTTTGATACTGTCATATCCCTGAGCTGCCCAACCGTCCGGTTCTCTACCACCATAGCGCTGCTTATATTTTTCAATAAAAGGTTTGGCTGTATTCAGATAGGGTTTGTAGAGGGAAGGGGCAACCACTCCTAAAGCATGATTCCCAGACAGGGCTAATAGGGCTTCTGAATACAGCGCATCTCCACCAACAATGGGTTGAGTGATGTCCACTTCCCTTAATTGTTTGATGAGTAAGGCGCCCGTGGGTTTAGCAGAAACAGCCAGGAATAGGGCATCAAATTCTTTGTCTTTAAAGGTGGCAATAATTTTCCGAAAGTCTCCGGTATTTGCAAAAAAGGAGCTGCGGTGAACAATATCAATGCCTAATTGAGCCGCACTTTTGGCAAAGGAATCGACCAATTCTTCCCCATAAGTGGTTCGAACATTAAGCAGCACCATTTTCTTAAATTTTCCGTTAAGAGCACAGTAACCAGCCAATTGGTCAGCCATTTGTTCATTGTTGGGAATGGTTCTAAAAGTGGTATCAAATCCCGGGTGAGTCAACATGGAATTGGTGGAAGCCGGGGCCAAAAAGACAAGTCCGTGGTACTGGTAAATCACAGAGGCTGGGACTGCTTCTGCTGAAGGTGGATGACCGATGACTGCGATAACATCTTTATTTTTGATAAATCGATCGGCCACTTTATAAGCCAATTGTTGGTAAAAGTTGCGACGTCGAGAATCAGGTTCCGTCATATAAGCTTCTTGTTCCAACAGAATTTTTAATTCTCTTCTTCCCCACAAAGTTCCTTGGTGCAGTTGTTCCCGTTTACAATGGTTACATTGGGCACTGAGTTCATCACAAACTTCACAGTAAAGTCCTTGTTTTTGACAGCGACCGCAAGGAACTTGTTTTTCCTGACAGACCAGACAGCGATTGCTGGCCTTAACACCCCCATTCTCATTAATTTCATCCACAGCCAATTGTAATCCATCAATAAAACGGTCGGTACGATCAGCTGGCCAGGCCACGCCTATAAAAATGGGTTCCTTGGCTTGATGTGCAGCCACGGCTCGTTGTTCTCGACTTCGGATTTCTTCAGTATAATTCTCGCAACCAGCGAGACTGAACAGTAAACAAATTCCAGTAACTATATGAACGCAGTATTTATACATAGTTGTTTTACTTCATGTTTCCCAGAATTAAAGGCAGACCTTCATCACCTGCCCCAATCACGACCACTTTGGCGTTTTCTGATTGAGCCAACTCCGCTGTAGCAGAAATCCCTTGCCATCTTAAAAGATTGGTGGTTAAGTTTTGGGAAATGATTTCATGATAGTCTGCAACCCCTTTGGCTTCAATCCGCTTTCTCTTCGCCTCTTCCTCTTCTCTGGCAATCCGAAAGCTATAGGCTTGATACTGTTGTTGGTAAGTCAATTTATCTTCAATAGCTTGTTGAATGGGGGGAGGCAACTCCATGCTGCGAATAATGATATCATCTACGCGCACATATTTACGTCCCGCTTCTTCCAAAGCCAACACAATGATTTTACTCAAAATACCCATTTTATTGGTATACACATCTTCTGGATCATGTTGACCAATATTTTTACGGAGTACCGATTCAATTTGCGGAATGATCACCTTTTCTGCATAATCCTGTCCCACTTGTTGATGAAGCACTCCCAGTAAATCGTATTCAGGTTGGAAACGAATGGCCAATCGAAGATGAATCGGTAAACCCTTATTGGTCAACACATCAAATTCATGACGAAGCAGCTGAATTCGAGCATTGTAAACATACATGATGTCCCACGGCCAAATGAGATAAAATCCTTCTGGATAAACGTAATCTGTAATCGTGCCCACGGTGAGTCGTTTGTATAAAACCCCCCCTTCTCCAGGCTTGATGCTGATAAAAATATTTTTCCATAGAAAGCCGACAACAATCAGCAGGATTAAGCCAAAAACAGCCACAATAGGTCTTATCTTGTTCAATTGGGCAGCAATAAATTGATACAAATGCACTGGATAGCGAATGTACCATTTCGAGAGCGGCTTGGCAGGAGGTGAAGTTTGAGCAGGAAAATTGGGAGGAGCTGTAATTCCCAGCGTGGCCGATCCAGACTCTGTTCCAGCCGGAACTCCTACTGAATTTGAGGTGGCATGTTCAGAATCTGGTGGTAAGGACTGAGTTGGTTGAACAGGATCTGCAGCATCAGATGAACCGGCCGTTTGTCCAGTTGCCGTTTGAGCAACTGAGGACTGGTCCCCAATGTTGTTTTCCTTTTTTGGAGTAGATTGAGACATTTGAGAAGTGGATTCCATAATTGGGTACTATTTGGTAAGGAGTTATAAGTTTGAGGAAATGGCCGATGGCTCTATTATAAACCAATAATACCTATTAGTACAATGCCCTCTTAAGTAATCCTGTCAATTGTGTGAACTGAACTCATTCTTCAAATAACCGCCTTCCTCAACTGTAAACTTTAACTGTAAACTTTTATCGGAGATAACTGCGTAATTGCTTCACTTGTTGATCCGCGTTGCCAAAATAAGTATTTGGAGTCAATGCCAATAAACGGTTTTTTTCTAAATCAGGAATGGGTAAGCTGTGGATAAATTGTTGCAGTTGGGACTGCTCAATGGCTTGACCTCGAGTGATCTGTTTCAAACGTTCATACGCATCTTCTATACCATAACGACGCAAAACAGTTTGAATGGCCTCAGCCAACACTTCCCAACTGTGAGCCAATTCCTGCTGCAATTTGGTCTCGTTAACTGCCAGTTTACTTAACCCTTTCAATAGGGAATCATAAGCAATCAAACTGTGAGCAATGCCCACACCCAAATTTCTGAGCACTGTGGAATCTGACAAATCCCGTTGCCAACGGGAAATGGGTAATTTGGTTGCCAGGTGGATGAATAATGCATTGGCTATGCCCAAATTACCCTCTGCATTCTCAAAATCAATAGGATTGATTTTATGGGGCATGGTCGAAGAGCCCACTTCTCCTGCCACTGCCTTTTGTGTGAAGTAACCGATGGAAATATAGCTCCAAACATCCCGACAAAAGTCGATGAGAATGGTATTGAAACGAGTCAGGGCATCAAATAATTCAGCTATAAAATCATGAGGTTCAATTTGGGTAGTATAAGGATTCCAAGTTAAGCCCAATCCGGTCACAAATTGATTGGCTACCGCCGGCCAGTCCACTTGGGGATAGGCGGCCAGATGTGCATTATAATTCCCCACCGCTCCATTCATTTTACCTAAAATGGGAATATGTTTGACTTGTTCCCGCTGGCGATGCAGACGATATACAACATTTGCAATTTCTTTACCCAAAGTAGTGGGAGAAGCCGGTTGACCATGAGTCCTGGCCAACATGGCGATTTCTGCATAATTTTCAGCCAGTTGAGTCAAAGTGTTTAACAATCGCTCCATCACTGGTAGTAACAATTGTTGACGAGCCTCTTGTAACATCAGCGCATAACTTAAATTGTTAATATCTTCCGAAGTGCAGGCAAAATGAATAAATGGAGTTAAAATCATCAATTCTGTAGAATCAGCCCATTGTTCCCGCAAGAAATATTCAACCGCTTTCACATCATGATTGGTAACTTGCTCAATGGCCTTTACTCGCTCTGCAGCTGACAGTGAAAATTGTTGCAGCAATTCTTCCAACTTCAATTGAGCCTCGTTGGATAACGGCGGAACTTCGGCAATATCAGGATGAGCCGCCAAACATTGTAACCATCGAATTTCTACGAAAATCCGATATCGAATCAATGCAAATTCACTGAAAATGGCTTGTAGTGCCATCGTTTTCTTGGCATAACGCCCATCAATGGGAGAAATGGCAGTTAAGGGGGACAGTTCCATAGGATGAGCAAACCTTAAATAATAGTAAGTAATACCAGGTTTCCAAAGTGGCTTTAAATAATACTAAGTATAGCTAATAAACCATAAAAAGAGACCGCATATCCTGCGTATTCCGTGTAGGATGTGCTGAGCATTTTTTGCGAAGCGCATCAATAGATTCTTGCAAAAGAAAATAATGCGATAAAAATGAGATACGAAAAAATAAAAGGGAAATCTCCGTTGGAGTGGAGGCTTTAGCCGGTAGGTTAGAGTAGAGGCTTTAGCCGGTAGGTTGGAGTAGAGGCTTTAGCCGGTAGGTTAGAGTAGAGGCTTTAGCCGGTAGGTTGGAGTGGAGGCTTCAGCCGGTAGGTTGGAGTGGAGGCTTCAGCCGGTAGGTTGGAGTGGAGGCTTCAGCCGGTAGGTTGGAGTGGAGGCTTTAGCCGGTCAGCCGTAGGCATCCCCCCACATACACAAATTGCAAGGGACTACCGCCGGCCGGCTAAAGCCTCCACTCCAAAGCCTCTTAATTCTTGAAAGGATCAGCAGTGGTTACTAAACCGGATGGTATCGTTATGTTCTCAACCACTCCTAAAAACAGCCTACTGAATGTACTGGTCTTAAACCAAATAGCTGGCTTTATACCATATCCGTAACTCACTGTCAATGAGTTGCTAACCCGTCCCCTTTTAAGAGTTACATTTTTAATTGTAGTATTATAAGTATGGGATTAATGAAAACCTCAAAACTGCCCAGCCGTCCTAAATGTCCGTCGATTATTGTACTCATGAAAATAAGCAGATTACCTCATATCGAGTAACTTCTCTCAAAAAAATCCAAAGCAAACAGTATATTACATTTTTCCTTTTAAAACAATCACTTATTGAATAACTGCGAGTACTTGCTCAAGAATAGTGAACCTTGTATGATGTGTATCATTCCAATTTTTATACCCCTAATAGGTTAAGACCTCTTGAGGAGGGACCATGTCTATCGAAGTATTCGTCAAACCATCATCAACCCAGTTTTCCAATGAGACCGAATACGATCTCCACCCCCATTCCTATCAAGTGATACGTAGAAACAGCCAATTGACTCCATTCAACGCCAATAAAATCAAATTGGCCATTACCAAAGCATTTTGGGCAGTGGAAGGCGACAGTGCGCATAATTCTGAACGAATTAACACGATTATTCACTATTTAACTCAACAAGTTGTGAATAGCATTTTACCCAAGCTACAACAGCAACAAGTCATTCATATCGAAGACATTCAAGATCAAGTGGAACTTACCCTGATGCGAGCCGGTGAGCACAAGGTGGCTCGAGCCTATGTCACTTATCGAGATGAGCACAATAAGCAACGAGCGAGGATCCAGCATAAAAAAGTCATTCACGTGCTCAACCAACAGGGAAAACGTTTACCCTTGGATGAGGAAGCACTTTACACATTTATTACTGATATGGCGCAGGGCATCCAAGATGTGGCGGCCAGTGCGATCTTTGAAGAAAGTTTGCGCAACTTATTCGATGGTATTTCCGAAGAAGCTGTGATACAAACTTTGACCATCAGTGCCCGAGCCCATATTGAACGAGAACCCAATTACACTTATTTGGCAGCTCGTTTCCTGCTTAAACAATTACAAACTGAATCACTGTCACTACAAAATATCCAAAAAATTATTACATTATCAGTAGATTATAGTATTCATTTTAAATGGGGAATTGAGCTGGCAGTTCAACATCAACTGCTAAATCCCCAATTGCTTACCCAGTTTGATCTGGAACAATTGGAACGCACCTTGATTTCAGAAAAAGATCTCAAATTAACCTATTTGGGACTACAAACTCTCTACGATCGCTATCTGTTACACTGGGAAGGTAAACGTTTTGAATTACCCCAAGCTTTTTTTATGAGAGTAGCCATGGGACTGGCCCTTCATGAGGAAAATCCTACTCAAAGAGCCATTGAATTTTATGAATTACTGTCTGACTTTGATTTCATGTGCAGCACTCCCACGTTGTTCAACTCTGGAACCTTAAGATCACAGCTTTCCAGTTGTTTTATCAGCACTGTCCCAGATGACTTGGAAGGTATTTTCAATGGCATCCGAGACAATGCTTTACTCCAAAAATGGGCGGGGGGAATTGGCAATGATTGGACCAATGTGCGAGGCATGGGTGCCTTGATCAAGGGCACGAATGGCCGGTCTCAAGGAGTTGTTCCCTTTATGAAAGTGGCCAATGACACTTTGGTCTCCGTAAATCAAGGCGGAAGACGTCGTGGCTCGGGTTGTGCTTACCTTGAAACTTGGCACATTGACATTGAAGAATTTTTGGAACTGCGCAAAAATACTGGCGATGATAGAAGGCGTACTCATGACATGAATACTGCCAATTGGGTACCCGATCTGTTCATGGAAAGAGTTTATGAGAACGACTACTGGACTTTATTCTCACCCGATGAAACTCCCAATCTACATAGTTTATATGGTCATGCTTTCAAAACGGTTTATCAACATTATGAACAATTGGCAGCTGAGGGCAAGTTAAAACTGTTTAAAAAAGTGCTGGCGATTGATTTATGGCGTAAAATGCTCACCATGCTTTTTGAAACCGGTCACCCTTGGATCACTTTTAAAGACCCGTTTAATATCCGTTCCCCTCAACAACATGTGGGCATTATTCATTGTAGCAATCTGTGCACTGAAATTGGTCTAAACACCTCTGCGGAAGAAATCGCCGTTTGCAATTTGGGCTCAGTCAACTTGGCTGCTCATATTAGGGAAGGTCAACTGGATCAGGAGAAACTGAAACGCACAGTGACCACGGCCATGCGCATGTTGGATAATGTCATTGATCTTAACTATTATGCGGTCCCACAAGCTAAAACGGCCAATTTGCGGCACCGTCCGGTGGGTTTGGGAATTATGGGTTTTCAAGATGCCCTCTACCAATTGGATATTTCCTATGCTTCTCAACAAGCGATCGAATTTGCTGATCGCTCTATGGAATTGCTCAGCTATTTTGCCATTCAAGCCTCTTGTGATCTTGCTCGGGAACGTGGTCAATATCCCACTTTTGAGGGTTCATTGTGGAGTCAAGGTATTCTGCCCATAGACAGCTTACAATTACTCAAGCAAGAGCGCGGTCCCTATTTGGAAATCAACACAGAATACACCTTAGATTGGGCAAAATTGCGAGATGAAGTAAAAACTGTGGGTATGAGGAATTCCAATTGCATGGCCATCGCTCCCACTGCGACCATATCCAATATTGTGGGGGTTTCCCAATCTATTGAGCCCACCTATCAAAATTTGTTTGTGAAATCCAATTTGTCCGGGGAATTCATTATCATCAATCCCTATTTGGTGTCGGCCCTTAAAGCCCTTGATTTATGGGATGCTGGCCTATTTAATGATCTTAAATATCATGATGGCAGTATTCAAACCATTGAACGAATTCCCTCACACCTCAAAGAATTGTACCAAACAGCTTTTGAAATTGAATCCCATTGGTTGATTGAGGCAGCAGCCCGGCGCCAAAAGTGGTTGGATCAATCTCAATCTTTGAATATCTATATGGCCCAACCCTCTGGCCGCAAGTTGGATAACTTGTACAAATTGGCTTGGATACGCGGATTAAAAACCACCTACTATCTCAGAAGCAGCTCTGCCACCCATGTACAAAAAAGTACTCTTACTTCAGTCACTTCCAGCACTTGTCAACTGGATGATGCCGACTGCGAAGCTTGTCAATAGATTTAAGATGGCTGCCAAATTGCTCACCTTTGAAACGGCATTAGCCATACATTCTCTAGTTTTCTCTCCCTAATATTATTTTCAAATCTGTCCATTTAGGAATGACATAATGGGTCCTGGCCTGTTACCCTGGCCTATTCATCAGTCACCGATAACTGGAGTGGCTGGGTGACCTGCCCAGTTTGATATCCATGCAGAAAGCAGTCTGAAAAATTAGGTAGAATTGAGTAAACATTTTGGAACATATTTTTTGACAATACCGTCATGAATAACTTTTTCGGAGTCCATTTTTTGAACTCCGTATTTCGATTTAAAAATAGGAGACCCCATGTTAGATTTTGATGACACTTCCGATTCTTCCTCCTCTTTTTCCTCCAATTTTAGTAACCACAACCGCAGTCGAGTCAACAAACGTAAATCTGTTGAAAGTCCAGAAGAACAGAGTAATTTGCCTGTAATCACCAGCTTGGATACTATTAACATTGGTAAACGTTCCCTAAATGCCGACGACATTAAACTAATTGGCGGCCGCGGTTATGACTTGCGACAACCTGTGCCCATTAAGTATAAAATAGTGCGGGAACGTTTTTTAAATGCACGCAATAATTTTTGGTTGCCCAATGAAATTCAAATGGGTGAAGATAAGTTAGAGTGGCAAACTGCACAATTAACTTCTGCTGAAATGTATTTGTTTAAGTTAAATATTTCTTATCTGACTGCCAGTGACAGTCTTGTTCCCGACAATCTTAATAATGCGATTTTAAATCACATTACTGCCCCAGAAATGCGTCAGTACCTGCGTTGGCAAATTGCGGAGGAAGCCAACCATTTAGAATCTTATTTGTTCATTTTGGAGTCTTTTGGGTTAGATGAGCAAGGACAGGGGCAAATATTCAATTTGTACCAAGAAGTGCCGGCCTTGATCAATAAGTTAAATTGGAATATAAAGTTTACCAACAATGTGGCCAGCTCGCCATTCCCACCGGGTCATTTTGAGTCCCAACGGGCTTTATTAGAAGACTTGATCAGTTACTATGTATTTGAGTACTTATTTTTCCCATTGGGCTTTTCGCAAATTTTTGCGTTGGCGAGAACTGGCAAGTTGAGAAATACTGCCCAACAATACAGTTATATTTGGCGAGATGAGAATTTACATTCAGCCAATGGTTTGTGGATGATCAAACAAATTATCATTGAAAATCCACATTTATGGGATAATGAGATGAAGGAGCGAACTCGGGCAATTGTCAATGAGGCGGTGCACTTGGAAACGGAATATGCACATGCTTCCATGCCTGACGGCGGTATTATAGGTTTGCCCGTGCAGACTTATATCAAATATGCTCAATTTATTGCAAATACGGTTTGTAAACAATTGAATGTGAAGTCATTATTCCCAATTAAAGATCATCCCATGCCTTGGTTAAGTGAGTATGAATTGCGCCATGAAGTCAATTTTTTTGAAGGACGAGTCCGCGAATATCAAACTGGCAGTCAGTTGAGTTGGGATTGATTTCGGAGTATCCAGTTTATCTCCATTTTGGGGTGAGTTTTGTGCGCGCCACAACTACTTTTAGGGCAGATATAAAATACTCCTTTGCAGGTTTGTTTTAATTTGGCAATACAGGAGGGAATCTTCAAATTTCCCCTCCCTTGTGTTGATTCAGATTGAATAACCACCCCTAACCCCTCCTTATCAAGGAGGGGAAAGTAAACAGCTCCTTCTTTTTTCAAGGGAGGGGGTGTTAGATATTGTAGGATGGGCTGACCAACGGGAAGCCCATCAATCGCATCATTTTAATGAGATTTTTTCTTGTTTTCTGGTCGAACTTAGGTATCTTAGGATTGTGTGTAAAACCCATCACCGTATGCCAAGTTATGGACTTATACTTTGATAAAGGGAATCGTGTAAAGGTCTCGTTGAAGAAAAAAGTTGCTTTTTTCATAAAACTTGAGTAGAATGAAGTTAATTCTGTTAAGAAGTCTTCCCAAAAAGGGGCCGTAGCTCAGCTGGGAGAGCGTGGCGTTCGCAATGCCAAGGTCGGGAGTTCGATCCTCCTCGGCTCCACCACCGTTTTTTCCTTATCCTTCTATCTTACTATCTCACCCTAAGCAGATCCCAGTTGTTGTGGTCAATTTGTGAGCATTCCGACAGCCAGAGCGCAGCATCGTAGGATGGGTAAATGCGCTATCCCTGTTTTAGCCAGGGCCTTTCCCGCGCCGAAAACCCTTCATTCCTGGAGACTAAATCCCCTACAGATGGGTATCCCACAGTTCAGACCAAAATCATTGCATGGCGCGTTTCTACCCATCCTACCGCGATAGATTGCTGGTAAGTTACTATTTGCAAGTAGCCTTGGTAGCTCAGTAGGATAGAGCATCTCCCTCCTAAGGAGAAGGTCAGAGGTTCAACTCCTCTCCAGGGCACCAATTCATTTCCCCCCCAATTGACAATCTGGATGATATTAGACTTCTTGCAAAAGTATGCGATCATGAAAAAATGAGAGTTGCCCCTCAGTTAAGATATGCTGAATTGGAGGTCATTGGAATGGAGGCTTTAGCCGGCCAGCAGTTTGTCCTTGGAGTGGAGGCTTTAGCCGGCCAGCGGTCGGCTTTTGTAATTTGTGTATGTGGAGTGATGCCTACGGCTGACCGGCTAAAGCCTCCACTCCAATCTACCTTCTAGAACCTCCACTCCGGCTAAAGCCTCCACTCCAATGTATCTTCTAGAGCTTCCACTCCGGCTAAAGCCTCCACTCCAATGTATCTTCTAGAGCTTCCATTCCGGCTAAAGCCTCCACTCCAATATATCTTCTAGAGCTTTCACTCCGGCTAAAGCCTATACTCCAATGTATACTTCTAGAGCTTCCACTCCGGCTAAAGCCTCCAGTCCAACTTACCTTTTAGAACCTCTACTTCGATTAAAGTTTTTACTTCAACTCCACTCCAACGGGGATTTCCCTTTTATTTTTTCGTATCGCATCATTTACTTTTGCAAGAGGTCTACTGAATATTGCTTGCTCTATATTTTGGCATCAGAGGAGTGTATTGGGTGGTTGGTAACACACCCTTTCTACGGTCGTTATGATTAAAGTGCGCAAGTTATTTGTTGAGGGTTTTGATAAATACTTTTGAGCAACGTTGGTAGTTGTACAGGCGACGTCTTAACATGGGCAATTGTTCCACGTCCGCATTTATAAAGCCTCGTTCTTGGAACCAATGGGCAGTATGAGTGGTCAATACGAAAATTTGTCGAATTCCCAGTTGTAAAGCTTCTTGTTCCAAACAGGCCAATAACGCATCTCCGCGTTGTTCTCGTCGGTAATGAGGGTGAACTGCTAAGCAGGCAAGTTCCGCCATTTTGTCTTCAATAAAGGGATAAAGTGCCGCACAGGCAGTGACCATGCCGTCTCGAGTTTGAATGGTGAAGCAGTTGATTTCAATCTCTAATTTTTCTCGAGACCGTTTGACTAGAATTCCTGCTTCCTCTAAAGGAGCAATCAGTTCTAGAATTCCCCCAACGTCCTCAATAGTTGCCTTTCGAGTGGGTTCAAATGGGTTATTGCTGATTAAGGTGCCAACTCCATCTCGTGAGAACAGTTCCAGCAACAGAGATCCTTCAATTTGTCGGCTAACCAGGTGAATTCTGGGGACTCCTTTTTGGCAGGCCCGCATGGCTTTGTCTAGTAAACAGGCGTGTTCATGATCAGTCAATAGAGTTTGAGTTTCTGCCACTGTCAATTGACGTAACAATTGACCGGCATTGTCGAAGAGACCGGGAGCTTCAATCAGGCAAATCCATTTGCTGGCTCGCAAGGCTATCGCCACTTCCATCGCCACTTCTTCCGTCAGTAAGTTAAAAGTTTCTCCGGTGGGTGAATATCCCAATGGAGCGCAGAGTACGATGCTTCCATTATCGAGTCGACGGATTATATCGGTGATTTCAACGCGTCTGACTTCTCCTGTGTAGCCGTAATCAACTCCTTTTCTGATACCTACAGGACGGGCAACAATAAAGTTTCCAGAGGAGGTGTTAATTTTTATTTCGGAAGTGGGATAGTTGGTTAGGCCTTTGGACAATAGACTTTCGATTTCGGCTCGCACTTCTCCACAGGCTGCTTTGACACATTGTAGGGCAGCGGCATCGGTGATTCGGATACCTTCAAAGTAGGTGGAAGGCAGGCCTTTGGTGCGCAAGTGATGTTCTATTTGAGGACGCACTCCATGAACTAAGACCAGACGAATGCCCAGGCTGTTGAGCAGGGTGATATCTTGAATCAGGTTGTGGAATTGAGGGGAATCTAAAGCTTCTCCTGCGAAACTGATGACAAAAGTTCTTCCTCTATGACTGTGAATATAGGGGGAAACTTCGCGAAACCATTGAACAAATTGTTGGGTGTTGTCAGATGATGAATGAAACATTACAATTGAATTTGGATGGGGATTAAGGAGTGATTTCAGATTTTAATTTTTTGATTCTGAAAATTTTGATTTAAACCACAGACACAGACGTTTCTTCGGTGACTCTAAGCACTTCTTCTATACTGGTAATGCCTTGATAGGCTTTGAGTAAGCCATCTTGTCGTAGGTTGCGGAAACCTTGTTGAATGGCCAAAGTACGCATCTGATTAACTGGCGCATTGCTCAAGATGAGATTTTGCATTTCTGGGGTAATGTAGACCAGTTCATAAATGCCCACTCGTCCCTTATAACCGGTATTTTGGCAGGCGGGACATCCTTGGACTTGTCGCCAATAAGGGGATTGTTGAGGCAAGGCATTCCCAATGTTGGACAGCAGTTCAGTCAGTTGGGAATGAAGGTCATGGGGAATGTGTGTGGGAATGGCACAGTGTTCACAAAGTCTCCGTACTAGACGTTGAGCTTGTACCGCTTTTAAAGTAGTGGCGACCAAAAAGGGTTCAATGCCCATGTCAATCAGGCGAGTGAAAGCACTGATGGCGTCATTGGTGTGCAAGGTGGAAAGTACCATGTGTCCAGTTAAGGCGGCTTGAATGGCAATTTCTGAGGTTTCCCGATCGCGAATTTCTCCGATCATGATGATGTCGGGATCCTGGCGCAAAATGGCGCGCAGGGCATGAGCAAAGGTATAGCCAATTTCGCTGTGAGCTTGTACTTGAGTGACTCCTTGTAATTGATATTCTACCGGATCTTCCACTGTGATAATTTTTTGGGAATGGTTGTTGATGGCATCCAAAGCAGCATAGAGGGTGGTGGATTTGCCAGATCCAGTGGGACCGGTGACCAAGATGATGCCATGGGGCTCGGTGATCCAACGGGTAAACCATTCGTAATGATCGGGGGCAAATCCCAGTTGTTCCAGACGACTGGTTTGACGTTGTTTGGGCAGGAGACGCAACACAATGGATTCGCCATGGACTCCTGGCAGACAAGAGACTCGAATGTCCAATTCTTGTCCACTGACTCGGGTGTTTAAGCGACCGTCTTGGGGCAGGCGACGTTCTGCGATGTCCAAACCAGAAATTAATTTGATGCGCGAGGCAATGGGATTAAAGCGTTCCCTGGGTAAATTAAGGTGTTCATACAGCACACCATCGACCCGGTAACGTACCCAAAAGGTATGTTCCTCAGGTTCAATGTGCACATCAGAGGCACGTTTTTCAACTGCTTGGGACAACATGTTGTTGACAAATTCAATGACTGGTGCTCCTTCTGCCAATTCCCTAAGTAAATTAATATCGTCAGTATACCCGGGGGAAAAATGGGCTTGAAATTTGGCCACACTGTCCAAAACCCGTTCCAAATCTTGATTTCGCACCAAATACCAGGTGACCGGGTGCTCAGTCAGTTTTTGAGCAAGTACTTCATTCACTGTATCAGCCAAAGGATCTCTGGCGATGCAATGTACATGAGCCCGTTCATCTTCCCAAATTAACAATTGTTGATCCAACCACCATTCTTTTTCGATACCAGTTTTCTCAATTGCGGCTAAGAAGGTAATGGCATCCAAGGGAATGTCTTTACTGCTGATCACTGGCAAATCCAACTGTTGGGATAAAACGGTCAGTAAAGTTTCCTCCGAGATGGCGCCCATGCGGATTAACACGCCTCCCAATTCACCTCCAAAATGCGCTTGAAATTCCAACGCCCGTTGAATATCCTGGTCAGTGACCAGTCCTGCTTTTTGTAGCATTTCACCCAATCTGGGTTTATAAGAAGATTCTGACATAAAGATAATTTCAGGGGAAAATTGATGAAAAATATTGGCATTATTGTGTTAAATTGGCAAGGCTGGAAAGATACTATTCTCTGTTTGGATTCACTGTGGTCGTTACAATGCCCCATTCCATTTTCACTTATAGTTTGTGATAATGCGTCTACCAACGATTCCGTGGCTCAGATTCTACATTGGGCACAGTGCCATTACTCCTTGGCAGAAATCAAACTGATTTCTCCTCCATTTATCGAAACCTCAGAAGTTCCTTTTACCTTAATTCAAACGGGTCACAATTTGGGTTTTGCGGGGGGAGTCAATGTGGGAATTCGGTATGCATTGGCTGCCAGATTCTGTGAATATCTGTGGGTATTAAACAATGATACCCGAGTTGATGCTCAAGCCTTAACTGCATTATACCACTGTGCTCAGCAAAATTCACAAGTGGCTCTGTTAGGAAGCACAATCCTGGACTATGAGGACACAGATAAGGTACAATGTGCCGGGGGCTGTCGCTATTACCCGTTGTTGACGATAATAAAACCTTGGGGCCGCGGCAAATCACTTAAAGAAGTATTGAATTATCCAGCCCATGCCCTCAAACTGGATTATATCTATGGGGCCAGTCTATTCCTACGAATATCTGCCATTCAAAAAGTGGGACTTTTAAATGAAGACTATTTCCTATTCTATGAAGAATTGGACTATGCACACCGTTTGACTCATCAAGGTTACCAAATGGCTTGGTGCCGAAACAGCCTGGTTTACCACAAAGGCAGTGCCAGTATTCAACGAACTTCGGACAATCCTCGCACCAGTTTACAACAAGCCAACTATTATGAGAACCTCAATACCTTAAAGTACACCGCAAATTTCTATCCTAATTGGCTAATCTGGGTCATGCTGATTCGATTCACGCTCAAATCACTTGTCTTACTATTGCGTTGGGATATGGATTTGTTCTCACCCTTATACAAGGCCTATCAAGATTTTATTCAACACAAGAGGAGAAACGTGACATGAATAAACAAATCTCTATCATACCCGACGTTCAGGGCAGTCTCGACAAACGTCAAATTGCCATTGATAAAGTGGGCATCAAGGACATAAAATACCCCGTTAGAGTTAAAGATCGTACGGGTAGAGAACAACACACCATAGCCAATTTCAACATGTATGTGAACCTACCCCATAATTTCAAGGGCACTCACATGTCCCGGTTTGTAGAAATTCTCAACGAACATGAATATGAAATTACAGTTGAGACTTTCAAACAAATGCTCTCTGAAATGACCCGCCGTTTAGAAGCCCGCTCAGGTCACATCGAAATGACATTCACCTATTTTGTCCGAAAATCAGCTCCAGTCTCCGGTGTAAAAAGCCTACTGGACTATCAAGTCACTTTTATTGGCGAAGTTTTCGAACAACATCCTATCATTACAGTCAAAGTGGTAGTCCCAGTCACTAGCCTGTGTCCCTGCTCCAAAAAAATTGCCAAATACGGTGCTCATAATCAGCGCTCCCATGTAACAGTCACAGCCAAAACCAATGGTTTTCTGTGGATAGAAGACCTCATCGACCTGGTTGAACAAGAAGCCTCATGTCAACTCTATGGACTGCTCAAACGACCCGATGAGAAACATGTCACCGAGTACGCCTATGACAACCCTAAATTTGTCGAAGACATTGTACGAGACATTGCGGCCAAACTCAACAAAGACCCCCGGGTAGCTAACTATGTGGTTGAATCTGAAAACTTTGAATCCATTCACAACCACTCAGCTTATGCCATGATACGAAATGACAAAATTCCTGAAGAGACTCAATAAAACCATAAAAATCGCTCCCAACTCCTCCTTAACCCTCTGTTTTAAATCCAGACTCACAGAATTAAGGAAGAAATGGGAACCGATCAAACTCTTATTTTCAGCTCATATCGTGACACCTAATTCACATTGTGACACTCACGTTGCAACCAATAATGCTCATTGTTCATAACCATTAAATGTTGACCCAAAATTTCACAAAATACGTTCCCAATAAAAATTTGGGAACAATGGATCTACCTTTTATACATAACCCTTCATGATACAACACATTTTTGGCTTATTACTCATCATCCTCAGCCTCACCTTAATTCCTTCACTCTTTATTGCATGGTGGTATGTAGACGGACAATTTTCCCTGTTTGGCCTCATGTTTTTAGGAATGGCCTCCACAGGTCTATTACTCTGGTTATTGACTCGGGGAATTACTAGGGAACTGTTGCTACGAGATGGCTTTATCATCGCCGCCTTATTCTGGATCGGACTGAGTTTGATCAGCTCTGTACCCTTTTTATTCAGTCCAAACCTTAATTTTGCCCAAGCTGTTTTTGAAGCGGTCTCTGGAGTGACCACGACTGGGGGAACCGTCATCATTGGCTTAGACAATCTACCGCCCTCGATTCTCTACTATCGACAACAATTGCAATGGCTGGGGGGATTGGGCATTGTTATATTTGCTGTGGCCATATTGCCAATGTTGGGAATTGGAGGCATGCAACTGTACCGAGCTGAAACGCCAGGTCCCATGCACGATGACAAATTAACCCCTCGTTTACGTCATACCGCCACCTATTTACTGTTGATTCATATCACGCTCACCCTTGCCTGTGCCCTTGCCTACTGGTTAGCTGGCATGAATTGGCTTGACGCCATTGGTCACAGTTTCGCAACAATTTCTACGGGAGGCTTTTCCACCCACGATGCCAGTTTGGGCTATTTTAACAGTCTCACCATCGAATGCATTGCCATGCTCTTCATGTTTCTAGGCGCCCTGAATTTCACAGTGCACTTTGTAGCCTGGACCAAATTTAACATATTTTGCTACTGGCAAGATATCCAAGGACGAGTCTTCTTTTTCATTGTAGCTACACTCATTCTCATCACCACTTGGATCCTGGTGAGCAAGGGAACTTATGATCAGGTTGGCACTGCTTTACGTTATGCCAGTTTTCAAGTCATCTCAGTTATCACCACCACCGGTTTTTTGACCGCGGATTTCAGCAGTTGGCCCTCAGTACTTCCAGTCCTGATCTTAGGCAGCAGCTTTATTGGCGGCTGTGTGGGCTCAACTGCCGGTGGCATACGAGTGATCCGCTTAGTTCTCCTATACAAACAGGCAACGCGAGGCATTATGCGACTGATCCATCCCAATGCCCTGTTGATTGTAAAAATTCAACAAAAACGAGTCCCTAATGATGTCATAGAAGCAGTTTGGGAATTCAGTGCTATTTACGTCGCCAGTTACCTATTCCTCTCCTTACTGCTCATGACCACCGATGTTGACATCATCACCGCCTTTTCTGCTGTGGCCGCCTGTTTTAACATGGCCGGTCCAGGTCTGGGGGCAGTGGCCAGCAATTTCAGCAGTATTAGTGATATAGGGTTGTGGATTCTCAGTTTTTCCATGTTACTGGCCCGCCTAGAAATTTTCACCCTTTTGGTGGTCTTAAGCCCCGCTTTTTGGCGAAAATAAGGCGCTTAAATTCAACTTGATTCCTCTAGCCGTGCTTATAAGGCAACTGATGGGCTTCCCTACGGTCAGCTCATCCTACATATGCTGACAGGTTTAAGCAAGGACACAGTAGGATGGGCTGAGCATCTTTTTGCGAAGCCCATCGTTTACTTACCGCAGTAACAAAGACTGTCGCAACTGATATATTTGGTCACGTAATTTGGCTGCCTGCTCAAATTCCAAATTTTCCGCATTTCGCCGCATTTTCTTCTCCAACTGTTTGATTTTTTTAGACAATTCCTTGGGATTGTGATAAATTTGAGGAGATTCAGCCACTTTATTGTAAAATTGAGAATGAGTTGGATCATCTGCTATTTCTGCAGCGGGTAAAATGTCCACAATAGCCTTTTGTACACCCTGTGGCACGATGTGATGATATTGGTTATAAACCTGCTGTTTGGCTCGACGGCGCTCAGTCTCCTCAATAGCCTGCCGCATGGCTGCCGTGATGCGATCTGCATAGAGAATCACTCGGCCTTCTATATGTCTGGCGGCTCGACCTATAGTTTGAATTAAAGCAGTGCTTGAGCGAAGAAAGCCTTCCTTATCTGCATCCAAAATGGCAACCAGCGAGACTTCAGGCAAATCCAACCCTTCCCGCAATAAATTGATGCCGACCAAGACATCAAAACTGCCTAAACGCAAGTCTCGAATAATTTCCACCCGTTCCACAGTGTCCACATCAGAATGAAGATAACGCACTTTTACCCGATGTTCAGTCAGATATTCGGTTAAATCTTCTGCCATGCGTTTGGTTAAAGTGGTGACCAAAACTCGTTGCTTTTTAAGCACTTTATTCTGAACTTCGGATAATAAGTCATCAATTTGGCTGGCCACGGGTCGCACTTGAATTTCAGGATCGACAAGTCCAGTGGGTCGCACCAATTGTTCAATTACATTGTGGGAATGTTCAGATTCATATTTGCCCGGAGTGGCAGAGGTGAAAATGGTTTGCGGCGCCAACTTTTCAAATTCGGCAAACATCAGCGGTCGATTGTCAAGGGCTGAGGGCAGTCGAAATCCGTAATTTACCAAATTTTCCTTACGAGAACGATCCCCTTTGTACATGGCAGCCAATTGGGGAATGGTCACATGGCTTTCGTCCACAATGAGCAATCCTTCTGCGGGAAGATAATCGAACAGAGTGGGAGGCGGTTCCCCAGCTTGTCGAAGGGAAAGGTAACGAGAATAATTTTCTATGCCATTGCAATAACCGAGTTGACTGATCATTTCCAAATCAAATAAGGTGCGTTGTTCAAGTCGTTGCGCCTCAACCAATTTATTTGCGGCATAGAATTCTTCCAAACGTTGTTTGAGTTCCAATTTGATCTGATCGACTGCCTGCACCAAAATTTGTTGGGGGGTGGCATAATGAGTTTTGGGATAGAGGGTGAGTCGAGAAACGCGTTTGGAAGTTTGGGCAGTGAGGGGATCGAAATAGCGCAAGGATTCGATCTCATCTTCAAATAATTCAATGCGGATGGCTTCCCGTTGAGAATCGGCCGGATAGACATCGACAACCTCTCCGCGAACTCGATAAGTACCACGTTCCAAAACTACATCGTTGCGAGTGTATTGTAATTCAGCCAGTCGCCGCAATAAAAATTGTCGATCCAGGGGTTGACCTTGGATTAAATGCAGTACCATTTGCAGGTACCATTGGGGATCGCCCAATCCGTAAATTGCGGAAACTGAAGCGACAATGATGACGTCTGGTCTTTCCAAAAGTGCTTTAGTCGCAGATAAACGCAATTGCTCAATATGTTCATTGATGGCGGCGTCCTTCTCAATGTAGGTATCCGAAGCCGGCAGATAAGCTTCCGGTTGATAATAATCATAGTAGGAAACAAAATACTCCACAGCATTGTGTGGAAAAAATTGCCGCATTTCACTGTACAATTGGGCGGCCAAGGTTTTATTGGGCGCCAAGATCAGGGTGGGACGTTGCACTGCTTGAATGACATTGGCAATTGTAAAGGTTTTTCCAGAACCCGTTACTCCCAATAAAGTTTGGTAATGATCTCCTCTGGCGAGACCTGCCACCAGTTGTAAAATGGCTTCTGGTTGATCACCGCTGGGTTCATAGGGGAACTGCAATTGAAATTGTGGAGTGGTAAGCATGGTTTTTGAGCTCCAGTGATGACAGTATTTATATCAGTTTGCTAAAATTAAGCAGATTTTAATCTGTCGGGAAAAAGTTCCCAATATTTCAAGGAGTGTACTCTCCTCCAACCTGATTTTAATTGCACCATTAAAAGGAAAATAGACGTGAATTTACAATTATCTCAACGGGTACAGGCAGTCAAACCTTCCCCGACCTTGGCAGTTACCGCCAGAGCCAATGCGTTGAAGGCGGCCGGCCATGACATTATTGGGTTAGGAGCCGGGGAACCGGATTTTGATACCCCAGATCATATCAAGGCCGCAGCCATCGATGCCCTCAAGAAGGGATACACCAAATACACTCCGTCTGATGGTATGGCGTCATTGAAAAAAGCGGTGGTTGATAAATTGGCGCGGGAAAACCAGTTGACTTATACCCTTAAACAAGTCATGGTTTCTTGTGGCGGCAAACAAGCTCTGTACAACTTCACTCAAGCCCTGTTAAACCCAGGTGATGAATGCCTGATTTTGGCTCCTTACTGGGTTTCATACCCAGATATGGTATTATTGGCTTCCGGAATCCCCGTCTTTATCAATGCGGGAATTGAACAAGGTTTTAAAATCACGCCTCAACAATTGACGGCAGCCATCACCCCCAAAACCCGCCTGATCTTCATCAACACGCCCTCCAATCCCACAGGCGTCCATTACACAGCTGCGGAACTCAAAGCTTTGGGAGACGTGTTGCGGCAACATTCCCAAGTGGTAATTGCCACTGATGATATTTACGAACATATCATTTGGGAAGGCAAACCCTTTGTCAACATTATCAATGTCTGTCCCGACTTGTATGAACGGACTGTGGTATTTAATGCAGTCTCCAAAACCTATTCTATGACAGGATGGCGAATTGGCTATGCGGCAGGTCCAGAGCCTCTTATTCAAGCCATGAACAATATCCAGTCCCAAAGCACCTCCAATCCCACCTCATTTGCTCAATACGGGGCATTATCTGCTTTGGAAGGAGATCAAAGTTTCATTCAAGAAATGGTGACTGCCTTTAAACAACGCCACGACTTCGTACTCAGTGCCCTGCGCAAAATTCCTGGTGTGCAATGCTTACCCTGTCAAGGCACTTTCTACATATTTCCCAGCTTTCAAGGTGTTATGGACCGTTTGGGCATCAAAACCGATGTAGAATTGGGAGAATTCCTCTTAGAAAAAGCGGGAGTGGCTGTGGTCCCAGGCTCTGCGTTTGGGGCGCCTGGTTACGTACGAATCTCATTTGCCACCAGTTTGAGTAACCTGGAAAATGCCATGGAACGGCTGTTCAAACTGCTGAGTTAAAAAGGCATACTGTGTAAGATGGGCTGACCCTAGGGAAGCCCATCCAACACAAATATCATTTCAAGGGAATTTTAGGACAACTTTATGAAAGCACAAGTGCGATTGGTAGATGAAGTCTGTTTGATGGGCAGTGCAGACAGCGGACATGGGATTATTATGGATGGTGCCCCAGAAATCGGTGGACGTAATTTGGGAACGCGTCCCATGGAGATGGTGCTCATAGGTCTTGGGGGATGTACAGCTATGGATGTATTGAGCATTCTCAAAAAGCAACGTCAAACCGTAGAAAGTTGTGTGATTGATATTGAGGCAGAGCGCTCGGAACAGGTGCCTAAAGTTTTTACCAAAATTCATTTACATTTTACTGTGACTGGACGAGATTTAAAAGAGTCTCAGGTTAAGCGAGCTATTAATTTATCTGCTGAAAAATATTGTTCAGTTTCAGCGATGTTGGAGAAGACCGCACAGATCAGTCACGATTATACAGTCATTGAGAATGCTGTGGGAATTGAGGTTAAAGGAGAGTGAGAACATTCGTTCCCACGAGAAATGTGGGAACGGGTTACGGTTTTTTCTGCAATTACAGCCAGTTGCCGATCAATAAGAAAGGTCCCCAATAAGAAGGGTGCCAATAACGGTCTTGAGCGATCAGTTTCTTTTGGGCATTTTGTAAGGCCTTGGCTTTGGTCAATCCGGGACCTCGCAATAATTGTTGATAGAATTCCATGATTGTCAAAGCAGTGGCCTCGTCGTCAACAAACCATAAGGTGGCAATGGCGCTGCGGGCACCTGCTTTAATTGCCACTCCTGCCAGTCCCAAGGCTGCCTTGTCATCACCCACGGCTGTTTTGCAAGCGCTTAAAGTCAGTAATTCAATGGGTTTTTTGCGAAATTTGCCTAAGCCGATGACACTTTGCAGTTTGTCCATGTTCATTTTATCTTCATAGGTGAGTAAATAAGTGTGATCGGGGTCAGAATCAAATTCACCATGGGTGGCCAAATGAATGATGGAATATTCGGTGCTTTTGAGAGTTTGACGAAATTTTTCAATGGAATATTCCTGATTCATAATTTTATAAGCACGATCAGCGCCGGCAATTTCTTGAATAGTATGGATTTCTTTGGGCACACTGGGTAAAGGGGGATATTCCTGTACCGCTTCTGAAAGTCCAATCAGGAGCAGTTGACTGTTTTGCCAATTGATGGGTTGGGGTTCAGTCAGAGTGAGACCTGGAGTGGTCACCACTGCATAGTTTTCAATCAGGTAGTGTTGTCCATCATGTAGAGTGGAAAAGGGAATCATGCGCAGTTTTCCATCTGGCACGACAATGATGGTGTCCACTTGTTGTTGTTTAAGTTGTTGTTCTATGGGCTTGATCATCCATTGATAAAGTTCCCGGGCTGGATATAGAAAACGGTTATTGGGACGAGTTTGCAGTCCCAAACGCAATTGCCAAGCGGTGTCATTGACTTGTTGGCGACTGACTGGTTGTTCGATCAAGTGCAGTCCATCTTTTAAAGTAACTAATACGACCAGTCTTTCTGCCAAGGGAATGGGATAGATAACTGCGGTGCGATCAATGACTTCGTCCAGCGTAGTTTGGCGGGCTTGTAGGGCTGTAAGACATTCGTCATGAAAATAGTTTTGCAATTCAGCAACTTTAACCAATTCCACAGTGTCTCTGGCTTGACGCAACAGGGCTTGCTGTTGGGCACGCTCTGGGGCTTTCTGGGCTTTTTGGAGGAGTAAATCTGCCAGTTCGTAATAAACCGGTCTCACCCAATCGTCGAAACTGCCGGGCAGAGCCCGGTAGCCAATGCTGAGTTTTTGTTGCAGGTCTTTGAGAAGGTCGGCAGAGAGTTGATAAGCTGCAATGGCTTGATCGGGTTGCTGAAGTTGGGTGAGAATACGGCCCTTCTGCCAATAAATTTGGTAGAGAATATGAGGGTAGTGACCTTGGTTGGCATAAAACTGGGCTTGTTGGGTGAGTGTCAGGGCGTCTTCATAACGACCTTGTTGTTCATGAAGATTACCCAAATAAGTTAGGGCATAGGCTAAGGATGAGGGAATTTGCAGTTGTTTGGCCAATTGAATGGCTTGAGTGAGTAATTGGTAAGTGAGGGTGGAGAGTTGTTCCCAGTCTTGAGGAGTTAAGCGCGGGGTTTCCAGCCAGATTTGGGCCAATTCTTGTTCTTCTTCAGAAGGATTGTCAGCAAGTAAAGTGTTTGCAAAGCGTTGATCTTCTTGAATAGCCAGGTGCTGTTTAAGGAGATTTTGAGCAATCAGGCTGAGGGAAATGAGGCCTTGGATTTTGTCATAACTGTGGTTGGGCAATGCTGCCAAGAGGGTTTGCACTTGAAACAGTTGTTTTTTAGATTCTTCAAGAGGTTGATCGTTTAAGACGGCTTTTAAGTGGTTGATGGCAATTTTGAAGGATAGATGAGGTATTCCCTGAGCAGCTTGTTGGGCCTGTTGATAGGATTCCAAGGCAGAGTCTATATCGCCACTAAGGAGCTGAGCATTGGCAAGAGTGTTGAGAGTATCCGCCAATATTTGGGAATCTTGAGTTAGACGGGCATCAGCCACTGCGTCATGGGCACGTTGTAGAGCTTCTTGAGTATCTCCTACAGTCAGCCAGGCGTCACTGAGTTGACTGAGTAACTGGGCACTGTGAGGGACTGATTGGGCTTTCTCAGCCCAGGAAACTCCTTCAATCAGGGTGGAAAATACGTGTTTGTGCATGCCTAAGTTTTGATAAGCCGCAGCCAGACGTCGATAAATATCCAGTATCCTATCTGAAGGAGGTGTACTTACTTCTGAAGCGGAATATTGAGCCAACTCTGCTTGCCACACCTTGATGGCAGCTTCAAATTGTCCTTTTTGAAAGTAGTTATCTCCAACTGTCAAGTCAGTGGCAATCACTTCTGCAGTGCAACCAAGCCAAAGCAATAATATTATCCTTCGTAAAATTAGGTTCATAAGGGTATCTCAATGATGTCAATGGGTGAAAATAATGATGTGCAGTTTATAGGGTGTGAATTTTACAGTCAGTAGACCTCTTGCGAAAGTAAATGATGCGATAAAAATGAGATAGGAAAAAGGGAAATCTCCGTTGGAGTGGAGGCTGTAGCCGGAGTGGAGGTTCTAGAAGGTAGTTGGAGTAGAGGCTTTAGCCGGATTTGCAAGAGGTCTAGTCTAGAGTTTTTACCTCCTACCACCACAGCCATCTAAACTCAAAGAGAGTAGTTTTAGTGAGAACAACGAATCGGATTGCAGAAACCCTGGCTTGTATAGTATCCTGTTTTTAAATCTTTACGCCAAAGCGTTTACCCCTCAATGAACTTATTGATTTTACCTTTTTAGAGTATACACAGAAGAATTGAAAGATAGCGCTGCAGGCTTTATTCAACTGGAGTAAATGACCACTGTCTGCAGGAATTGCCTTGAAGGTAACAAGGAGGCGTCGATAGATTCAGTGTTGTACTGTCTTTTTAATGAGGAGGATGACATTGCCGGCTCTCTTGTTCAAGCAGGATTGGCTTAAGCAGTTGACTCAATCTCGAAACCCGCCCAGTTTTGAAAACTCAGTAGCTCTCTACTCAGTTTTTGAGTTAGGTATATCCAGATTTGTATGATTGGAAAGTGATTAATGACCCATTTTAACAAACCTAATTTACTATTTGTCATCATCGGAGGCTTTTTTGTCGCCAATGCGATGATCGCAGAATTTGTCGGTGTTAAAGTCTTTTCCGTAGAGAAAACCTTGGGCTTTGAATTTGGTCCTGCTTTAAACCTAAGTGCGGGGGCCCTGCTCTGGCCATTGGAGTTTGCCATCGCCGACCTCATCAATGAATACTTTGGGAAAAAAGGTATTCGCATTCTATCCTACCTCACCGTAAGTCTCATTGGCTATGCCTTTCTTATCATCCTGATGGCTATGTACTTAGTTCCAGCAGATATTTGGATCATCCGTGAAACTGCACACGGACCAGTCAACATGGTATTGGCTTTTGATGCGGTATTCAGTCAAGGACTGTGGATCATCATTGGCTCCATGATTGCCTTCCTCATCGGTCAACTGATTGACGTCATGATCTTCTATAAAGTCAAACAATACACTGGAGAAAAACACCTCTGGTTAAGAGCCACGGGCTCTACCTTTGTATCCCAACTGATAGACAGCTTCATTGTTTTGATCATCGCCTTCCATCTCAATCCAGCCACTCAATGGGGTTTAAATGAAGTCCTAGCCATGGGCGTTATCAAATACTTTTACAAACTGCTCATGGCCATTGCATTAACCCCCCTGATTTATTTACTTCACTATCTCATTGACAGATATTTAGGAGAAGAATTGGCTATGCAAATGAAAAGTCAGGCTATGCAGGATAGTCAATCCGAAAAAGAGGGGACCACTTCTTCTGTGGATAAATCAACCAAGCCAGAATAACACTTGAGAAGCGAAGGCACTGTCCCAACTCTCAACAAACAATTCCTGCGCGTTTCAAAACCGCTCACCCTCGTTGGCAAAAATTGTGAACATTTTGGGAATAACTTGTGAATTATGATTACCTTAAACCTCACTGCCCTAACCCTGTACATCATGGCGGCGACCTTTGGACTGCTGAAAAACAACTGGATACCTCCTCGTAACCTTCTATTTACCCTAGGTACCCTGGCTCTAATCCTTCATGCAGCAGCTTTATATTACAATTTACTAACTCCAGAAGGTCTTAACCTGGGTCTATTCAGTGCTGCCTCCTTAATCGCCTGGGTCATCATCAGCCTCCTCCTCATCAGCCTACCCAGACAACCGGTAGATGGCTTACTCATCGCTTTGCTACCCATTGCAGCACTTACCTTGGCTTTAGAAACTGCCTTTCCCAGCCAAAGACTCCTCTCCACTCAACAAAGTCTAGGCGTCCTACTTCACATCCTATCTTCCATCTTAGCCTACAGTTTTCTCAGTATTTCCGCTATTCAAGCACTATTTTTAGCCTTCCAAGACCACCAACTCCATTACAAACATCCCACCCGAGTTTTACAAATCTTACCCCCCTTACGAACCATGGAAGACCTACTCTTTCAAACCATAGGAATTGGCTTTCTTCTCCTTAGCATCAGTCTACTTAGCGGTTTTCTCTTCTTAAAAGACGTATTCGCTCAACACTTAGTTCACAAAACCATCCTCTCCACTCTTGCTTGGGGAGTATTTGCTGGATTATTATGGGGACATTGGAAATATGGTTGGCGGGGCAAAACGGCCATTCGCTGGAGCCTGAGCGGTTTCTCAGTCTTGATGCTGGCGTATTTTGGAAGCAAACTGGTCTTAGAATTTATCCTTCATCGCTGAACAAGAAGGAAGGAGACAAGTGCATTGGGGAATTTTATCGGACAAATCCCGCGACGGGGATGAATTTTACGAAATTCTGAGTGAGGTGGCACCCACCACAAGAGTAACAATCCCCTGTACCTTGAACCGCAGCGGTTCAGGTGGGAACTTCCAAGGGTGTATCAGGCTTTCCACTTCAAGGTGGACTTGCACAACAACACCAACATTCTGTTCCCTAGGTATAAGATTAGGTTCAAGTGTCTTAGTAGATTGCTACTTAAATGGGGATGCCAAAAACGAATCATTAAACCTCTTGCAAAGATACGCGATAACGAAAAAATGAGAGTTGCCCCTCAGCTAAGATACGTTGGAGTAGAGGCTTTAGCCGGTCAGCGGTAGGCCCTTGCAATTTGGAAGCTCTAAAAAATAAGTTGGAGTGGAGGCTTTAGCCGGCCAACGGTAGGCATCACCCCACATACACAAATTGCAAGGGCCTACCGCTGACCGGCTAAAGCCTCTACTCCAATTTACCTTAGCCTCCACTCCAACGAGGACTTCCCTTTTATTTTTTCGTATCACATCATTTACTTTTGCAAGAGGTCTATTAAATTAACAATTCCAACTGATAACCAGACTTCTTATAAACTATCATAACTGACATTGAACTCATAAGTCAACATCAATCAAACCCGAAGAAAATCACCTTTTACCCAATTTTCCACTCTGTAAATCCTGACTTAAACCCACAAAATTTACAATTCACCTATTACTTGGCAGCTAAAGGAGGCAATTCAGACAAAGCACCAGCCAAACGTTCATTCAAACGCTCAACACTCGCATCCAAAGAAGTTATATGCTCTTCTTGACGCTGTTTGTACTGAAAATACTCATGAATGATATTCAGAGCACTCACCACCACCATCCGCTCACTGCCCACAACTTTACCGCTGACTCGCACCTCTTGGAGTTTTTCATTCAAATACTGAGCAGAAGCCAACAACAAAGAACGCTCCTCTTCTGGACAAGCCACCACATAATCCTTATCCAAGATATGTAAATTAACGGGTATGGCTTGACTCATGAGGCAGATTCCATGGTCTTCAAGCGAGCAATCATAGCCTCAATTCGATTGCGAGCTAGAGTATTTTTCTCAATCAACCCAACTCGTTCCGTCAATAATTCCTGATTATGTAATCGCAACTGTCGATTTTCCTCGCTCAAACGCTGACAATATTCCAATAACGTCTCAATTCGTCCCTCCAGTATAGACAGATGAGTATGTTCTGCCCGCATCTATACATCCCTCCTACAATATATCAACTTCTTCCCCGATCTCTGCCGGAGATTGCATAGACTCATTAGGAGTCTCCTTCAAGTCGTCAAATAAATCATCCAAATCAAAAGCATCCTCTTTTTTAGGAGGATTACCATCATACACCAAATATTCCCTTCTTTGCAGATAAGCATTTCTTAAATAGGAGTATTTATCCAAAGCCGCAGTCTCTAAAATCTGCTCCATATCCAACAATCTAGCCCGTCCGTCTACCGTTTTTAACACATTGGTCGATATCACAAAATTACGGACATTGGCATGCTCAGAATTGGCGTAATATACTCGAGGGTCCAACCACGTATCCACTCCCCATCCTAAAGTATCCCTGATCGTACTCGGTCCAAACAGGGGAAGTATTAAATAAGGACCAGATTTTATCCCCCAATAACCCAATGTTTGGCCAAAGTCCTCGTAATTTTTAGGCAAATCATTTTGAGCAGCCACATCAAACAACCCAAAAATGCCGATGGTACTGTTCAGTAACAAACGACTCGCGTCCAATATAGCCTGCTTAAACTTCAACTGCAAGATATCATTAGTTACCACGACCACATCATTCAAATTACTAAAAAAATTACCAATTCCCTTATTAACCGGAGCGGGAACAATCGCTTTATAAGTTTTTGCAATTGGCTTTAACAAGGCTCGATCCACATCCTCGTTAAATGCAAAAACATGACGATTGAATTTTTCAAAAGGATCAATTTGTTGAGGAGTAGTTGCACAACCTGTCAATCCTCCTAACCATACTAACCCTATGAACATACTTATATAACGAGTGAGCAATGACATAATTTTAATCTTAAGGTTCAAAAATCAACTGCTTAACAAGTTACTGCAAGCCCAAGTCGATGTCAAGTTTTAAGTTTTATATATATAGACCTCTTGCAAAAGTAAATAATGCGATAAAGATAAGATACGAAAAAATAAAAGGAAAATCCCCTTTGGAGTAGAAGCTTTAGCCGGTACCTTGGAGTAGAGGCTTTAGCCGGTACCTTGGAATAGAGGATTTAGCAGGTACCTTGGAATAGAGGCTTTAGCCGGTCAGCCGTAGGCATCCCCATACACAAATTACAAGGGCCGACCGCTGGACCGCTGACCGGCTAAAGCCTCTATTCCAAGGTACTTTCTAGAACCCCCACTCCAAAACTTCCACTCCAACGTATCCTAACTGATGCGCAACCCTCATTTTTTCCTTATCGCATACTTTTGCAAGAACTCTAATCATCCATCAAATCAGAACACTGAAAATCACACTTGAATCTACTTGCCCCCGATTTCACTGGAATAAATAACTTCCCAAGGTATTTCATCCAAATAAGGAAGGACTATTTAACCGCTCCGCAACCGCAAATACTCATTAACCAAAGTTTCCACCTCATGTGGACTGGGAAAAATCGCTGCCTTTTCCCCCCTGGGACCAATTAAAACAATCATTGAAGAATGATCAATCAAATAACTCTGCTCATCCGATCCCGGCTTTCTCAAATAAATAATTCCCAACTGTCCAGTCAACTGGTTAACCTGCTCACTGTTCCCAGTTGCCCCCATAAAATTGGGATCGAAAAACTGCACATAACCCTTCAACCTCTCTGGAGAATCTCGTTCCCCATCCACAGAAATGAAAATAAATTGGCTATCCTTCAAACGATCAGGCGCTTGCTCAACCAATCGCGTTCTCACCTGATGCAAAAATGCCAAAGTAGTTGGACAAATATCTGGACAAAAAGTATAGCCAAAAAATAAAAAACTCCAATGTCCATGCAACCGCGACAAATTGAAAACCTGACCCTCTTGATCAACCAAAGTAAATTCAGTCAAAAAAGGCGCAGCATCCCGATCCATTCCCGTATGGAAATAACTGATTGCCAAAAAATAACCCCCAACCAACACCAAACTCACGGCCAAGGCCAATTTAAAATTCACACCCAACACTGCCATATTAAGTATTCCTAAAACACCTCAAATAAAGTTGCCAGGCCCCTAAATTCCAGATAAACTCTACAACTGTTAACTGTTTTTACCAAACCTGCTAAAAAAACACCTTTCCTTGCAAAGAAACAAAGCACCTACTTTTCCCCCGATTTTTCACAACCCTGACCCTTCTAATCTGAAAATGCCATTCTACTTTAGAGAATCTTAACATGTCAAAAAAAATAAACTTGACCCTAGTGGCTATCAGTGTTATCACAACCACCCTACCCCTATCTACCCTAGCCACCAATGGCTATTCTTCCCACGGTTGGGGCACACAAAGTAAAAGTATGGCAGGTATCGGAGTAGCCATGCCCCTAGACAACCTCAATGGTGCCAACAATCCTGCCACTTTACTAGAGGTAGGTCATCGCATGGACTTCGGACTCTCCCTATTCTCTCCCAATCGAGGCTATGCTGCCAACAATGACAGCTCAATAGGGTATCCAACAGTATCCCCAGGAAATTATGAAAGTGATTCCGAATACTTTCTCATTCCCAGCTTTGGCTACAACATTCCCCTTGACCAACTTTCCACAATAGGCATTCTCATCGGAGCCAATGGTGGCATGAACAGCGAATACAACAATGCAGTATTCTCAGCCTTCAACAACCCTGCCGGCACAGCCAGCACCCCCACAGGCATTGACCTAAAACAACTCTTCATTGGCATTCCCTATGCCAGAAAACTCAATGCCCAACACTCAATCGGCATCATGCCAATCATTGGCATTCAATCATTCAAAGGCTATGGCCTAGAACCCTTTCGCCCCTTCTCAAGTGCCCCCGAACAACTCACTAATCAAGGCACAGACCTAGCCTATGGAGCCGGTCTCCGCATCGGTTGGTTTGGGAAAATCCAGCAACGATGGTCCATTGGTCTCTCCTATCAAACAAGAATTTACATGACCGAATTTGAAGATTACAAGGGACTCTTCGCGGAACATGGAGACTTTGACGTCCCAGCCACTCTGGTCATTGGCACCGCCTTTCAAGCCACCCCCACTGTCACTGCTGCCTTTGACATACAAACCATTTACTATTCCCAAGTCAACACCCTCGGTAACCGTTCAGACCTGACATTTATGCCAGGCACCATTGCGTTGGGAACTGATGATGGCTTAGGATTTGGCTGGGATGACATGACCATTTTTAAATGGGGACTACAATGGCAAATGCAACCCGATTTCACCCTGCGCGCCGGCTATAGCCATGCCAATCAAGTCATTCCCCACACCCAAGCCCTCTTTGCCATTCTAGCCCCCGCGGTTGTTAGAGACCATATCACCCTTGGTCTTGGCCAAAAAATCACTCCCGACAGCGAAATCAACCTGTCTTTCATGTATGCACCTGAAGAAAAACTATTCGGGAGCAACCCAAACACAGGAACCCAAACTGGTCACGTCGAAATGTCCCAATACGAACTTGAAATCACCTGGAGTCAACGCTGGTAACACCACTTCCTAATAGGCAGTGTAAGATGGGCTGACCCACAAAAAGCCCATCACCTGCCAATAACTAAAACCTAATTACACCACTGACTCTCACAGGGAATCCCATCATTGTCCCCATCCATCTTAGTGTCTGGACAATTTTTTAGATAAAACGTAGCCTCTTCACAAGAAGTCATCTCTGAACAGTACTCCTTGCCAGCACAAGAGTATCTGCTTTGAGAGGGGGGGGAATCATCACTTTCCTCATATCTGGAAAAATCCTCGCCTCTTTCACATGAACTCACCAACAGTACAACACTTACCAAAAATGCGATTCTCATTTTCATACTTAAAATACTCCTCTTTAAAAAACAATTACTTACAAACAAATGGCTTCGTAGTACGTCCTACAACATAATAGACTTATTTAGCGTAGAATAATCCAACAATTCATCCAATAAACACAACCTTTTCTATTGTAAGTCAAGCAATTATCACGAATAATACACTGTTTTATAGCGATAATCTGCCGATTATATCAAGAATATTTGGCCAATGAAACAGACTGATCTGATTTATTTTGACCCCTATTTAATTCCAATTGACTTGTTTCGTTTTCATCAATAGATCTCTTGCAGAAATATACGACAATGAAAAAATGAGAGTTGTCCCTCAGTTAAGATAGTTGGAGTAGAGGCTTTAGCCGGTCAGCGGTCAGCCCTTGCAATTTGTGTATGTGGGGTGATGCCTACGGCTGACCGGCTAAAGCCTCCACTCCAACCTACCGGCTAAAGCCTCTACTCCAATTCTAATGGGGATTTCCCTTTTATTTTTTCGTATCTCATCTTTATCGCATCATTTACTTTTGCAAGAGGTCTAATATATTACTTGAGCTTCCCTAATAACCAAAAACCTTATCTTCCTCAAACCAAGGACAAAGTTTAACACCCCCCCACAGAAAATTGAATTTTTTGCCCTCAAAAAGACTATTTATTACAAGAAGTGGCTAATATCCATAATCCAGATTTTTTTTCAGCAACAACTCCATTCCCTTGCCCAGAACTCACTTCATTCTCCTGTCCAAAACGAGAAAGGGACACTATGCCACTGGCCATCAGATCATTAGCCGCATTTGGCACCCCTTCCCGTTCCACAATCATAAAACTGCTCTGATCATCGACCAGGGAACAAGGCTTCTTTAACAAATCCTCGGCATTCAACGGCTTCGTTGTCAACACAATAAAATCTTCATTTGAATTGCTAGGCTCTGTGACAATAAGCACACCATGAGTTCTGACTTGGGCAGAAGCATTAATTGTTCTCTCCAGAAATTTACCCGTGAAATTATAAATTAAAGTACTGATAACTTCTGCATTCCCGTCACTTTCATTGCCTGTGCTGGCTGAAATTTGACTGCCGTCCAAAATCAAAAATAACGGCCTTAAAGTCAGATCCGGATTCCCAAAATCTCCCACCATAATCACCTGTTTACCCACCAAATATAAATCACCAGGCACGCTCAATTTCAAATTCCCACCACGCGAACTATTTCCCAAACTCTTAATCTTTCCTTCCTGTATGATCAAACGATCAGCAACCTGCACAGTAATGTGACCAATTTCACCCTGTGGTTCACTGTGGGTAGTTATTTCACCTGCATCCAGTTTCAATTGTCGAGCCTCAATAAAAATATTTCCTCCTGTAGACGAACCAGATAAAAAAGTATCAATCGAACTCCCTTCACTGATCAACAAATTCCCAGCATCCACCACAATGTTGCCTCCCTGATCAGAAGAGCCCAACGTATCTGTTTGTATTTGCGCATAATCTCGTAAATAAAGGCGATCAGCATTCAATAAAATATTGCCCACTTTACCCGAAGCATTAGAGTAGTTGAGGGAAAAAACTCTGCTACCCATTTCCTGCGAATTTTTACCCGCCAATTCAATCTGTTCTGCAGATAGACTCAGATTACCTGCCGGGTTATTCCCCAATGTAACACTGCCAATTTGAGCTCCTTCTTTCAATGAAATGTGAGCAGCCGACAACTGAATGCCCATTTCTTCTCCAGTCTCTTGCTGATTGTTCTCATTACCTTGAGTGGTTGTGAGAATCGAACTGCCTTGGCTACCCGACAACAAAATTTCCCCACTGGCCAATACCTGAATAGTCCCACCTTGACCAGTTCCCAAGTTTATGGACTGTAACGAAGCGCCTTCAAACAAATGAACATTCTCAGCCGATAATCGAATGGAATCAACTCCACCTTTTTCCGTAGATTGCGTAACAATACCGCTGCGTTCTCCATTTGCATTTTCTCCAGAAAAATGAGTCAAACCAGTCACTTGCAAAACAATTTCTCCGCCTGTACCATTTCCAGAATGATTGCTGACAATACGAGAACCAGTATGAGCCGTAACCTGCTGTGCCTTGATCCCAATCCGTCTCTCAACGCTGTCTTGAGTATTGATTTGGAGGTCCGAATTTTCCAATTCTAAATGACCTGTTTGCACCTCAATAGCAGCGTGTTCCCCCGTTGATAATCCGTCATAAACTGGTTCCTCTGACTCCACAACATCAACCAATACTGTGGAATTATGCAGTTGAATATTTCCCGATAAATCATTGATCTGCAATTGTTTCTCATCAGTAAAACTGATTTCACCGGCTTGAGCCAAAGTGGCCAATTGTATTCGTCCCTTTTCAATTCTCAGCAAAGAATCTTTCAATATCAGTTGGTTAGAAGTAAAAGAAATATCGTGCTCGGCGGGAACAGTTAACAACTGGTTATTGTGAATAGTTAAAGCACTTGAAGAATTGTCTAAAAACCCAAAGGCTTGTGGAGCATGGGCCGAAAGCAAAGGTTGAGAATATTCAGGATCATTGGGGTTAACCCTGGCAGGAAAGATAAAACCATCAGCCAATTTTAGATAATTGGCAGTGCTGGCATGAAAAGCACCCTGTATATCCAAAGAGGCTTGGGGACCAAAAATGATGCCTGCTGGATTGAGAAAATAAAAATCAGCATTGGGAATAGTGCTGCGCAACATGCCATCAATAGTGGAAATCATTCCTCCCGTAACTCGGCTGATCACAGTTTGGATATTCCCAGATCCAGAAAAAGTGGCAGTTTCCGAGGAATTAAGGTTAAAACGTTCAAAACTGTGGAATAAATTAGGTCCCTGTTGGCGACCTAAATTGGGACTGATCAGATAATCAGGACCTGACAATTCCGTAGTTTTGCCACCTAAACTGTTGTCTACAATGACTTCTGCAGAAAGTAGAGCGGAATAACAAGTTAAAACTAAAATGGAAAGGGATCTTTTCATGATGATGATTTATCAAGTGGTCAATAGATTTGGTCAATGAGTAATTTTGGGAACATTTCCCTTGTTTCCCATTTAAAAGGCTTTCTCCTGTCGAACAAAGAAATGCTGTAGGTCTATTTTAGCCTTTTCCTTGCTAAGTTTAGGTTTCCATCATAATGAATTCATATTCTCCCAATTCATGCCACTTCCAAGTCAATTGGTTTTTGTAATCTTTTGAGAAGAATTATGATCCTACCATTTTTGAATGACAGGTCGTTGCCAATATCCACAATCCAACCTCTTTTTTAGACAAGGAATTATCAGTCATTCCCAAAGGTTGAGAAATAGACAGGCCACTGGCAATCAGATCGTTGGCAGCATTGGGCACGCCTTCTCGACCTACCAATACAAAACTGCTTTGACTGTCTGCTAAGGCACAAGGAGCGTCCAATAACCCACTGATATCTAACAAATTACTGGACAATACCAACAGTCCCTCTTCTGCATTATTATCTGGGGTGCTGATGGTAACTACACCATCTACGCCCATTTCAGAAGATGCATTGATTACCTCGGTAATTGGTTCCCCGGTGAAGTTGTACACTCCAACTGTGACAATATTAATATTCCCACCAGCCCCCTTTTTGGCTCGAGCGATGATTTGGCTGCCGTCCAATACCACAAATTCCGGTTCAAGAATGATATTACCTCCATTCCCAAATTCTTCACTGACGCTGGTGGTGATTTGACTGCCAATCAAATACACGTAACGAGGACTGGTGACCGCAAGATTTCCCCCATCGGCACTGTCTGCCGAGGTTTTAATTGCACTATTTTGGAGTATAATCGGTTCTCCAGCATGCACTGCAATTTGCCCTGCTTCTCCTTGTTGCTCACTGCGGGCAGTGATCACTCCCCCATACATGCGCACTTGTTGCGCCCGCACGAGAATATCTCCACCTTTGGCAGGTCCATAAGTGGCGGCGTTGATCATGCCTTCTTGTGCAATGGTCAATTCTCCAGCTTCCAAAAAGATACTGCCACCTTGCCCGGCGTTGGAAGTTTCTCCTTCAGAGGTTGAGAACAATCCGCTTGCAAATTGGTCTTCAGAACGATCAAGTCCCATAAACTGCACTTGATGACTTACAAATACTTCAATTCGCCCACCTTGACCCGGTCCAAATGTGCTGGTCCCAATTTGAGCCCCATTTTGTAGAGATAAGCGCCCCGCTTTGAGCAGAATATTGCCTCCAGAGCCAGCGTTCTCCTCTCGACCTGAAGCATTGGCTATGATGTAACTGCCGTAACCAGCTTGATCCAGTCCCGACAATTGAACCAAGTCTCTAACCTTAATATTGATCTGTCCTCCTTGACCTGTGCTGAGACTGTTGGCTGTGATATTGGCTCCATTGAATAGGGAAAGTTGTTGGGCAGCGATCTCCACTGTTCCTCCTTGACCAGAAGCTCCCCGACTGCTGGAGGCAAAAATACCACTGGTGATTCCTCGTTGATCTTCTCCAATAAATTCAATGTGATCGGCAGATAAGTTAATCAGTCCCCCTTGACCATCCCCATAGGTGGAGCTGCCAATCTGCGCCCCATCTTTTAACAGGATATGTTGGGCAGAAATTTGAATTGTTCCCGCGGGACCTGCATTCTCAGTTCCTCGGGTGGTGGCGGCGATGGAGCTGCCTTGACCTTGACTACCTATACCTGAAAGAGTGATATTCCCTGTGGCTGTAATCTGCAAATTACCTCCCTGACCGGTCCCAAGAGTGGTGGCATTTAACAAGGCGCCATTGTCCAAATGAAGGTCTCCAGTGGTTATTTGGATATGACCCGCTGTTCCTCCTCCTTCACCAGCTTGAGCGACAATACCACTGGCATTTTTGGCAGCATTCTCTCCAGAAAAATAGGTTAAATCTGTGGTCTCTATGGTAATTTGCCCTCCAGCACCAGTTCCCAAAGTATTGCTCATGAAACGAGAGCCCGCTTGAGCCATTATTTGTTGAGCCTTGATGTCAATTTTTCCAGCGGGGTCGTGGAGGGTGTTGGCTTGTAAGGTGGCATTTTCCAGTTGAAATTGGCCTGTGCGTATACGAATGGCACTTTGTTCTCCAGAGCCCACTGCAATCATGGAATTTTGGAGGTGAATTTGGCCAGACAAGGCAGTGGTTTGTAGATCATTTGCAGTGGGCAAAATTTCTGCGGTTTGAGTTGAGGTGGCCAGGTTAATTTGTCCTTGACCAATTCTGAGCACGGAGTCTTGGAACAAGAGGTTGCCAGAGGATAGAGATAGACTGTTCCCACTGGAAACTTTAAGCAGATTGTTGTTGCCGTTAATAGTGATGGTGCCGGAATGATTGTCAATAAAACCAAAGGCTTGTGGGGGGGAACTGGTGAGAAGTTGATTGGGAACTGAGGCAGTGGCTAAATTGGTACCATCGGTAAATTTCAGGGTATTGGCAGTGCTGGCGTAAAAAGCGCCTGAAATGTCCAAAGTGGCTTGGGAACCAAAGAAGATACCTGCTGGATTGAGCAGGTAAAGATCAGCGTCGGGAATGGTACTTTTTAATGTGCCATGAATTTCAGAAATTTGTCCCCCGGTAATACGGCTGATGATAGCGTGAATGCTTTCTGGTCCGGAAAAAGTAGCAGTTTCGCCGGTATTAAGGGTAAACTGTTCAAAACTGTGAAATAGGTTGGGACCATGAATTTGCCCGAAATCGGCAGTGATGGCATGGTCTGGCCCGGTCAGTTGGATTGTTGGACCTAGACTGCCATCTGTGACAATTTCGGCCAGGATTGAGGAGGAGTAACTGAGTAAAATAATGGATAGATAACTGATTGTTTTCATAGTAAATATTCTTTTTCTGAAGGACAATTTTTAATTGGGTTTACAATCATCTAAAACAGAAAATGGATCATTTTGCCATTGATTTCTACTATTTTCTGTAATAAGCCGAATTTCAAGGCATCTGCCAATACAGCTCCCACGCCTATCAATGACAGGAGGATTCTGGTTAAATTTATTTTTCAGGTTGAGATGTTTTGATAAACCCAAACTGAAAAATGATACGAGTCTCCCCCAGTAAAGCTGTGGCAAGGACTAGGGCTCTTTCATCCAATTGTCTTGTTGTTCCCTGTTGGATGTACGGATTGGTAACAGTGTTGGGCAATTTCGTCATAATTAGTTAATTTTGCTTCGGTTACTGTGGCATATAAAACTCTGGTTTTTCCCAGTTGCTGTTGTTGAAAATTGGATTTTTCGGTTGCCCATTTTTGCAAAAGTTGTAGTTTTGAAAGTTGGTTTAAAGAAATGGGTTGTTTTAGGGAAATATCCAATAATAATCCATAAGGAGTCTGCGAGGTGTAAACTGGTCGCTAATTGAGGAAGCAACCGTTCTTGATGAATTTCTTGATTGATTTCCACCCATTATAATGTGGTCAATAGTGCGATCAATTGTCGAGTCAGGTCTTGCATGAAATACCTTTTTGTAAGATAAAATAAGCCCATGGTCACTGAATTTCAGTGGCAGAATAGTATGGACTATTGTCAAAAAATAGGCAATACTATTGGGTAGAGGGTTATTGGGTTTTCAGAATTATTAGGGAAAGAAGGGTTTTTAATGACCAGTGAGGCTGATGGTAAACAGTCCTATGGTTTTTCATTGAAAATTTTAGGAGAATTGTTGCAAAAAGTCTGATCAAACAACAGGTTGTTTTTTTGGAATCTTGTTACAGTGGAGAATTACTGACAGGTTTTGATGAGGCGTATAAGGAGGATTCATGCGATATTTGTTTTATCACTTCAACTCGAGCGCATGAAGAGGCGTTGGCCCAGGGGCTATTATTAATCAATGCTTCATTGGAAATTCTGAATTATACTCATCAACCCAAAGGCACATTTTGGGTAAATAGTGACAGCCTCATTGAAAACTTAAAACAACAATTGATGACTAGCGAAGGTTGGCAACGGTTTGGGATGAAACTGAAGGGGCACTTGATGTTGACTAACTGTGCTTTGAGTCAACAGGTTGACCTATGCCTCTTCCATATCTTCCCCAGCCTATTCTGGAGAATTTTTACAAATCAATTTAATCGGTTATGATTCTGACGGTGACACACTTGTTTATGAACTTCTGTCTCCAACTTCTTCCACAGCCTACGATTCTGCTTATATTCAAGGCACATGCTATATGTGCAAATATCCAGCGCATTTGATACAATCGGTTCAACTGTTATTAAGTATCGTGTTACAGACGGACAACAAGTCAGTCAACCAGCTACCGTTACCTTACAGACTGGCACAAATGCAGGCAATATACGTCTAATCAGCTTCCTGATAGCACTCTCACATTTGAAACGATCCATTCTGCGCCACCAGTTTCTCAAGTGATTGTGATTGAAAATACCGGTGAGGGGACTTTACAACTTGAGGGGCTTTCGTTAAGCAACCCCTCTGATTTTCAAGTAACTCCTGCTAACCTGTCGATGTCTTTGGCGAAGGGTGAAAAAGGGAATCTTACCGTACAATGTAGCTATTTTGGTGAAAGTTCGCACACGGCTGAATTGACCTTGAATAGCAATGACCCCAAGCAACCGAAGTTGACTTATCATTTAGAGTGTCATGGGCCAGCGTCGCTTTCTCCAGCGAGTACCGAGTTACCTCAGCACTTGACAGCGATTTTGGCGGCCACGGCAGATACCGAATATACTTCTAACACTCTTGTCGTCAGTGACGTAACGGAAACCGTGACGGCTACCGTGACGGGAGGGAATGCCACTTTGGTCAAGAATGGAATAGAGACCGGTGCCGCGACGACCACAGTTAGCAATGGCGATACTTTGGCCGTGACCACTCGATCAGCGACTGGTGCCGGCAACACGGTTAATTTGGCTTTGCAATTGGGTGAGAAAATTTTACCTTGGTCACTGACTACCGCGTCAGTAGAAGCCGGGCCCGCAGAGACTGGAAAAATGTCCAGTTACACGCCGGTCAATTGTGAAGTCAGTGAATCCGGTGGCGCGGTGTGTCAATTGCCGTTGACGGCACCGGCAGGAACGTCAAGGATGGACCCGAAATTATCGTTGGGGTATAACAGTCAAGGGAATAACGGGCCTCTGGGAGTGGGCTGGTCTTTGAATGGGTTATCGGCCATTACTCGTTGTCGGGCGACACAAGCCCAAGATGGGTTGATTGATGCGGTGGATTTCATGACAGTTTTTGTTTAGCATAATGGGTAAGCTACTGAAAGATGTTTTACATTTTCGTTGTGCGGTTTCCCTTACTGAGAGAATAAACTTATGGACTTTGTTATCCCGTTAATTCGTTTTCCAATATTTCTTATCTTATCTACAATAGTGACAGCCTATTGCCTGCCCTTATTTGTAATAGAAACGTTAGTAATGATTCTTTGGTTGCTGTTCGCGTTTGCATTTGTGACTCGTACCCAAGTCAAAAAGTCATGGATTCATACTTATCCCAATTCGGTGAGACATTTCTGGCGTACACTAAAAAACTTGTGGTTATGGGTAACGTTAAAAAATGAATCATTCTATAATGTGTGGATAAGAATTATTTCTGCGCTTATCATACTGGCTGTGGTGTTTGCACTCGTTTCGCCAATTTATTTTGGTTATGAAGATAGCTACCTCATAGAATTAAAGTATTTTATGGCAAGTTCCCATGTAGTTAAGCTGATTTTAGATGCCAGTCCGCTAGTTCAAGTGGTCATGTTTCTACTATTTTTGGCATGTCTATACTCATGGATATTGATACTTCTGAATTTGCAGAAATTAGAACAGTCCTCGTGGTTGATGGAACAGTTTGAAACAAAATCATTGCGACAGTTAAGTTCTCTTTCTAACTTATCATTCAATGAAGTTCCATTTGGAATCGAGTTTGTCCTTAACTCAGGTTTCAAAGAATATTTGACTTCAAAAGGTAAGTTAGATAAGAAAACCATCGTGGAAAATGTTCAGAAAGCTATGCAATCAGCCCTAAAACAAGAAGTTGATAGATTGGAAAGCAATTTGTGGGCCCTTGCTACCATTGGATCAGTTAGCCCTTATGTTGGTCTGTTTGGTACAGTTTGGGGCATTATGAATTCATTTAATGCGTTAAGCAATATACAAGATGAACTTAGTCTGGCAATGGTAGCCCCCGGTATTTCGGAAGCCTTGATTGCCACTGCAATGGGTTTATTTGCGGCAATTCCCGCAGTTATTGCTTACAATCGTTCTGCCACTATCATTGATCGCTTAGTGACACGTTACAACGCCTTAATAGATGATTTCACAAACCTTTTACAACGCATAGGTTAGCTTCATTAACCACTTACATATTTGAGGTTTGTTATGTCTCGTCGTCTAATGTCTCAAATGAATGTAGTACCCTACATTGATGTGATGTTGGTACTTTTGATTATTTTCATGGTTACTTCACATTTAGCAAGACCACAAACTCCTGAGAAAGTTCGTGAGGAAGTCAAACGTAGTCAACAAGAACTCATGGAACAAAAAATGGTACTAGCCAAATTGCAGAATGAACTCAATGCCATGGCCATGGCAAAAGAACGAGAAATTTACCGTTTGGAGAAGCTAAGGACAGACGTTCAAACTGAACAATTACGTTTGGCTGAAACCAAGAATCAGCAAGAAAAACAAACTCGTCAATTGAACTCATCGCGTCAAAAAATGGAGGAACAAGTAGCAGAAGCACGGTCTCGTTTGGACGAGGTTAAACGCCTTCAACAAGAAGAGCAAAGTCGCCTTGTGGAACTGCAAGATGAAATAAGAGAACTGGAACAGAACAGAACCACCAGTGAAGAGTGGGAATTTACTCAATACAATCATCGCGCCGTGGCCAAAAACCAAGATGGTGATCTGGTAGAGGCAGAGATAAGTAATGAAGAAAAGTCCATCTTAAATCTTACCAGAAAGGGAAATCAAATTACGGGTAGTTTTTCGGCATATACCTTTATTTCTGGTCAAAGAGTAGGTGGTAATAGATGTTCTTCAAAGATAGAAGGAGAAATTGATGGTGATCAAATTGAGTTTATTGAATACATGACTGATGACGCTTGTTGTGATGGTGCTAGAACGAAATATAGTGGTACTATTCAAAATGACAGAATTAAAGTTGATTACTATCCATTAGGAGAAACCCCTTTTGGCTGTATACAATATTTTGGTAGAGGTGTGGGTACGAAGCGATAGTAATTTGTCGTTATCACACTATTTCTGGATCGGGATATTCGCAAATCTGTGCAAGCCTTTGATGGCAAAGCGATTTACTTGGACAGCCTGTATAACACCCGTGGGGAAGTCACCAAAGTCTCTGACCCTTATTTTGACATTGATACACCCATCTGGACTCTCAATGAATACGATGATCTCAGTCGCGTTGTCAAACAAACAGAACCTGACGGCAGTATTACGCTTAAAGAATATCATGGTTTAACCACCATTGTCGTGAATCCATTGGGACAACGCACGACCCAAGTGAAAGATGTACAAGGCAATCTCGTTAGGAGTGTGGATAGTCAAGACAAAGCTGTTACTTACATTTACGACGGTTTCAACAATCCCCTTGAGATGCGCGATTCGTTGGGCAATGTGACGCTGATGAGTTATGACCAACGCGGCAATAAAACTCGTTTGGATGACCCTGGTACGCATGTCACCACCTACACTTACAACGTGCTAGGCGAGTTACTGTCACAAACGGATGCGAAAAATCATACGGTCACTTTTCGTTATGATGTATTGGGTCGTCTGGTCGAACGTCAAGAACCCGAAGGAACGACGAGTTGGGAATATGATACCGCGCCCAAAGGCATTGGTAGTCTGGCAAAACTCACGTCCTCCAGTGGTTATAGCGAAACCTATCGTTATGACAGTTTTGGTCGCGCCACCGAAACCTTGACCGCCTTTGGTGGGCAAATTTTCCCGGTGACGACTTGTTATGACCAATACGGTCGCGCTTCGGCACTCACTTATCCGACCAGTTTTGCGGTGCATCACATTTATAACGACTTGGGCTATTTGCAAGCAGTGCATCGTGCCGATACTCAACAATCAGTATGGCAAACTGAGGTGATGAATGCGCGGGGTCAATTGGAGAAACAACGTCTTGGTAATGGCTTAGTGACCCAACGCGCCTATGACCCGTTGACTGGACATCTCCAAACGATTCAAACTGGCCCCGCCGGCAATCTGCAAGGTGTGCAGAACTTGAGTTATCGTTTTGATTCTTTGGGGAATCTGCTAGAACGTCGTCGAGATTCATTATCAGAGACGTTCACTTACGATAGTTTGAATCGGTTGGTAAAATCGAATATCAGTGGCGGTGAATCATTGACCATGAGTTATGACGAACTCGGTAATATCACGTCTAAATCTGATGTGGGCAATTACATTTATGGTCAGGGCGCGGGTCCTCACGCCGTCACTCAGGCTGGCACGGTCAGTTATACCTACGACGCCGTTGGAAATCGCGTCACTGCTTCCAATGGTCAGCAGATTCAATACACTTCGTTCAATAAACCGTCGTGCATTACCCTACAATTCTGATTACTATGTGAACTATTAGGAAGTTACCATGATGGACATAACAATGATTTTTCATGAAGCGAATATCGCCAAGCAATTAGCGGGTTACTTGGGGATTATCGAAACAATGGATGCGAAGCTCGATAGACTAGCAGGTGCTGAGTTTGAAGCGGCTATATGTTCCCTAGAGCAGGCTGCCACGAGTCAAACCGAACGCGATTCTCTATTGAGAGAGGCTCGGTCTAGGTTTAACAAAGCAATCTCCCTTGAGAATAACGAACGCCTCGCGCTGTCCTACATAGGACTGGCACTTTGTCATTTTCAATTGGGAGACGATTACAATGGACGGGAGGCACTACGAGCCATTAGTAATATCGAAATGAAGGCAACATACACATCGCTAACAAAAGGTGCCTTAACCGAATATTCTACCGGCGTTTTTGGACTTGTAACCTCTTTTCATGCCAAAAAAAATATCGAAGATACTATCCTCGATGCGTTGTTTGTTGCTTCGTTCAGTTTAACAATTATTATGGCCAGTCCATTCCTTGTGGCTGGTGGAGCTTATAGCCTTCATGAGGAACGAAAAAGAAAACTCGAAGAGTTCAAAGATTCAGTTCAATACTTTCTTGAAACTAAATCCTGAACATTCCTATTCTCTCGTTGCTATGCACCAATGAGCGTAGGGTGGGCAAAACATTTTTTGGTTTTACTTATCAACTCGTTGGATAATTATTGATTTTGATGTGCCACGATAAACCCGTTGCACACCCTACGCTTGAGTCTCATGAGTCTGATGCTTCTTCTCTAATGGTCTGAATCAGAATTTGCAGAATTTTAGAATTTTCAGAATGGGGGTGGAATTTCATTCGGTTCATTCTATAATTTGGGGAATGTTTCGACTATGCTCAGCACAAGTTTTGATTCAGACAACCAAATCAATGGAAATGGGTCTAAAGGCCACAAAGCAGTGCGTTTAACTAAGGGACTGATTACCCGTTACTTGAAAAATGTGCAATTCATAAACTCAAAGGTAATTTAGCGGGCTTATGGGCTTGTCGTGCTGGATATGATTTAAGAATTATCTTCGAGTTTATCAAAACTGAAGATTCCGCAGAAAAGAGTATTTTATTACTGGAAGTTGGAACACACGAAGAAGTTTACTGAAGTGCGTGTGTTTGCGCCGTAACGCGACTCAATGTCTGAATCAGAATTTTCAGAATGGGGGTGGAAGTTTATTCTGTTCATTCTATCATTCTGAGAATTCTGATTCAGCATCTATGCTCCCAATATCTAAACCACTCACTATAATCTGTAACTGTTGATAGAATAGTTAAAATTGATAGGGTGGTCATAAATTGGTAAATTTTACTTTTAAGCGAGCTGGACATATTTTCAGAAACGCGCCCGGACATGTAAATCCAGAAACCCTCTCGTCACAACAGCGTTATGCTAGATTGTTTGAGAACATCGCTTCAAATCCTAATAATTTGAACCCTACAGTTGTCTCTCCAGGTGGTATTGATGCTGGAGTAACAGGGCATTCACAAATTTTCAGAAACGGTAAACAAGTTTGGATACAACACAGAAATGGAGAAATTATTGATGCCGGCGTTAATATACCACCCAACCTTCGCTGAGCAATTGGCTACCGCCAAATGGTTCGATGCTAAGGACTTACCTATCGAAGCTAGCGAGGCGTATGAAGTTCTGATTACCACCGGTGAAGCCGATATTGTTGATATTTACGTAGACTTAGCAGTGTTGTATTTCGTTTGCACTGACTACGGTTACAGCACTTATCATGCTTTACCGCGCCGATTTATTGAAAAGTCATGGAAACGTGCGCATGAGGTATTGAATGAAGCAACCATTGTTTTCGGTAATGAACCAGAATTTTTATTCTGGCATAAATATTTTGATTTTGTAGTACTTGGTGATTCTCCGTTTGACGATGAATGCCAACAGTGGGTAGCTAGAAGCAATACCTTGGTTCCTTATTTTTATCTTTTTTCAGTCGTGGATACTGATAAATACAAAGAGCAAGCAACAAAGTTATTTGAATTGGTAAAATATGGCCATACTGCAAAAGAACGGTATATTAAATCAATTCTTGAGCCGCGTTTGAAAGTTAAGCGAACATAGTAAGAAGCATTAGGCTCGTGTGTTTGCGCCGTAACGCTACTCAAGGTCTGAATCAGAATTTGCAGAATTTTAGAATTTTCAGAATGGGGGTGGAATTTCATTCGATTCATTCTATAATTCTGGGGATTCTGATTCAGACCAACTTTAAAAGAGGTTTTTCCCATGCGTTCCTTACCACAACTAGAACAGGAAATTTTACAACTGCCTGTAGAACTAAGAATTTCATTAATACAAACGTTGGCAAATAGTCTCGCTCAATCATTTCCCCCTTCGCTTAAAACGGATTTCTCCCAGCAAGAGGATTTTAAAACAGCTTTATTGGCCATGCCTAACGTTGGCGAAGATTCTGATTTTGCAAGAATGAGTGATAATGGACGGGAAATTGAACTATCTGCTTGATACCAATGTGATTTCCGAATTACGCAAGCAAGCCCGGTTTGATGCGAAAGTGAGGCAGTGGTTCTCCTCAATTGCTTCGGAACAACTCTTTATCAGTGTGTTAGTGATAGGTGAACTGCGTAAAGGAGTTGAACTCATTCGTCGACGTGATGCCGTTGCCGCTTCTCATTTGGAAATTTGGCTAAACACCGTCACCTAACAGTTTAGTGAACGGATTTTGATGATTGACGACCTCATCGCCGAAGAGTGGGGCAAAATGAGTGCGGTCCAACCATTATCGGTGATTGATGGTTTGTTAGCAGCCACGGCAAAAGTAAAGGGATTAACTCTAGTCACCCGTAATGTGAAAGATATTCAACATTTGGAAGTGAATTGGTTAAATCCTTTTGAATAAAATGCCATTAACGTTCTCAACGACTATGCAAATCGGCATTTATTCACCTTTAGCAAACGTAACTAGCGTTAGTCGCGTGTGTTTGCGCCGTAACGCTACTCAAGGTCTGAATCAGAATTTGCAGAATTTCAGAATGGGGGTGGAATTTCATTCGGTTCATTCTATAATTTGGGGAATTCTGATTCAGACAATTCATCACGTTATTTATTGATAGTAGAGGTAAATTCTATGGTTACTTTTCAAACGATTTTAGACCTCGTTGAAACCTTACCTGAATCACAACAAGAAGATTTGGTCAATCTCCTTCGCCGGCGACAACAGGCCCACCACCGACAATTATTGGAACAACGCATCAGCGAAGCCCGCAACGAATTTGCTAGGGGCGAGGTCAGGGTTGGCACTGTGGAGGACTTGCTAAAAGAGTTATCCGAATGAGAACCTTAATTTGGGGTAAAACCTTTATCAAGGCGTTTAAACGGACCGTCAAACAATCACCAGCCGTGCGTCAATCGTTGGAAGAGACTCTGCGACTTTTAGAAAGTGAACCATTTGCACCCTCCTTAGCTACTCATAAACTCAAAGGTAATTTAGCGGGCTTATGGGCTTGTCGTGCTGGATATGATTTGAGAATTATCTTCGAATTTATCAAAACTGAAGATTCCGCAGAAAAGAGTATTTTATTACTGGAAATTGGAACACACGAAGAAGTTTACTGAAATGAGGTTTGCTTCTCAACAATGTCCTCTTGTTAATTACTGGATTTTATCGGTAAATTCTTTAATTCTGATTCCAACAATTTGTAGCGCGTCTGTTTGCGCCGTAACGCTACTCAATGTCTGAATCAGAATTTTAGAACTTTCAGAATGGAGGTGGAATTTCATTCGGTTCATTCTATCATTTTGGGGAATTTTGATTCAGACGATTAAATGGACAGTGTAGAATAAATAAACTTTTACCTGCGGATTACTCCTTAAACTCAATTAATGACGAGGTATTTTGAATGTTATTCCATGTCACATTGGAAACTGCCGAAGATGGCTGGATTATCGCTGAATGTCCGGCCTTCCCAGGTTGTGTTTCCCAGGGACGAGATGAACAAGAAGCACTGGCAAACATTAAAGAAGCCATTACCGCTTGGTTATGGGCGGAAGATCAAAAAAGTTTGCAACATCTCTCCCCTCAACAACTCAAACAACCACCCATTGTAGTGACAGTATAAACGATGGGACGACTGGCTAATATTTCAGGAAAACAAGCGGTAACAGCTTTTGGGCGGGCAGGTTGGCAATCCATCGGTCAAGTGAGCAGTCATTTAGTCATGGTCAAACCGGGCGTGAATGCTAATTTATCGGTACCTCAACACCGAGAATTGTCCGTGGGAACACTGCGCAGTTTGATTAAATATTCTGGTTTAACAGAGGATGAGTTTTTGAAATTACTTAAAAAAGAGTGTTATGTGTTAGGCACATCTTTTTGCGCCGTAATGCACCTTTATTGGAATTCCCGGTTATTTTTTCGTATCTCACCTTTTCATTATTGCATACTTTTTTGAGTGGGCAACGATAAACCTGCTGCCCACCCTACACGAATTTACCTAAGCAATTTAATTAATTCCCCAACTGATAAAGGACCACGCGCCGCTCTACACTGAGGGGTGCAGCAAGCCAACAGCCTTTCAACTCTGTTTGGGACTGCTGAGATGGGCAACGGAAATCAAAGTCCCATACGCTGTCTTTGGCAGAGCTGGGCAGAGACAAACTGAATAACAAAGTGCGTTGTCTTAGGTCCCAAGCCTTAATCTTATTGTCGCCCCCCACGGTTAACAATTGCTGACCACCGGGGGTAAATAAAGCACGAATTACAGTCTCATCATGTCCTGGCAAATAGTAAGGCTCTGATTCCTGTGGATATATTTTGAGTTTAAAATAATCGCCCACCAAAGCAACCTGCCGATGATCGGGACTCAAAGCACCCCAAAAAGTAGTTTTTCCACTCGAGTATTGACTGATGGCTTGCTGCCAAGAAGGGGATTGCCAGTCTGCCTGATTCCACAACTGAGCACCTGTATCTGTGGTGGTCAAAACCCACTGCCCGCTGTCATCCAAAGTCACCGCATTCATCTCCTGATCAGAATAGAGACGCGTGAAACTGGGCTGTGGAGTGTCCAAAGTGTCCAACAACAACTGCCCCAGTTGCCCATCATAACTGGCAGTCAACACGCGGCGACCATCCGGTGCAAAAGCCACTGCATTAACCCCTTTCCCATGAGTCAATGTGCCAAACAACTGCCACTGTTCCCCGGTCTTTTTCCAAACGGTGGCTCGACCGTCCAAACTGGCTGCAGCCAACCAATGATCTTCGGGACCAAAAGCCACGCGTTGCACATCCCGATCATGGATGTTACCAAAACTGTGCAACAACTTGCCTTCTGGTAGGGAGCGAATCTCCAATAGTCCAGTCTCAAATCCAACTGCCACCTGCATGGACATAATTCTTTCTGCAATGGCATTCCATCACCTTATTTGTACAGACCGCAACGTGGCAAATTATTTCTTAGCGTCTAATGCAGTGAATACCATTGCTTTCTCAAAAATTCGTCTTTTTTTAGGAGTACCTTCGTAAATAGCATAACCCGGAAATACCGTGAAAGTTATTTTTCCTTCTTCGACACAACCCACCAGTACTTCATGTTCTTCCGAGTTAAACTCAACTCCTGGTTCGTACCACAGAAGTTCTCCTGGTGGAGAAGCATGAATAATATCATTAACTAACTTCAGCGATCTTTCAGCAATATTTTTGAGAGTTTGCTCAATTTCTTGTGATTCAGATGGGAATCTAGTTTTAACATCGGAGCAACCACAACTGCTAAAATACATGATGAATTTACCGTTCACCGATTTAATAAGCTTAGTGGTTTCCACCTCTGCGATATTTCCTTTTTTACAGGTATCAACACTGCCCATCAGAACAGCTTCCGCAAGTTTAGAGCGAATTGTTGCTGTTTCCTGTTTACGTTCCATCTTAGCGTCAGGGTTACACTGTGTCCGTAATTTGTAAACTTTGTTGCTGAGTTCTTTGAAAGTTTGATCTTTCAGTTCTTTGAAAGCGGAGTGCAATACCTCAGTTCGCGGAGCATCTTCTCCTCCTGTTTTCAACATGGCAACCTCTTTTATCAATCGAACACATCTGAGCTCAAGCTCAGTATTCTGTTGTTGAATCGAGGAATAGTTTGCTTCAATCTTTTCCAGAGCCAGTATTCTGTCTTGTTTCTGTTGTAATTCAGTTGTAAGTTTCCGAACCTCATGTTTTAAATTTTTTACAACTTTGTCATTCCCTGTCAACCAATCTGTCCAATTTTTTATTTCCTGATTCAAAGTAGATTCAAGGTTGTTAAGCAGCAATATGATGCTGTACGGATATTTCCGAACGAACAACAAGTCATTCTCATTTTCTTCTTGTAAACGCTCATGGTTATCTGGTTTGTAATCAGAGTTATTTACCGTAGATGGTTGCTCTGAATCATGAGTAGATGTTTGCCCTTGAGGGAAACCTGTGAGCGGTGCTGCTGGTGAGTTTTTGGGCAAATTTCCTTCCAAAGGCATTTCTTGCTGGGAATTTTCTATGTCAACTTTACCACTTTGGTTTTGATCGTCACTCATGGATAATTACTCCTCAATTAATTCACGAGAATAAGTTGAAGAAAAACGCAGACTGGTTTTTTCTACCTTCTCGGTTTTGGTATCTTTAGCGGTTACTTGAATTTCAGTACCTCCAAATTTCATAGTTACTTCTACATTCCAATTAAGCCCACTGGAAGTATCTGAGCGAGTTATGGTTAGTGTTCCAAGCTCAGTGACTCCTTGTTCATCTGTATATCTAGGGTGTGGTTTTCTACTAGAATAGAATGTGAGCATCATCTCTTTTTCATTTTTATGCAACGGTGAATATACACGGGTAACTTTTTCATCTGTTCCAATTTCATCACCAACTTCTACAAAAACGAAGAAGCGATGGTTACATTGGTAACGATTGAAATCTTCTGCCCAAAATCTCTTTCCAACAGGGTCTTTGCTAGAATCAAATTCTTCACTACAACCTGCTCCGTAAGTCAATCGACTCACCCTCGAACGAATGGACGGATCAATTCCAAATGCTACTGCTCCTTCAACAATGGCTGCTCCAGGTGCAGGTGGAATCACAATCTTTTTCACCTTGTTATCAAATTCTTGATGAATCCTCTCTTGCAATAGAGGAGAAGTCGAAAAACCGCCTACTAGATACATGATGTCACATTTGATGTTTCCTAATCGCTCAAGCTGCTTATGTACTTCGTGAACAAGACCATCTAAGGTTGATTTGAAAATTTGCTTCATGGTTTCTGGAGAAATATAAATACTTTCATCTTCTCCATCCTGCTCATCAGCAAGTCTTTCTAAAACTTTAGGATAGTCTTTCAGTATCCGATAAAGTTTGGTTGGAATAGGAAAGTGACGTTCCTTACGCGGATCGTGATTACATTTGGCATTTTCCCAGTCTCCCATCATTCGTAAAAAATCTACGGGTTCTTCTTCGTGGTAGCGGGTAATAACCTCGCTAGTTAGCTTATGGACTAAAAAATTTTCTACAAAATATCTATCGACGTAAGTTGAGCCGTACGCACCACCCGTTCCCTGCACAACTTCTTTTAACTTTTTTCCCTTGATCACTTCATGCACAGTGATATCCACAGTTCCGCCACCAGAATCAACCACCATGAAATGTATTCCTTCAGATAATTGGTGTTGATCCTTTTCTTGACAGTACATCGCTGCCGCTTCCGGTTCCAATGCTAAAATCAAGCGTTCTGCTTCCTCTTCAGAACTGCCAATAATCCCTGCTTTTTGAGCTGCCCGACGCATGATTTGCTTATCCACATCACTCCATATTGCAGGCACGGTTAAACACCAACGAATTTCACTTTCTTTCAGGTGACCACTGGTGGCTTTTGTAATATCTGTCCACGCAAATTCTTTAAGAAAATGAAGATAGTCAGCGATAATATCCACGACTAGGAATTTTTCACCAGCACTACTCGTAATGCGTTGACCCTCTGAAGTTCTATCTTCACTTTCCCGCAATGCCATCTTAAAGCGTTCAAAAAAGTGATAGTTCTTTGCTTCATTCGTTTTGCGCTTTTCCGCTAAAACAGCTCTCGCTTCATAACCCCACCATTTTTCCTTACGGTCTGGCGAATAAAGAATCTGCGTTAGTGTTTTAACATAAGGAATATCCTGTCCAAACCACTGAGTTTTTGGAATAATTTTCTTATCATCCAAAAACGCATACGCATAACCAGAACGAGAGGTTCCAAAGTCAATACCAACTACAACCTTGATCGATTTGTCATCAAATGCCATACTCTATTTCCTGTGATTAACCAATTAATCCTGAAAAACTTTATCAAAAATTTGTCTTTTCACTCTAAAATTCGCTTTAACTAACTGTAAATATAATGCTTCTTTTCCACTTGCCAATGTTAAATGAGGCATCTTTAAGATAGCTAATGTGCCTTTCACATTCAATCCCAAATGCAATGCTTCTCTCCGCGCCACGGCATCATCCAGAATCAAATAATCTGTTTGCAATTCTATTCCCAACGCAATCGCTTCGGACTCACCTTGACCCAAATGCTGACTCAAACTATTCACTAAAGAAATCAATTGAGTAGGCTTAACTTGCAGTAGATCAGAACGTATTAGCTGCATTATCTCAATACAAGCCTGATCAGCTTTTGCTTGTATTTCCACTGCAACCGCTTGAGGAAGACAGTGATAATTTTCCTGAGATTGAACAAAATCCTTTAACCAACCCAGTCGCGCCAAAAAAATTAAGGGCGAGGTATTGAAAACAATTGTTTTCATGATTACCATCGCTTTTCTAATTCAACATCTTCCTCTGATAAATAAGAAAATTCTATTCCCATGAGATCAAGTAGCGTGAGTAAAAAATCTGGTTCCAATTTCATCATGTCTGCCGCTTTATGCAAACTGATTAACTTAGCAACCAATGCCCCCAGCACAAATAAAAACTGCTCTTTTTGTTCAATTTCATTAAATATTTGTAGTTGAGCTGCAATAGGTTGAGAGACGGTCTGAGTTATCATCAAATTATTTCCATGAAAATGAATAAAGTAGATTATTTATTACCAAGTGATTTCTTTCATTTTAGCACTTCGCCATTGTTCTAAAACCTTTGCAATGTGTTCCGCTGCATGATTGTTCTCAATGGCAATAAAACATTGATGTAATTGCTTGACATAGTGTTCATCATGCTTCCTATTCCAAAGAGGTTGCATGGTGTTCAATAAATCCATTTTTTTATGTGGCTGCACCTTTCGCAACTTCAACCACGCTCGCATCGAACTGTTTAACATCTCTTCAAGCCAGGCTTTATCCACAACATCCGCTAATCCGGCTACGATATCCAAACCAAGCTCTGGCAAAAAGGGAGAATCGCAGTCTTTAACCAGTTCATAAAACGACTTGTAATAATCAGTGACCACTGCCAACAAAGTCTTTTGTTCATACTTTGGCAAATCAGCAATCAATTCGCTCATTACAGTGGGTAATTGCAATCCAACGTTATAGCGCATGAAATAGTATTCATCGAGTGCCAATCCAACAAAGATACAATGTAACACCCTAAGATGTTTTACTAATTCTTGAACTGCTTTGGGAGTGATTTTATAATTTAACTGTCCCTCATAGCCATCCTTGTGCAAACCCTCTTCATGCTCCAAAATTCCCAAATTGAGTTCATCATCGCCGCCGACTTTCTTTAATTCGTCAAGGCTACGTCCTTTTTGTAACAGTTTAGCTTTCTGTTCTCGCCACTCGTGGGCATGATTTCTAGCAACATCATACAAAAAATCCGCACAATTGAACTCAGACAAAATAGACTTGTACTTGTAAATTTCCTGCCCTATGTCCCAAGAAGCCACTCGAAAATTTAAGAAATCACCTTCTATCTCGCATTCAAAAATTAAGGTAGGCACTGAAGAAAACAGTGAAAACAACAAAGTCACAGCATTTTCACTGTGGCGCGCCTTTGTTTCCCAAATTCCGCCAATGAAATGAGACGGTCTCAAAGAGTCATCAAGTGCATAATTTTTATCCAAAAAAGTCCGAACATCCTCTGCCAACCGTTTCTCAATCTTCGGCAGAAAAGAGGAAGGCGGATTGATAAATCGATCATATTCGAGCGTTGGTGGTGACAGGATGACCAAAGGGGGAACTGGACGACGACGGTCTTGGTATTTGCCATAGATTCCCAAAATTGTTGACGGTGGTAATCCCCAAGGATAACGTTCTAACGTGCGCTTATATTCCTCAGTTTGACGCACTATTTCTCCTTGAATAGCAGACAGTTTTAACTGAAAATTGTGCGCAACTTCACGCATTTCCAAATCCAATTTCTTACGTTCTTCAAACAAAAATAGATCAAACGTCATTTTTTCCTGCATCATGGCATGATCTAGCTTTTTCATATAGATGGAAAGTTCAGCTTGAAATTCCCGATTCAACTGATTCTCGTGTGATTGATGTTCTCGATTGAGTTGATTTTCATGAGATTGGTGGGCTTGTGCTTCCAATTGCATGAAATATTGAATTTTCAACCGAGTCAGTTCAAATTGTTGACGATTTTCTTCTAGCTGCTGTTGAAACCGTTGCGAATTGGCTTGTAAACTATACTGTAAATCAGCAGTAGCTTCTAACTGATATTTCAATTTTTCAGCATCAAATTGCATTCTCTCTCTAGAGAGGCTGTGCTGAAAACTTTGAGAACTTTCCTGCAAACGTTGTTGTAAATCATAATTCGCTGCAATCTGTCGCTCTATGTTTTCGCGTTGAGCATGTGCTGCGTAAACATTGGGAACAAAAATAGCTTTAAATCCACCTGTTATCTTTTGCCATAGACTTTTAGGTTGGTTCGGCGGCGGCAATGCTTTCATAAGTTTCTCCTTAAGCTACATTACCGCCATAAATGGTTAATAAGTAAGCTGCTCCTCCTACAACTCCAGAAGTAGTATCATAAACATGATGACCAGCACTGTCAAATACTTGCCCCTGATTATCAACCCAACCGATTACTTTATCATGTTCATCATACACATTTCCGTCAGTGCCAGCACGTCCTAAATAGTCATTGCGAAGGTTATACACCTTTCCATCATGTACCGTTGCAACCCAATCACCTATTGAATCGTTGCCAACGTATTTGCGGATATCTCCATTACTTTCCACTGTCGTATAAGGATTGGCATCACTTGAGCTGTGAAAAGTACAAATTTCTGAAGAAGCCAAATGCTGCAATTTTCCTTCATGAAATGGATGTGTAAAAAAATCATGAGGAGGATGATAATGGGTGTGTGGAATGGAAGGCGGGGTAAAATTAGACGAATTGTTAGAATTATCATAGTCTACCCGGGAATTAAAGCCTTGAGTCAGACTGGGATCAGGTGGATTATGAAAAATAGAATCTTGCCAATCCGTTGTTGCGATATTCTGGTCGGGTGAGTGAGTTGTTTCGGTCAGCAAAGGACCTTCAAGTCGGTTATCAGGGTGATTCTCATAACCAAAATTTGAATCAGACACAGTAGAGTTGAGGCTGTCTAACGCAGACGGCAATATGCTATTATTTTGTTGTAAACTGTCATCGAACGGATTGTTCATAAATTACCAACTCCAAGGTTTATTGTGGTATTTTATCCTTAATTCTGCCGATGCGTAACTTCCCATGACAATATTAACAACAATCCCTGAAATTATTGACAATATGAAGAGATCAACTATGGTTTCTTTAAAAAATGGTTAATGTTTTAGTTCCCACTTTAAAAATTATGTGAAATTTCAAATTATCTCAATAAAATCAGTAAGTTATTGGAAATGAAGTCCGCGGCAGCCATTTTTTGTCGACCAACTTTTGTAGATCGATCAGTATGGGATTGCCAGCAAAAACGGACATCGGTTGATAAGGGGATAGAAAATCCCGATTGGGAGTGAGCTTCGGTACTCTATGCGAGGGATGAACGGGCAACATCTGCCAGACAGACAGATCAGACTCGCTGAGAAAGTCGACAAATCGTTGCGCATGATGACCCAATGATCCCAGTCCCAGAGTAGAAGGTAGGGAGGTGAGGTGTAATAAAATACCGGCTCGACGTTGATCTAATACGGTGTTGACCATAAATTAAAGATCCTAAATTGAGATGGTAACGTCCTACATCTAAAGATGCGTCGTATGTTAGCAAGTTTTATTTGGGTTGTCAAGCCAAACCATTTCCGTTTTCTGCATTAGTGTTTTAAGATAATGCCGACGACAACTTTGATCGATTTATCATCAAATGCCATACTTTACCTCAAAGTTAATCTCAATAACTCCTTGTGTTCCTGATTCGACAATTTCAACTATTCTTACATAGTTTTGTCGCAATACCTGCTCAATTTCTGATACTCTAGCATTGCCTGTTCTAAGCCAAATAACATGAGGCGGGAAATTTCTTAGGATAGAAATATCGTTAAAATCAGAATCTTGAGTGACAATAGTAAAATTTTCCCGTTGAGCGAATTCCCAAATTTCAATATCCTGTGCTCGTTCCAAAGCAAGTGCATTGATATGTTGGGAATTTGGAAATAGATCACTCACACGCTGACAAATTTTATGTGAAATATTCTCATCAAATAGCAACTTTACTGTCATAAATCACCGCTATCTTACGTTCTTTATCAGCAACATACGCCAAACAAGCTAAAACATCGGCTGAGGTTAATTCAGGAAAATCATCAACAATTTCCACAGTGGTCATGCCATTAGCCAACATATTAAGTACGTCATAGACAGTGATTCTTAAGCCACGAATACAGGGTTGCGCAGAACGCTTCCCAACTTCTAAAGTGATATATTTTTGGTAATTTACCATAAAATTTTTCCTGTTAAAACAAAAATTACCAAGTGATTTCTTTCATTTTAGCACTTCGCCATTGTTCTAAAACTTTGGCAATTTGTTCCGCTGCATGATTGTTCCCAATGGCAACAAAACATTGATGTAATTGCTTGACATACTGTTCATCCTGCTTCCTATTCCAAAGAGGTTGCATGGTGTTCAATAAATCCATTTTTTTATGTGGCTGCACCTTTCGCAACTTCAACACAATTGAATTCAGACAAAATAGACTTGTACTTGTAAATTTCTTGCCCTATGTCCCAAGAAGCCACTCGAAAATTTAAGAAGTCACCTTCTATCTCGCATTCAAAAATTAAGGTAGGCACTGAAGAAAACAGTGAAAACAACAAAGTCACAGCATTTTCACTGTGGCGCGCCTTTGTTTCCCAAATTCCGCCAATGAAATGAGAAGGCCTCAAAGGGTCATCAATAGAAAATCCCGATGGGGAGTGCGCTTCGGTACTCTATGCAAAGGATGAATGGGCAACATTTGCCAGACAGACAGATCAGACTCGCTGAGAAAGTCGACAAATCGTTGCGCATGACGACCCAATGATCCCAGCCCCAGAGTAGAAT